>Ga0207426_1000063_pt1 | contig 358920 bp, 326 predicted proteins | sample AraplaMF_Cvi_mMS_FD_184265 | JGI IMG/M metagenome (GOLD analysis project Ga0207426, IMG submission 184265) | Arabidopsis root microbial communities from the University of North Carolina, USA - plate scrape MF_Cvi_mMS (SPAdes) (version 2) | ecosystem: Host-associated > Plants > Roots >...
GCCGGCGTTCAGGATCTCCTCCATCGCGACCGGACGCTCCAGCGGCACGACGGCGTCATCGGCATAAGCCAGGCTCTTGGCCCCGAGATCATCGGCCGGCCGCGGTGCGTTGAGCGGCACCGGAACGTCGGAATCGGCGGCGGCGGACGCGACTTCGACAGCCTCCTTGGCGCCGACGCTCGCCACCAGCTTGGCGCCGCCGGAAGAGGAGGCACGGCCGAGGTAACGGTCGAGCAAACCAGCCATCTTGGCGTCGCGGCTGCGGGCGGTGCGGCCGCCGAGGACGACGCCGACCACGCGGCGGTTGCCGTCCTTGACGGCGCTGACGAGGTTGAAGCCGGAAGCGTTGGTGTAGCCCGTCTTGATGCCGTCCATGCCCTGGTAGCGGTACATCAGATTGTTGTGGCCGCGCACGGTCCGGCCGCGGAAATTGAAGCTTGCCGCCGAAAACAGGCGGTATTCGTTCGGATAGTTCTTCATCAGCGCGACGGCGAGCGTCGACATGTCGCGCGCGGTGGTGACCTGACGGCCGTCCGGCAGGCCGGAGGCGTTGACGAAGACGGTGCGGCTCATGCCGAGCTGGCGGGCCTTGGCCGTCATCATCCGGGCAAAAGCGCTTTCAGAGCCGGCGAGCTTCTCGCCCATGGCGGAGGCGGCATCATTGGCGGATTTGACGATCATGCCATAGACCGCCTCGCGCACGGTGATCGTGCCGCCGGCCTTGACGCCAAGCTTGGTCGGCGGCCGGGCGGCGGCGTATTTCGACATTGTGATCGGAGTATCCCAGGCGATCTTGCCGCGTTTCAGCGCCTCGAAGGTGAGATAGAGCGTCATCATCTTCGTCAGCGAGGCCGGATGGTTCAGCGTATCGGCGTTTTCAGCGGCGAGAACCTTGCCTGTACGGGCATCGAGGATCAGCGAAGCGTTGCCGGCAAGGGCTGCAAGCGGCGCCGAAACGGCAAGCGTTACGGTCAAAACAGCCGCCAAAAGCTTTCTCATACACTTCCCCTCATCTGCTTGCCCCTGACGCTGGCCCCTGATGCGCTGGCCCTTCAAACGTTGATCCGCGACAGGACCGGTATTTGTGCCGTAATGTGACAGAAGCCGTAAGTTTGGCGCGACTTTGAGGCAACGCCTATCATTTTTCTAGTCTTTTCATCGCCTTGGTTAACAAGAAATCAAAGACCCGTGCCGAATCGGGATTCAGCAAGGCTTAAGTCGCCGCTGCTAGGTTCCCGCAAAGGCAAGGGACGGACGGCGCATGACGGGACAATTCAAGCGGTTGGCAAAACGCGCGGCGATCGGCGCCGGGCTCGAGCTTTCCTGGCTGCTCGCCGCTGCCGGACTGATGCGCGAAGCGCGCGGACGTGGTGTCGTCTTCACGCTGCACCATGTCCGCCCGCATGTACCGCAAGCCTTCGCGCCGAATGCGCATCTCGAAATCACCCCGCGTTTTCTCGACGCGGCGCTCAGCCGGTTGCGGCGGAAGGGCTATCGCTTCGTGCCGCTCGATCAGGTGCCGGTGCTCTTGGCGGAACCCGAGGGCGGGCCGCCGTTCGCAGCCTTCACGCTCGACGACGGATACCGCAACAATCTGGAACATGCGCTGCCGGTGTTCGCGCGGCATCAGGCGCCGTTTACGGTATTCGTCGCCAAGGGTTTTGCCGAGGGCTCGCACAGCATCTGGTGGGAGACGCTCGCCATCCTCCTGCGCCGGGCACCGGAAATCCGCTTCGATTTCGGCCGCGGCAGCGAGCGGCTGGGGCTCGACAGCCCGCAGCAGCAATGGCATGCCTTCGATCGCTTCGCCGCCTACATCCACGGCTCCAACGAGGCGCACGCCGTCGCCGCCATCGATATGCTGGCACGGGAAAACGGCATCGAGCCGACGGATATCGTCCGCGATCTGGTGATGGGTCCCGGCGAATTGCAATGGCTGGCGACACATCCGCTCGCATCCCTCGGCGCCCATACGATCAGCCATCGCGCGCTCGCCCGCCTGCCGGAAGCCGAAGCGCGAATCGAAATGCAGGTTTCGGCGGATTATGTCGAGGCGGTGGCCGGCATCCGTCCCGATACGATCGCCTATCCCTACGGCACGCCGGCGGCTGCGACCGCCCGCGAGGCGCGCATTGCGCGCAATCTCGGCTTTACCCTCGCGGTCACCACGCAACCCGGGCTGCCGGCAGCACAGCTGACCGGCTATCTCCCGCGCCTTTCGCTCAACGGCTTCTACCAGAAGCGGCGCTACGTCTCGGCGCTCGCCTCCGGGATCCCGCTGAAGCTGATGGGCAGGTAAGCCTGTCAGGGATACATCCGCACCTTGTCCCATTCGCCTTCCGGTGAAGGCCGGCGGAATTCGACACGGTCATGCAGGCGGAATTTCTGGTCCTTCCAGAATTCGATCGAGGTCGGGCGGATGCGAAAGCCCGACCAGTGGGCCGGGCGCGGAATCTCGCCGATGGCATAACGGGCGGTATATTCGGCCACGGCTTTCTCCAGCGCGAATCGGCTCTCGAGCGGGCGGGACTGCTTGGACGCCCAGGCGCCGATGCGGCTGCCGCGCGCACGCGTCTTGAAATAGGCGTCGGCTTCGGCATCGGTGACGATCTCGACGGGGCCGCGCAGCCTCACCTGGCGGCGCAGGCTTTTCCAGTGAAAGCACATGGCAGCCTTTTTCTGGCCCAGAATTTCACGGCCTTTCTGACTCTCAAAATTGGTGTAGAAGACGAAACCGTCTTCATCGAATCCCTTCAGGAGAACCATGCGGACATTGGGAAGACCATCCTCATCGACCGTTGCCAGCGCCACCGCGTTCGGGTCATTGGGTTCGGAAGCCTCCGCTTCTTTCAGCCATTCGGCAAAGAGCTTGAAGGGTTCGCCACTTTCGGTAAAGTCACCGCTTGTTAACTCGTTTGCCGACATATTGGTTCAAATGCCCCGGATTATTCAAAACTCGCCCAGCTTTTGGTAACTGGACAGGACGCAGGGTGGAAGTCATAGCAAAGTCATATCGCCATACAAAGAGCCTGCGGCGACGCAGCAGCGCGTTCTTCGTCATCGGCGTCGCCATGCTTTCGCTTTCCGGCTGCGTTGGCAGCGGCATGGATTTCTTGAGCGAGGCCAAGGTCGACCGCTCGGTTGCCACCGGCACCGTGCCGCAGACGCCGCCGAGCACCGACACGCTTTCCGACGAGATGACCGTGCGCAATGCCGTGACCTCAGCCGACGTGCAGCGGCTCGAGGGCCAGCCGCTTCCCTGGGCGAATGCATCGACGGGCAGCGCCGGCGTCATCGAAACGATCGTCGAGAACAACGAGCAAGGCCAGGTCTGCCGCCAGTTCCGCACGACCCGGCATTCCTATGTCGGCATCGCCAAATTCTACGGCAAGACCTGCCTCGTCGGCGGCGGCAACTGGCAGCTTTTGAGCTTTCAGCCGGAAAGCTGATACCGCGGGAAGTTAATCCCGCGGGAAAGCTGATCCGGCTCGCCGACAGGTTAACGCCCGACGCCTTTCCGCCGAATGCTTAGCAAAGAGCTAACCATTCGGGGCGAAACACCCCACATCTCTCCATAGAAATAAGAAGTGATTAGCAACTCCAACGCACGATCGGCGTTGAGAGTGGCTCTCCCTGCCTTTGCGGCGGGTGGCGCCGCGCACTTGATATTGGAGTTTCGGGGTGCCGGGCAAGGACGTGGCTTCCCGCATCGCAACACCGGCGGTTTTGACATGCGCGATCCTTACAAAATTCTGGGCGTCAAGCGCGACGCGGCAGCAGACGAGATCAAGGCGGCTTGGCGCAACATGGCCAAATCAGCCCATCCCGACCACAATCAGGGCGACCCGACGGCGACGGCCCGGTTCGCCGAGATCGGCCGCGCCTATGAAACGCTGAAGGACCCGCGTAAACGCAGCCTGTTCGACAATGCCGTGCGGATGGCGGAAGCCAAGAAACAAGAACAGACGATCATGCAGCAGCGCCAGGCCGCGCGCGAGGCTGCGATCCGCGCCAAGGCGGCACAGGCCAATGCCGAGCGGGTGATGGAAGAGCTTGCACGCGCCGCCCAGAAGTCGGCCGCCGAAGGCGCCAGGCAACAGGCGGGAGCGGCTGAGCCTGCCGACGAGATGGTGGAGCGCATTTTCGGCGCACAGGCGCGCGCTGCGGCAGGCGGCCAGGCGCAGGGCCGCGCCCAGCAGGCACAATACCAGCAGACACAGAATCAGCAGACGGGCGAGACCGGCAGGCGCGCAGACGGCGACGCCGCCGAGGCCGAGCCCAAGGGCGACGAGGAGACCGGCGAGGCTGCGGCCAATGCCGGCGCCAACCTGCCGCTGCCGCTCAGCATCCTGACAAACCTGGTGCGCCGTTTCACCGGCGCCAAGGATACCGGCCTGGAAAAGGCACCGGATGAGGTGACGACGGCGACGGTGACAATCGACGACGTCTTGAAGAGCGGCTGGATCACCGCGTCGCTACCGGAGGGCCGCGAAATCGGCTTCGCATTGCCGGCAGGCACGACGGACGGTCATGAGATCCGGCTCAAGGGTCAGGGCTTCAAGCTACCGGGCATGCAGCGGGGCGACGCCGTCATCAACATCCGCATCGCAGCCGATCCGCGCTTCACCGTCGACGGTTTCGATCTGCACGCGGTGCTGCCGCTCAGCATCGAAAATGCCGTGCTCGGCACCGAGGCGCGCATCGAGGGGCCGAGCGGGCCGCTCAACATTACCATTCCCGCATGGTCGGGCTCGGACAAGACGATCAGAATCCCCGACCAGGGATTGCCCCGCGAAGAGGGTGGGAGAGGCGATCTCGTCGTCGAATTGCGCATTATCCTGTGGGAAAAGCCCGACGACAAAGTCACCGATCTCATGCGGAGCATGCGCGAAGGCCTGTTCCTGTGAAATTTTTATGACAATCGCACCCTTTGTTACGATACCTAACAGTTGATGATCCAGGCCAAGCTTGAACCGATTAACGGCCTATGCCATAGGCAGGATCGATCAGAATTCCTAGGGAGCGAAATATGGCTCAAGCATCCGGCCTCATGGCAGGCAAACGCGGCGTCATCATGGGTGTCGCCAACAATCGTTCGATTGCGTGGGGTATTGCCAAAGCCATTCATGCGCAGGGCGGAGAAGTCGCGCTCACCTATCAGGGCGATGCTCTGAAGAAGCGCGTCGAGCCGCTGGCCGCCGAAATCGGCGCGACGCTCGTCGGCCACTGCGACGTCGCCGACGAAGCCACCATCGATGAGGTTTTCGGCAACGTCGAAAAGCTCTGGGGCAAGATCGATTTCCTCGTGCATGCGATCGGCTTTTCCGACAAGGACGAGCTGACCGGCCGCTACGTCGACACCTCGGCCGACAATTTCGCCAAGACGATGCAGATCTCCGTCTATTCCTTCACCTCGGTCGCACGCCGCGCCGAGAAGCTGATGACGGATGGCGGCGCCATGCTGACGCTGACCTATTACGGCGCCGAAAAGGTGATGCCGAACTATAACGTCATGGGCGTCGCCAAGGCTGCGCTCGAAGCGAGCGTCAAGTACCTCGCTGTCGACCTCGGACCGCAGAACATCCGCGTCAACGCCGTCTCGGCCGGACCGATCAAGACACTTGCCGCCTCGGGCATCGGCGATTTCCGCTACATTCTAAAGTGGAACGAATATAACGCGCCGCTGCGCCGCACCGTCACCATCGAGGAAGTTGGCGATGTCGGCCTCTATCTCCTGTCGGATCTGTCGCGCTCCGTCACCGGCGAAGTGCACCATGCCGATAGCGGTTATCATGTCATCGGCATGAAGGCGGTCGACGCGCCCGACATTTCCGTCGTCAAGGACTAGAGCATTTCGAGTGGGGCTGAGACCGTGCTTATCTACGTGATCAGACACGGCCAGACCGCCTGGAATGCCGAGCGCCGCCTGCAAGGTCAAAAAGATATCCCGATGAATGCCACGGGCCTGGAACAGGCCCGGCAGAACGGCGTGGCACTTGCCGAGATTCTCGGCAACAGAACCGACGAATTCGATTTTGTCGCAAGCCCGCTCGGACGCACGCGCGCGACGATGGAAATCATGCGCGCCGCCATGGGCCTGCCGCCGCTCGCCTATCGCACCGATCCGCGGCTGGTGGAGATTTCCTTCGGCGACTGGGAGGGCTCGACGCTCAAGGAGCTGAAGGCGACGCAGCGCGAGCGGGTGGCGGAACGCAACGCTTCCAAATGGGATTTCATCCCGCCCGGCGATGACGCGGAAAGCTATGAAATCCTCTCCTGGCGCACAGGCTCATGGTTGCAATCCGTCGATCGCCCGACGGTCTGCGTGACGCATGGCGGCGTCATCCGCACGCTTTTCCAGACGATTTCAGACCTGCCGAAGAGCAGTGCTGCGGAAGGCGCAATCCCGCAGGACCGGATCGCCAGGATCGACACCGCCGAGCGGACGATCGTCTGGCTGTAAGCATCACCAATCGGGTCAGTTAGGTCGGATGGGGGATACGAACGAGCTGTTTGGCGATGATGTGAATCAGGATTTGCGGCAGACTTGAAGTGAAGCCATTCAGCTCGAAAAGATCGGTTACAACAGCGACAACTTTGGGCTTGAGGGCTTCGAAAGTGTCGGCCTCGATGGCCAGCCCTTCGATATCCGTGCTGCTGGCAACCCATACGCCAGCCTCTTCATCCCAATCCGCGCGCACTACGATCGAGGCGTGCTTCCTACAACTATTCTCCAGAAGCCGCCTATTTGACGATATCGAGATCGTTGATGACGCGCTTGCCGTCGACCTCGGTATAGAAGACGATCACCTTCACGCCGGCTTCGAGGCCGTCGAAATTGAATTCCTCGGGCGCCTGATAGGTCTTGCCGTCATCGAGCGTCAGCACGAGGTTTGTTGTGTCGACCTTCTTGATCGTCGCCTCGACATCGGCGCTCTCGGCAAAACCGCTCATCGGCGACAGGAAACTTGCTGTTGCCAAAAGCGTGGCGACGACGAAACGCATGGCGACAATCCTTTTGAAACGCTGCACGAGAGGCTGCACGAAAAAATGACTGGCCACAGATAAGCTCCTGAATATGGCGAAAATTGCCCGTAAGAATGGCTTTTCCCGCCCAATTGATGAATAGGATTTTAAATATAATCAAGATGCCGCATTCACTGCGGTTTTTCCCTTCCCAGGATTTTTCGGCACTGCCTGCGGGCAATCGTAAATTAACCCGCGCGTCCTACAGTTGCTCGCCAACAGGGGAGTTTCATTTTGTTATCCAGGCTGAGCGACAGCAAGCAGTTGCGGCGCGTGTTGAAGAATACCCGCGTCTCGTTTCTGGTTTCGTCGCTCGTCGCCCTTGTCGTCATCATGGTCGGCTTCGGCCTCGACCGGGCCAATACTGCGGCTTATGAACGCGAACTTCATATCCGCACCGAAAGCGAGGCGAATCTCATCCGCGCCCGGGTCATGGCTGAGATCAGCATGGACCTCAGCATCGTCCGCGACCTTGCGAACCTGATCTCCGTCAGCGCGGCGAACCGGGACGAGATGGAGCGCCAGATCAACTGGCTGCTGATCCAGAATCCGCCTTTCATTCATATCGCCGTCGCACCTGATTTCATCGTCAGCAACGTCTACCCGCCGCAATCGGGCACTGAGCGGATCGGCCGCGACGTGCGCGAAGCCCTCTTCTTCCGCCAGGCGATGACGCCCGCCACCGGCGACCAGTCGGCGCGCTTCTACGGTCCGGTCAGCACCGATGGCCGGGGTGCCTTTGCCATATTCTTCCCGGTCTTCGTCAAGGAGAACGGCCAGCGGCGGATCTGGGGAGCGGTCGAGCTCGTCATCGACCAGAAGATGTTCTACGAGGCGACCGGGCTGATGCCGGCGCGCGACCGCGAGAACCAGGAACGCTATCCGCATCTCGACCATCTCTCCATCGCCATCCGCGATATCGGCTTGCCGGCGGCGAGCGCAACGGCAGCCCCCTTCTTCGGGTCGTCCGATATCGACGCCAAGGATCCGATGCGCCAGAAGATCGGCTTTGCCGGCGGCAAGTGGGAGCTTTCCGTCGTGCCGAACAGCGGCTGGGACGCGATCCCGGAAAACCAGACCGAGCTGCGGCTGATCGTCGTTGCCGCCGGCTGCATCATCATCATCCCGATCTTCTTCGCGACCCTCCTGCTCGGCGAGCGCAATCGCAACATTACCGAGCTGGAGACGCGCGAAGCGAAATTGCTGGAACTGTCGCAGCGGCTCAATCTGGCGCTGGAATCTTCGAATATCGGCATCTGGGAGCTGCAGGATGATTCGAGCAGCCTGCTCTGGGACGCGCGCGCGGCGGCCCTGCACGGCAAGCCGGCGCAGGAAGGCAGCCGGGCGCTCGACGAATGGCTGGCGGCGGTCCTGCCCGAGGACCGTGAAACCGCCGAGGTGCATTTCTTCAGCTGCAGCGTCGCCGGCGTTGCCTGCACGGCGCAATACCGCATCCTGCTTGGCGACGGCGGCATCCGGCATCTGCGCTCGGTCGGCGCCTTCTATACGGATGCCGGCGGCGTCGGCAAGACGATCGGCATCGTCTGGGACGTGACAGCCGATGCAGTGACCACCGACACGCTGCGCAAGGCCAAGGATATGAGCGAGGTCAAGAATGCCGAGCTGGAGCTGGCGCTTGAAGAGCTGTCGAGCCGCGAGGGGCAGCTCGCCGAGCTTTCGAGCCGGCTCGACCTGGCGCTCAATTCCTATCAGTGCGGCATTTGGGAGGCGCGGCCCGGCCGCGGCGGCTCGATCTGGAACGAGCGCATGCACGAGCTCTATGGGCTTGCGCCACGCAACGGCTTCATGACCGAGGAGACCTGGCTTGGCTGCATCCACCCCGAGGACCGGTCTCTCGCACTCGAAAGCGCCCGCCACCTCAGGCAGAACGGAGATACGCACACACTCGTCTGCCGGGTGATCGTCGACGACGGCTCGGTGCGTTATGTGCGCTCGGTCGGCAAGGTCCACCAGACGGGGACCGGCGAGATGAAGATCATGGGCATCGCCTTCGACGCCACCGAAGACGTGCTGATGACGATCCGGCTGAAGGCCGCCAAGGACGAGGCGGTCGCCAAGAATATCGAGCTCGAGGCTGCCAAGAACAGGATCGAGCACAATTCGCTGCACGACCCGCTGACCGCACTCGCCAACCGCCGAAAGCTCGACATCGCCCTGGAAAGCCTGACGAATGACGGCCGCCAACAGCGGCAGAAATTCTCGATCCTGCACATCGATCTCGACCGCTTCAAGGACATCAACGACACGCTCGGCCATGCCGCCGGCGATGCGATGCTGGTGCACGCCTCGAAGGTGCTCGCCAAGAATGTCCGCGGCAGCGACGTCGTCGCGCGCATCGGCGGCGACGAATTCGTCATCCTCGCGCTCGACGTCGGGGATAAGGAGATGGCGCAGCTATCGGCGCGGATCATCGAGGAGATGCGCCAGCCGATCGATTTCCAGGGTTTCTCCTGCCGCTGCGGCGTGTCGATCGGCGTGGCGCTTGCCAACGGCATCCATGTCGATGCACGCAAGGTGCTGATCAATGCCGATATCGCGCTCTACCGCGCCAAGAGCATGGGCCGCAACCGCTTCGAATTCTTCAATCACAATCTCCAGGCCGATATCATCAACACCAAGCGCACGGCCGACGAGATCCTGGCCGGCATCGACAATTGCGAATTCACCGCCTGGTACCAGCCGCAATTCTCGGCCCGGACGATGGAACTGACCGGCGTCGAGGCGCTGGTGCGCTGGAAGCATCCTTCCAAGGGGTTGCTCACCCCGGACAAGTTCCTGCGCATCGCCGACGAGATCAATGTCGTGCAGATGCTCGACCGGATCGTGTTGGAAACGGCGCTGCGCGACAAGATGCGCTGGGCGGCGCACGGCATCACCGTGCCCAAGGTCTCGGTCAATGTCTCGGCCCGGCGGCTGCATGACGGCAGCCTTCTGGAATCGCTCGCCGATCTGCATATCCGCCCCGGCGAACTCTCCTTCGAACTGGTGGAATCGATCTTTCTCGACGAGAGCGAAGATGTTGCCTCGCAGAATCTCGAACGCATCAAGGCGCTCGGCATCGATATCGAGATCGACGATTTCGGCACTGGCCATACCTCGATCGTCAGCCTGTTGAAGCTGAAGCCCAAGCGGCTGAAGATCGACCGCCAACTGGTGAAGCCGATCGTCAACGCCTCGCAGGAGCGGGCGCTGGTCAGCTCGATCATCGAGATCGCCCGCTCGCTCGGCGTCGAGACGGTGGCCGAAGGGGTGGAGACGGCAGCGCATGCCGAACTGCTGCGCGATCTCGGCTGCGATATCCTGCAGGGCTTTGCCTTCTCGCGGCCCCTCTCCTTCGACGATTTCTCTGCGGAAGCCACAGGAACGGGGTGGCGGCTGGCCTCATGACCGCCGCCCTGCCGATCGACCTCAGCCTGGCCCCTTCCCTGCCCGCGGAAAGAGGGTCGCGCCAGAAGACCGAAACAGCATTTCCGCACCTGCCGGTTTGACGCAAAGAAAGGCTTTTGCCTGGACGGTTTTTTGGCCTATGAGTGTCGCGCCTTTTCAAGCAATGGCGCAACCGGCTTTGGCGCGCCACCGTGGGAACACATGTCGCACAATACATTCGGTCACCTCTTCCGCGTAACCACCTGGGGCGAAAGCCATGGTCCGGCGCTCGGCTGCGTCGTCGACGGCTGCCCTCCGGGGCTGCGCTTCAAGCTCGAGGAGCTGCAGGTCTGGCTCGACAAGCGCAAGCCAGGGCAATCCCGTTTCGTGACGCAGCGGCGCGAGGACGATCTGGTGAAGGTGCTGTCCGGCGTCATGCTCGACGCCGATGGCGAGACGATGACGACCACCGGCACGCCGATCTCCATGCTGATCGAAAATACCGACCAGCGCTCCAAGGATTACGGCGAGATCGCCCGGCAGTACCGCCCCGGCCATGCCGACTATACCTACGACCTCAAATACGGCATTCGCGACTATCGCGGCGGCGGCCGCTCCTCAGCGCGCGAAACCGCCGCGCGGGTTGCCGCCGGCGGCATCGCCCGCCTGGTCGTGCCGGGTGTCACCGTACGCGGCGCGCTGGTGCAGATCGGCAAGCACAAGATCGACCGCCGCAACTGGGATTGGGACCAGGTCGGGCAGAACCCGTTCTTCTCGCCGGATGCGGCGATCGTACCGGTCTGGGAGGAATATCTCGACGGCATCCGCAAGACCGGCTCGTCGATCGGCGCGGTCATCGAAGTGATCGCCGAAGGCGTGCCTGCCGGTCTCGGTGCGCCGATCTATGCCAAGCTCGACCAGGACATCGCCTCGCTGCTGATGTCGATCAACGCCGTCAAGGGGGTGGAAATCGGCAATGGTTTTGCCGCTGCCGAAACCTCGGGCGAAGACAATGCCGACGAGATGCGCATGGGCAATGACGGCACGCCGATCTTCCTTTCCAACAATGCCGGCGGTATTCTCGGCGGCATCTCCACCGGGCAGCCGGTGGTGGCGCGTTTCGCCGTCAAGCCGACCTCGTCGATCCTGACCGAACGCCAGTCGATCGATGCCGATGGCAAGAATGTCGACATCCGAACGAAGGGCCGGCACGACCCCTGCGTCGGCATCCGCGCCGTGCCGATCGGCGAGGCGATGGTCGCCTGCGCGATCGCCGACCATTATCTTCGCGACCGCGGCCAGACCGGCCGTCTGAAATAGGAGCGCTCGCCCATGTCTTATGACCAAAAGCGCGTCGTCGACGCCATAAGGGCCTTCGAAGCCGGCGAGATCGTCGTCGTCATGGACGACAATGACCGCGAAAACGAAGGCGACCTGATCGTCGCCGCCGTCCATACCACGCCGGAGAAGATGGCCTTCATCGTGCGCCACACCTCCGGCATCGTCTGCGCGCCGATGCCGAAGGAAGAGGCCAAGCGCCTCAACCTCAACGCCATGGTGGCGGAAAACGATTCGGCCCATACGACGGCCTTCACCGTGTCGGTCGATTTCAAGCATGGCACGACGACGGGCATCTCGGCCGACGACCGGACGCTGACGGTGCGCAACCTCGCCAATCCGAATGTCGGCGCCGCCGATTTCGTCCGCCCCGGCCACATCTTCCCGCTGGTGTCGCGCGAAGGCGGCGTGCTGATGCGCTCCGGCCATACCGAAGCCGCTGTCGACCTCTGCAAGCTTGCCGGTCTGCCGCCGATCGGCGTCATCTCCGAACTCGTCAACGATGACGGCACCGTCACGCGCGGTCCGCAGGTGGTCGACTTCGCCGAACAGCACGGGCTGAAGCTCGTCTCCGTCGCCGATCTCATCGCCTATCGCCAGCGCAAGGAAACGCTGATCGAGCTCGGCACCAGCTTCGACGTCGACACGCCGTTCGGCAAGGCCAAGGCTCATACCTATTCCCTGCCCTGGGATCCGATGCAGCATCTCGCCGTCGTCTTCGGCGACATCCGCGACGGCGTCGACATCCCGGTGCGCCTGCACCCGGAAAATGTCGCCGAGGATCTCTTCGGCAAGAACAGCCCGGTCGATTTCTACATGCGGAAGATTTCCGAGGAAGGCCGCGGCGTCATCGTCTATCTGCGCGAAGGCTCGGTCGGCGTCGGCCACCACGACAATGGCCGCAAGGCCCGAAACCAGGGCCGCGAGGCCCATGCCGAAGCCCAGACGCGCGACAGCGAATGGCTGGAAATCGGCCTCGGCGCCCAGATCCTCAAGGATCTCGGCGTCAGCTCGATCAAGCTGCTCACCAGCCGCGAGCGGCATTATGTCGGCCTGGAAGGTTTCGGCATCAAGATCAGCAAGACGGAGATCTGCTAAGCGGGCCAGTGGCCGGTGACGATCGGGAGAAGAAGACCTCCCCAACCCCTCCCCACAAGGGGGAGGGACTGACCCGTGGCTCGGTCCTGCCACCAAAATGCGCCACCACAAGCAGCATCGTCAGGAATGAAATTCGACGGGCGCCACACGGCAGCCCTCCCCCTTGTTGGGAGGGGTTTTCGCTCAGGATGCTGCTCCGGCGAAGGCTTTACCCTCTCCACCCATCGAGCAAGACGACCTTCTCCACGCCGGCGAACCGCGCAACCCGATCCAACTCCGCCTCCAGCCGCTCCAGCCGCCCGGCCGAAGGTTTCACGCCCGGTTCCAGCCAGAGCCGCTTGACATCCAGCGTCGATTTCTTCCGATCGGCCTTCATGTCGATGCGGCCGATCAGCCGGTCGCCTTCGAGCAGCGGGAACACGTAGTAGCCATATTCGCGCTTCGGCTCGGGCACGAATATCTCGATGCGGTAGAAGAAGCCGAACAGGCGTTCGGTGCGGTTACGGTCGCGGATCATCGGGTCGAAGGGGCTGAGCACGCGGATGCGTGGCGGCGCGCCGGGGTAATCGTCGAGGGTCGAGAGGAAATCGGCAAAGGCCCAGGACGGGCGCGCCTTGCCGCCGAGCGCCGGTTCGATCAGCACTTCGATCAGTTCGTCGCGATGGGCTGAGACCCAGGCCTTGGCCTCATCGGGCGAGACCAGGTTCCAGAAGGCCGATATCTCGCCATGGGTGGCAAAGCCGAGCCGGGCAAGCGCGCTGCGGCAGGCCCAGTCGACGAATTCCTCGCGGCTCACCTCCGGTTCGCGGAACTCGGCCGGGACGACGCGCTCGGTGAGATCGTAGATCTTCTGGAAATTCGAGCGGCCGGCGATGGCGAACTTGCCGGTGTGCCAGAAATATTCGAGCGCCGTCTTGTTCGGATGCCAGTTCCACCAGCCGCCGGAAACGTGACCGTCGGCCTTGATCTCGCGGGCGAGGATCGCGCCGTCGCGCTCAACGCGCTCATAGGTCTCGGCGAACGCCGCCTCGAAGCCCTCGCCGCGCCATTTGCGCCAGCGCTCGATGATGACCTGCTCCTGATGACGGAACTTGTGTTTCCAATAGACGAAGAAGGCGCTCGGCAGGATGGAAGCGTCATGCGTCCAGTGCTCGAACAGCGCGCCATCCTTTTCGAGCAGTGCCGTGAGATGCTCGCGCCTGTAGGTCTGGTTGCGGGAAAACAGGATCTGGTGATGCGCCCGCTCCACGGTCTGGATGCTGTCCACCTGGACGAAACCCAGCTCATGGATGAGCTGCAGCAGGCCGTCCTTGGTCAAGGCGCGATTCGGCGGAGCGCTGAGGCCCTGCTTGGCAAGGAAGACACGGCGGGCGTCGGAATTGGAAAGCAGATTCGTCATGACCGCATCATAATCCGGAAAATCTTCCTAGCGCATTCCGTTTTTCTTCGAGTCACGGAAATGCGCTAGCTTTGTTTTTCCGCAATCCCGGACGCAAAACCGCTGCGCACTTTTGCTGGAGTTGCTCCGGCCACCCGATATCGAGCCAATATCAACATCGCGATTTGCGCTTTCATCTTCCTCGATTCCCCGTGTAGAAGCACTGCTGTCAGGTTGGCGCAATGGCTGCGGCTGCCCCTCACCCTAACCCTCTCCCCGTAAACGGGGCGAGGGGACGTGCCAAACGCAATGTCGAGGGTAAAGGAAGCCGGCGCGGCATATCCCTTCTCCCCGCGAGCGGGGGTCGGAAGGACGGGTCGAGACACGTGGCCCGACCCAGGCAGAGGTGCCGGCAGGCAGATGAGGGGCCGGCATCGGCAATCTCAGCCGATGAAAAATGCGAGGGATGGGTTTGGATATTCGTTTCGAAGGTGCGGGGGTCAGTTTCGGGGCGCGGGTGGCGCTGCAGCCGCTGACGCTTGGCATCAGTGGGAAACGCATCGGCGTCATCGGGCTGAACGGTTCGGGCAAGACCACGTTCGCGCGGCTGATCAACGGATTGACCAAGCCGTCGATCGGCCGCGTCACCGTCAATGGCCGCGACACCGGCGATGAGAAATCTGCGGTGGCCGATGTCGGCTTCATCTTCCAATCGCCGCAGAACCAGATCATCCTGCCGATCGTCAAAGACGACATCGCCTTCGGGCTGAAGCGGCGCGGCTTCACCAAGGCGGAGATCGAGGCGAAGGTCCAGGCGGTGCTGGCCCGCTTCGGCGCTGAGGCGCTGGCCGATCGCCGCGCGCACGAGCTTTCCGGCGGCGAGCTGCAGGTGGCCGCTCTCTGCTCGGTGCTGGCGACGGGGCCGGGCATTCTGATCCTCGATGAACCCACCAACCAGCTCGATCTCAAGAACCGGGCGCTGGTCGAAAGGATCATCGCCGGGCTCCCGGAAAGCGCCATCGTCATCACCCATGATCTCGACCTGATCGCCGATTTCGAGCGGGTGCTGCTGTTTCATGAGGGCCGGCTTGCCGCCGATGCGCCGGCTGCCGAGGCGATCGCTCGCTACAGGGAGATCGTCGCCTGATGCAATCGCTCTATGTCGAGGGCAACAGCGTGATGCACCGGCTTTCGCCGCGGCTGAAGCTGTTGTCGCTGACGGCCTTCGGCGTCCTGCTGTTTATCAGCCAGAACCTCGTCCTGCTTTCGATCGCCGTGCTGCTGACGGCGGTTCTCTATGGCATGGTCGGCCTGCCGTTTGCCGATGCCCTCAGGCGGCTGCGGCCGATCTTCCTGACGATTGCGGTCGTGGCGCTCTTCAACCTGATCTTCAATCCCTGGCAGCAGGCGCTGGTACCCCTGCTGCGGCTGACCGCACTGATGCTGCTCGCCGCCACGGTGACGGCGACGACGTCGATCAGCGCCTTCATCGACGAGGTGACCGCCCTTGCCCGCCCGCTCGAACGCACCGGCTGGGTGCAGGCCGACGATATCGGCCTGGCGCTTGGGCTGGTGCTCCGTTTCGTGCCTGAGATCGTCGGCCGCTATCAGGCGATTCGCGAGGCGCACAGGGCGCGCGGGCTGAAAATCCGGCCGATAACGCTGCTTGCGCCGCTGATCATCCTGACGCTCAGGGATGCGGATAATATCGCCGCGGCGATTGACGCGCGCGGTATTCGGCGGCATGTGAGTTAAAGATTAATAAACACGGAATTCATGATGAGCACTCGCGACCTCGTTCTTACCGCCCTCTTTGCCGCGATCATCGTGGCGCTCGGCCTGCTGCCGCCGATCTCGCTCGGCTTCATTCCGGTGCCGATCACCGCCCAATCCCTCGGCGTCATGATGGCCGGCGTCGTGCTCGGAGCCCGGCGCGGGGCGATTGCCGTGCTGATCGTGCTGGTGCTGGTCGCCATCGGCCTGCCGGTGCTTTCCGGCGGCCGCGGCGGGCTTGCGATCTTCGCGTCACCAACGGCCGGCTTCCTGATCGGCTGGATCTTTGCCGCCTTCGTCACCGGCTATCTCAGCGAACGGCTGGTCAACCATCAGCAATCCGCTCTGGTGCAGACGGTGAGCTTCTTCCTCACCGCCATGGCCGGCGGCATCGTCGTGCTCTACGCCTTCGGCATCACCTATCTCGCCACCGTCGCTGGCCTCGGCTTCACGAAAGCCTTCGTCGGCTCGATGGCCTTCATTCCCGGCGATGTAATCAAGGCTTTCGTCGCAGCCCTGCTTGGCCGTGCCGTCATGGTCGGTTATCCCCTGCTGCCGTCGCGCGCCTGACGCACAAGCCGTTATTGTCTACGAATACCCGACGGCCCCTTCGGGGGCCGTTGGGCTTAAAGACGCAGATGGCCAAAAGCGAAAGCCTTCACCGGGCGCTCCGCCCGGTCCGCAGGAACGGGAACTTCCAAACCTTCCTTTCATTTTTCCGCAATGAACGTTCCTGAAGGAGAACCCATGCGAGGCGACCGGCAGGAGGAGATGGCTGCCTGGTTCCGCTCGCTGGATCCTGTCCAGCCGAAGGAGATGGTCGGCCTTTGGAGCGGCCTCGGTATTCCGTCGGATCATCCACTGGACGGCGTGCTCGAGAATCTCAACTGGTTTGGCAAGCGCTTCCATTCCGACATGCGGGCGGACGCCCTGCTCTTCACGTGGAGACCGGGCCGACTCGTGCCGCTCGAGCCAAGTTTCTTACCGGTTAGGCTGGCGATCAAGTTGGCGCCCTTTGGCCGGACGTTCGTCGCCCGCAGCTGGTTCTCATACCTGCAGAAGATGCTTCGAGCGAGAGGCACGACCGCTTCGTTGCGGCTTCAGGCCCTCGACGGCATCGAAACGGCTGCGATGATCTACGACAAACAGCCGATCGTGGACTACTTCCGGAGGATTGACGATGACGAGATTGCCGGAATGATGTGCGTGCGCGACGACTCCCGGCGGTTCTTCTTCAAGCTCCGGAAAGTGATGGACTGAGCTGTGCAGCAAACGGCTGGCGGCTGGATAATCTTTCCTCAATCCAAAACAGCCCGAACATGCTACGAAAGCAGGGAAGAGGACGAAATGACCGTCATCGATCGAAATCATGTTCAAATCCGCGGCGATGGTCAGCGTGCGATGATCTTTTCGCATGGATTCGGATGCGACCAGAACATGTGGCGCTTCGTGGCGCCGGCTTTCGAAGGTGACTTCAAGACGGTGCTGTTCGATCACGTCGGCGCGGGACGATCCGATCTTGCGGCTTATGATGCCGGAAAATATTCTTCCCTATCCGGTTATGCCGATGACCTCGTGGAAATTTGCCGCGCGCTCGGCCTGACGCAAACGGTCTTCGTCGGGCACTCCGTCAGCGCGATGATCGGCGTCATCGCCTCGCTTGAGGCGCCGGACCTGTTTGAAAGCCTGGTCCTTGTCGGGCCGTCGCCGCGCTATATCAACGACGGTGACTATATCGGCGGTTTCAGCGCGGCTGATATAGACGACCTCCTGCAGTCGTTGGACGACAATCACATGGGCTGGTCTGCCGCCATGGCGCCTGTCATCATGGGCAATCCGGATCGACCGGAACTCGCCGAAGAGCTGACAAACAGTTTCTGCCGCACCGATCCCGAGATCGCCAAGGCCTTCGCACGGGTGACCTTCACGTCGGACAATCGCAGCGACCTCCAGCGCGTCACCGCCAGAACGCTGATCCTTCAATGCCGCGACGATATCATCGCCTCCGAAGAGATCGGCGAATTCGTCCATCAACAGATCCCCGATAGTCAATTGGTCGTGCTGAACGCCAGTGGCCACTGCCCCAACCTCAGCGCTCCCGGCGAGGTCATATCGGCAATCCGGCGGTTCGTCTGATGACCGGCGCCGGCACGCAAGGCTCCCCGCCGACCGAGGACCTCGAGGACCTCTACGAAAACGCACCCTGCGGCTATCTTTCGCTGCAGCCGGACGGGCGCATCGTCAAGGTGAACCGGACGCTTTCGGCCTGGATCGGCATCCCTGTCGATCAGCTTCTCGGCAAACGGCTCCATGATCTGCTCAACATGCCGGGCCGGATATTCTACGAAACCCATTTTGCGCCCTTGCTGCGCATGCAGGGGTTTTTCAACGAGGTTGCCCTCGATCTTGTGACATCAGATGGCAGAAAGCTGCCCGTGCTCGCCAATGCAATGGAACGGCGTGCCGAAGACGGCGCCTTGCTTTTCACCCGTGTGACGATGTTTCAGGCCGCCGAGCGTCGCCGGTATGAACGGGAACTGGTCGACGCGCGCGCCGCCGCGGACGCGGCCAGTGCCATGGTCAAATCCCAGCTCGAGCTCGAACAGGAAGCCGCCGAATTGCGGGAACAGTTCATCGCCATCCTCGGCCATGACCTGCGCAACCCGCTTGCCTCGATTGGCGCTGCGGCGCGCATGCTGCGAAAGGAAGACCAGACCGATCGGGCGATCAAAATTCTCGATTTGATGCAGGGCAGCGTCATCCGCATGTCCGGCCTGATCGACAATGTGCTCGACTTCGCGCGCGGACGATTGGGCGGCGGCATCACGCTCGAGAGGCGAGCCGAGGATCTCGAACCGATCTTGCGACAGGTCATCGATGAACTCCGCTCCAGCCATCCTGACCGCGCGATCGAGGTGAACATCGAATTCGACGGACCGATAAATTGCGACGTCGGCCGGATCGGTCAGTTGGTCTCCAATCTTCTGGGAAATGCCCTGACCCATGGAACGCCGGACGAGCCGGTGCGGTTTTCTGCGGCAACTGTCGAGGAAAGGCTGGGCCTTGGGATCGCCAATGGCGGCGCTCCGATTTCCAGCGATGCGATGGCACGGCTTTTTCAGCCTTTCTTCAAAGGCGAAGCCGGGACAAGCCAAAGAGGATTGGGGCTCGGTCTGCACATCGCCTCGGAAATCGCCCGCGCCCATGGCGGGACGATCATGGTCAGCTCCGATGATAACGAGACGCGCTTCACCTTTGTGATGCCGTTGGATTGACCGGACCACGCAGCCGGCCGGCGTAAGCGGCTATCCTTGCTGTCGGTGCGCGCCTGGCGCAGAAGCCGGTCGCCGTCACGGCCCGCCGGAATCCGGGCAACAAAAAACCGCCTTGAGGCGGTCGGGCATTCTACCGATTTCAATTTGATTTAGTCTCCTCCTCCACCATCTCCCCCGCCATCACAGCCGCCGTCGCCTGAGGCGTCGAACCAGCCTCCCCCTCCATCGCCGGAGCCTTCCGAATTGCCCCACCTGCGCTCGGTGTTTGCAGTGGTCTGGGTGGCTCTTTCTGCCCTTGCGATCAGCGCAAAGATCAATGCGAAGCCTCCAACGATCCCGGTAGCCACAAGAAATGTCTCCAATCAGTATCCTCTCGTTGTTTCAGGAAATCTCGTTTCCTGACTAAAATAGTAGATTACTTTCCCACTCCTGGAAATAGCCTGAATATGAAACTTTCATGACATTCAGGATCACGTCAAAAAAGAGAGCTATTTGCTCCGTGAGCAGAGGAAGTCGCCGGCTGCATCAAGGGCGGGCGTGATGGCTCTCGTTCGGCCGCCCGCGTAGTCGTGCTACGCCTCTTACGGCGCATGGCATACCTCAGCAATGGGTCTGTACGGGGACGCGACGCGGAAGGAATCTGCTCTTCATTCCGAATTCGCTGCAATTGGTGCGAAGCGGCCCTTGAGAGACTGTTGCAATTCGTCGTCTTGCCAGCGGTCAGGGTATGGCACTTCCCAAGTCAGCCGCCGCAAGGCTTGTAGAGGGATCTCGTTATATCCCAGCTGCTCAAGGCGAAGCAGGAGCAGAGCAGCGTCTAATTGAATCATCAACCGAGCCGAGCCACTGACTTGATGTAAAACGCTGAGCATTGCTGCGTATGATCTGAACCCAAACGAGGCAGCCAGTGCTTCATCGGCATGCGATGATCTGACATTCGCGTACTGTTTTCTCAGTGCCTTTTTCAGTGCAGCTATATTGGAGGGAGCAAACTTAATTGTGGCGTGTAACATCAGACGATCCGTTGTCTTGGTCGAAGTCTGCCGATTACACTTCGACCTTTATGGACACGGTCGCCTTCAATGGAAAATCTGCCCTTCAACCCGGCAGCAGGTTTGGAGAGGCCCCCAAAACTGAATCATAGCAAGTGTTTCATCGGTCATCAAGAACAAGTGTCCGAGCCGGGAAGACCCGAGCGAAAACCACCGGAATCTCCGGTCATGCGTTTTCCGCGTTGCCTCCTCCTAGCAGGCTCGAACTCCGCGCTGCCTAAATTGCAGCGCAGAGAATCCCTAGACTAGTTCCCCTTCAAGCCGTCGCTCTGCGGGGAAAGAGCACGGCCTGCGGAGCGGCTTTGATCCCAGCCACGGTCAAAGGGTCCCGGTAGAGGCGCGGAGCCGGTATCCCCAGCCTGGAATGCAGCTTTGCGGCCGAGCTTGGCAAGAACGGCAGGAGGCAGCGGGCCACGATCGCAAGGCCGTGGACCTGTTCGGCCAGGCAAGCGCCGAGACGCGCGGCGGTCGCCTTCCGGTCCTCCGGCGCGAGATCGTCAAGCAGCGTTTTGGCATCCGCCCATGGTGCGCGTTGTGTGAACCGCCTGTTCGCCTCGCCGACAAATTCGAAAATATCCGCGAGGCCGACATGTAGTTCGTAGGCATCGAAGGTCTGAGCCACCTTCGCCGGAAGGCGGGCCGCCGCCTCGACGAAGTCATTGTCCGGCACGGGCGGCACGATGCCGTTGAACGAGGTGGACAGCAGCGCAAGCACCCGGTTGGCGAGATTGCCGAGTTGCCCTGCCAACTCTCCCGACCAGGCGGCTTCAAGACGCTCGCCCGAGAAGTCGCCGTCGTCTGCCGATCGAATGTGCCGGAGCAGGAAATATCGCAGCGCATCCGGCGTTTCGTAGGATTGGATGATGCCTTCCGGATCGATCCCGTTGCCGGCCGACTTGCCGATCTTCCGGCCGTCCACCGTGACGTAGCCGTGCACCAGGATCGACGATGGCGGCGGCAGACCGGCGGAAAGTAGGATAGCCGGCCAGTAGATGGCGTGGAATTTGGAGATACCCTTGCCGACGACGTGGATGCGCTGGCCGCCGTTCCAATAGTGCTGCAGCAGGGTTGGATCGGACCCGTGGCTGAGCCCTGTGAGGTAGTTCGCCAAGGCATCGAACCAGACGTAGACGACCTCATCCCCATCGGGGACGGGAACGCCCCAGCCGCGCGCCCGCTCGGCGCTGCGCGACACGCTGATATCGCTCAGGCCCCGCCGCAGCAGGGCAAGGACCTCGTTGCGCCGATGGGCTGGAACGATCCGAAGCGTGCCGGTCTCGACGAGTTCAAGCAGCCGGTCGCCATATCGGGAGAGACGGAAGAACCAGTTCTCCTCACGGATGGCCTCAAGGGCAATGCCGTGTTCCGGGCAGCGCCCGTCATCGAGTTCGGACGGCTCGTAAAATTGCTCGCAACCGACGCAATAGAGGCCCTCATATGCCTTGCGATAGAGGTCGCCATTACAAGCGCATGCCCTCCACAGGGCGTGGACGCAGGCGGTATGCCTGGGATCGCGGGAGGTGCGGACGAATTCCTCGTTGGAGATATCGAGCAGTCCGCCAAGGCGCTCGAACCTGTCGGCATTGCCATTGACGAAGTCCTTCACCGGCAGCCCCGCGGCTTCCGCCGACCGGACGTTCTTCAGGCTGTTGTCGTCGGTCCCGCACTGGAACCTGATGTCGTGGCCAAGAAGGCGGAAATGGCGGGCATAGGCATCGGCCTGGACGAGTTCGAGGGCGAAGCCGACATGTGGCGCGGCGTTCACATAGGGGATCGAGGTGGTGATGTAGATCTTGTTCATCGGCGTTTCCTTTCGAAGGCTGTTTGCCCCGCGAGACGGATCGACCCATGAAAAGACCGCCTCGAGGGCGGTCACTGGTGCATTATGGACGCACGAAACCCGCCACGCTATGAGCGCGGCATCATCATCACGAAGGTGCTGATCACGATGTTGTCCATGCGATTTTCTTATCATCGAGAGCCGTTTCGAACAAGCGTGCGCGGTGGCGCCCACCTTCATAGTGACGCGGGGCAATCGAATTCGAGTGTCAGGCAAGCTCGGCATAATGGGCCAGCTTGTCTTGAAGCATGGTCAGAATGCGGTCTCGTCCAGGATCGCGGACGCCCTTCAACCACGCGACCGAGAGTGGCAGCTTGTTCATGGCAGCCCTCCCCTCCATATCCAGAGCGATGTACCGGACGCCGCTGACGGCGAGCCGGGATGTCCATTGGGGTACGATCGCCAGCCCGATCCGCGCGGCCACGAGGTTGACGATCGTCTGCTTTTCTTCCGCAAGCTGGGCCACCCGTGCCTGCAGTCCCGCCTCGATGAACAGCTTCATCGTCAGGTCGTGGCTATGCGGGCGCGACCGACGCTCCGGGACGATCAACGGTTCGTCGGCGAGGTCTTCGATTCTCACGCTGGCTCTCGACGCCAGCCGATGGTTCTCGGACATGGCGACGACCGCGGTCTCATGGAAAAGAAACATCGTCTTCAGCTTGGGGTCGACGATATCGGGGGCGCGGATGAATGCCAAATCCAATGAGCCCGACAGGAGTTTGGGGATCAGCCTGATTGTCTTGTCTTCCAACAACTGCGTCGAGACCTCGGGGCACTGCTGCCGGAAATCGTGCAGCAACATCGGTACGAGCCCTGCTGCCGCGCTGTCGATCGCCCCGATCCGCAGAACATCCGCTCTTGCCTGGCGGGACGTGTGGAACCGTTGCTGAAGAGCTTCGGTCTTGGCCAGGATCTCCCGCGCGCCTTCCAGGAGGACGAGGCCGTCTTCCGTCAGCGATACGCTGCGCGTCGTTCGCGCCATCAGCCGCGTCCCAAGGGATTCCTCAAGCAGGCGTATGTGCCGCGACAGCGACGCCGGCATGAGGCCGAGCTTTTGAGCGGCCCGCCCGAAATGAAGCTCATCGGCCACCGACACGAAACATCGAAGCTGGTTCAGGTCCACGAACGTCTGCTCCGGAATTCGATTATATCAAATTTTTATATATTCTTGTGTCGCTTGAGGATCAAGCCGGCGGTGGTCATAGATGTTCACAAGCGCAGGAGGTGCGCTCTGTTATCATCCATTCCGGGAGGAGACCGTCGTGACTCACGACTTGGAAACGCGTGTCTTGCGCAAAATCACATTCCGCATCGTACCGTTCATCATGCTGCTGTATTTCATCGCGTTCCTCGACCGCGTGAATATCGGCTTTGCCGCCCTGACGATGAATGAGGACCTCGGCTTCTCGTCCACCGTCTTCGGCATCGGTGCGGGCATCTTCTTCGTCGGTTACTTCCTCTTCGAAGTTCCCTCGAACCTCATTCTCAACAAGGTCGGCGCCCGCATCTGGATCGCCCGGGTGATGATCAGCTGGGGGATCGTCTCCGGCCTCATGGCGTTCGTGCAGGGGACCACCAGCTTCTACATCCTGCGCTTTCTTCTCGGCGTCGCCGAAGCGGGCTTTTTCCCCGGTATCATCCTCTATCTCAGCTTCTGGTTCCCGGCCCGCCGCCGCGCCGCGGTGACCGCGATCTTCATGGCCGCGGCACCGCTCTCCACGGTCCTGGGGTCGCCGGTCTCCGGTGCGCTGATGGAAATGCACGGTCTTCTCGGCCTTGCCGGCTGGCAGTGGATGTTCCTGATCGAGGCAGCCCCAGCCATCATCCTGGGTGTCATCGTCCTCTTCTATCTCACCGATCGCCCGGAAAAGGCGAAATGGCTGACGGATGAAGAGCGCAGCTGGCTCGTCAAGACAATGAATGCCGAACAGGCGGGCAAAAGCCAGGCCAGCCACAGCATCCTGGCGGGACTGGCCGACATCCGCGTCTTTGCCCTCGCCCTGGTTTATTTCGGCACCTCTGCCGGGCTTTACACCTTGGGCATCTGGGCTCCACAGATCATCAAACAGTTCGGCCTGTCAGCGTTCCAGGTCGGCTTCATCAATGCCGTTCCCGGCATTTTCGCCGTGGTTGCCATGGTTCTTTGGGCGCGTCATTCCGACAGGACGGGCGAACGGACATGGCACGTGGTCGGTGCCTGCCTGCTGGCGGCCGCAGGACTGGCCTTCGCAACGGGTGCGACCAGCGTATACATGGTCCTGATCGCTCTCACCCTCGTCAACATCGGCATCAGCTGCTCGAAGCCGCCGCTCTGGAGCATGCCGACCCTGTTCCTGTCCGGCCCGGCCGCGGCGGCCGGCATCGCCACCATCAACTCCATCGGCAATCTCGGCGGCTTCGTCGGTCCGTCGATGATCGGGTGGATCAAGGACACGACCGGGAGTTTCGCCGGTGGCCTCTATTTCGTCGCCGGGCTCCTGGTGATCTCGGCAATCCTCACACTCGTACTGGCGCGGTCCGGCCCCAAGGCGGCTGATACCCGCGCCGCCAGTCAACACTGATCACCCCTGACACGATCGGAGAATACCCATGCGTGAATATGCAATCGCCACCATCCCCGCCGACGGCATCGGTCCTGAAGTCATCGCGGCCGGCACACGTGTCCTGGCTGCCATCGAGAAGCGCGAAGGCGGGATCAAGTTCAACGTCGAAAATTTCGACTGGGGATCCGACTATTACAAAAAGCACGGCGTCATGATGCCGACCGATGGCCTGAAGCAGCTGAAGAAGTTCGACGCCATCTATTTCGGCGCCGTCGGAGCGCCGGATGTTCCCGACCATGTCACGCTCTGGGGTTTGCGGCTGCCGATCTGCCAGGGCTTCGACCAGTATGCGAATGTTCGCCCGACGAAGATTTTGCCCGGGATCACGCCGCCACTGCGCAACTGCGGCCCGGGCGATCTGGACTGGGTTATCGTCCGCGAAAACTCCGAAGGCGAATATTCCGGCCATGGCGGCCGTGCCCATAGGGGGCTGCCGGAAGAGGTCGGCACTGAGGTCGCCATCTTCACCCGCGTCGGCGTCACCCGCATCATGCGCTATGCCTTCAAGCTCGCCCAGTCCCGGCCGCGCAAGTTCCTGACCGTCGTCACCAAATCCAATGCCCAGCGGCACGGCATGGTGATGTGGGATGAAATCGCGGCCGAAGTGGCCACGGAATTCCCCGATGTCACCTGGGACAAGATGCTCGTCGACGCCATGACCGTCCGCATGACCCTCAATCCCAGGAGCCTCGACACCATCGTCGCCACCAATCTCCATGCCGATATCCTCTCGGACCTTGCCGGCGCGCTCGCGGGCAGCCTCGGCGTCGCGCCGACCGCCAACATCGATCCGGAACGCCGCTTCCCGTCGATGTTCGAGCCGATCCATGGTTCTGCTTTCGACATCACCGGCAAGGGCATCGCAAACCCGGTGGCGACCTTCTGGACAGCGGCGCAGATGCTCGACCATCTCGGTGAAACAGATGCATCCGCACGCCTGATGCGGGCCGTCGAACGGGTGACGGGGGCAGGCATATTGACGCCAGACGTCGGCGGAACGGCCAACACCAAGGAAGTCACCGACGCGGTCGTCGATGCAATCCACGCATCGAACGTCTGAACGATCCACCGATGGTCTGGACCGATCAGAAAGCACGGGCAGTGCTGCATCAGATCTTTGACGCAGCGGTCGAAAGCGCCAATCCGCAGCGGGCGATTCTTAAGAACCTCCCGGACAAGCCGAGAGGCCGATGCATCGTCGTCGGCGCCGGAAAAGCGTCGGCGGCCATGGCCGCCGCTCTCGACAGCGCCTGGCCGGATGTCGATGTCTCCGGCGTCGTCGTCACACGCTATGGTCACGCGGTGCCTGCCGGTCGTATCCGCATCATCGAGGCATCGCACCCCGTTCCGGATGCGATGAGCCAAACGGCGGCTGCCGATCTATTGCAGGCCGTTCGCGAATTGACACCGGACGATCTGGTGATTGCTCTCATCTCGGGCGGCGGGTCGGCGCTTCTGGTCGCTCCGGCGGGCGGCATGACTTTGGCGGACAAGCAGAGCGTCAATCGTGCGCTTCTTGCGAGCGGCGCGACGATCTCCGAGATGAACGCCGTTCGCAAACACCTCTCGCGGATCAAGGGAGGCCGTCTCGGCCTGGCCGCCCGGCCCGCGAAAGTCGTTACCCTTGTTATCTCCGATGTGCCGGGCGATGATCCCGCATCCATCGCATCCGGCCCGACGATCGCCGATCAAAGCACGATCGACGAGGTTCGCGGCATCCTATCCCGCTACAGGATCGTCCTGCCCGATACGGCACGCGCCGTCCTCGACAGCGGTGACGAGACACCGAAACCCGCCGATCTCGAGAGCGATGTCCGCATCATCGCGGCCCCCTCGCTCGCCCTGGAGAGCGCGGCAAAAGCGGCCGCCAGCGCAGGCCTGCAACCACTTGTCCTCGGCGATGCCATTGAGGGAGAGGCGCGCGAGCTCGGCACTGTCATGGCGGGCATCGCCCTATCCGCAAAGATCAAGGGGCTTCCCGTTCGCGGACCTGCCGTTCTTTTGTCGGGCGGCGAAGGAACGGTGTCGATCGGCCGCGAAGCCGCGGGTCGCGGTGGCCGCAACACCGAATTCCTTCTCGGGCTTGCGGTGGCCCTCAAGGGACATGCCGGAATATGGGCGGTTGCCGGCGATACCGACGGCATCGACGGCACCGAAGATGCGGCGGGTGCAGTCGTCACTCCCGACACGTTGGAGCGCGGCCTCAAGAAGGGACTCGATGCCCGGGCCCATCTCGCTTCGCACGACAGCTATTCCTTCTTCGACGAGATCGGCGATCTCGTCAAAACCGGGCCGACCCTGACCAATGTCAACGATATCCGCGCCATACTCATCGTCTGACACGGTGATCAAGCCTGAGGAGTGGGCGACCGTCAGGCCGGCAAGCGCGTCTGCCGACATGCGCCGTCACACCAGCCCGGGCACGACGAACACCAGCCAGGCGACGATCGGGCCGATGATGGCGATCAGCGCGCTGTAGATCAGCAGCTGCCGCAGCACCTGCTCGCGCCTGTCATCCGGCGCATTGGCCACGACAAGGGCGCCGTTGGTCGAGAATGGGCTGGTATCGACGATCGTCGTCGAGATGGCTATCGCCGCGACCACGCCGATGGCGCTGACATGCCCTTGCAGGAGGAAAGGAACGGCGAGCGGGATGATCGCGCCGAGCAGCGCGGTCGAGGAGGCGAAGGCCGAGACGATGGCGCCGGTAAAGCACAGCAGCAGCGCCACCAGCAGCGGCATGCCGAGGCTGGATATGCCGTTCGCCACGTAATCGACCGTTCCGGCCTTCTCCATGACGCCGACATAGGTGATGATGCCGGCAATCAGCAGCACGGTCGACCAACTGACCTTGTCGATTGCCGCCTTCTGGGTCTTCGGCGACAACAGCGCCAGGGCGACCGCCACGGTCATGGCGACGAGGCCGACGTTGAACTTGAAGACCAGGGCGCCGATGCCGAGCGCCGTCAGGCCGATCAAGGTGGTAATTCTCTCATTGTTTAGGCGCAGCGTCGTCGCGGTATCGGCCGCCGTCCCATAGGCATGTTCCCTGATCGGTTTTGCCGGCGTGCCGCCGTGACCTCTGATCGACGCCGATACGCCCTCGGGATGGAGTTCGGGCAAGGGGCCAAGCGATGCGGCGTCCTGCCTCATCACCTTTGCGCCGCCGAAAATGAAGAAGACCAGCACCGCGATCGCCAGGTTGAAGAAGAAGCTGGAGAGAAACAACGAGGTCGGCGCGAAAGGCAGGCCGGCCTTGGCGACAATCTGATTGGTGATGCCGCCATAGATGCTGATCGGCGAAAAGCCGCCCGCCTGCGCGCCATGGATCACCATCAGGCCCATCATGACCGGGTGAATGCGGTACTGCACGGCAAAGCTCAAGGCGACGGGTGCGAGAATGGCGACCGCAGCCGGCCCAAGAGCCCCGAAACCGGTAATGACGGCGGCAACCAGGAACATCACCCAGGGAATCAAGCCGATCCGCCCGCGCACCAGGCGCACGGCGCATTCGACGAGCCAGTCGATCGTGCCGTTGATCTGCGCTATGGCGAAGAGGTAGGTGACGGCGACGAGCGTCAGGAACAGATCGCTCGGAAAACCGGCAAATATATCGTTGGTTTTCATGCCGAGGATCATCGAGCCGAGCACGAAGGCGCCGGCAAAGGCGAGCGCACCCATGTTGATCGGCTGGATCGTCGCAATGATGAACATGGCGACCAGCAGGCCTATGGCCAGTAATTCAATACCCATGATTCCCCTCCCTCCGACGCCTCCAGCGCCGTAGCTGTTGTGTTCAAGATCGATGCGGGATGCCGGCGCACCCTCCTCCCAGAGGGCGCGGCCGCCTTAGAGCGGTTCAGCTTTTCATGGAAACGCAGAACCGCTCTAAGTTTTTGTTTTTACGCAATTCCCGGCGGAAAACCGCTTCACACTTTTCCTGGAATTGCTCTAGGTCCTTGTATAAAGATCGGCGTATTGCTGCCGCAGGATGTTCTTCTGAACCTTGCCCATCGTGTTGCGCGGCAGGTCCTCGGCGAAGATGATGCGCTTGGGTTGTTTATAGCGGGCGAGACGGTCCTGAAGGGCGCTGACGATGGTCTTTTCATCGAGCACGGCGCCGGGTTTGCGCACGACGACGGCAGTGACACCTTCTCCGAAATCGGGATGCGGCACGCCGATGACAGCGCTCTCGACCACACCCTCGATCTGGTCGATCTCGCCCTCGACCTCCTTCGGGTAGATGTTGTATCCGCCCGAAATCACCAGGTCCTTGCCGCGGCCGACGATGTGGATATAGCCGTCCCGGTCGATCTTGCCGAGATCGCCGCTGATGAAGAAACCGTCGGCGGTGAATTCGGCCGCGGTCTTTTCCGGCATACGCCAATAGCCCTTGAAGACGTTCGGCCCCTTGATCTCGATCATGCCGGTTTCATCAGGCGGCAGCTCGAGCCCGGTGGCGGGATCGGTGACGCGCACCGTCACGTCAGGCAGCGGGAAGCCGACCGTTCCGGCAATGCGTTTCCCCTCATAGGGGTTCGACGTGTTCATGTTGGTTTCGGTCATGCCGTAGCGCTCGAGAATGGCGTGACCGGTGCGGGCAAGGAACTCGGTATGGGTTTCGGCAAGCAGTGGCGCCGAACCGGAGATGAACAGGCGGATGTTGGCGACCGCTTGCTTGTCGAGGCGCGGGCTCTGCAGGAGGCGCACGTAAAAGGTCGGCACGCCCATCAGCATCGTTGCCTCAGGCATCAGCGAAACGACCTCGTCGGCGTCGAATTTCGACAGCAGGAACATCGAGGCGCCGGCGAGCAGCGTGACGTTCGTGGCGACGAACAGCCCATGGGTGTGGAAGATCGGCAAGGCGTGGATCAGCCGGTCGTCTGATGTGACGCGCCAATAGTCCCGCAAGGTCAGGGCGTTCGAGAGCAGGTTCCCATGGGTGAGCATCGCCCCCTTGGAACGGCCCGTCGTTCCCGAAGTGTAGAGGATCGCCGCCAGATCGTCAGCAGTGCGCGAGGCATCGACAAAGTCGACCGGCTCATCGCGGGCGAGATCCAGCAACGAGCCGCGGCCATCGGCATCGAGCGTTTCGACGATCGCGCCGTGGGACTTGGCGATCGCCGCCACGCCTTCCCGGGCAGCCGGCGCCACGACCACCAGACGCGGCTCCGCATCGCCAATGAAGTAATCGAGCTCAGCCAGCGTATAGGCGGTGTTGAGCGGCAGGTAGACCGCGCCGGTTCGAAGGCAGGCGAGATAGAGGATCAATGCCTCGGCGCTTTTTTCGACTTGCACCGCCACCCGGTCGCCCGGGCGAATGCCGAGCGTATCCATCGCGCCGGCAAGCCGGCCGGAAAGAGCGAAGGCGTCATCATAGGTCCATGTACGGGTGTCATCGATCCGGATGAACGGTGCGTCACCGGGCGCAGCCGCCCGCATGGCGTCGAAAAGATGGTTGCTCACTTTCGCCCTCCTCCAAGCGTGGTGTTCATTATCTGTGCGAATGGCCGGGAGCCTTGCTGGCCATTGCCGCCGCGGCGGCTTTCGTCGGTCTGGCTGAGCAGGCCTTTGACGCCAGGCGAGGCAATCACTTCGCCGCGCTGCGCCAGCGCCTCGTGGTTGGCCACGATGTCGTCGAGCTTGTAGAGGTAGTTGACCATCAGGCCGTGGGCCTGCTGCATCGCCTTGGCCGAGCGGTCTCCGAGAAAATTCAGTCTTTCCAGTCGAGCGCCGTTGCCGAGATGGAAGCGGGCGACGGGATCGACGGGGCGGCCCTCCGGCGTCCGTTCGGTCAGGAAATAGCGCGCCGCAAGCGGCAGCAGCACGCGCTCCACTTCGGCCGCCGTCTTCTCGTTGTCCGGCCATTTCGGGTCGTCGAGCGCCGTTAGCGTTTCCGGGCGCGCCTTGGCGAGCCAACGGGCAAAGCCCGGCACCGGCGACAGCGTGACGAAATTCTTCAGGCCGGGCAGATCTCTGCGCAGGTCTTCCACGACCTGCTTGATCAGGAAGTTGCCGAACGAGATGCCGCGCAAGCCGTCCTGGCAGTTGGAGATCGAATAGAAGACGGCCGTCGTCGCCTCGTCGGCATTGATCTGTTCCCTGCCCTCGACGAGCACATCGCCGATCGCGCTCGGCACCGATCGTGTCAGCGCCACCTCGACGAACACCAGCGGCTCGTCGGCCAGCCGGGGGTGGAAGAAGGCAAAGCATCGACGGTCGGCCGGCGCCAGACGGCGGCGCAGTTCCTCCCAGCCGGCGATCTCGTGCACGGCCTCGTATTTGATGATCTTTTCAAGGATGTAAGCCGGCGTCGTCCAGTCGATCGGACGCAGCGTCAGGAAACCGCGATTGAACCAGGAGCCGAACAGATGGGTGAAGTCGGCGTCAAGCGCGTGATAACCTTCGGATTGGTCTTTGGACGCAAGCAGCTGCTGGCGCATCCGGACGAGCTTGGCCGTGCCGTTCGGGGCATGGTTCAATCGGCGCAGAAGCTCCTGTCGACGCGGCTCGGCTGCCTGGTGGAGGGCAATGATTGCGGCAGAGCTTTTGTCGGTGCGGTAGTTTTCAATCGCCTGGTCGAGCCTCACCGTGTCGGGCCCGAACTTTTCATGCAGCATATCGAGAAATGCCTGCGCGCCCTCACTGTCGAGCGCCTCCCAGCGATCGAGAATCTCGGCGGCTAGCGCCATGCCCGAGGCTTCGCCCCGGCTCGACAGCAGCATTTCACAGAGCGTCTGGAGATCGGCCTTGGCTGCGGCCTGCGTGGCGCGCGCGCCGGAAAACAGAAGCTGGCGTCCGCGATCGGTGATGCTCTGCAGCATGTCGGTGAAGAAGGAAGCCTCAGACATGCCATTCTCCTCTCTTCCGCTGGTTTCTTCTGCCGGCCGCGGGTGCACGGATCGTTTTGACGGCTGCTTCCCATCGTCGGGTTTCACCGGTAGTATGTAGAATGCCACTCTTCGTACACGAGGTCAATAATCGTGTATACAAGAATCGTGTTTATGTATGATGGAAGTGAAACGTATGTCCGAAAATGTCGGCCGATGGCTTCGGGATGAAATTGAAAATTCAATTCTTTCCAACGAGTTCTCCCCCGGTGAGCGGCTCGACGAAATGGTGCTTGCGACGCGTTTCGGGGTTTCCCGCACACCGGTGCGCGAGGCGCTGATGCAGCTCGATGCGATCGGCCTCATCGAAATCCGGCCGCGCAGAGGCGCCATTGTCATCGATCCGGGGCCGCACCGCGTCTATGAAATGTTCGAGGTGATGGCCGAGCTGGAGGGCCTGGCCGGGTCGCTCGCCGCCCGACGGCTGGACAAGGCCTCCCGGGAAGCGATCACCGCCACCCACAGCCGCTGCGAACAATCGGCCGCGGCCGGTGACAGCGACGCCTATTATTACGACAATGAGGAATTCCATAAGGCCATCTACGCAGCCGGCCGCAGCGAGTTCCTCGAGGAGCAATGCCTGCAATTGCACCGCCGCCTGCGGCCCTACCGCCGCCTCCAGCTGCGCGTGCGCAACCGCCTGTCGACCTCCTTCTCCGAACATTGCGCCATCGTCGAGGCGATCTTTGCCGGAGACGGCGACGAAGCCCGCCGCCTGCTGCGGACGCATGTCGGCATTCAGGGAGAGAGGTTCAGCGATCTGGTCGCAAGCATGGCGGCCAGGTGATTGGACTCCAGCTTGAAAACGGAAGCGTATCCCGCCGTCCCCACGGCACCCTAATCCAAAAACCGATAAAGCCAGTCGCGCGTTTCCTCCGGCAGCGAGGCCGGCGACTGGTCCTCGCCGGTGCGGGCCTGCCAGATGATCTCGACCTCGGCGGCACGCTCCTCCCCGGTGTCGATCGAAACGAGGAAGCCGATGGAATGCATGCCGATCTTGTCGACGGTGGTGGTGAAGGTGACCGGCTCGTCGTAGTGCAGTGGGCGGTGGAGCATGCAGGAAACCTTGCTGGGGCTATAGACCGGTTCGTCATCGACATCGGGCCGCGACGACCAGAAGCTTGCAAGTACGGATTCGGCATAGGAAATATAGGAGGCCAGAAACATTCGGCCGTTCATATCGACATCGCGAAACGGCACGCGTATGTCCGTCACATCAGGACGTTTCGACTGACTCATCAACGCAACTGCCTTACAAAGTTCCCCGTTGATGACAGTACTGCATAATTCCTTAAACTGAAACCGGTTTAGGGATGAAATTATACAACAGTTCAAAGTGTTACAGCGCCTCCGAGGTAACCGGCGCAATGCCGCAAAAATAGAGCGGGCGGTCGGACGGCGCGGCAACGGCGCTTGTTGAAATCGTCGGGCGATGCCCCATCTGCTGTGGCACATGACATAAGCGACCGATAGAGTGTCTCCATGAGCACCCGTCTTTATGAACACCCGATCTTCCTGGAACACGTGACCCCCGCCGGCCATCCGGAGCGATCCGACAGGATCCGCGCCATCAATGTCGCGCTGGAACATCCGAATTTCGAGCGGCTGGAGCGCCGGCAGGCGCCGCAGGCGAGCGAGGATGCGGTGCTGCTGGCCCATCCCGAAGAACATCTCATCGCCGTGATGCGGGAGATCCCCGAGGAAGAGGATGAGATCAACCAGATCGAAGCCGATACCTATGCCAGCCCAAAGAGCCTGCAGGCGGCGCTGACCGGCATCGGCGGGGCGATGGCCGCAGTCGACGACGTCTTTACCGGCCGGGCCGACAATGTCTTCGTCGCCGCCCGCCCGCCGGGGCACCATGCCGAAAAGATGACGGCGATGGGCTTCTGTTTCTTCAACAATGCGGCGATCGCCGCCCGGCATGCGCAGAAGATGCATGGCGCCGAGCGCGTCGCGATCGTCGACTGGGACGTGCACCACGGCAACGGCACGCAGGATATCTTCTGGGACGATGCCTCGGTGCTGTTCTGCTCGACGCATCAGATGCCGCTCTATCCCGGCACCGGCGCCAAGGACGAGAAGGGCAAGCACAACACCATCGTCAATGCGCCGCTTTCGCCGAATGTCGGCAGCGATCATTTCCGCGAGGCGTTCAAATCGCGCGTGCTGCCGGCCCTTAACGATTTCCGGCCGGATCTGATCATCATCTCCGCCGGCTTCGACGCCCATCACCGCGATCCCTTAGCGCAGATCAACCTGACCGGCGAGGATTTCGACTGGGCGACCGGGCGCGTGCTCGAACTGGCCGACCGGCACGCCAAGAACCGGGTCGTCAGCCTGCTCGAAGGCGGTTATGATCTCGAGGGACTCGCCGAATCGGCGGGCATGCATATTCTGCGAATGATGAAGGGTTGAGAATGACTGACAGCGCCAAGCCTGAGGTATCGGGCCTTTCCTTCGAAAAGGCGGTTGCCGAACTCGAAAGCATCGTCGCCCGGCTGGAGCGCGGCGATGTGGCGCTGGATGAATCCATCGAAATCTATGAGCGCGGCGAAGCGTTGAAGAAACATTGCGAAACCCTGCTTTCGGCCGCCGAAAACCGCATCGAGAAGATCCGGCTCGACCGCGCCGGCAAGCCGCAGGCCGTCGAGCCGCTCGACGGCACCTGAGGCGTACCGGAACTCTCTTTAAGGCGCTTGGCGATCGGCTTCAGACCGATCTATGATCCTCTTGCAAACAATGAGGGGACGGAAAAATGTCGGACAGATTGAAGGGCAAGGTCGCCATTGTCTCGGGGGGCGCGACCGGCATGGGCGGTGCCGCCTCGAAGCTTTTTGCAGCCGAAGGCGCGCGCGTTGCGATCATCGACCGCAATGGCGATGCAGCCGCCGAGACCGTCAAAGCGATCCGTGATGCCGGCGGCGAGGCCGAATGCTGGACGGCTGACGTTTCCGACGAAGCCGCCGTCAATGCCGCCGTCGCCGGTGTCGAGGCGCGTTATGGCGCCGTCACCGTGCTCTTCAACCATGCCGGCACGATCGTCATCAAACCTTTCCTGGAAACGACCGTCGAGGAATGGGACTGGCTGCACGCCGTCAATGTGCGCTCGATGTTCCTGATGACCAAGGCGGTGCTGCCGAAGATGATTGAAAGCGGCGGCGGATCGATCGTCTGCACCTCGTCGATCTCGGCGGTCGCCGCCACGCCGATGGAAGTGCTCTACGACACGACCAAAGGGGCGGTGCATATGTTTGCCCGCGCCATCGCCGTGGAATTCCGTGATCGCAACATCCGCTGCAACGCCGTCTGCCCCGGCTTCATCCGCACGCCGCACGGCCTGCGCGAGGTGGCCGACCTGCAGGCGCTCGGTGTCGATGTTTCCGACGCCGCCATTGCCGCCCAGCAGGGACGGATCGGCGAGCCGGAGGATGTGGCGCGCGCCGCCCTCTATCTCGCCAGCGACGAGTCGAGCTTCGTCAACGGCGCGCATCTCTTCGTCGATAACGGCTTCACGGCGATCTGAGCCACGCAGCGTCCGATTGGACGCGCGGCGCACTTTCACGTCTGGAGCGTCCTTAGCGCGTCCGATTGGACGTGCGGCGCTCCAGGCACTATCTGTGCCTGAAGCCTTTGCGATCGGAGATCCCTGATGTCCTTCTTTCCCGGTAAAGATCCCCTGCCCGGCGATGCCTTCGCCTGCGACGCAATCGAGAACCTGATCATCCCGCGCACCAGCGATATCGGCGGGTTTCAGGTGCGCCGCGCGCTGCCAACGAGACAGCGGCGGCTCGTCGGGCCGTTCATCTTCTTCGACCGCATGGGTCCGGCAATCCTGAAGCCGGACGAGGCGCTCGACGTCAAGCCGCATCCGCATATCGGCCTGGCGACGGTCACCTATCTCTTCGACGGCGAGATCCGCCATCGCGACAGCCTCGGCACCGAAAAGGTCATCCGCCCCGGCGATATCAACCTGATGACGGCGGGCCGCGGCATCGTACATTCCGAGCGCACGCCCGACAATCTGCGCGGCCATCCGCTGCTGATGTCGGGCTTGCAGACCTGGCTGGCGCTGCCCGACGACAAGGAGGAGATCGATCCCTCCTTCGCCCATACGGAAAAGACCGAGATGCCGCTGATCGAGACAACAGGCGTGCGCGGGCGTGTGGTCATCGGCTCGTTCGAAGGCATGACGTCGCCGGTCGGCGTTTTCTCCGACACGCTCTATGTCGATCTCGACCTGCAGCCCGGCGCCAGATTTCCCTTCGGCGCGGCCCATGAAGAGCGCGCCGTCTACGTGCTCTCCGGCGAGGTCGTCATATCGGGCGACCGTTTTGCCGCCGACCAGCTGCTGGTCTTCCGGCCGGGCGATGCAATCACGCTGGAAGCCGGCCGCGATGGCTGTCATCTGATGCTCTTCGGCGGTGCCAGCATGAATTCGAAACGGTATATCTGGTGGAATTTCGTGTCGTCCTCGAAGGAGCGGATCGAAAAGGCCAAGGAGGAATGGCGCTCCGGCCGCTTCGACATCGTGCCCGGCGACGAAGAGGAATTCGTGCCTTTGCCGGAGGGCTGACGGCAGCAGCGGAGCGCGGCTGTCGACCTCTCCGGACCTTCAACCCTTGGCGAAATATCGCGTCAGCGCGCCCTTCGTGCGGTTGACGTAGCCGTCCTGCCAACTGTCGTCCACATTGAGAAAGCCCGACCAGCCCTTCTTGCCCTGGCGCTTCAACTCGGCCTCGACGGCGCGGAACCGATAGTGGTCATAGACATCGAGAATATGCACCGCATAGGCCTCGGCAAGCGCGCGGTCGCCTTTGACGATCAGCATGTTTTCGTCATTGCCGTAAGAGGCCTTGAAGCCGAGATTGTGGCTGCCGAGCACGACGACGCAATCCTCCGACAGGGGATCGATCACCAGCACCTTGTCGTGGATGATGGCGCCCACCTTCTTGGCCGTCAGTTCCTCCGCACCGAAATCCGCCAACAGCTGGCGGTCGTCGATGCGCGACGCCCGGACGATCGAGACATTGGCCTCCTCGAATGTGTGGGGCGAGACGGCGTCGACATCGTCGTCCTCATCGTCGGGATCGTTCTTCTTGCCGGCGACGTAGTTGGGCATGGCCTGGGCGCTGGAAACCGCGCCGGTGACGATCAGCTTCTGGTCCTTCAGGCCGATATCGATCGCCTCGCCGACAATGCAATCCCTGCCCGACTGACCGGGATAGAAGGCCAGAAACAGCACCGCATGTTCGGCACGGCGCATCAGCCGGTAGACTTCGCGAAGATCGGGCGGCGTTGCCTTGCCCTTTCTGCGGCTCTGCATGTTGGGTGAAAACCACGTTTCGACCGAAGGCCCCAAGGCCTCATCGCCGATCGGGACAAGAGAAGGCGTCTCATTGAAGCGTCGGAACTTCTTGCTCTGCTGGTTGTCGGGCATGCCGTCATCAAATTCGATGGGCGCTTCCAGCGTCGCATTGTCTTCCAGCATCCGCTCCCAATAGGTGACATAAGCGGCGGCAACCGCATCGTTGCGAACGATCAACGCGTTGTTGGACTGGCCGGCAAGCCCCGTCGCCGTCCAGTTGGTGCTGCCGGTGAAGACGCTGCGCGCAGCGCCATCGGTCGGGATATGTACGACGAATTTGTTGTGGCCGATCTGGCTCGAATTGTTGAACATCCGGTGATGGATCTCGACGCCGGCATCGACCAGCGCCTGGCGTGCATGCGCATTGCGCACATCCCAGGCGTCGCCGACCTTTCCGGTGTTGGCGAGGATGATGCGCAACTTGTCCTTGTTGGCAAGCAGCAGCTCCAGCAGTTCCTCGTCCTCCAGTTCGTAGAGGGCGACAAGGAAGCGGCCGGGCGCATTGATGAAGCCCTTGAGCATCGGAATGACATCGCCGGCAAGATATTTACGGATGCCGTTCGACGGGTTGGAAATCATCTCGATCAGCTCGTTCGGCTGCTTCACGCCGTCCTCCAGCAGGACGTTTCTCAGCCACTGCGCGGCGAGAATGCCGTTGGTAAAGGTGGACTCGAAGGCGCCACGCTTGCGCGTCACATGGACGGGATTGCTGGCGACAGCCGGCCCGAGATAACCGAGCGGCCGCGGCGGGCCCTCATAGGCCTTGACCGCGATCTTCTCATAGCTGCCGTCAGCCTTCTTGATCGGCCTGCCGTTTCCGTCCCGCTTGTTGATTTCGACGAGCTGCGGCGTCGGATCCGATGCCGCCTGCATGCCCGGCTTCAAGTCGCCGAGCGGACGGATTTCGTAACGCAGGTGGACCTCGTCCGGCCGCCGTCTCATTTCGTTGCGTCGCTTGCGCAGCGTGAGATCGCGCCAGGACAGCTTCTGCACCGGCCAGAGCGACGTCGTTTGCGGCAGCCAGTGAGGATTGCGCTGACCCTTGAAGGCGACCCACGCGGCACAGGTTACGCGGTCATCCGCACCGTCGGGTCTTTTCGCGACGTTACCCTGCTCGTCGAGATAGACGCGGACGACTTCAAACCCGAGACATCCATCGATCTTGGCGTCTATGTCCCAGGCCACATAGGCGACCTCGTTATTCACATAGGCGTGCGCTGCAACAATCGTTCCCATGCCCCGTCCCCCCAGCCAGTGCGGCGACTTTGCTACCATTCCGTGTCATATTCAAGCGCCTCTCCTTCGGTTGCCACCGCGACAGCAGGGAGAAGCGGCACACGCCCCGGCGAAGGTCGGGCTTCCCCACCTCATGGCGATTTCGCCGACCCGGCTTCGATTAACCACAGAAATAGAGCGTGATATCGTGCAAAACTGCTCACACTTTTCAGCGTCATGCTCTAGGGTGAAAACCTTCGGTTCCTGAAATGCACTTGTTTTGCCGCAATCTAATCGAATAAAGCGGAACAAGGAAAAGCAAGAAAGAGCGCCCGCCCGTGACACAACTGCCGAAGACCCCCCTGCTCGACCAGGTCATCTATCCCGCCGACCTGCGCAAGCTCGAGGATCGCGACCTGCCGCAGCTCGCCCGCGAAGTCCGGGACGAGATGATCGATGCGGTGTCGCGTACCGGCGGCCATCTCGGCGCCGGTCTTGGCGTCGTCGAACTGACGATCGCCATCCACAGCGTCTTCGACACGCCTGATGATCGGCTGATCTTCGATGTCGGCCATCAATGTTATCCGCACAAGATCCTCACCGGCCGGCGCGACCGCATCCGCACGCTGCGCCAGGAAAACGGGCTGTCCGGCTTCACCCGCCGGGCCGAGAGCGAATATGATCCCTTCGGGGCGGCGCATTCCTCGACCTCGATCTCGGCCGGCCTCGGCATGGCGATTGCCGCCGATCTCGACAAGACCGATCGCCGGGTCATCGCCGTCATCGGCGACGGGGCGATGTCGGCCGGCATGGCCTATGAGGCGCTGAACAATGCCGGCGCGCTCGATGCCCGGCTGATCGTCATCCTCAACGACAATGACATGTCGATCGCGCCGCCGACCGGCGCGATGAGCGCCTATCTCGCCCGCCTCGCCTCGGGCCGCACCTATATGGGCTTCCGCGATCTCGGCAAGAAGCTGACGGCCTATCTCGGCAAGAACATCGACCGGGCGATCACCCGCGCCGTCGAGCATGCGCGCGGCTATGTCACCGGCGGCACGATGTTCGAAGAGATGGGCTTCTACCATATCGGCCCGATCGACGGGCATTCCTTCGACCACCTGCTGCCCGTGTTGCGCAATGTGCGCGACAATGGCCGCGGACCGGTGCTGATCCACGTCGTCACCCAGAAGGGCAAGGGCTATCCGCCGGCGGAAGCAGCTGCCGACAAATATCACGGCGTCAACAAGTTCGACGTCATCACCGGCGCCCAGGCCAGGGTCAAGCCGAATGCGCCGAGCTATACCAGCGTCTTTGCCGAAGCGCTGGTGCAGGAGGCCGCCCTCGACGACAAGATCGTCGGCATCACCGCCGCCATGCCGAATGGTACCGGCCTCGACAAGCTCGCCGAGCTCTTTCCGTCTCGCTGCTTCGATGTCGGCATCGCCGAACAGCATGCCGTGACCTTCGCCGCCGGCCTTGCGGCGGAAGGCTACAAGCCCTTCGCCGCCCTCTACTCCACCTTCCTGCAGCGCGCCTACGACCAGGTCGTGCACGACGTGGCGATCCAGGGACTGCCGGTGCGTTTTCCGATCGACCGCGCCGGCTTCGTCGGCGCCGACGGGCCGACGCATGCCGGCTCCTTCGACACCGCCTTCCTCACCACCCTGCCCGGCTTCGTGGTGATGGCGGCCGCCGATGAGGCCGAACTCAAGCACATGGTGCGCACGGCTGTCGCCTATGATGCCGGGCCGATCTCGTTCCGCTATCCGCGCGGCGAAGGCGTCGGCGTCGACATGCCGGCGCGCGGCGAAATCCTGCAGATCGGCAAGGGCCGCATCGTCAAGGAAGGCACCAAGGTAGCGCTGCTCTCCTTCGGCACAAGGCTGGCCGATTGTCTGCTCGCCGCCGAGGATCTCGATGCCGCGGGGCTGTCGACGACGGTCGCCGATGCGCGCTTCGCCAAGCCGCTCGATCACGAGCTGATCCGCCAGCTTGCCCGCCACCACGAGATCGTCATCACCGTCGAAGAAGGCTCGATCGGCGGCTTCGGCAGCCATGTGATGCACTTCCTCGCCAACGAAGGCCTGCTCGACAACGGCCTGAAACTGCGCTCGCTCGTCATGCCCGACATCTGGATGGAGCAGGCCAAGCCCGAAGCGATGAACGCGCATGCGGGCCTCGACCGCGCCGGCATCGTCTCGACGGTGTTCAAGGCGCTGGGGCGCGGTGTTGCTGTTGGGGTTGCTGGGTAGCCGAGGCTACGTGAGGGCGTGCCGTGTGGCCCCCTCGTCCGCCCTACGGGCACCTTCTCCCCGAGGGGAGAAGAGGAAATCGAGACGTCGCCGCAAAACTCTTCTCCCCTCGGGGAGAAGGTGCCGGCAGGCGGATGAAGGGGCCGCCAAGCAGGTCATCTCAATAGAAAAAGGCGGCGCATCACTGCACCGCCCCCTTTGTTCAACGTGCCTTTCCGAAGAAAGCGCTTCTCAGAACTCCGTCCACTCTTCCTGAACGGCAGCCGCGGCACTCGCCTGCCTGCCGCCGAAGGCCTTGGCGACGGTGCGGGTGAGAGCGTGGGCCGGAGAGGCGACCGGGCGGGCGTTTGCGGTGGCAACGGTTGCCCGCGGCGCCGGGGCTGCCTCGCCGAGCTTGAACTGGCGCAGCAGTTCGTCGAGGGCGTTTGCCTCCTGGGCGAGCGCATGGCTTGCCGCGGTCTGCTCCTCGACCATGGCGGCATTCTGCTGCGTGCCCTGGTCCATGTTGTTGACGGCGGTGTTGATCTCCTGCAGGCCGATCGACTGTTCGCGGGTGGCGGTGACGATAGCGTTGACGTGGTGGTTGATCTCCTGCACCTCGGAAACGATCGCTTCCAGCGCCTTGCCGGTCTCGCCGACGAGCGAGACGCCAGCAACGACCTGTTCGCCCGAGGTGGTGATCAAAGCCTTGATCTCCTTGGCGGCCTTGGCCGAACGCTGGGCGAGTTCGCGCACTTCCTGGGCGACGACGGCAAAGCCCTTGCCGGCATCGCCGGCGCGCGCCGCTTCGACGCCTGCGTTCAGAGCCAAGAGGTTGGTCTGGAAGGCGATGTCGTCGATGACGCCGATGATGTTGGAGATTTCGCCCGAGGACTTCTCGATCTGCTGCATGGCGGAGACCGCCTTGCGGACGACTTCACCTGATTTTTCGGCGCCGAGGCGGGTGCGCTCGACGAGATTGCCGACATCCTCGGCGCGCTTGGCGCTGTCGCGCACGGTCGTCGTCACTTCCTCAAGCGCTGCAGCGGTCTCTTCGACGGCGGCAGCCTGCTGCTCGGTGCGGTGGGCGAGATCGTCGGCAGCCGAGCGGATTTCGCCGGCGCCGGCATTGATCGCCGAGGCGTTGCGGCCGACCGACTGCAGAGCGGCCTGCAGCTTTTCGACGGCCTGGTTGAAGTCATTGCGCAGGCTGTCATATTGCGCGGCAAACGGCGTCTGGATACGGCCGGCCATATCGCCATTGGCAAGCTCGGCAAGGCCGCCCGCCAAAGCGTCGATGGCATGGCGAAGTTCGCCTTCCTCGCGCGCCTTCTGCTCGTCGTTTGCCCGGCGCTGGCGCTCGGCGTCATCGCGCATGCGGTCGGTCTCGCCGGCAAGGCGCAGCTTCTCGATGGCAGCCTGCTTGAAGACCAGCACCGACTGGGCCATGCGGCCGATTTCGTCGCCGCGCTCGACCGCCGGAACCTCGATGTCGTTCTGGCCGCCGGCGAGGCGATCCATGGCCGCGGTCATGCCGACGACCGGGCGGACGATGGTGCGCGACATCAGCCAGGCGAGCACGGCAGCGGCCAGCGAGGCGAGGATGCCGCCGGCAAGCAGCGTCGTCTTCAGATCGCGGTTGGCATCGGCGCGGACCGCGGCGAGCGCATTCGACTTTTCACGGGCGCTGGCCTTAATCTTGGCGGAGGCCTGGCGGAAGCCGTCGAGCTGGCCCTTGGTGGCGTTGACGCCGATCTTGACGACCTCTTCGATCGGCATGTCGGTTTCCTTGCGCGCCTTGGTCTGCGGCTCGGCGAGTTCATGGAAATAGAGGTCGGCGGCCTTCTGCATGCCGTCGATCATCTCGACCAGCTGCGGCTCATCAGCCGCCGTCTGCTTGGCAGCGGCAATCGCCTTCAGCATGCGCTCGCGATTGGCGAAGACATCGCCATAGGTGCTGTCACTGCGGAAAAGGATGAAGCCGCGCAGATTGACGGCCTGTTCGAGCATCGCCTGCAGCGCATCGTCGATCTGGTTGACGAGCAGCTCGGACTTTTCCTGCTCGGCGGAAGCGGCCGCCGACGCCATCGCCTTGGAATAAACGAAAGCGGAAACGGCGACGAAGATGAGAATGAGGGCTGCGAACGTGGCCGCAAGCTTACCGTTCAAGGATATGTTTTTGGCGGACATCGGTGATTTCTCCTGACGACAGTCGACGCGGCGAAAGGCGGGTGGCGCGAAAAGCGCAACCGCAGGGACTTCTGAACCTGAGAACATGATTGGCGATAGGACGCCGGCGCCGTCATGGCACGAAACAGTTCGGACGAACCGCTGCAATCAAGCCAAACCTATGCGGACGGGCTTTAAATTTGTTTAAATTTGTGCGCTGCGGCGGTCGGGGCCGATGATTATTGTGCCGCCTCCGGCGGATTGAGGATCAGGATGTCGAAATCCTTCGCGGGATCGAAATCCTCAGCCGTCATCCGGAAGGTCGTCGGACCGATCTTCTGCACGTTGCTGCCGCAGAAGCTGATGAGGCTGGCGGGCTTGCCCTTGTCGATCGTCAGCTGGAAGCGCCGGATCGGCCCCGCCCAGTTGGCGCCGGTCGACAGCACATAGGAGATCCAGCTTTCGGTATAGTTCGCCCCTCCGGCCTCGGCTTCCCTGGCCCGCTGCTGGGCAACCCTGACGAAATCTCCGTCCAGACAGTATTTGCGGGAATATTCCTCGAAGCGTTCGCCCTTCGGCTCGCCATTTTCGAGAAAGCTGATGGCGACGGTGCCGCCGACGGCCGGCTTGTAACGATGCTCGACGCTGACCTTCTTCTTCGCCGGAAAGGTGGTGCGCCACCAATAGGTCGAGCGCAGCGTCCAGAGCGGCACGAGATCGCCCCCGGCATCGCCTGCACCCATGGAATAGATCAGGCCGCGGGCGATCCAGTCCTTGCGGACCGCTTCGGGAAGCTTGGCGAGCGCCTCGGCGGTCTTCTGGCTGTAGGGCAGGACAGGAATGCCGTGTTTGGCGAACTCGTCGGTGACGTCGATACCGAGCGAGACGACGCGCTGCTGCAGTTTGGCGCTGATCGGCCTGCCATCCTGCACGGTGGAAAAATGCAGGAAATTGTCGCTGTCATAATCTGATATGGCGGAGATGTTGTCGATCTGGCCCGTGATGTCAGGCATTGGGAAGGCGACCAGGCTTTCGACATCCTTGTCGGAGCTGTTCTCGAAGACATAGTCGACCCGCACTTCCGAAGCGGAGATGAAAAGATCCTCTTGCGCCATGCTGACATCGTCGGATTGGGCGAAGATCAGCCCGCCGGTCTTGACCTCGGCCATCGTATCGTTCGCAAATGCGGGCGATGCTATCCCCGCCGCAACAAGCCCCGCAGCGATAGGCCCCACCGCGACAGGCCCCACGACAGGCAGAGTGAAGAGCTTCAGCATAAAACACCCCCGTGTCTGCGGCCCGCCCCGCGATCGCCGCGGCAGGATTATCGCCGAAAGCTTTTGAGGGTCAATGACACTCTTGGGAACAAAATGCTTGCAACCGGCGGCTTTGCCGGTCATTCACAGCCGATGTCCGATCAAAACAGTCAACGTCTCGACCAGCTTCTCGTCTCCCGCGGCCTTTTCGCCAGCCGCTCGCGCGCCCGCGACGCCGTCCAGCGCGGCACCGTCAGGATCGGCGGCCAGGTGGTAACCAAAGCCGGCGCGCTGTTCGGCGAGCATGCCGTCATCGAGATCGACGATCCGGCGCAGGACTATGTCTCGCGCGCCGCGCTGAAGCTTGCCGCCGCGCTCGAGCATTTCCGGCTCGATCCCGCTGGTCATCACTGTCTCGATATCGGCGCTTCCACCGGCGGCTTCACCGAGGTGCTGCTGCAAAGGGGCGCCGTCCATGTCACCGCGATCGATGTCGGCCATGGGCAGATGCATCCGCGCATATCAGGCGACCCGCGCGTGACCAGCAAGGAAGGCCTCAACGCCCGCAACCTGACGGCAGATGATATCGGCCATCCCGCCACCTTCATCGTTTCCGACGTCTCCTTCATCTCGCTGAAGCTGGCGCTGGCGCCGGCGCTGGAGATCGCCGAGCCGGGTGCCATCGCCGTGCTGCTGGTCAAGCCGCAGTTCGAGGCCGGGCGCGAGGCGATCGGCAAGGGCGGACTGCTGAAGGATCCCGCCTCGGCGCCCGCCGTCGCGGCCGAACTGCAGCGCTGGTTCATCGAGGACATGGGCTGGAACAGCCTCGGCCTCATCCCCTCCCCGATTTCCGGCGGCGACGGCAATCAGGAATTCCTTCTGGCAGGATTGAAACCGTGAGCACCGAAACCGTCACGATCGAAAAACTCGGCGCCCAGGGCGACGGCATCGCCAGCAATGCCGGCGGACCTGTCTATGTGCCCTTCTCCCTGCCCGGGGAAACGGTGGCGATCGCCCGCGTCAAGAGCCAGGGCACGATCATGTCGATCACCACGCCCTCGCCCGACCGGCAGGAGCCGCCCTGCCGGCATTTCGGCCCGGACGGCCTGAACGGCACCTGCGGCGGCTGCACGCTACAGCACCTGGCAGATGCCCCTTACCGCGCCTTCAAGCGCCAGCTGGTCATCGACGCGCTGAAATCGAAAGGGCTGACACCCGCGGTCGGCGAGATCGTTCCGGCCCGCCCTGGCGAACGGCGGCGCGTGGTGTTTGCGGCACGCAAGACCGAGAAGGACATGCTGATCGGCTTCAACCAGGCCGAAAGCCATCATATCGTCGCGATCGAGGAGTGTCCGATCTCGTCGGCAGGGATCATCGCCCGGCTGCCGGCGATCAGGGCGATTGCCGCATCGCTGGCGACCAATACCGAGCCCTTCCGGATCTCCGTGCTCGAAACGCTTTCCGGCCTCGATATCTCGGTCGACGAGGTGAAGAAACTTTCCGACCCGCAGCGGCGCAAGGCGGTCGAGACGGTGCTCAGCCTGCGCGGCATCGCCCGCGTTTCGCTGAACGGCGAAATCCTCATCGAGCCGTCGAAGCCGCTGGTCGATTTCGGCGGCATCCAGGTTTCGCCGCCGCCGGGCGGCTTCACCCAGGCGACGAAGCCGGCAGAACAGGCGATGGCGGAGCTGGTGCTCGCTCATATCGGCAAGGCGAAACGGATCGCCGATCTGTTTGCCGGCGCCGGCACGTTTTCGCTGCAGCTGGCGCGGATCGGCCGCGTGCATGCCGTCGAAGCCGAGGCAAAGGCGCTCGCAGCCCTTGATCACGCCGCCCGCAATACGCAGGGGCTGAAGCCGGTCAGTGTCGAAAAGCGCGATCTCTTCCGCCGTCCCCTGATGACGCAGGAGTTCAAGCCCTTTGACGCCGTCGTCTTCGATCCGCCGCGCGCCGGCGCCGAGTTCCAGTGCAAGGAGCTTGCCCGCTCAGGCGTGAAGAAGATCGCGGCCGTCAGCTGCAATCCGCTGACGCTGGCGCGCGACCTCGCGATCCTCGTCGAGGGCGGCTACCGGATCACTGGCGTAACGCCGATCGACCAGTTCCTCTGGACCTCGCATGTCGAGGTGGTGGCGACACTGGAGAAATAGGCGTGCCTGTCGGAAAGACCAAAAGGCGCAACCCCTACTATAACGGCCCGGTGTCCGATCATTTCGACGGCACGCATTTCTTCAATCCCGACGGCATCGAGCCCCTTGGTTTCCGTGATCTGCTGCGCTGGCAATTCGGCGGTGGCCGTCAGCGTTGGCCGCAATCGGTCCCAAGTCCGTACCCGGCGGCCAAGCCGGGTCCATGCGTGGACGGCGAGGATCTAAGGGTGACCATGGTTGGTCATGCAACACTGCTCGTGCAGGTCGCCGGGCTCAACATCCTCACCGACCCGGTGTGGTCGGAACGCGCAAGTCCCTTCGCTTTTGCCGGACCCAAGCGCGTCGTCCCACCAGGCATCGCGTTCGATGATTTGCCGCCAATCGATCTCGTGCTGGTATCGCACAATCACTATGATCATCTCGATATCGCAACGCTCAGGCGGTTGGGTGCGAAGCATCGGCCGCGTGTCGTGACGCCACTCGGCAATGACACGATCATTCGCCGTGCCGTGCCCGATATACAGACGACATCGATGGACTGGGGCGAGCGCATTTCCCACGCCGGAATAAGCATTGATGCAGAGCCGGCACACCATTGGTCCGCGCGCGGAACCACCGATCGCCGGATGGCACTCTGGGCGTCGTTCGTTTTGTCGACTCCAGCCGGAAAAATTTATCACGTCGGAGATACGGGCTTTCACCACGGCATCAATTACAAAGCGGCACAGCGGAAACATGGCGGCTTTCGCTTGGCCATTCTACCCTTCGGCGCATATGAGCCGCGCTGGTTCATGAAAGGGCAGCACCAGAATCCGCAGGAGGCGGTGATGGGGATGAAGTTGGCAAATGCGGCCTATGTGGCCGGGCATCACTTCGCCACGTTCCAACTGACAAATGAATCGGTCGACGCGCCGGCAAGAGCGTTGCAAGACGCAATGAGCGAGCATGATATTCCCCCGGAACGGTTTCGGCCGCTCAGGGCCGGCGAAGTATTCAATGTGCCGGCTGCCTAAAAAACGATGTCAGGCGACGCTTAGCGGCGCATGAAGGCTTCGAAGGCCGCCCGGGCCTCGGCGCTTTTCAGCCGCGCGGAGAAATAGCGGGCCTCCTCGTCTATCCGGGCGATGATCTCGCCACGATCGCCGCGAATAAGATCGCGGGCGATGCGCAGCGCCTCCGGCGGCTTGGCCGCGAGCTTTGCAGCCAGGCCAAGCGTCAGTGAATCGACCTCGCCTGGCTCGACAACCTTCCAGACCAGACCGGCTTGCCTTGCCTCCTCGGCCGAAAATGCTTCGCCGGCGCCCAGCATGGCGAAGGCGCGCTGATGGCCCATCAGCCGCGGCGCGACGAGGCTGGAACCGGCCTCCGGCACCAGCGCCAGATCGACGAAGGGCGTGCGGAACTGGCTGCGGCTGGAGGCGACGGTCAGGTCGCAATGGAGATGGATCGTCGTGCCGATGCCGACCGCCAGACCGTCGACGCCAGAGACGACGGGTTTTTCGGCATTCACCAGTGCATAGAGGAAATCGAGGATCTCCTGCTCCAGGCCGCGGCCGCCCATTGCGGCAGCGAGAAAATCGTTCAGGTCGTTGCCGGCCGAGAAGCAGCCCTCGGTGCCGAGCAGGGCGGTGGCGCGGATGCCGGGATCGGCATTGGCCGCATTCAAAGCATCGGCCATGATGCGGTACATGGGGCGGGTGATGGCGTTCTTCTTTTCCGGCCGGTTGAAGCGGATGGACTGGACGCCGGGATAGGCGGAAGGCTGCTCGACGATGATGTGGTCGGTCATGGGGTCTCCTCAGGCAAGCAGGATGCGGGCAGCGGCAAGGCTTGCCGCGCCATTGACGACCCGGTCGCGAAGGGCTGCGGTCTCGGCGAGCAGGTTTTCGGCGGCGAAGCGGCAGAGCGCGATGCGGCCCTCACCTGCACCATCGGCGGCCTCGGCGAGAGCGCCCTTGGCGAGGTAACAGCCGGTCAGCACGAGGCCGAAGAGGCGCTGATAGGGCGTCGCGCCCGAGAGCGCCTCGGCGGCCCTCTCCTCGGCAAGCGCCTTCATCAGCCAGGCGGTCGTCTGTTCGAGATCGACGATCGCGGCATCGAGCCTTACGGCAGTCTCGCCGAAACCATCGAGATTGGAGCCGCGGACGGTATCGGCGATCTGCTGAAGTTCGGCGACGAAGCCCTTCGCCTGCTCGCCGCCGGAGAGCGGCAGCTTGCGGGTGACGAGGTCGATCGCCTGGATGCCGTTGGTGCCCTCATAGATCGGGGCGATGCGGGCATCGCGGAGATACCGCGCCGCGCCTGTCTCCTCGATGAAGCCCATGCCGCCATGCACCTGAATGCCGAGCGAGGCGACGTCGACGCCGGCATCGGTCGAAAAGGATTTGGCGATCGGCGTCAGCAAAGCGGCGCGCTCCTGCCAGTGGCGACGATCGTCACCGGCGCGATGGGACATGTCGATCGCGTGAGCGCAGGCATAGGAGATGGCGCGTGCCCCTTGGGTCAGCGCCTTCATGGTCAGAAGCATGCGGGCGACATCGGGATGGTCGACGATCGGGCTCATGCCGGCGCTGGTTGAACCCGGCGCCCTGCCCTGGGTGCGTTCCCTGGCATAGGCGACTGCTTTCTGGGTGGCGGCCTCCGAGATCGCCACGCCCTGCATGCCGACGGCAAGGCGGGCGTTGTTCATCATCGTGAACATGCAGGCCAGTCCCTTGTTCTCCTCGCCGACCAGCCATCCGACAGCGCCTTTTTCACTGCCGAATTTTCCGTCGCCATAGATCATCGTGCAGGTCGGCGAACCATGGATACCGAGCTTGTGCTCCAGCGAATGGCAGAAGAGATCGTTGCGGGGCCCAAGCGATCCGTCATCGTTGACCAGGAATTTCGGCACCAGGAAGAGCGAGATGCCGCGCGTGCCGGCCGGCGCGTCCGGCAACCGGGCCAGCACCAGATGGATGATGTTGTCGGCCGCGTCATGTTCGCCCCAGGTGATGAAGATCTTCTGGCCGAACAGACGGTAGCTGCCGTCATCGCGGCGCTCGGCGCGGGCCTTCAGCACGCCGAGATCGGAGCCGGCATGCGGCTCGGTCAGGTTCATGGTGCCGGTCCATTCGCCTGACACCATCTTCTCCAGATATTTGTCTTTCAGCGCAGCGCTGCCATGGGTGCTGACCGCCTCGATGGCGCCCATCGTCAGCGTCGGGGCGAGCGCAAAGGCCATGGAGCCGGAGTTCCACATTTCCAGCGCCGCGACATTCAGCATATGCGGCAGCGCCTGGCCGCCAAACGCCTCGGGGGCGGTCAGTCCGTTCCAGCCGCCGGCGATCCAATTGCGATAGAGATCGCGCCAGCCATCCGGCAGCCGGACTTCGCCGCTCTTCAGACGGGCGCCCTGGCGGTCTCCGATGTCGGCGAGAGGCGCCACTTCCTCTGTGGCAAAACGTCCCGCCTCGGCCAGGATGGCGTCGACGAGATCCTCGCCGAGATCACCGAGCAGCCCTTGTGACATCGCCTCGCCCATGCCCGCTACGTGCTTCAACGTGAACGCGATTTCCTCGACGGGCGCCTTGTACATGCTCTTTTCCTCCGCAGACGGCCTCGCACCCCAGCAAAGCCCCTCCGAGGCAAGGGCTAATTGATTTTTACGTAAACGTCAATTTCGATTTCTTTGGCTGCCATGTGATAGTTTGCCTGAACATGGCGCTTGGCTCTTGCACCCTTGCGCAAATGAACGTCATGAAGACACTTTAAAGAACGATATCGCCTTCGCAAAGGATCGGCGACCAATGGATACATTGCCCGTCACCATACCCGGTTTCGTCTGGGCCTATCGTTTCTCGCCCGACGAAAAGACCGCGGTGCGACTAAACAATAGTGCGACGGTGGCGGAACTGACCGCCGACAACTGTTTCTACTGGCTGCACCTCAACCTCGTCGACGCCCGGGTGCCGGCCTTGCTCGAAACCCTGGACGGGTTGACGGAGGATGCGAAATCGGCGCTGACGACGCGGGATACGCATGCGGCCATCACCGTCGACGAGCAGATGCTCTATGGCACGCTCGTCGATTGCCAGCGCGATTTCGCCCAGGACACCAACAATCTCGGCTGGCTGCATTTCGCCATGTCCGATCGCTTCATCGTCACCACGCGGCTGCAGCCGCTGCGCAGCGTCGAACGGGCGCGGGCGCTGATCGAGAAGAACCCGGGCAAATTTTCGCGGCCGGTCGATCTGTTCGAACTGCTGGTGATCGAATTCCAGCGCACGCTGATTACGATCGTCATCGAACTCACCGAAGAGCTGAACCAGATCGAGGATATCGTCTACGACAACGCGCCGCGCGACGAACGCCGGCGCTTAGCGCCTGTGCGGCGAACCGTGGTCAGGCTGCATCGGCATCTGCGCACGGTGCTGGCGCTGATGCGCCGTGCGGCGGCGGCCGACGACGACGAGATGCCCTTCGGCTTCGACGATGTGGCGCGGCGCCTGACCAGCCGGCTGGAAACGGTCGACCACGATATCTATGCGCTGCAGGACCGGGCGCGCCTGCTGCACGAAGAAATCGATTCGAAACAATCCTCCGAAACCAATCGCCACCTCTATCTGCTGTCGATCATGACGGCCTTCCTGCTGCCGCCGACCCTGGTGACCGGTTTCTTCGGCATGAACACCGCCAACCTGCCCTTCGCCGTCGGCGACTACGGCACCGAATACGCCGTCGCCCTGATCGTCGCGTCCATTGCGTTTGCCTGGTGGCTGCTGCGGCGGGTGGATATTCTTTGAGGCGGAAGCGTTTGGCGTGACTGGCGGGGGAAGCTTGGGTTCGCTATCCATCACACGTCGCGGAACTTGCCACAGAGCTCGCCCCACCCTCCGTCATCCTCGGGCCTCACCCGAGGATCCATGTGGGCCTCCATCAGCAGCGGGCACGGATCCTCGGCTCAAGGCCGAGGATGACGGAGGGTGGGGGAACGCTCCAGCCAAACTCGCCGCCGATGCAGCGAATGGCGCGGTGTTACGACTACCACATCACACCGCATTGACACGGAGCGATCGAAAGCGCGGCGCGCTTCCTGCCTCAATACGGCGAATAGCACTGCTGGCGCGGGCCGTTATAGGGCTGGAACGTATTGTCGTAGGCGCGATAGGACCTATAGCGGTTGGCGCACCAGGCGACGTGGCTTGAACCCATGCGGGGCGCGGGCTCGACGTAACGCGGCTGGGCGACGATGGCGCCGCCGATGACTGCGCCGGCGCCGAAGGCGGCGAGCGGATACCAGTAGCCGTTATAATGGCGATAGCCCGGGCGATAATAGGAATATCCGCGATAGCCGCCGTAGTAGCCGGGCCGGTAATAGGCGCCGGGGCGATAGCCGGGCCGGTAATAATCGCGGCGATAATAACGGCGGTACTGGACGTCCTCGACCGCCGAGGATTTTTCCACCTGCGGAGCGGTCGGCATCTGGATGGCCTGCGACGGCGCAAAGCCCGTCAGAACGACGGCGGCGGCCAGAACTGCGGTTGCAATCTTGTTTCTCAGCCCGATCATTGTTTTCTCCCATTCAACAGCGAGCACCGCCTGCCTAGCAACGCTTTTGCCCCTGAATGGTTCCAAAAGCCGCCGGGACCGGCAGCTTCCTTTTAGAGAATCCGAACTGAACCGGACATTAACCGCCCGGCTCAGCCAGTGTGCGTTCAGGCAACGGCCGAGATTTTCGCCTGGTCGCCCTGCAGACGGTTCACCATGAAGTTCGAATACCATTCGAGGAACTGCATGACGCCGCCTTCATGCAGCGACGAATAGGGGCCGGGCTCATAGGCGGGCGAGTGAATGCCGAAGGCGTTTTCCTCGACGATCCGGCGATCCTGGTCGTTGGTCTCGGTCCAGACGTGGGTCAGTTCCTCGAGATTGTAATCCACGCCTTCGACGGCGTCCTTGTGGACGAGCCACTTGGTCGTCACCGCCGTCTCGTTGGCGCTGAGCGGCAGCACGCGGAAGGAGATGGCGTGGTCACCGAGCAGGTGGTTCCAGGTCGTCGGGTAGTGGAAGAGCAGCATGGTGCCGATATGGCTGATCGAGATATCGTCGGCGAGCGGGCGCTTGACGGCGCGCTTGCCCGACATGGTGTAGCTTTCGGCATCTTCGATCAGCGGCATGCGGGCGGTGCGGAACTGGCCGTCCGGCGAAATCTGGAACTTGCTCGGCAGGCCGGCAGCCTCGCAGCGCGCCCAATGGCCGGCGATCTCCGGATCGTCGGCGCCGCCATCCGTGCCGGTGACACTCGGGGCTTCGGGATAGGTGCGGCAGAGTTCGGGATGATTGGCGGCGCAGTGATAGCACTCGCGGTTGTTTTCCCAGACGAGCTTCCAGTTGCCCTTCTCGATGATCGTGCTCTGGAAGGCGACCTTGCTCTCGCTGATCCGGTGCGGCGCGACATAGGGTTCGATCTTGTCGCGCACCGGCTGGAAATCCGGGGCGGTGTTGGCAAGGCAGATGAAGACATAGCCTGCGACGACTTCGCAATGGACGGGTTTCAGATTGAAGCCGGTCTTGTCGAAATCATCGCCCATGTGGCGGGCGAAGGCGAGCTTGCCTTCGAGATCATAGGTCCACTGATGGTAGGGGCAGACGAGCCGCACGGAGGAGCCGTGCTCCTTGGTGCAGACGCGCGAGCCGCGATGGCGACAGCTGTTGTGGAAGGCGCGGATGACATTGTCTTTGCCGCGGACGATGACGACGGGATAGCTGCCGATCTGGACGGTGAAATAGGCGCCCGGCTTCGGCAGTTCGCAATCATGGCCGATGAACAGCCAGTCGCGATAATAGATCATCTCCATGTCGAGCTGGAAATAATCCTCGTCTATGTAGAACGGCTGTTCGAGGCTGAAGCCCTCACGGCGGCTCTTGAGCTGACGCAAAACGTTGCTGCGAATATCCATCTTCATGTCCTCGTGCACCCGGTTGCCACCCTCGAACAGAGGGCTGGCGGAAGCGCGCCCGCTTCCTTCTCCTTCGGGAGAATTGTTCATGGCGCCATTTAATCACCGAGCATGGTTGCCGCTTGGTTGTAATGCGACATCGGCTTCGAAATTGACGACAGGATGCGGCAAGGCTTGAAGCGGCTCATCCCGGTCGATCACATCGCCCGACTCTCATCGCCCGACTCTCATCGTCCGACTCTCCGGGCAATTATCCTCAATTGCGACATGGCGTAAAGAGCCGTCACGCAAGAGGTCGGCTGCCTGACATCGATCGCCGTCGCGTTTGCGACATCTGCCGGCGCCTGCCGGTCAGCCGGCCGGCCACCGGCTCATTTTTAACATCGCCTTAAGCATACCGTCTTATCCTTCTAACGATTACCGACCGACCGAAGAACGCGAACCATGGCCAAACTCCGTTATTTCGACGCGAAAGATGCGAGCAGATCGCAGGAGCCGCAGCTGATTGCCGCGCATTCCGAATTCCTGCGCACCGGCCGCATCCCCCGCGACCGGCGCCACTGGCTGGCAGAGGAAAAGCGCTATCTCACCCACGATGAGGTCGCCGCAAAGACCGCGCGCAAGCTGCAGGTTGCCGGCGAGAAGACGCATCAGCACATCAACGGCTTTCACCACTCGATCCAGTTTCCGAAGATGATCTTCCACCGGACGCTGGAGGACAGCCCGCATCTCGGCTATTGCCACGTCACCGCCTCGCGGACAAAATTCGCCCATTACGAGGACGTGAGCTGGGCTTTCTACATCGCCAATTTCTATTCCGACATCGGCGAGAACGACAATTTCTTCGAGCGCATCGATGTCGGCTATTCCCGCATGTATTTCGCCGTCGCCATCAAACCGGGCGAGAACTCCACGGAAAAGATGACCATCGACCGGTCGGTGCGCGGCAACGGCTTGCTCTTCCGCACCCATGATCCGCAGGCAGCGATCCGCAACATCCTCCTGCTCGGCGCCCGCAACGAACAGCTGCGCGAAATCATCCGGCAGCTATAAGGCGATTGATCGCCGCCGACGGAAAGCCTAATGACTGCCGGGGCTAATTTATCGGGCAGGACATGGCGCGCATAATCGACATAAAGGCAGACAGGCAGGCAGCGATCGAAGCGGCCTCAGCCGCTCTTGCCGACGGCTTTGCCATCGCCATCCCGACCGAGACCGTCTACGGCCTTGCAGCCGACGCCACCAATCCTGTCGCCATCACCCGCATCTACGAGACAAAGGGACGGCCGCGTTTCAACCCGCTGATCTGCCATATGGCCGATCTGGCGATGGCCGAAAAACATGCCGAATTCGACCCGCTCTCGCGGGCGCTCGCTGCGGCCTTCTGGCCCGGGCCGCTGACGCTGGTGCTGCCCCTGAAGCCTGATAGTCCGATCCATTCGCTGGCGACCGCCGGGCTCGACAGCGTCGGCGTCCGTGTGCCGGAAGGGTTTGCCGGCGCGTTGATCGCCGCCTTCGGACGGCCGCTCGCAGCCCCCAGCGCCAATACGTCGGGCGGGATCAGCGCCACGAGTGCGGCCCATGTCGACGCCGATCTCGGCGCGCGGATCCCGTTGATCCTCGATGCGGGCCCAAGTGCCGTCGGCGTCGAATCGACGATCGTCAAGGCAGAGGGCGGCCGGCTGCGGCTGCTTCGCCCGGGTGGACTGGCGGCGCGCGAGATCGAGCGCGTCGCGGGCCAGCCGCTGCTGCGTGCGAAAGCGGCCTCGGCGGCGATCGAGGCGCCGGGCATGCTCGCCTCGCATTACGCGCCGGGCGCTTCGGTGCGCCTCAATGCGACGACGGTGGAACCCGGCGAAGCGCTGATCGCCTTCGGCAGCGCGGCGGTCTCCGGCGCCAACGGCGCGCGGATCGTCCTTGACCTCAGCCCGCGCGGCGATCTCGCCGAGGCGGCGGCCAATCTTTTCGACTACATGAAGCGGGCCGATGCCAGCGGGGCATCGAGCATCGCCTTTTCGCCGATTCCCGAAGAGGGGCTCGGCGAAGCGATCAACGACCGCCTGCAGCGGGCAGCCGCACCCCGCGACTGAAAGACCTGGATTGGCCCGGACGACCGCTTTGCGGTCGCCTTGAGAATGGAGGATCGAGCCCGATGAGCAGCCCCAGCATTTCCACCGAACTGCTCGACCGCTTCGTCGCCATCGTCGGCGAAAAATACGCGCTTCGCGGCGAGGCCGATCTGGCGCCGCATCTGATCGAAAACCGCGGGCTCTATCGCGGCTCCTCCCCTCTCCTCCTGAAGCCCGGCTCGGTGGAGGAAGTCTCTGATATCATGAAGCTTGCGACCGCGACCGGAACGGCGATCGTGCCGCAGACCGGCAATACCGGCCTCGTCGGCGGCCAGACGCCGCGTGCCGGCAAGTGCGATATCATCCTGTCGCTCGAGCGCATGAACAGGATCCGCGATGTCGATCCGGTGGCGAACGTGCTGGTCGCCGATGGCGGCGCCATCCTGGCCGAGGTGCAGAAGGCAGCCGAGGCGCATGGGCGGCTGTTTCCGCTGTCGCTCGGCTCCGAGGGCTCCTGCCGCATCGGCGGCAATCTATCCACCAATGCCGGCGGCACGGCCGTGCTTGCCTATGGCAATATGCGCCAGCTCTGCCTCGGCCTCGAAGTGGTGCTGCCGACCGGCGAAATCTGGGACGGCTTGCGCCGCCTGAAGAAGGACAATACCGGCTACGATCTGCGCGATCTCTTCATCGGCGCCGAAGGCACGCTCGGCATCATCACCGGTGCCGTGCTGAAGCTCTTCCCGCAGCCGCTCGGCCATCAGGTGGCATTTGCCGGCCTGAATTCGGTCGAGGATGCGCTTGCCCTCTTCAACCTGGCCTCCAGCCTCTGCGGCACCTCGCTCACCGGTTTCGAGCTGATGCCGCGTTTCGGCGTCGAGATCACCACGCGCCATATCGACGGCGTGCGCGATCCGCTGGATGCCGCCTATCCCTGGTACGTGCTGATCGACATTTCGACCTCGGACTCGGCCGAGACGGCGGAGCGGATGATGAACGGCGTGCTGGAACAGGGGTTTGGGGCCGGGCTGGTGCTGGATGCCGCAATCGCCGCCTCCCTGGCGCAGCAGAAGGCGATCTGGCACATGCGCGAGAGCATGTCGGATGCCCAGAAGCCGGAAGGCGGGTCGATCAAGCACGATGTCTCCGTGCCGGTGTCGAGGATCCCGCATTTCATGGCCGAGGCCGCAGAAGCGGTGATGGCGGCGATGCCGGGCGCCCGCATCTGCGCCTTCGGCCATATGGGCGACGGCAATATCCATTACAATATTTCCCAGCCGGTCGGCGCCGACAAGGCCGCCTTCATCGCCCGCTGGCGCGAAATGAACCATATCGTGCATGGGCTCGTGCTCGCCCATGGCGGCTCGATCTCGGCCGAGCACGGCATCGGTCAGCTGAAGCGCGACGAACTGGCGGCAATCCGCCCAGTGATCGAAATCGAGCTGATGCGCCGCATCAAGCGCGCCTTCGACCCCGCCAATATCATGAACCCGGACAAGGTCGTCAGCCTCGAGCCGTGAGGTCGACGAGACCAGCCCCCATCCGGCTGCCGCCATCGACCGGGGTCGACCCCGGTAAGGTGAGGGTGAGGGGCAGCCATTTGCGCCACTGCCCGCTTTCCTGAAATTACCTTAGATTTACTGCGTGCCGCCGCCGGTCAGGATCTGCAGTGCCGGCGACTGCTGGGTGGCGTTCTGGACGTCGTACATCGCGGTGAACCGCCGCAGCAGCTTGTCGACCTTCTTCGGATCCTGGAGATCCTCGAGCTTGACGAAGCGGTTGATGAGATCGGCCTGCTTGGTGACGTCCATGCCCGAAATCTGCGACGGCAGGCTGTAGGCCGTGGTGATGACCTGATAGAGCGCCTTGTCGCCGAGGATCGAATAGATCGAGGTGATGCTTGGGGCCTTGCGGCTGAAATAGAGCGCCAGGCGAACGCCGTCGTTGGATTCGCCCTCCTGGGTTTCCATCGTCTGCTGGACATAGAGCTCCTGGGTGTGCTCCTCAGCCGCCTTGTTCTGGATGGTGCCCATCTTGGCACGGGTCAGATTGCCGTCCTTGTCGAAGTTGAAGGCGGCGACGATGTCCTTGAAACGGGCATCGGCGGTGGCGTTGAGATAGCTCTTCTTGTCGTCGGGATCGGAGGTGAAGATCTTCTTCAGCGTCGCCTTGTCGTAATCCTTCGGGTCAAGATTGTTCGCTTTCAGCACCAGGTCGGTCAGGCGGCTGTCGTCGAGGAAATCGTCGAGCGACTTCACCTTCGCCATGCCCTTGGCGAAATAGTCGACCTCAGCCGTCGCGTCCTTCGCCGCCTTGTCCTTCACCGGACCGTCCTTCATCAGCATGGTGATATGCGATCTGTAGTCGGTGGCGTATTTGGCCATGGTCGCGTCGGGCAGTGCCTGGAAGGGTGATGCCGCCTTGCCGTCGGGGCCAAAATTGAAGGCGCGGGCAAGGTTGGTGATGCGTTCATCCTTGAGCGAGGCGACATAGCCATTCGGGTCGTAGGCATCGCTCGTCAGGATCTTGCGCATCATCGAGCGCGAGACCTCCTGGTCGGTCAGACCGAAGGCCTGCAGCGCCACATGGAAGAGATCCGGCAGGTTGTCGTTGCCCTTGCTGAAATCGGCCGACGAATTGCTGCGCAGGAAATCATTGACGCTGGTGACGTCGGAGAAATTCAGCAGGCTGCTGCTGTCGGCCATAAGCTTCTGGTAGTTGGATAGGACCTCGTCGATCGCCTCGTCACGTTCGTCATCGTAGCGCGCCGCATAATTGTCGTTGGTGGTCTGCGCCTGATCGGCCGTCTGGGCCGAGGTGGCGACGGGAAGCGAGCCGTCGGCGGCGAAATTGAAGTCGGCATTGAGATCGGCATGGCCGGCTGCGGCAGCGGCCGTCGCATCGGTCAGGATGCTCTTCAGATCGGCGTCCGAAATATTGAACGGCAGATTGTAGGTGCTCTTCAGGAAATTGGTGATGGCGCTGTCGGCAAGCAGCTCATCGACATTGCTGATCGTCGACATCCTGGCGGAATAATCATCCGTGCGCGCCGAGGCGGCAAATTTCGTGCTGCTGATCTGGGACGCCGTCTGCGCAGCCATGCCGTCCTCGAGCGTGCCGTCCGCCTTGAAATTGAAGGCGGCGGCAACGTCGGCATAGGTGCCGGTGCCGCTCTGATCGGTCAGGATAGCGCGAAGAGCGACATCGTTGACCGTCGACGGGATGCCGTAGGCGTTGCGCACGAAATTGTTCAGCTTCTGGTCGGTCAGCAACTGGTCGACGTTCGAGATGCCGGCGATGGTCGACTGGTAGTAGACTGCCGCATTGTCGGCCTTGCTGGTGGTGCTGGCGCTTTGCGTCGCCGTCTGCGAGGCGTAAAGGGTCGCGATCGAACCGTCCGATTTGAAATTGAAGAGGTCGTGAACGTCGCTGTAGCCCTGGGCGCTGGCAGCCGTGCGGTCGACCAGGAAAGTCCTCAACGTCGCGTCGGAGACGCTGTCTGCGATCTGCATGCTGTTTCTGAGATAGCTGACCGAAACCGCATCCGACATGATGTCGTCGACATTGGTGACGCTGCCGATCATGCTGTTGAAGTGCGCTGCATTCGCCGCCGACTTGTCGGTGGTCGATTTCCGCTGCGCCGCAGTCTGGATCACGGAACCGTTGATCGAGCCGTCCGCCTGGAAGTTGAAGTCGGCATTGAGATCGGCATGGCCCTGGGCCGCGGCATAGGTGGAATCGGTCAGGATGTTCTTCAGGTCGGCATTGCTGAAACTCGTGCCGAGACCGTAGGCATCCTTGATGTAGCGCGCCAGCACACTATCGGCCAGCAGGGCGTCGACATTGGTGATGCTGCTCGACTGCGATGTGACGGAATAATAGTTGGTCGTGCTCGATGCGGCCGCCTTCAGACTGTTTGACTGATCGACCGACTGGACGCGCGCCGTGCTCGAGGCCGACCCGTCAGCCTTGAAGTTGAAAGCATTGTAGACATTGGTAAAGCCCATCAGCTGTGCATAACTGGGATCGGTCAGCACCGTGCGCAGCGCGGCCGCGGTGAAGTCGGCGCCCATGCTGTAGGCCGTCGTGATGTAGGAAGTCAGGCGCTTGTCGGCGACCAGATCGTCGACATTGGTGATCGTGCCGATCTTCGCCGTGTAATAGGCCTTGTTGTAGTCCGCCGCCGTCTGACCGACGTAATAGACATCCGAGCCGACCGAATTGTCGATGATGACGGATTGGGAATTCAGGGTGTAGGACTCGATGACCGAGGCCTTTTGCGCGGCGGTCTGCGCCGTGCCGTTGACGGTGCCGTCGGCATTGAAGCTGAACTGGGCGGCAAGCGCCTTGTACTTGTCGCCGCCTTGGGTGTTGACGACGCTCGTGGGGTCGCTGAGATCGCTCGTCAGCACCTGCCGCAGAAAAGTCGTCGACGCGTAGGTCGGATCGATGTTGAAGGTCTTCAGCACATAGGTGCGCAGCCGGGTGTTGTTAACAAGGTCGTCGACGCTCTGCACGCTATCGATATTGTTGCTGTAATAGGTGCTCTCGGCGGCCGCGGCCTTGTCGGCATCGATGAAGGACTGCTTGTAGAGGCCGATCAGGTCGTCTTCCTGTGCGTCCGTCTGCACATCCTTGGCCGGCGCGTTGAAATTGAAGGCGGCGGCGAACTCGCGGTAACGCGTATCGGAAAGCTTGTTGGCGTAGCTGTCGGGGTCGGTGAGATCGCTTTCGAGCACCTTCTTCATGAAGGCCTTGGCATAGGTCATGTCCTCGAGACCATAGGCCTTCATCGCATAGCTGTAGAGCTTGTAGTCGCCGAGGAAGTCGTCGACGTTTTCGACCTTGTTGATATGGTCGGCGTAGTACTGAGCATCCTTCTTGACCGTCGCCTGCGACGCAACCTTGTTGAGGCTGGACGTCATATCCCGCGACAGGATCGTATATGCGAGGGAAGCCGAGATCATGAAAAGCGCCCTTTTCACCCAAAATTTCTAAAAGAACGACGAACTGCTGGTGAGCACATTTTGCCATGGAAAGCTTACCTGAGGCTTACTTCTGGATGCATCGTTTCAGGACATCGCACCGTTCACCTTCCGGAAACCTTGCCGGATTCGGTTTTGATAACCATCAGAGGAGGCAAAGTTTTCTTAACCGCAATTTTTAAGCTGTACGGAAGGGCGGGTGCCTATTGTCGGCCATAGAGGACGAAAAGTCCCAAGGAGAAGACCGGAAATCGGCTCTCAGGTAAGACAAGGGTAGAATGAAATGAACAATCCCGTTATGAAGCCCGCTTGGGCTGGCACGACGTTACGCCTCGATCCGTCCCGCTTTCCCCAGCAGGTCAGCTATGCCATCCATGATTGTTCGGATGACGTCAGTATCACGATAGACGAACGCGGCGCGGTCCTGCGCAAGGTCCTGCCCTCCAGCGGCCTGCCGCTCTCGATTGCGCTGCCAAAGCGCGTCTTCCAAGGTGTCGCCGCCCGCGCCATCGACCATGGCGACGGCGAAGTCACCGTGACGCTCGAGCTTCACCACGCCGATCCGGAGCTCTGCATTCCGCTGCTCGTCGCCCATGATCTCAGCGACATCGCCGCCGACTGGCGCAACTGGTCCGAAGCCTTCCGCATCCCGATGCTGATGGTCGAAGCCGACGGCGTCGCGCGTCCGCTCGAAGAGCATATCGGCGCCTTGCGCACCAGCGACATCAAGCCCCGCCGCCGTCATTCCTACTTCGCCAATCGCCGCCCGCGCTTCCTCGTGCGCCGCACCACCGGCCGGCTGGGTGTCGCGATGAAGATCGAAGGTAAGGAAATCATCGCCCGCAACTGAACAAAAACGCGACAATTCCATTCGGGAACGTCGCTTCGGAACCATTTTGAAACCCGGCGCCCGCGCCGGGTTTATCGTTTCATGCATCGTCCCATTCAGGGAATGGCGAAGAGCAGCGAGACGAAGAGGCCGAAGAAGATGATCAGGCCGACGCGGTTGTTCGATTTGAAGAGCGCCAGGCATTGGGCGGCATCGTCGATATCGAGCCGGACGATCTGCCAGGCGAACATGCCGGCGGCGCCGAGCAAAGCCAGAAACGCGATGAGATTGGCGTCGGCGAGCAGAAAAGCGATGAACATCAGCACCAGCGTCAGCCCATAAAGGCCGATCAGCCATTGCCGCGTCCTGTCGCCGAACAGCCGCGCGGTGGAGCGGACGCCGATCAGCTCGTCATCCTCCTTATCCTGATGCGCATAGATCGTGTCGTAACCGATCGTCCAGGCGACGGAGGCGGCATAAAGCAGGACGGCAGCGAAGGAGAGACCGCCGAAAATGCCGGCCCAGCCCATCAATGCGCCCCAGGAAAAGGCAAGTCCCAGGTAGAATTGCGGCCAGTCGGTGAAACGTTTGGCGAAGGGATAAAGCGCCACGATGCCAAGCGAGAGCACGCCGAGGAAAACGGTAAACCAGTTGAACTGCAAGAGCACGAAGAGGCCGACCAGCGCCTGCAGGCCGATGAAGATCTTCGCCCGACGGCGGGTGACGCGGCCGGAGGGGAGCGGACGCGACCGCGTGCGCGCCACTTCCATGTCGATCTCGTGGTCGACGAGATCATTATAGGTGCAGCCGGCGCCGCGCATGGCGACCGCGCCGATGAAATAGAGAAACAGGTGAGACACCAGCACGCTGCCGGAGTAGATCCCCTCGCCGATCGCCGCATTGGCGGCAAGGGTCGCCGACCAGAAGCACGGCCACATCAAGAGCTGCCAGCCGATCGGGCGGTCCCAGCGCGCAAGCTGCGCATAGGGCCAGAGCCATGCCGGCAGGATCCGGTAGACCCAGTTATCGGAAGGTGCGTCGGAAACGCGGTCGTGGAAGTCGCCAGTATCGTGCATGCCGCTCATCTAGCGGCGGGCCGCCGATCCGGTCAAGAAGCGATCATTGCGCCGCTGCTCGCCATTCCCTCGACCGGAATCGATCCGGGGGTGAAATTATGCGGCGATTCAAAGCGTTACGGCGTCGTTGCGCGCCTGAACGACGCGCAGTGCCGTCCCTCACTGCAGAGAGAAATTGAACTTGTAGGTCGCTGAAACGCCGATCAGCAGCTGGTTCTTCGAGCCGCGTTCGCGCACGAGGCTGCTGTCGGCGGCGGGACCGGCCAGCCGCTTATATTCGAGGAAGGAACTTGCCTGGAGGTTTTCCGTCGCCTTCCAGGTGAGCGCCGTGCCGGCGCCATAGGACTGGATGCCCGACAAGGGTTTATAGGGATCGAGCCCGCTTGCTGCCGCCTGCCTGGCGTTGACGCCGTAATAGGCGTCGTAATAGCCGCTGGTGGCGAAGGTCGCGCGCGGACCGCCTGATAGCTGCAGGTCGGGCGCGATATCGGTGAAGGCATCGACGGCGAGATCGGCGACGACGCCGTCATGCGCGCGGATGCCCTGGCGGACTTCGGCACGGGCGCGCAGGAAATCGGTCGGGTAGACTTCGACAAAACCACCGGCTTCGGCGCCCCATTTGACCTTCTTCATGCCCTTCAGCTCGTTGCCGTCGCCGTCATCGCGCGACGGGACGAACCTGCCGACGATACCGGCGCGGAAGGCGCCCTTGTCGATGAGGGCGAAGGAAGGATTGTCGTTGCGCGAAGAAAAGCGCGGCCCGGCGCCCTGGCGGCCGACCGAGATCAGCGGGCTGAATTTGAATTCATTATGCGACGAGCCTTCGAATTTCGGCGCGGAGAAGCCGGCAACGCCGACGCTCAGATACCAGTCGCCGGACCAGAAGTACTGGCCGCTTTCCTGCGCGGCTGCCGAACCAAAAGAAAAAAGGGCAATGGCCAAAGAGATCGATACGACTGATCGATGAAACACGTCCGCACTCCAGAAAACGCAAAACAAAAGCCGCGGAGGCGGCGCTCACTCCATTTATCCGGATCTCGTTACCCCAATGTTAACCACGGCAACGAGGGAGGCGATCGTACACTAGCGCTGGTTCCAGCGGCGGATGACCGGTTCCGTCAGGTCGTGCTCATAGCCGAGCACGCTGATGCTGGTCGTATCGAGAGAGAAATACGCCCCACCTTCCGGCGGCAGTCCGAGCCAGCGGGCGGCGAGCACGCGCAGGAAATGCGAGCTCGAGAAGATCAGGATGGTGCTTGCCGCTTCGCGAAGCGCATGGATGACGGCGTCTGCGCGGGCGCCGACATCGGCGGCGAATTCTCCATTCGGGCAACCGTCGCGAAACAGTTGCCAGCCGGGGCGGTCGGCAAGGATCGCCTTGGTCGTGATGCCTTCATAGGCGCCGTAGTCCCATTCGGCGAGTTCCTCCTTGATCACCGCGCCCGAGCCGAATCCGGCGAGCATGCAGGTCTTGCGGGCCCGCGCGGACGGGCTCGACCAGACTGCGGAGAAGGAGAGGCCCGCCAGCCGGCCGGCGAGTTTGCGGGCAGCCTCCTCGCCATTCGCCGTCAGGGGAATATCGCTGCGTCCGGTATGGCGCCCGGACAGGCTCCATTCGGTTTCACCGTGGCGGACCAGGTAGATCTCGGGAAACGCACTGCTCATCCGCACGTCCTTTCATGATAGCCGGTCCCTCGACGAAGGTCCTGCGGGCCTCGGCACTTCGGGATCAGAACGCCACCTTCTCAAGCGGCGCACGCCTCGCCTCGAATTCCTTCAGCTTGGCCTCGTTGCGCGCGATGTAACTGCGGTTGTCGGGAACGGCGAACTGGTTCTTGGCGAGCTGGATCTGCAGAATGAAGAGCTCGTCCCAGCGGAAACCCATTTCGGAACCCGCCAGGTAGAATTCCCACATGCGGAAGAACTGCTCGTCGTAAAGCGCCACCGCTTCGGCCTTGCGCGCCACGAAACGCTCGCGCCAATGGCGCAGCGTATAGGCATAATGCATCGGCAGGATTTCGATATCCTTGACCAGCAGCCCGGCCTTTTCGAGCGGCGGCACCACCTCGCCGACCGAAGGGATGTAGCCGCCCGGGAAGATATATTTCTCGATGAAGGCATTGGTGCCGAAGCTCGGCTTCGGGCGGGCGATCGAATGCAGCACCATGACGCCGTTATCGTCGAGGAGATCTGATACCTTGCGGAAGAAATTGCCGTAATTGCCGATGCCGACATGTTCGAACATGCCGACCGAGACGATGCGGTCGAACTTCCTGCCCGTCATGGTGCGGTAGTCCTGCAGCTCGAAACGCACGCGATCGGAAAGACCGCGCTTTTCGGCGCGGGCGCGCGAGACCTTGAGCTGTTCTTCGCTCAGCGTAATGCCGGTGAAATCGGCGCCTTCGGTCGCCTCGGTCAGATACATGCCCATGCCGCCCCAGCCGGAGCCGATCTCCAGGATGCGCTGGTTCGGTTCAAGCAGAAGCTTGGCGGCGATATGGCGTTTCTTGGCGAGTTGCGCCTCGTCGAGACCGATGCCCGGCGGCTCGAAATAAGCGCAGGAATATTGCCAGTCCTCGTCGAGGAAAAGATCGAAGAGCTTGGCCGACAGGTCGTAGTGATGGGCGACGTTGTGCTTGTTGCGATTGACCGGCACGCGGCTCTTCAGCTGCTGCCAGGCGATGCGGCCGAGGAGCAGTGCCGCCATCTTGAAATCGAAGATTTCGTTGGTGGTGTTCTGTTTCACCAGCGACAGGAAATCGTAGATGTTGCCCTGTTCGAGAATGAACCGGCCTTGCATGTACATTTCGCCGAGCTTCATGGTCGGGTCGCGCCGGATGGCGTCCTCGGCCTCCTGATCGGCAAGGCGGGCGACAACGGTTTCACCCGTGCCGTCGCCGATAGTATGGGTCTCGCCATTGGCAAGGGTAAGCTTCAATGAACCCTTGCGGATGATTTGCTGGACGATCGAAAGGAAAGCCGACGCCATGGACGCCTCGCAAATGTGACAGGATGGTCACATCAACTTAGTAGCTCTCTTTCGCCTTACAAGCGCCGGATTTAGCACTCCGTTCAGAACGCTGCCAAACTGTTGCATTTTTGCCGAAACACCGGCTAAACCCTTATTTTCTCTTCATGGCTTCGGCAAGTGCCGCGCCGAAGGCGCCCTGGCTCTCCGGCTTGGCAGGCGCCGGCCGGCGCTCGTTCTGCGGCCGGGAGCCCTGGTTGCCGCGAGAATCACCACGCGGCGGCGGTGCGGCAGAACCGTCATCGCGTTTCATCGACAGAGCGATGCGCTTGCGCTTCGCGTCGACTTCGACGACCCGCACCTTGACGACATCGCCCGCCTTGACGACTTCGTGGGGATCCTTGACGAAGCGATCGGCAAGCTGGGACACATGCACCAGACCATCCTGGTGCACGCCGATATCGACGAAGGCGCCGAAGGCGGCGACATTGGTCACCGTGCCTTCCAGCACCATGCCGGGCTTCAGGTCGGAGATTTCGTTGACGCCCTCGGCAAAGGTCGCGGTCTTGAAGCTCGGACGAGGGTCGCGGCCGGGTTTTTCCAGCTCGGCGATGATGTCTTTGACCGTCGGCAGACCGAATTTCTCATCGATGAACTGGCGCGGATCGACCGATTTCAACACGGCGCTGTCGCCCATCAGCGCACGCAGGTCGCGGCCACAGGCGGCGACGATCTTCTTGGCGACGCCATAGGCCTCCGGGTGCACCGAGGAGGAATCGAGCGGCTCCTTGCCGTTGGGAATGCGCAGGAAGCCGGCGCATTGCTCGAAGGTGCGGCCGCCGAGGCGGGCGACCTTCAGGAGATCCTTTCGCGTCTCGAAACGGCCTTCGCTGTCGCGGTGGCGAACGATGGCATCGGCGATCGACGGGCCGAGGCCGGAAACGCGCGACAGCAGCGGTGCAGACGCGGTGTTGAGATCGACACCGACGGCGTTCACCGCGTCTTCCACCACGGCATCGAGCGAACGTGACAGCTTCTGCTGGTCGACGTCGTGCTGATACTGGCCGACGCCGATCGACTTCGGCTCGATCTTGACGAGTTCGGCCAGCGGATCCTGCAGGCGCCGCGCGATGGAGACGGCGCCGCGCAGCGACACGTCGAGATCGGGAAACTCGGCCGCCGCGGTCGCCGAGGCGGAGTAGACCGAGGCGCCGGCTTCCGAGACGATGACCTTGGTCGGCTTCGGCGCCGGCAACTCGGCCAGCATATCGGCCACCAGTTTTTCCGTTTCGCGGCTGCCGGTGCCGTTGCCGATCGAGATCAGTTCGACATTGTGCTTGCGGATCAGCGATGCGAGCTCGACCTGAGCGCCGCGCACGTCGTTCCTCGGCTGGAAGGGATAGACGGTCGATGTCGCCACCACCTTGCCGGTGCCGTCGACGACGGCGACCTTGACGCCGGTGCGGATGCCAGGATCGAGGCCCATCGTCGCGCGCGAGCCGGCGGGTGCTGCCAAAAGCAGATCCTTGAGATTGCGGGCGAAGACATGGATCGCCTCCTCTTCGGCTCTTTCGCGCAATTCCCGCATCAGGTCGAGCGACAGCGACATGGAGAGCTTGACGCGCCAGGTCCAGCTTGCGACCTCCATCAGCCAGCGATCGCCGGGGCGGCTCGCACCGATCTCATAGGCGGCCGCGATCATGCGTTCGACCGGCTTGTTCGGCGAGGCGGTCTCGGCGTCGGCCTCGATCGTCAGCGTCAGCACCTCCTCGTTCCAGCCGCGCAGCATGGCGAGCGCGCGGTGTCCCGGCGCGGTCGCCCAGCGTTCGGAATGATCGAAATAATCGGAAAACTTCTCGCCGGTCGCCTGCTTGCCGTCGACGACCCTCGCCTTCAGCAGCGAGGCCTGGCGCATGTGGGCGCGCAATCTGCCGAGCAGGTCGGCATTTTCGGCAATGCCTTCGGCGATGATGTCGCGCGCGCCTTCGAGCGCCGTCTTCACATCCGCCACGTCTGCTGTGAGGAAGCCTTCGGCCAGGACCGCCGGTTCCCTGGTACGCTCAGTGAGGATTGCCTCGGCAAGCGGGCCGAGGCCGCGTTCGCGGGCGATTTCGGCGCGGGTACGGCGCTTCGGCTTATAGGGGAGATAGAGATCCTCGAGCTCGGCCTTGGTTACGGCGCCTGAGACCTTGGCCATCAGCTCGTCGGTCATCTTGCCCTGGCCGGTGATCGATTCGACGATCGCGTCGCGCCGGGCTTCGAGTTCGCGCAGATAGACCAGCCGCTCGGCGAGATTGCGCAACTGCGTATCGTCGAGCCCGCCCGTCACTTCCTTGCGGTAGCGGGCGATGAAGGGCACGGTGGCGCCTTCGTCGAGCAGCTCGATGGCGGCTTTGGCCTGGTCGGGCCGGGCGTTGATTTCGGCGGAGATGCGGGCTGCGAGGAAACGGAGGTCTGCGGCCATGGGGTTCCTGGGATTTCCTGTTTCGACTGAGGTGGCGGGACCATAGCGGCGAAAAGCGGCAAGGCAATGTTGGAGTTATCAGGCAGACGCCGATCCACAGGATAAGCATGCCGGAAAGACGGCGATTTTGCGGTTGTGCAGATGCGCCATTCTTTGCTAGCAGAAGCAACGTTTTGACCCGGCGCCCACGCCATCCCTCCCCGGTCGCGGGAGGCAAGGAAATTCGACATGCCAAACCTTCTTCTCGAACTCCGCTCCGAAGAGATTCCGGCCCGCATGCAGCGCAAGGCTGCTGGCGACCTGAAGAAGCTCGTCACCGATGCGCTTGTCGAAGCGGGCCTGTCCTATGAGGGCGCGCGCGAATACTGGACGCCGCGGCGACTGGCGCTCGACATTCACGGCCTGACGGCGCGCTCGGCCGATGTGCGCGAGGAGCGCAAGGGACCGCGCACCGACGCCAACGAGAAGGCGATCGAAGGTTTTCTGCGCGGCGCCGGGCTTTCCTCGGTCTCCGAAGCGCAGGTGGTGAGCGATCCGAAGAAGGGCGATTTCTACGTCGCGGTCATTTCCAAGCCCGGCCGCGCGACCGAAGAGATCGTCACCGATATCATGCCCGGCATCATCCGCGATTTTCCCTGGCCGAAATCGATGCGTTGGGGCAAGGCTTCCTCCAAGCCCGGCGCGCTGCGCTGGGTGCGGCCGCTGCAATCGATCGTCTGCACCTTCGGCCCGGAGCATGAAGAAACCACCGTCATCCCCTTCGAGATCGACGGCATCACCGCTTCCAACATCACCTATGGCCATCGTTTCCATGCGCCCGAGGCGATCACCGTCCGGCGCTTCGACGATTATGCGGCGCACCTGGAAAAGGCCAAGGTCATCCTCGATGCCGAACGGCGCAAGGACATCATCCTGCACGACGCCCGCGACATCGCCTTTGCCAACGGGCTGGAGCTCGTGGAAGACGAAGGCCTGCTGGAGGAAGTCTCCGGCCTCGTCGAATGGCCGCAGGTGCTGATGGGCAGCTTCGAGGAGGATTATCTCTCGATCCCCTCGGAAATCATCCGGCTGACGATCAAGACCAACCAGAAGTGTTTTGTCACCCGCAAACAGGGTGAAGAGACGCTTTCGAACAAGTTCATCCTCGTCTCCAATATCCAGGCAAGCGACGGCGGCAAGGAAATCGTTCACGGCAACGGCAAGGTCGTGCGGGCCCGGCTTTCGGATGCGCTGCATTTCTGGAAACGCGATCAGGGCAATTTGCCGGATCTCGAAACGCTCTCAGCTTCGGCGGCAAAGTTCGGCCTCGACATCAAGAAGCCGCTCGACCAGCGCATGGCCAAGCTCGATGCGCTTGACGTGACCTTCCATGCCAAGCTCGGCACCCAGGGCGCGCGTGTCGCCCGCATCCGCGCGCTCGCCAAGCAATTGGCCGACATCACCGGCGCCGACCCGGCTCTCGTCGATCGCGCCGCCGTGCTGGCCAAGGCCGATCTGCGCACCGAAGCCGTCGGCGAATTCCCGGAACTGCAGGGCTTGATGGGCCGCAAATATGCGGCGCTGCAGGGCGAGGATGCCTCCGTTGCCGCCGCGATAGAGGACCATTACAAGCCGCAGGGCCCGTCGGACCGCGTGCCGGAGGACAGAGTGGCGATCACGGTCGCGCTTGCCGACAAGCTCGATACGCTGATCGGCTTCTGGGCGATCGATGAAAAGCCGACCGGTTCGAAGGACCCGTTCGCGCTGCGGCGGGCGGCCCTCGGCGTCGTCAGGATCCTCTTGGAGCGAAGGATCCGCCTGCCGCTGCTGGCGACGACGAAGGATATCGATCTCCTCTCCTTCTTCCACGACCGTCTCAAGGTCTATCTGCGCGATCAGGGCGCCCGTCACGATCTCATCGATGCCGTGCTGACTTCAGATGCCGACGACCTGTTGATGGTTGCGCGCCGCGTCGAAGCGCTGACGGCCTTCATCACCTCGGAAGACGGCAAGAACCTGCTTGCCGGCACCAAGCGCGCGACGCAGTTGCTCGCCGCCGAGGAAAAGAAGGGCACTGTGATTGCCGATGGCGTGTCGCCGGCGCTTCTGACGCTCGATGCCGAGAAAGAGCTGTTCGCCGCAATATCAGGCGCCTCGAAGGATGCCTCGGACGCGGTCGCCCGGGAAGACTTCCGCTCGGCGATGGAAGCGCTTTCCAAGCTGCGTGGCCCGGTCGACCGCTTCTTCGAAGACGTGCTCGTCAACGACGAGGACGCCGCCATCCGCGCCAACCGTCTCGCCCTGCTGCGGCTAATCCGCGAGGCGACCGGAACGGTTGCGGATTTCTCGAAGATTTCGGGGTGATGTTCTGCTTCGGCCGGATGGCGTCGCCGCCATTACGGCGCTATTCAAGCAGACATGCAAAGCAAGATTCTCGTCAGCGCCTGTCTCATGGGGCACGCCGTCCGCTATGACGGGCGGGCGAAGCCGTTGCTTCATCCGGTGATCGAGACATGGCGGGCCGAGGGCCGGCTGGTGACGATCTGTCCGGAGATGTCGGCGGGCATGACTGTGCCGCGGTCGCCGGCGGAGATCGCAGAGGCCGCAACCGGCGAAGAGGTGCTGGCCGGCAAGGCGCGGGTTGTCGAACTGACGGGCGCCGATGTGACGGAAGAGTTCCTGCTGGCGGCAGAAAATGCCGTGGCGCTCGCCAGGCAGGCCGGCTGCCGTTATGCGCTGCTCATCGACGGCAGTCCGTCCTGCGGATCCGGTTTCATCTATGACGGCACCTTTTCCGGCCGCAAGCAGGCCGGCAACGGCGTGACGGCGGCAGCGCTGAAAGCTGAAGGGATCGAGGTGTTTTCCGATCGGGAGATCGAACGGCTGATCGAACGTATCGCGCAATGAGCTTCAAACGGCACGGCCGCCGGAGAACCGACGGCCGCTAAGAATTTGGTGATGAAAAGGCTTGTTGCCTCCGCGCCGTTTAAGCGGCGCGGCGACCTTGATGCATGGCCGGGGCAGCGCTTTCGCCACTGACGCGGAAGCCGCGGATGAGGTCGATCAGCTCGTCGGTGTCGCTGGCGAGCGTCTCGGCCGATGCCGTGGTCTCTTCGGCCATGGCGGCATTCTGCTGGGTGGCGGCATCGAGCTGGTTCATCGACGACGAGATCGAACGCAGCGTCGTGTCCTGTTCGGAAGCGCTGTGGGCGATCTTGGCGACGATCTCGTTGGCGGCCTTGATCTGGTCGGAGATGCGCTTCAGCGCCTCGCCGGCCTCGCCGACCAGACGGACGCCATGGTCGACCTGGCTGGAGGAGCGGGCGATCTGGTCCTTGATCTCTTTGGCGGCCGCGGCGGAACGCTGGGCAAGTTCGCGCACTTCCTGGGCGACGACCGCAAAACCCTTGCCGGATTCACCGGCACGAGCGGCCTCGACGCCGGCATTCAGCGCCAAGAGGTTGGTCTGGAAGGCGATCTCGTCGATGACGCCGATGATCTTGGTAATCTCCGACGACGACTTCTCGATGCCGCTCATCGCCTCGATCGCCTGGGTGACGATCGCATCGCTATGGTTGGCTTCGGTGCTGACCGAGTGGACCCGCTTGCTCGCTTCATGGGCGCCATCGGCCGTCTGACGGACGGCAACGGTGAGTTCGTCGAGGGCCGCGGAGGTTTCTTCCAGGCTGGCCGCCTGGCGCTCGGTGCGCTGCGACAGCTCGTTGGAGGCGCGGCGGATCTCTTCCTTGCTGGTGCCGATATCGGTGCCCTTGGCGCTGACCTTGGCCATGGCGGCTTCGAGATGCGACAACGCATCGTTGAAGTTGTCGCGCAGAGCGGCGTATTTCTGGCCGAGATCGGCGCAGCGCACGGTGAGGTCGCCACGGGCGATCATCTCCAGCGCCTGGCCGATGGTCGCCACCACACGCGCCTGGAGCGCTGCCTCATCCTGCTGCTGGCGCTGATTGTTCTCGCGCTCGCTTTCCAGCGCCAGCTGCTGGGCCGCCTCGCGATCCGACATCGCATGGCGCTCCCTGATCTTTTCCTGCAGCGACTGCGTCGCCTTGGCCATCATGCCGACTTCATTGTTCATGCCGATATGCGGGATGGCGATGGAAACGTCCTCTTCGGCGACGGCCTTCAGGGCGGCATGGACGTTGTTGAGAGGTCCCGATATGCCGCCGATGACGAGGTAGGCGGCCGCCATGGCGAGGAAGAACAGAACGATGCTGCCGGAGAGCGCGGTCAGGATCGTGCTGTTTATCTGCGCATCGAGATCGTCCATGTAGACGCCGGTGACGACGACGATCTTCCAGGGTTCGAAGGCCTGTCCATAGGCGGTCTTGCGATAATCGCCGACGGGTTGGCCCGGTTTGACCGTGGAATAATATTCGACGAGACCGCCGCCCTGCTGCCCGAGCTTGACCAGCTCATCGCGATAGAGCTTGCCCTTGCTGTCCGGCTGGCCCTTGTTGATCTGCCCGACTTTCGACGCATCGTAGTGGAACACCATCTGGACGTCGTAGCTATAACCGAAGAAATAGCCGTCCGGATCGTATTTCATCCCGTTGACGGTGGCATAGGCCTGCTTCTGGGCCTCCTCCAGCGTCATTTCGCCCGCGGTTACCTTGGCCTGGTAAAGCTTGAGAACGGAGACCGCCGACTGAACCTCGGCGCGGAGCATGTCATAGCGCTCCTTGTAGATCGCATCGACCGAAGAGCGGATCTGCAGGGAGGTGGCGATCGCAAAGGCGATCATCAGGCCGACGACCAGCAATATGAGCTGCTTCGATATCTTCAAATTTTTCATGACGCCTCGCAACGGGAATGAATGGCTGCATTCCGGTGCGGTTTTCTACCGCCTGTGCGAGCGCGCCGAAAAAGAGAGCGCGTCTACCGCTGCTAAAACAAACATGCTGCGACCGGGTAAGTAACAATTGATGCTTACCCTATAAAAAAGCTTTAATTTTATTGGACGCGGCGCGAACTTCCCTCAAAATCAGGGGGTAGAGTTACAAGGTAGACGCCGGATTTTCATCCGCCGGCCTAATATCATGTCGAACTCTCAGCTTGCCCGGCGCATCAAAACAGGAATGCACCCCCGCTGCTCATCGAGGGTGCATTCGGTCCACCAGTGGTGGACCCCCAAACGATCGAAACCTTGATCAGGTGGGGGCAGGGAAGTTTTTGCCGTTACGCAATTCCGGACGGAAAACCGCTTCGCACTTTTCCTGGAAGTTGCTCTAAAAGCGCAGTTCGAATTCGGAAACGTTGAGAGCTGCCGGTTGTTCCGCCATGCCGGCGGCAACAGGCTTGGCGTCGCCGCCGATGACGGCTGCGGTCGTTGCGCTCATGTCGATGCCGTCGGCCGGCTGGGCGGACGGTGCTGCGGCAAGCATCGCTTCCGGGGTCGCCTTGCTGACGAAGACGACGGGCGAGCCGCCCATCCAGCCTTCGGTGCGATAGATCTTTTTTTCGCCGCCGACGTCGCGGATTTCACTCGCCTGGAGGACGCCGGGCTTCAGCTCCGGCACCGTGTAGTCCTTCTTGCTCACTTCGGCCTGGAGCGGCGGACAATTGGCACAGCTTTCGGTGACGATGCTGCCGTCAGCGCGCGGCGCGGTCTTGCCGACCACCTCTATCGAGGACGCCATCGCAGAACCTGCCATCAGCAGGATTGCCGCACCGAGGAAAATCTGACGCATCAACGCACCTCCGTCTTACTATGGGAGCGGTATAGCGCAGCTTTGTTTCCATCCCGTCAGGGGAAAGGGTAAAAATTTAAAGAATGTGGTCGTTTACACCGTATCTCAGGCTTTTTCGCGCTCGATCGCCCGCCAGCCGATGTCGCGCCGGCAGAAGCCGTTTTCCCAAGTCACCCTGTCGAGCAGCGCATAGGCGCGGTCCTTGGCCTCGGCAACCGTGCCGCCGGTGGCGGTCACGTTCAGCACGCGGCCGCCGGTCGCAACCAGCGCGCCGTCCTTCAGAGCCGTGCCGGCATGAAACACCTTCTCGCCCTTACCTGCATCCGGCAGGGAGAGGATCGGCGTGTTCTTCTCGTAAGCGGCCGGATAACCCTTGGAGGCCATGACCACCGTCAGCGCCGGATCGTCGCTCCATTCGGCCTTGACCTGGTCGAGCGTGCCGTTGGCGGTGGCAAGCAGCAGCGGCAGCAGATCGCTCTTCAGCCGCATCATCATCACCTGGCATTCGGGATCGCCGAAGCGGACATTGTATTCGATCAGCTCCGGTCCCTTCCGGGTGATCATTAGCCCGGCGAAAAACACGCCCGAGAAGGGATGACCGCTCTCGGCCATGCCGCGCATCGTCGGCTCGATGATCTCCTTCATGGTGCGCTCGACCATCTCGGCGGTCATCACAGGCGCCGGCGAATAGGCGCCCATGCCGCCGGTATTGACGCCGGTATCGCCCTCGCCCACCCGTTTGTGATCCTGGGCGGTTGCAAGTGGCAGCGCATGTTTGCCATCGCAGAGGCAGAAGAAGCTCGCCTCCTCGCCGTCGAGATAGGCTTCGACGACCACTTCGGCGCCGGCAGCGCCGAAGGCGCCTTCGAAACAGTCGTCGACCGCGGCCAGGGCCTCATCCAGCGTCATCGCGACCGTCACGCCCTTGCCGGCGGCAAGGCCATCGGCCTTGACGACGATCGGCGCCCCCTGGGCGCGGATATAGGCTTTGGCCTTCGGCGCATTGTTGAAACGCTGATAGGCGCCTGTGGGAATGTCGTAGCGGGCGCAGATATCCTTGGTGAAGCCCTTGGAGCCCTCGAGCTGGGCCGCAGCGGCGGACGGACCGAAAACCACAAGGCCATCGGCACGCAAGCGGTCGGCGATGCCGGCAACCAGCGGCGCCTCCGGGCCGACGACGACGAAATCGATCGCCTTGTCCTTGCAGAAGGCCGCGACCGCTTCATGATCCGCGATGTCGATGGGCACGAGGACGGCGTGTTCGCCGATGCCGGGATTGCCGGGTGCGGCGTAGAATTCGGTCATCAACGGCGATTGCGCCAGCTTCCAGGCGAGCGCATGCTCGCGTCCGCCCGATCCGATCAACAGAACCTTCATGCGCGACCCTTTCCTTTTGCCCCTGGGCGGTTAAGGGCCAAGGGCCCAAAGGTCAAGCGGGAAAGCTACCAGCCCCCGCCTCCACCGCCTCCTCCGCCGCCGCCCGACGAACCGCCGCCGGAAAAACCGGAGGATGAGCTGGATGGCGGCGGTGCCGGAATCGTCGAAGCGATGGTCGAGGCCATCGACGAGGAAAAGCCGCCGATACGATCGGAAAAGCTGCCGCTGTTAAAATTGCCGGAATACCAGGCGGGCGCATAGGTGGCAGCCGCACCGGCAGCGGCTGCCGCAAGCCAGGTTTCGAAGGTGCGCGACCAGGGCTTTTCGACGCCGAGCGCCACCGCATAGGGCAGCAGCGTCTCGAAATGCTGCGGCGACATTTCCGGCGCGCCTGCCGTGTTCATCCGGTCTTTCTCGGCCAGCGTCAGATATTGGCGCAAGCCGTCTATGCCATCCATCATCTTGGCGCCGAGCGGGGTCGGCGCGCCCATGATGAAGAAATAGAGGATGTTGAGAAGTACTATGCCGCCGACGGCAAACAGCATCGGCGTTTCATGCAGTTCCACCAGCGACGAGGCAAGCGCCAGGACCACGGTCGCCAGGATGCTGATGCCGACGAAAACGCCGATCGCCGTGGCAATGATGGCGATGATCTTGCCGAACAGCGACCTGCCGCGATGCAGCGACCGCATGAAGCCGGCGACGAACACCGCGACAAAGACCGAGATGGCGATCGGGATCAGCATCAGCGCGATGGTGTCGGGCTGCAGCGACCCAAAGACGAACAGCGCCACCAGGGCGGCGGCGCTGAGCGTAATGCCGCCCGTGGTATAACCGAGGTTGGAATTGTAATATTTGCCGCGGTGCTCTTTCTCGATCGCCGAGCGGAAAGCCTGGCCGACGGACTTCACCCGCTCGCCATTGGCCTTGTCGATCGTCAGCGTCTTGCCGGCGCCGCCAGCGGCCTTCAGCAGTTCGATCTCGCCGGCCTGGAATTTCTCTTTGCCGAGCGCCTTGCCGGTGCCGCGGATGACAATCGAATTCTTCAGATCTTCGAGCTTGACGTAACCGCGAACCGCAAGATTGAGGGCGGTGGCGGAAAGGGCGGTCCAGCCCTCGCCGGAAAAGCCCTTATTGTCGATGTAGTTGACCAGTGCCGGCGAGATACCATCAGGCGCGTCCCAGCGGGGCACGACGACGCCGCGGGCAGGATCGCGACCGACCTTCAGCCATGATCTGAGATAATAGGCGAAAACCAGGATCAGGCCGCCGAAGCCGATGAAATAATCACGGTTGTCCTTCAGCCACCATGTGCTTTCCATATCCGTGCTCGGCGGATCGATCGAGCCCTTCGGCATGCGGATGGCGAAGGTCAGACCTTCGCTGGGACCGAGAGGCGCGGTGGTGGAAAAAACGATGCCGGCGCCGGTTTCGCTGGCGCGGGCGTTCTTTCCAGTTGCGCCCTGCCGGCCGGTGAAGAAGGTCGTCTCGGTGGCAGTGACACCCCGCGGCAGCGTCACCGTCGCCGTCGCCGAGCGGATCGGGAAGATCCAGCCATTGCCGGTGACGTTCCAATAGAGTTCGTCATGATCGTCGAAATAACGGATCTGCCGGTTGGTCCTGTAGGTAAAGGCATATCGATGACGGCCCGGTGTCACCGTCACATCGGCAGAACCGGCATAGATGCGGATGCCGCCCGATATCGATTCAGTGTGCCAAGGCTCATCCGCGCCATCGCGCTGGACCGACACCATATCGAAATCGACGCTGCGGCGACGGCCCGAGGCATCGGTGAAATAGAGCGGAAAATCGCGGAAGATGCCGTGATTGATCCGGTCGCCCTCGGCATTGACGGTGACCGTTTCCGTCACCGTCATCGCGCCGCTCTTTTCCAGCACGATGTCGGAGGCAAAATTGTCGATCACCTCGGCGGCAAAGGCCGCCGGGGCGGCGAGCATCAACAGCAGTGCAAAGCAAAATCCGAAAAACCGACGCCCCATCCCTGTCTCTCCGTCGGCAGCCTCGGCTGCGTTTTCGTCAATCCTTGTCCCGATATGTCACGCCGAGTGCCGCCAGTGTCCGCCAATAGGCAGGGAAAGTCTTGCCGACGCAATCGGGATCGAGAATGGTGATGCCGTCGATCTTCAGCCCGGCGAGCGCGAAACTCATGGCGATACGGTGATCGGCAAAGGTATCGATCTCGGCCGGCAGCGTTTGACCGGCGAGAGCAGGATCGGCATGAACGATCAGATCGTCGCCCTCCTCGACAGCCAGACCTTCGCGGATATTGTTGAGCCCCGTGGACAGGGCCCGAATGCGGTCGCATTCCTTGACGCGCAGATTGGCGATGCCGACGAAGCGAACCGGCGTCTCGTTGAAGGCGGCAAGCACGGCAAGCGTCGGAACGGCATCCTGCATCTGCGAGCCGTCGATCTCTGCCGGCAGGTGCGGGAATGTGGCGATGATGTCATAGGCGCGGGCATCGGGCTGCGAGAAGGTATCGGAGGGAACACCGAGATCGATCGCGCCGCCGGTGAGAACCTCGGCGGCCCAGAGGTAGGTTGCAGCCGAAGCATCGGGCTCGACGATGAAGTCGGCGGCGCGGTAGCCGGTCGGCTCGACGCGCCAGGTCACCGGGCTGGTCTTGTCGACCTTGGCGCCGAAGGCCTTCATCGCCGCGGTGGTCAGATCGATATAACCGAGCGCGCCGATATCCTCGCCGACGAGTTCGATGTCGACGGGCCGGTCGCCACCGGCCGCCATCATCAGCAGCGCCGAGACATACTGGCTGGACAGGCCGCCATCGATGCGGATGCGGTCGGCCTGGAAGCGGCCGGTGCCCCTGACGGTGACCGGCGGGCAGCCGGTTTCGGCGCTCACGTCGATGCCGAGCGTGCGCATCGCCTCGACCAGCGGGCCGATCGGGCGCTTGCGCATATGTTCGTCGCCGTCGACGATGACTGTGCCGTCGACCAGGGCGGCGGCCGCCGTCAGGAAGCGTGTCGCGGTGCCGGCATTGCCGAGGAAGAGCGGCGCCTTCGGCGGCTGCAGCCTGCCGCTGCCGGTGACGACGAAGGTGGTGTCATCGGGCTCGTCGATCGAAACCCCCATGGCCCGCAGCGCTTCGGCCATATACCGCGTATCGTCGCTCTTCAGCGCGCCCGTCAGCCGGCTGGTGCCCTTGGCAAGGCCAGCGAGCAGAAGCGCGCGGTTGGTGATCGACTTGGAGCCCGGTGGCATGGCGCGGCCCGAAAGCGGCTCGCCCGGCGGGATGATCGTGAGTTTGGCTGTGCGTGTCATGCTGTTTCTTCCGTCCATGGGGCAACCTTGAAGCGCGTCACGATCTTTCAGATTCGCTTGGCCCACGCTTCAGGTCTTTGGTTTTGCGCGACATGCTCTAGCCGGCCGCAAATCTGCCCTTGCTCTTAATCGCTTTCTTGCAAAGGCAAAATGCCGGATCGTCAGAATTTCACGCTGGGGACGGCGCGATCGGCCTCATTGGTGATTTCGAAATAGTCCCGCTTGGCAAAACCGAACTGGCCGGCGACGAGATTGGACGGGAAGCTTTCGACCTTGACGTTCAGGTCGCGGGCGGCACCATTGTAATAACGGCGCGCCATCTGCAGCTCGCCTTCCATGGTTTCCAGCGAGGACTGCAGCTCGGCAAAATTCTGGTTGGCCTTGAGATCGGGATAGGCTTCGGCGAGCGCGATGAGCCGACCGAGCGCCTGGCCGAGCAGCCCTTCCGCCTGGGCCCTGCCCGCGACATCGCCCGATGGCACGGCCTGCGCCTTGTTGCGGAGCTCAACCACCTCTTCGAGTGTCGACTTTTCATGGGCGGCATAACCCTTGACCGTCTCGATCAGGTTCGGGATCAGGTCGGCGCGACGCTTGAGCTGGACGTCGATGCCCGACCATGCCTCTTCCGCCATCTGCCGCGCGCGAACAAGGCCGTTGTAGATGAAGACGAGATAGAGCGCGACCAGAACGATGACGCCAAGCGCAATATACATCGCGAATCCCCCCGCAGCGAAGTAATGTCGGGGCGGAGACTACGCGGGTTTGCCGGCTGCCGTCAAACGCCGATATCGGCGAGGATCCGGGCCGTCGTCTGCTCCGGTGAAAAGCCTGTCGTGTCGATTTCGACGGTGCGTTCAGCCAGCCCACGCAGCAGTTTATGGTTTGCCCTCAGCCGTTGTAACGTCGCCGTATCCGTCAGCTTGAGCGCCTCAGCCCGGCCGGAAGCAACAAGACGCCTGGCATTCTCCTCCGGGGCGCAATCGAACAGGATCGCCACGAGATCGGCGCCTCTCGCGGCGGCCAGATCGCTGTACCAGGAGAAGGTCGCAGCGTCATCTGCGTCGTCCGACAGGGCATCGGTAAAGACGAAGCTTTCGGCAGGGTCCGCCCGCGCGGCATGGTCGAAAACCGCGTGACGAATCTGCCCTCTCAGCGAGGCGTGCAGCGGATCGCTGCGGGAGAACAGAGCCTCGGCAGGATTGAGCAGTGTATGGTTGTCGATGAGCCGCGCGCCGAGCCTTTTTGCCAGCAAGCGACCGACAGTCAGCTTTCCAGTGCCCGGCCAGCCGTTGATATGGATGATACGGCCGACAGGGTTTTGCGTCACGCCGCCTCTTTGGCCAGATTGACGCCGCCGGCGTCGGTCAGCAGGAAGGCTTCGCCGCAGGCCTTGGCAAGGGTGCGTACGCGCAGGATGTAGCTCTGACGCTCGGTGACCGAGATGACGCCGCGGGCATCGAGCAGGTTGAAGACGTGGCTGGCCTTGATGCACTGGTCATAGGCCGGGAAGACGCATTTGTGCAGGCGCTGGTTGGCGTTATCCCCCGGCGCGCCGGCATCAAGCAGTGCGCGGCATTCCTTCTCGGCGTCGACGAAGTGGCGATGCAGCATCTCGGTATTGGCGAATTCGAAATTATGGCGCGAATATTCCTGCTCGGCCTGCAGGAAGACATCGCCATAGCTGATCTTCTCGTCGCCTTCGCGGCCGTTGAAGTTCAGGTCGTAGACATTGTCGACGCCCTGGACATACATGGCGAGACGTTCGAGACCATAGGTCAGTTCGCCTGCGACCGGCGAGCATTCGATGCCGCAGACTTGCTGGAAATAGGTAAACTGCGAGACTTCCATGCCGTCGCACCAGCATTCCCAGCCGAGGCCCCAGGCGCCGAGCGTCGGGCTTTCCCAGTCGTCCTCGACGAAACGGATGTCGTGCAGCAGCGGATCGAGGCCGATCGCCGCCAGCGAACCGAGATAGAGCTCCTGCAGATTGGGCGGGTTCGGCTTCAGGATGACCTGGTACTGGTAATAATGCTGCAGCCGGTTCGGGTTCTCGCCATAGCGGCCGTCGGACGGGCGGCGCGACGGCTGCACGTAAGCCGCCTTCCACGGCTTGGGGCCGAGGGCGCGCAGCGTAGTGGCGGGATGAAAGGTGCCGGCACCGACTTCCATGTCGTAGGGCTGCAGCACCGCGCAACCCTTGTCCGCCCAGTAGCTATGCAGGGTCAGGATCAGCGCCTGGAAGGAGCGCTTCGGGTTCATATGGTCTGGGATAGCTGACATCGAACGGCACCGGTTGCTTGGGAATTATCGGCGCGACAGGTGCCATGGAGGGCGACGGGGGTCAAGACTTTTACAGCGGTGGAGAGACGGCTGGGGCGATATGGAAGAGGAATTCGGTTACCGCTCACCCTAACCCTCTCCCCGCTCGCGGGACGAGGGGACGTGCCAAACGCTGCGGCGAGATTGAGGATGCCGGTGCGGCATATTTCCCTTCTCCCCGCGAGCGGGGAGAAGGTGCCGGCAGGCGGATGAGGGGCAAGCGCCGGGTGAGAGGCCGGTACAGTCGGGCCCCTTATTCTCCCTCGCGCTTCAGCCGGTATTCTCCCGTCGCCGGGTCCTTGACCAGTGTGCCGATGGCGCCGGTCTGGCGCTCCTTTTCAGCTTGGCGCGACTTTTCGGCGAGCTTGCGGGCATCGGAGACGAAGCGGCGGTAGAGCCACCAGGCTGAGAAAACCAGGATGAGGATGGTAATTAACTGCGGCATGCCCCTCTCTTGCTCCCTTCAAAGCCCGAAACGGCTCCACAATGCTCTCTCTTCCGCCGCTTCGACAAGCCCCGTTGCGAGACCGGATGCAGCCCCTTCGAGCGAGACCGGCGATACGCCGGGAATACGGCGGCCAAACAGGCCGCGACCGGCGGTGACGAGCTCCAGCTTGGTCTTCTGGCCGTAGCGCCGCTTCAATTCCTGGCGCATGTCGCCAAGGCCATCGATGAGGCCGAGTTCGAGGCCGCGCGTGCCGCTCCAGAACAGGCCCGAGAAGACCGCCGCATCGTTCTGCAGCTTGCCGGCGCGACGCTCGCGCACCATCGAGATGAAGACCTGGTGGATTTCGAGCTGCAAGCTCTTCAGATACTCGATATCCTTTTCCTTTTCCGGCTGGAACGGATCGAGGATCACCTTGTTTTCGCCCGCCGTATAGACGCGGCGCTCGACGCCGATCTTCTTCAACAGTTCGGGAAAGCCGAACCCGCCGGAGACGACGCCGATCGAGCCGACGATGGAGGTGGCATCGGCAATGATCTCGTCGCCGGCGAGCGCGATCATGTAACCGCCGGAGGCGGCGACATCCTCGACGAAGACCAGAACCTTCTTCTGCTTCTCGCGGGCGAGCTCGCGAATGCGGGTGAAGATCAGCCGCGACTGCACGGGCGAGCCGCCCGGCGAATTGATGGAGATGGCAACCGCCGGCGCGTCCTTCATGGCGAAGGCCTTTTCCAGGACCGGGGAGACATTGGCGAGATTGAGGGTTGGCCGGAACTGGCCGCCGCCGCTGATGATCGCCCCCTGCAACCGGACGACCGGGATGGTGATGCCGTCCTTGCGGAACCGTTTCGGCAGCAGCTTTCTCAAGAATCCGGCCATTTCCCATCCTTTGCTTCAGGTCGCACGCTCGCAATTTGTGATCGGCATCCATGTATGCGCTGGAACGCCAAACGCAATGGCCGCGTTCCTGAAAACATCGGCCCGAGGCATCGGGATTGATTTTCTTGTTGCGAATGAATTGCATTATCATTCTAATCCGTCATAGTGCACCGACGCTAAAACAGGTGGAAATCGCATGGACGTCCTCAATCCGAATGCAAAGAGCGGCTGGCGGCACGAACGCGGCGAGGCGTCGCTGTCCGATGTCTACCGCACCGTCGGAACCGGGCGTCACAGCTCGATGTGGCGAAGGGCGGCAGCCTTTGCCGGGCCCGGCTATATGGTCGCCGTCGGCTACATGGACCCCGGCAACTGGGCGACCTCGCTCGCCGGCGGCTCGAAATTCGGCTATGCGCTGCTCACCGTCGCGCTGCTTTCCAACCTGATGGCGATCGTGCTGCAATCGCTCTGCGCCCGCCTGGCGATCGCCTCCGGCCGCGATCTTGCGCAGGCTTGCCGCGACGCTTTTCCGAAATATGTCTCGGTGCCGCTGTGGGCCTTTGCCGAAATCGCCATCATCGCCACCGATATCGCCGAGGTGATCGGCACGGCGATCGGCCTCAACCTCTTGATGGGCATCCCGCTCGAACTCGGCGTGCTGATCACCGCGCTCGACGTCTTCGTGATCCTCTTCCTGCAGAAGCTCGGCTTCCGCTGGGTGGAAGCCTTCATCATCGCGCTGCTCGGCGTCATCGCGATCTGCTTCGGCGTGCAGATATTGCTTGCCGACCCGCAATGGGGCGCCGTCCTCACCGGCTTCTTCCCGACAACGGAGATCGTCACCAATCCCGAGATGCTCTACCTGGCGCTCGGCATTCTCGGCGCCACCGTCATGCCGCACAATCTCTACCTCCACTCCGGCATCGTGCAGACGCGGGCCTATGGCCATACTATCCCTGAGAAGAAGGAGGCGCTGACCTTTGCGACGATCGACTCGACGGTCGCATTGTGCTTCGCGTTGCTGATCAACGCCTCGATCCTGATCCTGGCGGCTGCCGCCTTCAACGCGCATGGGAAGACCGACGTCGTCGAACTCGGCGAGGCGCATTCGCTGTTGTCGCCGCTGCTCGGCCTCGCCATCGCGCCGACGCTGTTCGGCATCGCGCTTCTCTGCTGCGGCCTCAATTCGACGGTGACGGCAACGCTTGCCGGTCAGATCGTCATGGAAGGCTTCCTGAAGATCCGGCTGAAGCCATGGGTGCGCCGGCTGATCACCCGGGCCATCGCCATCGTGCCGGCGGCAATCGTCACCATCTGGTATGGCGATCAAGGCACGGCCGAGCTTTTGATCCTGACGCAGGTGGTGCTCAGCCTGCAGCTTTCCTTCGCCGTCTTCCCGCTTGTGATGTTCACCGCCAGCAAGGCCAAGATGGGCGAGTTGGTGGCGCCGCGCTGGCTGAGCGGCATCGCCTATGTGATCGCGGTCGTCATCGCCGGATTGAACGTCAAGCTGCTCTTCGACTTCGTCACCGGCTAAATTCTGGTGTAAGCCGCCCGGCCATTGTTGAAATCATCGACGAGAGGGGAGAACTTGTGGCTCCCCTCTTCGTGCATGATCAGAGGCGCGCGCAGCGACAGCCGCGCCCGCGATCCCTTGATTGCGGTCACCAGGATACGGACGGCATTTTCACCCGGACGCGGGTGGATGGCTGTCAATTCGAGGCCGCCGAAGCGACGGCCGCAGGCGAGGATGATTTCGGCGATCGACTGGGGCCTGGCGATCAGCGACAATTGGCCGCCGGGGATCATGATGGCGCCGGCCGTGCGGATCCAGCTTTCGAACAGGCCGTCGGTCATCGCATGGGCTTCGGCCTTCAGCGCATCCGGCGTGCGTCGGTCGCCGGCATCATTGAAGGGGGGGTTCATGATGACGTGGTGGAAGCTCTCATCGGTAAGGCCGGCATCGTTGCGCGCCTTGGCGGTCAGGGTCACATCGGCCTCGACGACGCTGACGCGGTCCGCGACATGGGCATTGCCGGGCAAGAGGATGCTGCGGCGGGCATAATCGGCCATCTCGGCCGAGCGCTCGAAGAGCACCACCTCTGCATCGGCAAGCCGCGAGGCGACGGCAAGGCCGGCGGCACCGGCGCCGGCGCCGAGATCGGCAACCCTGACCGGGCGATCGTCGGCGACGAGAGCCGCAAGCAGCATCGCATCCATGCCGGCGCGATGGCCCCTGCCCTTTGGCTGCACCACATGGAAGGCGCCGCGGTGGAAGGCATCGATGGTGTCAGTGGTTTCGCCTGCCATCGGAGCTCACTTCCGCTCGCGCAGCTCGCCGCCGAGACCGGCATCGATGAGGATGCGGCGCGCCTGATCGGCCATCTCCTCGTCCACCAGCAGGCGGCGCGACAGCATGCCGAGCGAGCCCTCCAGCACGCTCATGCCCTGATCGGCGATGAAGCAGTGAATTCCGGCATCCTTCATCAAACTCTCGGCATAGGAGAGAAGAACGGGGTCGTTGGCGCGGATAAGCTCATGCATTTGCCGTCGTTTTCCTTCCAATTTCGCTCAGCGCGACAATTCACCCCTTGCCGCGTCCATCGCCCCTTTCTATTGTCAGGTGCAATGAATGAATAGGAGTCCGGGTCGTTGGGCGTGGTCATACCGCTTGAAGAAAGCAAAAACAAACTGGCATCCATAAAGCCGCTGGTCGATCTCACCAGGGCGGATATGGAGCGAGTAAACCAGCTCATTCTGTCCAAGGCCGGCTCCGACGTGCAGATGATCCCCGAAGTGGCGAACCATCTGATCTCATCCGGCGGCAAGCGGCTGCGGCCGATGCTGACGCTGGCTTCCGCCTCGCTGTTCGACTACAGGGGCGAAAACCACGTCAAGCTCGCCACATCGGTCGAGTTCATGCACACGGCGACGCTGCTGCATGACGACGTCGTCGACGAGAGCGATCTGCGCCGCGGCAAATCGACGGCCCGGATGATCTGGGGCAACCAGGCAAGCGTGCTGGTCGGCGACTTCCTGCTCGGCCAAGCCTTCCGCATGATGGTCGATGTCGGCTCGCTCGATGCGCTCGACGTCCTGTCCTCGGCCGCCTGCGTGATCGCCGAAGGTGAAGTGCTGCAGCTTTCCGTCGCCAAGAACATGGAGACGACGGAAGACGATTATCTCTCCGTCATCCGCGCCAAGACGGCCGCTCTCTTTGCTGCCGCCGCCGAAGTCGGGCCGATCGTCGCCGAGGCCGGCCGGTCCGGCCGCAACGCCCTGAAATCCTATGGCATGAATCTCGGGCTCGCCTTCCAGCTCGTCGACGACGCGCTCGACTATGGCGGCAAGGCTGCCGATCTCGGCAAGAATGTCGGCGACGATTTCCGCGAGGGCAAGATCACTCTGCCGGTCATTCTCGCCTATCGCCGCGGCACCGAGGACGAGCGCGCCTTCTGGCGCGATGCGATCGAAGCCGGCAACAGCACCGACGCCAACCTCGAAAAAGCGCTGGGGCTGATCACCAAATATGGCACGCTGAGCGACACGATCGGCCGCGCGATCCATTACGGCACGATCGCACGGGATGCGCTTGCGCCGCTTCCCGATACCGTCTGGAAATCCTCCCTGATGGAAGTGATCGACTTCTGCATCGAGCGCGTCAATTGATCAATCGTCCTTGATCGCAGGCTGATTTTCTTGCAGCGCCGCTTCAAAAAAGCCATCCTGTTATGAATCAGTGATCGCAACTTGTTTTGCGGCCGGCCCCATTGCCGGGACGCTGTCGAAGAAAGGTTTCCTAATGCGGCAGAGATTTGCCATCCGTCTTCTTACGAGCGCAGCGCTGGCCGCTGTCCTTTCGCTGGGCGGCGTCGGCGGCGTCAACGCCGAGGATGCGGCCAAGACGGGCGATGCCGCAAAGACCGACAGTTTCTTCGATGCCGATAGCGTCACCAGTTTCTCCGGCGCCTTCCTCGCCGCCCGCACGGCCGATGTCGATCATGACTACGAAACCGCGATCGAACTCTACAAGAAGGCGCTGCAGATCGAACCCGGCAATCCCGAGATTCGCCAGCGGCTGATGATCTCGCTGCTGCTCAATGGCGACATCAAGGAGGGCGTCAAATATGCCAACGACCTGAAGGGCGATCCTTCCGTCGAGCGCATCACCACGATCGTGCGCGGCATGGATGCCGTGCGCCGCGACGACTACAAGACCGCCGAGGCCATCCTGAAATATAAGGGGCCGAACGATCTCGACCGGATGATGAACGACCTGCTGCTTGCCTGGGCCCGCGTCGGCGCCGGCCGCGGCAAGGAAGCGCTCACCATGGTCGAGAAGATGAAGGGACCGGACTGGTTCCGCATCTTCCAGAATTACAATGCCGGGGCGATCGCCATCGCCACCGGCGATGTGAAGTCCGCCCGCAAGCATCTGAACGATGCCGTGCTCGACAAGGAAGGCGGTGCGACGGCGCCCGACACCTTCATGCGCGCGGTGATGGCGCTTGCCCGCCTCGAAGCAACGCAGGGCAATAAGCAGAAGGCGCTCGACGCCGTTTCCGTCGGTGACAACCTGCTGCCGAATTATGCGCCGCTGAACGCGCTGCGCGACAGCATCGAAAAGGACGAGAAGCAGGAACAGCAGGTCAAGACAGCCGAAGAAGGGGCTGCCGGCGTGCTGTTTTCGGTCGGCGGCGCACTGAACCGCGACGGCGCCGAGGACATCGTTTCGCTTTACCTGCAGACGGCCAATGCGCTCGATCCGAACAGCGCCGATACGCTGGTGCTGCTCGGCGGCATCGCCGAGAAGCAGAACCAGATGGACCGCGCCATCGCGCTCTACAAGAAGGTGCCGGAGAATTCGCCGATGCGGCGCATCTCCGAGCTGCAGCTCGGCCTTGCCCTTGCCCAGGGCGGCAAGGTGGACGAGGCGCGCAAGCATCTGCAGGCGCTGATCGCCTCCGACCCGAAGGACATCCGCAGCTACCTCGCCTATGGCAGCGTGCTCTCCGACGCCAAGGACTACGAGGCGATGGCCGCCAATTACGACAAGGCCGTCGAAGCGATCGGCCCCATTCCCGGCCGCGCCAACTGGAGCGTCTTCTTCCAGCGCGGCATCGCCTATGAACGGTTGAAGAAGTGGGACCAGGCGGAGCCGAATTTCCGCAAGGCGTTGGAGCTCAACCCCGACCAGCCGCAGGTGCTGAACTATCTCGGCTATTCCTGGATCGACATGAACCGTAACCTCGACGAAGGTCTCGGGATGATCAAGAAGGCCGTCGATCTTCGCCCTGACGACGGTTACATCATCGATTCGCTCGGCTGGGCTTATTTCCGCCTCAACCGCTTCGACGATGCCGTCGACGAGCTGGAGCGGGCCGCCCAGATCAAGGCCGGCGACGCGACGATCAACGACCATCTCGGCGATGCCTATTGGCGCGTCGGGCGCAAGCTCGAAGCCGTCTACCAGTGGAACCGGGCGCTCAGCTCCGAGCCTGAGGCTGCCGAGATCCCGAAGATCAAGGACAAGGTCGCCAACGGCCTGCCTCCCGTCAGCGACGATGCCAAGGCGGCCGACAAGAAGCAGCCGGATCCGGCCCCCGTCACGCCGCCGCCGGTCGACAAGAAATCCTGACGGGCGGGACGCATGCCTGAAGAGGGCCTGGCCGACGCTTTCGGCGTCACCGAAGAGGCGCGCGCGAAGATCAACCTGGCCTTGCATGTGACGGGCCAGCGGCCGGACGGTTATCATCTGCTCGATATGCTGGTGACCTTCGCAGAGCATGGCGACCGGCTGGGTTTCCTGCCCGCACAGGCCGACGCCTTCACCCTGTCGGGCCGTTTCGGCGGCGCGCTTGCCGAAGATGGCGGCACCAACCTCGTGCTGAGGGCGCGTGATCTCCTGCGCGAGACGGTCGGAGCCCTCGCCTTCCCTGTGCATATCCACCTCCAGAAGAATTTGCCGATCGCCTCCGGTATCGGCGGCGGCTCGGCCGACGCAGCTGCGACCTTGCGGGGGCTGATGCGCCTCTGGGGCACGAGGTTGCCCGAGGACGCGCTTGCTATGCTGGCGCTGAAGCTCGGCGCCGACGTGCCGATGTGCATGGAAAGCCGGCCGCTGATTGCCCGCGGCATCGGCGAAAAGATCGAACCGGTGCCTGATCTGCCGGCCTTTGCCATGGTGCTCGCCAATCCGCTGAAGGGCGTGTCGACGCCCGAAGTTTTCCGCCGGTTGGCGACAAAGGACAATCCGGCCTTGAGCCTGGCTCCGCGCGTGCCCAACACTGCCGACTGGCTCGCGGCGATCGGTGCCGCCCGCAACGATCTGGAACCGCCGGCGCGTGAGCTTGTGGCGGAGATATCGGCGATCTCGGCGATGCTGCAGGCCAACGGCGCGCTGTTGACCCGCATGTCCGGTTCCGGCGCCACCTGCTTCGGCATCTTTGCCACCATGACCGCCGCCGAAGATGCGGCGGCGGCTCTTCACGACGCACGGCCCGACTGGTATTTCCAGGCGACGGAAACGGTTTCGGGAGGCACGTGATGGCAGCTCTGGACGAAAAGCGACCCTTCATCGCGGTCGGTATTGCGGTTCTCACGATCTCGGACACGCGCACGCCGGAGACGGACAAGTCAGGCGACACGCTGGCGGCGCGGATCACCGAAGCGGGCCACAGGCTGGTCGACCGGGGCATCGTGCCCGATGATCGCGCGGAGATTGCCTCCCGGGTAAAGGCCTGGATTGACAGCAAAGACATAGACGTCGTCATCACCACGGGTGGTACCGGCTTTACCGGCCGCGACGTGACGCCCGAGGCGCTGGAGCCTTTGTTCGAAAAGCGGATGGACGGCTTTTCCGCCATCTTCCACCGGATCTCCTACGAGAAGATCGGCACGGCGACGATCCAGTCTCGCGCCACGGCAGGCGTTGCCAATGCCACCTTCATCTTCGCGCTGCCGGGTTCGCCCGGCGCCTGCCGGGATGCCTGGGACGGCATTCTGAAAGGCCAACTCGACTACCGCAGCGTGCCGTGCAATTTCGTCGAGATCATGCCGCGGCTGGACGAGCACCTGAAACGCGGCGCGACGAAGTAGACTGCCTGCAAGAGCGGCATTCCTATGTGGCCAGGCCCGGCAGAACGGGCATGGTATCCCAGCTATCACCCGACAGCAGAATGCAGCTTACGCCGTGAACATCCGTGACGATGAGGGTCCAGGTGCCGCTTTCGGCGGCATAGACCTCAAGAATAGCGTTCTGGTTGATCAGTCCGACTGCCGTGAGCTTTTCGGCGAAGTTCTTGTCCAGGAAATTGACGATTTCGGGTCGGCCTGCGCAACTGCGCATCATCTGCGATGCTGCCGAATGCGGATGCGCGATCACCAATATCGGCAATATGACGGCCAGCAGGCCGTAGATCATACCGCGTGTCATGACGCACCTCCTTTCGCCGGGTACCCGGCAGAAGAGGAGATTGTCGCTGACCTGTTCTGCCGTTCACCGGCATTCCATGGCCATTCCGTTGCGAAGCGCGGCGCTTCGACGGCGCCATGTTTGAATTATAGCGCGAAATCCTATTGGGCGCCATCTTTTGCGCGAGCGGTTTGAGGGGATCGCGGCAGCTACCGTGCGGCGCGGGCGACCCAGGACGGAATGAGCTCGCTCGCCAGCCGCCGCGGTTTCTGGCCCTTGACGAATTCGGCAAGCCGCATGCCGCTTTTGGCGGTGGCGAGTGCCAGCTTTTTCGGCACCAGGAAACCGAGTTCCAGCGGCGGTACGGCCCGGCCGACACGCTGGAAGAACGGGCGGCGATAGCCCCTCGACGCAGTGAAGCGCGCCGGCAGCTTGTTCAGCGCCACATATTCGGCGATCTCATCGATCCAGCCCGCCTGCGGTCTGGCGCCCGGCTCGACGAAGAGCAGCCATTCGCCGCGCGCCGAGCGGACGATGTCCTTGATATCCCATTGCGAATGGAAGCGGCAGCCGGCAGCGTCGGCCACCCGTGAGGTGCCGTCGCGAGAGCCGTGATCGAGCACGATCACATCGCTCACCAGCCCCTCCACTGCGCCTGCCACCAAGACCGATAAAGTCTGCGCCAGTTCAGATTCCTGATCCTGACATTCGAGAACAACCGTCAACATTGACTGTTTATAATGCGCCGCACAAATTTTTGCCAGCGCCGTTTTCCTTATTTTGTTCTTGCATTGTTCTCATTTTGCCGATAGGAATTTAATCAGCAAAACGGGCGGAGGCGATGGCTTTCCGCCACGGGAGAATCCGATGAGAGAGCAGTCCCTGGCAGGGCAGGCCGCATTCGCGCCTGCCAATACGGCAGATATTGCCGATGCGATGATCGTTTCCTCGGGTCTAAGGGTCGAGGTCGATCGGCGGCGCGGGCGTGGGGCGGGATTGAACCCGACGGGGCGGTTCGAAGCGCTGCAGCGGGAGACCTTCGACGATGGCTGGCAGACATGGGAAGAACTGCCGCCGTTCAAGACGGAAGTGCAGGTCGAGAAGCCGCGCACGGCCATCACCCGCAACGAATCGCCGGATATTTCCTTCGACCGTTCGATCAATCCCTATCGCGGCTGCGAACATGGCTGCATCTATTGTTTCGCCCGGCCGACGCACGCCTATATGGGGCTTTCCGCAGGGCTCGATTTCGAGACGAAGCTGTTTGCCAAGCCCGATGCGGCAAAGTTGCTGGAGCGGGAGCTCGCCAAACCCGGCTACAAGGTGCGGGTGATCGCCATCGGCACCAATACCGACCCCTATCAGCCGATCGAAAAGGAATGGCGCATCATGCGCGGCATCCTCGAGGTCCTGAACAAGGCAAACCATCCAGTCTCGATCGTCACCAAATCGGCGATGATCCTGCGTGATCTCGACATTCTGCGGGAGATGGCAAGCAAGAACCTGGTGCGCGTCGGCATCTCCGTGACCACTCTGGATCGCAAGCTTGCCCGGACGATGGAGCCGCGGGCCGCAACACCGCCGCGGCGGCTGGAGACGATCCACACCCTTGCCGAAGCCGGCATCCAGACGGCTGTGATGGCCGCCCCGCTGATCCCGGCGCTGAACGATCACGAGTTGGAGCGCATTCTCGAATCGGCCAAGGCTGCCGGCGCCGCCGAGGCGAGCTATGTCATCCTCAGGCTGCCGCTCGAGGTCAGCCCGCTGTTTCGTGATTGGCTGCTGCAACATTACCCCGATCGTTACCGGCATGTGATGTCGCTGGTGCGCTCGATGCGCGGCGGCAAGGATTACGATGCCGAATTCGGCAAGCGCATGAAGGGCGCCGGTCCCTATGCCTGGCAGATCGCCAGGCGATTTGAGATGGCAGCCCGGCGTTTCGGCCTGACGCGACGCAGCGTGCCGCTGCGCGACGACCTGTTCGTGCCGCCCGACGGCAGCGGCGTCCAGCTGTCGCTTCTTTGACCTTTTGTTTTACGCAGTTCAGGCAAACCGCTTCGCGCTTTGCCGGGAACTGCTCTCTGGCCTTTACGCAATTCCGAACGGAAAACCGCTTCGCACTTTTCCTGGAATTGCTTGTAGCTTGCGCATCGGCTTCTCGATAGAACCGCCCTGTCTTCGAGCCCCGAGCGCAATTCCCGCGGATGGCCTTGACCGCCACCATCCGCCGGACCGGTCCCCGGCCGCCGCCCTGATCCGGGGACTTGCGGGAAATCGGGTTGGCGTGCGAGGTTCAGCCGCATGAAACCTCGCACGCCACCCGATTCTCCCCTGCTTTTCGACACGGTTCCGCTCGTGCCGGATTTCAAACTCGAGCTCAAAGCCCGCAGGGCCGGCCACTGGCCGGTTGCCGGCGCCGACGAGGCAGGTCGCGGGCCGCTGGCCGGGCCTGTGGTCGCCGCTGCCGTCATCCTCGATCCCAAACGCATTCCCGAGGGTCTGAACGATTCCAAGCAGCTTTCGGCGCAACGGCGCGAGGAACTGTTCGCGCAGATTCTGGCGACCGCGACCGTCTCCATCGCCTCCTCCAGCTCGACGCGCATCGACGAGACCGATATCCGCAAGGCCAGCCTCGACGCCATGCGCCGCGCCATCTGCAGCCTCGCCATTCCGGCAAGCTACGTGCTGACCGACGGGCTCGACGTGCCGCCCGGCCTCGATTGCCCCGGACAGGCGGTGGTCAAGGGCGATGCCCGCTCGGTCTCGATCGCCGCGGCCTCGATCGTCGCCAAGGTGACGCGCGACCGGATGATGGCACGCGCGCATCATGTGTTTCCGGATTACGGCTTTGCCGCGCATGTGGGCTACGGCACCGCACAGCACCGCGCCGGCATCGAAAAACACGGCCCCTGCTCCCTGCACCGGATGAGCTTCCGGCCGTTGCGCAAGGTCGAGGATGGTCCCGAGATGGATCAGCTTATTTCCGAGTAGGAACGGAGAGGTCGCGGCATGGTCCCTTCGCCCCGTTTACGGCGGTCCGAAGGATGGGTCGAGACCAGCGGCTCGCCCCCAGCACGAGGCGGAGTCATCAACAAAAGAAAAGGCCGGGACATGCCCGGCCTTCGCTCTCAATCTTTTCGATACAGCTCAGTTGAGCCGCGTCTTGACCTGGCTGACGGCATTGCCGAAGAGTTCGGACTGGACCTTGGCGTCGGCCTGTTTGGCGAGCACGGTTTCGGCGGCCGCGATTGCGAGATCGACGGCAGCGGAACGCACCGCCTTCATCGCCTCGGCCTCGGCCTGCTTGATCTTCTGCTCGGAAAGCGCCGTGCGGTTGGCGACGAATTCTTCCGTCTTCTTCTTCGCCTCAGTGGTCAGCATTTCGGCTTCGCGCTCAGCGGCGGCAACGATGTGGGCCGCTTCGGCTTCCGCTTCCTTGCGCTTGCGCTGGTATTCGGCGAGCAGGTGCTGGGCCTCTTCGCGCAGACGCTTGGCTTCGGCCAATTCGTTGCGGATCTGGTCGGCGCGGTCGTCGAGCGACCGTGCCATCATGCCCGGAACCTTCAGGTAAACGACCAGCGCCAGGAAGAGGACGAGGCCGACAAAGGCGAAGAAAGTCGCGTCAAGATGAAATTCCATCGATCAAGCCTCTTTCTTGGCAGCTGCGACGGCAGCGGCGACATCGGCCTTGGCGACGGTGCCGCCGATCAGCTGATCGACCACGGCAGCCGCGGTTTCCTCGGCAATGGTGCCGACGTCGGCGAAGGCCTTGGCCTTGATCTCGCCGATGCGAACTTCGGCAGCCTTGATCTTTTCCGACAGGCTCGCCTCGACAGCGCGGCGATCCTCTTCGGCTTTGGCCTTGGCGGCGTCGCGTGCGGCAGAGCCGATCGCGTTGGACTTGGCGCGCGCAGCGGCCAGTTCACCTTCATAGGTCCGGACGGCGGCGTCGGCTTCCGCCTTCAGGCGGCCTGCTTCTTCCAGATCCTGGGAAATGCGCGTGTGACGCTGATCGAGGATGGCCCCGATGCGCGGCGCGATGACCTTTTGCATGAGCAAATAGAAGACGCCGAACGTGATCACCAGCCAGAGCAGCTGGGATGCGAAGGTCGTCGAATCGAAAGGCGGGAAAGGGCCGCGGGCGTGTTCGCCTTCGGCAACACCAGTCTCGGTATGGACCTCGCCTGCGGCCGGAGCGGCATGCGCATCCGTACCCGTCGCTGCCGCCGGTGCTTCCTCAGCGTAAGCCGGGGTCACAAAAAACATGCTCACCTCCAGGTGGACTGCAAATGCAAAGGATCACGGCTTGCGGTCGCAGGCCGTGATCCATCTATTCGCCGATATCAGACGGCGAAGAGGAGGAGGAGAGCGACGAGCAGCGAGAAGATGCCCAGAGCTTCCGTAACGGCGAAGCCGAATACCAGACGGCCGAACTGGCTGTCAGCGGCAGACGGATTGCGCAGTGCGCCGGAGAGGTAGCTGCCGAAGATATTGCCGAGGCCGAGAGCCGTACCGGCCATACCAAAGCAAGCCAGGCCTGCACCGATGTACTTTGCTGCTTCCGCTTCCATGTTGAACTCCTTTGAAATGGTTGTTGCGGCGAATGACTGACGCCCTTTGACGTCGATGTCGTTATCCTTAGTGCCCGCCCGGATGGATTGCGTCGTTGAGGTACATGCAAGTCAGTACCGCAAAGACGTAAGCCTGGAGGAAGGCGACGAGGAACTCGAGACCGGTCAGGGCGACGGTCATGATGAGGGGAAGAACGGCTCCGCCGACACCGACAGCACCGAGGGCTCCAAGCGAGGCGACGAAGCCTGCGAACACCTTCAGCGTGATGTGACCGGCGAGCATGTTCGCAAAAAGACGAACAGAGAGTGAAATCGGACGGGACAGGAACGAAATGATTTCGATCGTGACAACAAGCGGCAGCAGAACGCCCGGCACGCCCGACGGCACGAAGACATTCAGGAAGTGGAAGCCGTGCTTATAGAAGCCGTAGACGAGAACCGTGCCGATAACCAGGAGCGCGAGCGCGAAGGTGACGATGATCTGGCTGGTGACCGTGAAGAAATACGGGAACATGCCGAGCAGGTTCGCCGTCAGGACGAAGGTGAAGAGCGAAAAGACCAGCGGGAAGAACTTCATTCCCTGCTTGCCCGCGCCTTCCTTCAGCATGTTGGCGATGAACTCATAGGACATTTCCGCGACCGACTGCGAACGACCCGGCACGATGGCGCGGTTCGAGGTCGCGAAATAGAGGAAGCCTACGGCAACGGCAGCCGAAGCGGCCATGAAGAGCGATGCATTGGTGAACGAAAAATCAATTCCGCCGATTTCGATCGGCACAATCTTCTGGATCAGGAACTGATGAGTCGGATCGTTAGACACCGCTTGTTCTCTCTCTTTGGCCCGCAGAACGCGGGGTCATTGCACTGGACCGGAACCGGTCCTTATTTCTTGTCGCCCTTGTCGTCCAGGGGATGGGCCACCACCCCCGCAGAACGCAGCACGTTCAGAACGCCGGCACAAAATCCGAGAAGCAGAAGAACAATCAAACCCCAAGGCGCCGTGCCAACAAAACGGTCGAGGAGATAGCCAAGCAGAGCACCGACGACGATTGCGGAAATGAACTCGCTGGAAAGCTTCATCGCCTGGGCATAACCTTTGCGGCTTACCTCGGCGCGGGCTTCCCTAGCCTCGTCTTCTCCCGTCTCGACGCCCTTGGTCGCGAGTTTCGCTCCCAATTGCGCACGGCGCTTTTCAAGACTTTCCTCGCGGTCGTCCGCCATGGATCTCTCCTCGTCTGCCCGTCGCCCGCACTCCCGCTACCCCGGTCATTCGGACCCCGGACACGAAGGTTGAGATCCTTCCGGCCCGTTCTGAAGTCGCGCGCAACATAGTTTTAGGGATTGGTATAGTCAAGGCGTAGACAGCTTCTGTCCAGCGAGAAAATAAATTCGTCAAATCAAAGAGATAGGCCAATTTAAGGCCGATCGCTTAAATTCGATGGAAAGAATCCGCTTTAAAGCCCGGCAAATCGCCTTGCCCAGGCGATTTATCTCAGCTCCAGCCGCCGCCATAGGTGCGATAGAAGACGTGAAGACCGATGCGACCGACCTTTTCCATGGTCCTTGCCCATGTCGGCCTGACATAGACGGCATGGTAGTGCGTCGCCGAGCCCACTTGCGGCAGCCAGATCTTGCCTGCCGTCACCGCCATCGCCACATCGCGGGCGACTCGCCAATGATATTCCGAGTTCACCCTGTCCTTGATGGCGTCGCAGGCGAAGGAAAACTGGCAGCGGTTGCGCCAATCCTCATTCTGATAGACGACGCCGCAAATGGTCTTGGGATAGGCAGGATTGCGGACGCGGTTGAGGATGACCTGGGCGACGGCCGCCTGGCCCTTCACCGATTCCCCCCGCGCCTCGAAATAGATGCCGGAGGCAAGGCATTGCTGTTCGCGGGCGGAAAAGACGCTCGGCGCAAGCACGCTTGCGGCCCAGGCATGATCGCGCGGGCCAATCTCCGGAACGAAGCGGCCGCTATCCTTCTCGGTCAGGATGGAATCGAAGGGCGACTGGCGGGAATAGTCGGGTGCCGCCGGCGCATAGGCGGTGGCGAGCACATCGGCCTTGTTGCTGGTGACGAGGCTTGCGAGCATTGCCGGCACGCCATTGTCGGTCACGACAGGCTGCTTCTTATAGAAAGAAGTGGCGATCTCGATTTCCTTGCCCTGGATCTTCGGCTTGACGAAGGCCGACCTGTCCTTGAGATCGAAGCTCGGCGTGAAGAGCATCCTGGTGCGCTCGAGGATGGAGCCGGCGGAAAAATCCTTTGGCGGCTGCATCTTCTCGACGGCGACGACGCGGCCTTTCTTGGTGGAGCGGTTGACACGATCCTCGTCCGGCGTGTCCTCGTGGCCCTTATTTTCGGCGGTAAAGGCGACCTTGCGGCCATCGGGCAGCACCATGCCGGCACCGGCGGGAATCGAACCGGTCACCATCGGCTCGGCGAAAGCGAGTTCGGCCTGGTGGATGGAGCCGGCCGGCGAATTGGTCAGCACCATGCGCCAGTTCTCTCCTTGATGATCGAGGCCGCCCAGCATGGCGGCGAGATCGGCATGGGATGCGACGCTCGGAAAAATCAGCCAGCCGGCAAGACCGAAGATGACCGGAGACACCCAGTTCTCGGGAAAAAGACGCAGCTTGCTACGGGAAGGGCTCTTTCGACGCAACACGAACTCCGGGCATGGAACGCGGGAACATTCCATTAAAAATCCCGCATTAACCTTGACGTCCGGTTAACGGACCGTGCCGGAATGTGACTGTGAGCACTTTTGGATGTTCTAACGTGTTGGAAAAGTCCCTCCCCACAAGGGCGAGGGACTAGCCCAGCGTCACCGCTTTGCCCGCGATCATCTCGTCGTTTGCCGAGCTGGAATTTTGGGAGATGCGGAGCAACAGGTTAAGCCCCTCCCCCTCGTGGGGCGGGGTCTTTGCCCCCCCCGTGTCAAATAATGACGTGCGAGCCCAGTTCCACCACGCGGTTGGCCGGCAGGCGGAAGTAGTCTGAGGGGTTGGCGGCGGCATTGGCGAGCGCGATGTAGAGCCGGTCCTGCCAGTAGGGCATGCCCGACTTGGCGTCCGGCACCAGCTTGCGGCGGCCGAGATAGAAGGAGGTCGACATGATGTCGAACTTCAGCCCGGTCTTGCGCAGCGTCGCCAAGGCCTGCGAGACGTTCTGCGATTCCATGAAGCCGAAGAGCAGTTCGACGCGGGAGAAGCGCGGAGAAATCTGCTCGACCTTATAGCGGTCCTGGCTCGGCACACGCGGCTTGTTGACCGTGCGGATCGTCAGGATGACGTTGCGGTCGTGAAGCACATGATTGTGCTTGAGATTGTGCAGCAGGGCGGCGGGGGCTGATTCCGGATCGCTGGTCAGGAAGATCGCGGTGCCCGGCACCTGGGCCGGCGAATGTTCGCTCTTGCGCTCGATCGAGCTGACGAAGGAGGCAAGCGGGATATCGGTGTGGCGGGTCTTTTCCATCAGGATCGCGGTGCCGCGGCGCCAGGTCCACATGACGACGGTAAAGGCGGTGGCGATCATGATCGGGATGTAGCCGCCGTCGTGGATCTTCAAGAGGTTGGCGCCGAGGAAGATCAATTCGAGCACGACCAGCGGCGCGAGCGCGATCACCGCAACCGGCAGCGACCAGTTCCAGCGGGCGCGGACGAATTCGAAGGCCATGATCGAGGTGACGACCATGGCGCCGGTGACGGAGATGCCGTAGGCGGTCGCCAGCGCGTCCGACGTCTTGAAACTCAGGACCAGGAAGATGACGCCGATGAACAGCACGACATTGACCGAAGGCACGAAGATCTGCCCGGTATTGGTTTCCGAGGTGAAGAGAATTTCCATGCGCGGCAGAAAGCCGAGGTTGATGCCCTGGCGCACCATCGAGAAAGCGCCTGTGATGACCGCCTGGCTGGCGATGATCGTCGCGGCGGTCGCCAGGATGACGACCGGCAACAGCGCCCATTTCGGGTACATCAGGTAGAAGGGATCGGACATCGTCGCCGGATTGCCGAGAACGAGCGCCCCCTGCCCGAGATAATTCAGCGTCAGCGCCGGGAAGACCAGCAGGAACCAGGCCCACTGGATCGGGCGGCGGCCGAAATGGCCGAGATCGGCATAGAGCGCCTCGGCGCCCGTCACCGTCAGGAAGACGGCGCCGAGCACGACGACGCCGTAGAAGCCCTCATGCAGCAGGAAGCTGACGGCATAATAGGGATTGAAGGCGGCAAGGATGCCGTAATCGTCCGAGATATGGGAAATGCCGGCGGCAGCCATGACGAGGAACCAGACGGCGGTGATCGGCCCGAAGAACCTGGCGACGGCGCCGGTGCCGCGCGATTGCACGACGAAGAGCAGCGCCAGGATCACCACCGAGATCGGCACGATATATTCCGCAAGGCTGGGGGTGACGAGCTTCAGGCCCTCGACGGCCGACAGCACGGACAGAGCCGGCGTGATCATCGCATCGCCGAGGAAGAGGGCAGCCCCCATCAGGCCGAGCAGCATCAGGATGGCGGTATGGCCGTTGGCAGTCTTCATCAGAAGGGCGAGCAGCGACAGCGTGCCGCCCTCGCCGTCATTGTCGGCGCGCAGCAGGAAGAGCACATATTTGATGGTGACGATGATCGTCAGCGCCCAGATCATCAGCGAAATCAGGCTGATGACCTCGAAACGGGTGACGCCGTCATGGGCCACCGGCTTCAGCGCCTCACGAAAGGCATAGAGCGGACTGGTGCCGATATCGCCGTAGACGACGCCGACGGAACCCAGCGCCAGATAGAACAGCTTTCGCGGCGTCATATGGGATTCGTTCGGATGGCTCTCTTCGGACATGAAGTTGCAACAGGCTCCTCAGAGCCAGCCTTTCCAGCGGAAAAAGAAAAAGGGGATGACGGCTGAGATCACCATCAGGGCCAGCGAATAGGGATAACCCGCGACCCAGGTCAGCTCCGGCATGACCTGAAAATTCATGCCATAGATGGAGGCGACCAATGTCGGCGGCAAGAACACCACCGAGGCAATCGAGAAAATCTTGATGATCGAGTTCTGCTCGATGTTGATCAGCCCGAGCGAGGCGTCGAGCAGGAAAGTGATGTTGGCGGCGACGAAGGAAGCATGCTCCGACAGCGACTGGATATCGCGCGAAACGGTGCGGCAGAGCTCCTTTGTCTCGCGATCCTGCTGGATTGCCGGGATCGTGTGAAAGAAGGTCAGCAGGCGGGACAGCGAACCGAGGCTGTCGCGCACCTTGCTGATCATCCGGTGATGGCCGGCGATATCCCTGAGCTTCTCCTCGAGATAGTTCGAAGGTTTGCGCACCTTCCTTGCCCGATCACCGAAGACATGCATCGACAGGATGTCGATGCGCGAGACGGAGATCTCGAGGATCTCGGCGGTGCGGTCGACGATCGTCTCCAGCAGCTTGGCGAGAAGGGCAGCGCCACTGCGCCAGTTTTCCGGCAGCCGGTGAAGGGCGGCAATGAACAGCGCAAAGGATTTGGGATGGGCATAACGGATGGTGACCAGGCGGTTTCCGGCCAGGATGAAGGCGACATCGGTCAGCGTCGGCGCGTCGGTATCAGCCTTCCAGAGCAGCGAAGCGGTCATGAAGACGGCGTCGTTTTCGACATAGAGCCGGGCGGAAGGCTCGATATCCTTGAGATCATCGCGGGTCGGGACCTCGATGCCGAGAATCTTCTCGACATAGAGCTCCTCGTCGCGGGTCGGCTCGATCATGTCGATCCACACGACATCCTCGGGAAAGGATGCGGCATGCGACAGATCGCGGATCTCGACCGACCTGCAATTGGAACAGTAAGCGGTGATCACCGGCAGCCTCTCCGATGCTCACGGCGCTTCGCGGCCAATGCACTTTTCATCGAAAGCCTTTCCATGCGATCGCCAGCGCGGCAGCGCGACGGTCGCTTGTCCTCGGTCGAAGCGGAAGCGGATCAAGAAAGTTCATACGACTCCGGCTGCATCCGACCTCAAAGGCCGGCATGCGCATTGTGCTCCACCGCATCGCAGTTACCAATCCTTCGATCGACAAGACAACTCCGAACTCGCAGGCGGGCCACATCCTTCGGAATGAAGACGGCCGTCATTGAGCATCTGCAGCAAAACGCCATCATGGCGCCGCGGCATATGAAGCAAAGCCATGAAATAATCAAGACATCTTCCGTGAAGCGCGGCTTTTCACCACGTTTCACCCACAATTTGGGGTATTCGCGACGGTGATTCGGCACCCGAAAGCGCATCGCATCGAATTTAAATCATGCAATGCATTATTCGAAGACGATCGCCGGCGCCGGGCGCTGCGGCTGGCCGCCGAGCTGCTCCCAGACCTTGGCGGCGATGCCGCGATAGATGCCGGCGACGACGCCGTTCGGCTCGGAGGCGACGAGCGGCGTGCCGGCGTCGGAGGTCTCGCGGATGTTCATCGTCAACGGCACTTCACCGAGGAAGGGCACGCCGATGCGTTCGGCCTCCTTGCGGGCGCCGCCATGGCCGAAGATGTCGTAGCGGGTGCCGGTGTCCGGGGCGATGAAATAGCTCATATTCTCGACGATGCCGAGCACCGGCACTTCGACCTTGCGGAACATGTTGAGGCCCTTGCGGGCATCGATCAGCGCGAGATCCTGCGGCGTCGAGACGATGACGGCGCCGGCAAGCGGCACCTGCTGGGCCATGGTCAGCTGCGCGTCGCCGGTGCCGGGCGGCATGTCGACGACGAGCACGTCGAGCTCACCCCAGGCGACTTCACGCAGCATCTGCAGCAGCGCCGACTGGACCATCGGCCCGCGCCAGATCATCGCCGTCTCCTCGTCGACGAGGAAGCCCATCGACATGACCTTAAGGCCATAATTCTCCATCGGATTGATGATGCGGCCGTCGATCTGTGTCGGGCGGCCGGATATCTTCAAGAGCCGCGGCATCGAGGGACCATAGATATCGGCATCGAGAATGCCGACGCGAAGACCGTTGGCCAGCAGCCCGAGCGCCAGGTTGACGGCGGTGGTCGACTTGCCGACCCCCCCCTTGCCCGAGGCGACGGCGATGATGGCGCCGATGCCCGGCACACCGATCTTGCCGGCGCGCGGCGGCTGTTGCGGCGCATGCGCATGGTGATCGTGGCCGGCATGACCGTGCGGCGGGTTGGGCGCAGGGCGGGCAGCGGGAGCAGCAGTGGCGGCCTTCTTGTCCGCGGTCAGGGCGACGAGGGCGCCCTTGACGCCGGGCATTTCCTTGATGACGCGCTCGGCGGCGAGCCGCATCGGCTCCAGCTCCTGGGCGCGATCGGCCGGAACGGTGATGGAGAAATAAACCTTGCCGTCGGAGATGAAGACGTCGGAGACCATGCCGAGCTCGACAATATCGTGCTCGAGATCCGGTCCGCGCACGGTCTTCAGCGTTTCGAGAACCTGTTCCTTGGTGACGTCGGTCATTCCACCCTCATTGCTGCTTCTTGCAGACGGCAGCGCCGCACGTCTTTCAAGACGCGCAAGGAACGCTGTCGCACTTTGAATTGCATGACGTCAGCCTAAATCCATGCCGATTTAAGGCTGACATCATGCAGTAGAGATAGTGGAGACGGAGGCCTTCGCCAAACAAAATCATCGGGAGGACAATCGATGGCCGACGCGCCCAAAGGGGCGGGAGAATTGTCAATCCGTTGCGGCCATCAAGTCCGCCGGGCTTTCGCCCTGATGGCCGCAACGGTCTCCCCGAGAACCGGCGCAATGCGGGGCGAACTAGAGCAAGCCGGAAAAAAGGCCAGCAAAAAATGCCGAAGACAGGCCAGGTCACCAGCAGCTGCGAAAGAAGCGGTGCCAAAACGCAACAACCGCCGCCGACACCGAAGGGCCGGGAGAAAGCGGCATCGGCGTCGGGCAGCGGTGTGTCGGCCGCGCCATTTCCTGGCGCTGGCTCAGTCCCCTCTGGACCTTTGACAAAAGAGAAGCAGAAAGCGTGCCAGATGAAAAATCGGCGAAAAACAGCGCCAAAGCGCCTGCGGCAGGCACTCAGCGGGATAGATATGCCTAAGCGCTGGGCGGCTGCGAAAGCACGCGGTTGTTTTTTGCAACTTATTTGATCAGGCCGATGCGCAGCGCCTTGGCGACCGCCTGGGTGCGATTAACTGTGTCGAGCTTCTTGGTGGCGCGGTTGAGGTAGTGATTGACCGTGTGCTCGGACAGCGTGAGGATTTCGGCGATTTCGGCGCTGGTCTTGCCGGCCGCCGTCCAGTTGAGGCAATCGATCTCGCGGTCGGTCAGCGTGTCGGTGATGCGCGTATCGAGGTTGCGGATCTCGGCGAGCCTGTCGAAGACATGGATGGCGATATAGCAGAGTTCGCGCATCTCGGCCGGGCTGAAGGGTTCGCGGTCGCCGGCGAAAGAGACGGCGCCGCGCAGACCGGAGGGCTCATGCGTCGGAAAATAGGCGCCGCGCATCATCTTGAAACGCTCGAACAGGGAGACGACGAGGATGGACTTGCCGTCGTCCCGCGACCAGTTCTGGCGCGACATGTCGTAGAAGAAGGGTCGCGCCGATGTTCTCAAGCGCCTCAGAACCGGGCTGTTCACCATCAGGCCTTCCTGGTCGTAAAGCGCCAGAAGCTCGGCCGGCCAACTGGTGATGACCGTGCTGCCCTGAAGATCGAAGGAAGTGACGGGCGGCAGGTTGAGAACCATGAAGGCCCGGCTGCGATAGGCTTCGGTCACACGCTTCATGAAACGGAAAATATCGAACTGGGTCTTCAGTCCGGCTATTTCCTGAACATGATCGTCTTCTTCCGGGGATGCTTGCGACAAGGGTGCCATCACATTTCTTCATCTTCGGCACAGCGGCCGGCAAACCGTTTGCGAAACCTGCCCGCCATGGGTGTTTCGATTGCATAGGGAATGATGATCGCTTGGGATCACATGGGATCGGCTTTGGCGTTTAGCGTTCGGCCGTTGAATGGTTGTAGATTTCGCTGACCGTTCTAGTTGTGGTGATTCGCCAGCAAATCTCAATATCGCGCTCACCATAAGCATGCTCTGCTATCGCGTCCAGCGGCGGGCGGACTGCGATTTTTTCCGTCAGCGGCGCGGCCCCAGACGGACGCGCATGCCTTCCATGATCCTCCCAGCTGCCAGCTGAACCGGAACGGCCCATTGGCGCAGAAGTTCCATCGACAGGCGATAGGCCGGGCCGGTGATCGAAACGCCCCCAATAAAAGTCCGATCCTCCGACCAGACGGGTGCGGCAACGCAACGGATGCCGGCCTCGTGCTCCTCACGGTCGAAGGCAAAGCCCTGATCGGCAATTTCGCGGATTTCTTCCAGCAGCGTTTCGGCCGAGACATGGGTCGATGCGGTAAAGCTGGTGAAGCTCAGGCCGGCGATGAGATCGCCGAGGCTCTCGGCCGGCAGCAGCGACAGGGCCGCCTTGCCGACGCCGGTGCAGTAACAGGGCGAGGCATTGCCGATCTGCGAATACATGCGCACCGGCTGCCTGCCTTCGACCTTGTCGAGATAGATGATCGACTGGCCTCTCAGAACACCGAGATGCACCGTCTCGCCGGTCGCCTGCTGCAGATCGGCGAGGTGCGGCTCGGCAATCAGGCGAAATTCGTTGCGCGCCCAGCTGCGCGCGGCGAAATCGAGCAGGCGCAGGCCCGGCGCATAACGGCCGTCGCCATCGAGTTCGAGCAGGCCTTCCTCCACCAGGTGACTCAGCTGGCGATGCAGCGTGCCACGCGGCTGGCCGGCAAGAGCCAGGATATCGGTGAAACGCAGCGGCGCATCGGCATGGGTGACGAGATCGAGCAGAACCATCAGTTTGCCGAGCGTGCCGGTTTCGCGTGACTGTGCTGGCCGGTCGCCGTTTGAATTCATCGCCTCGTCCACCCCTTGACAGAAAGGCCAGTGTAATTCGATAATTCCATATAGTCAAATTAAGTTCCAGATAATGGAACAATGATAAAATTGGGAGGCGCCGCTGACGATGACAGTGACCATGATGCCAACAGCACAATTTCCCGAGTTCAAGGACCGAGCCGTGCTCGTGACCGGCGGCGGATCGGGCATCGGCGCTGCGATCGTCGAAGGTTTCGCGCGCCAGGGCGCCAAGGTGTCGTTCATCGATATCGCCGAGACCGCAGGCCGCGAGCTCGCCGAAAGGCTGTCGCGCGAGACGGCGCATCCGGTTTCCTTTCACCATGCCGACCTGCGCGACATCGAGGCGATCCGGCGCACGGTCGATACCGTCGTTGCGCGGTCTGGACCGATCCGCGTGCTGGTCAACAATGCCGCCTGGGACGACCGCCATGAATTCGACGCGGTGACCGAGGTCTATTGGGACAACAACCAGGCGGTGAACCTCAGGCATGTGTTCTTTACCTCGCAGGCAGTCGTGCCGTCGATGCGGACGGCCGGCGGCGGGGCGATCATCAATATGTCGTCGATCGCCTTCAAGCTGAACATGGGCGGCTTTCCCGCCTATGCGGCGGCGAAGGCTGCGGTCGTCGGGCTGACGAAGAGCATGGCGGGCAGGCTTGGGCCGGAGAATATCCGCGTCAACTGTGTCCTGCCCGGCATGGTCGTCACCGAGCGGCAGATGCAGCTCTGGCTGACCGAGGAGAGCATTGCGAGTTCGGTCGAGGACCAGTGCCTGAAAGTCGCACTCAAGCCCGATGCGATCGTCGGCCCCTGCCTGTTTCTTGCATCCGACTGCGCGGCGGCGATGACCGCCCAGTCCCTGATTGTCGATGGAGGCGTTCTGTAATGGCAAATCCCGCTTATGTCGCGGTGGACTGGGGCACCAGCAGCTTCCGGCTCTGGCTGATCGACCGGGACGGGACCGTGCTTGCCGAACGCCGCAGCGGCGAAGGGATGACGAGCGCCGCAAAGACCGGCTTTTCCACAGTGCTTGCCAGCCATCTCGCTGCCATCGAAGCGCCGGAAAACCTGCCGGTGATCGTCTGCGGCATGGCCGGCGCCAGGCAAGGCTGGGTCGAGGCCGGTTATATCGACGTGCCGGCGCCGCTCGCCGCGATCCTCACCGGGGCGGTCTCCGTGCCCGGCGAAAGCCGCGACATCCGCATCCTGCCGGGCCTTGCCCAGCGGGATATCGCCACACCCGACGTCATGCGCGGCGAGGAAACCCAGCTGCTCGGCGCGCTCGGCCGCGCAAGCTCCGGAGCGCAGGCGGTCTGCATGCCCGGCACGCATTCGAAATGGGTGCATGTGACGGACGGCAAAGTTACCGGCTTTTCGACCTTCATGACCGGCGAGCTTTTCGACGTCATCAGCAAACACACGATCCTGTCGCATGCGGTTGCGGGGGCGGAAGAGCAGCCGGCGGATGCGGCGGCCTTCGAGGCGGCGGTCTCGGCGGCTTTCGCGCGCCCGGCCCTTGCCTCCAACCTGCTGTTCACGGCCCGCTCGGGCCAGCTCCTGCACGGCATTTCAGCCGCTGCCGCGCAAGCCCGGCTTTCCGGCACGCTGATCGGCCTCGAAATCGCCGGGGCACTGCAGGATGCGGCCAACTCAGACATCACCCTCGTTGCCTCCGGGCGCCTGCAGGCGCTCTATGAACAGGCTTTCAAAACCCTCTCCCTTGCCTTCACCGCCATCGACGCCGACGCCGCCGTGCGCCGCGGGCTTTCGGCTGCCGCCGAAGCCATCTGGCCGAATTGAGAAAGCTGACACAATGACCCGTATCCCCTTCCCCGACATGAAGCGTCCGCTGATCGCCATCCTTCGCGGCATCAGGCCTGAAGAGACCGAAAGCGTCGTCGGCGCCTTGATCGAAAACGGCCTGACGGCGATCGAGATCCCGCTCAACTCGCCCGAACCGTTCAAATCCATCGAGATCGCCGCGAAGATGGCGCCGGCACACGTGCTGATCGGCGCCGGCACTGTGCTGACGGTCGAGGCGGTCGACAGCCTGCATGCTGCCGGCGGCAAGCTGCTTGTCACGCCGAATGTCGAGCCTGAGGTAATCATCCGGGCGCGCGGATACGGCATGGTGACGATGCCGGGTGTCTTTACCCCGACCGAGGCGCTGGCGGCAGCACGCGCCGGCGCCACCGGTCTCAAATTCTTTCCGGCAAGCGTGCTTGGTCCTTCCGGCATCACGGCGATCCGGGCCATCCTGCCGCCGGAACTCACGATTGCCGCCGTCGGCGGCGTATCGGACAAGAACTTCGGCGATTATACCAAGGCCGGCATCTTCGCCTTCGGCCTCGGCACCAGCATCTACAAACCCGGAATGACCGCGTCAGAGGTTGCCGAGCGCGCCAAGGCGACCATTTACGCCTATGATGCAGCCATTGGGAGCGTGAGCGTATGACCGATATTTATGAGTTCGAGGGCAAAACCCTTTGCAACACCAATTCCGTCCTCGGCGAAGGCCCGACCTATGATCCGGACGGCAATACCGTCTGGTGGTTCAACATCCTGGGCAAGGAACTGCACGAGCTCAATCTTTCGACAGGCGCGAAAAAGGTGCATCCGCTGCCTGTGATGGCGAGCGTACTTGCCCGCATCGACGCCGGACGGCAGCTGATCGCGACGGAGGAAGGGCTTTTCGTGCGCGACGTGGCGAGCGGCAACCTCACCTTCTACGCCGCGCTCGAAAACGACAGGCCGGAAAACCGTTCGAACGACGGCCGCACCCATCCTTCCGGTGCACTCTGGATCGGCACAATGAGCAAGCGGGCGGAAAACCAGGCCGGCGCCATCTATCATGTCGCGAGTGGCAAGGTGACGAAGATCTTCAACGGCATCAGCATCCCGAATTCGATCTGCTTCTCGCCGGACGGCACGGTCGGCTATTATACGGATTCCCGCATCAACCGGCTGATGCGGGTCATGGTCGATCCGCAGACCGGCCTGCCCTCGGGCGAACCGATCGTGCTCGTCGACAGCATGAACGAGCCCGGCGACATCGACGGCTCGGTGGTCGATGCCGATGGTTATATCTGGAATGCACGCTGGGGTGCGGGCGTCGTCGACCGCTACAACCCCGATGGCCTGCGCATCTCCCGCTACAAGGTTCCTGCCGTCCAGCCCTCCTGCCCCGCCTTCATCGGCGTCAATGCCGACCGGCTGGCGGTCACCACCGCCTGGGAAGGGCTGGATGAAAATGCCCGTTCGGCCCAGCCGAGCGCCGGCGCGCTTCTGGAACTCGGCATCGAGGTCAAAGGCGCGTTCGATCCGGTCTATGTGATCTGAATCCGGCTTTGCCAACGACCTCCAGAGGCGCTCCCGACCGGGGCGCCTTTTCTCGTTTTTGCAGCAGTTCTTCGATAAATGTTCCGTGAGAATCGAGAAATTTTCCGTGTTTTCAACCGGAACCAATCGGCCCACCAGTCATTTTCCCTTCGAACCGGCGCGGCAATCACACAGATATTGCCGGGTCAGCGATCACTCTAGGGAACTGAAGGTAGGTTCGAAATGACACGCAAACTCTTGACGACCGTTGCCGCTGGCGCGCTGTTTGCCACGGCTTTCGCACCGGCGGCATTCTCACAGACGGCCCCGCAGCCGGCGGATTCCGCCGCTCCGACCCAAGCGGCGCCTGCCGATCCGGCAGCCCCGAAGCCGCCGATCACTCCTGACGTCACCAAGCCCGCAGGCGATGCCGCACAGGCTCCCGCCCCGGCCGCGACGACAGACACGGCTGAGGCCGGCTATATCACCGAACAGGCTCCGGATCAGATCAGCGCCAATACTTATATCGGCCAGTCGGTCTATAACGGCAACAATGAAAGTATCGGCAGCGTCAACGACCTGATCATGAAGAAGGATGGCGGCTTGGTTGCCGCGATCGTCGGCGTCGGCGGCTTCCTCGGTATCGGCGAAAAGAACGTCGCCGTGCCGATGGACAAGATCACCGTAGCCCAGAATACCCAGGACGGCAGCGTCAAGCTGACGACAAGCGAAACGGCTGAATCGCTGAAGGCCGCACCTGAGTTCAAGACGCTGGCCATGCAGTCGGCTGAAAAGGCACCGGCCACCGGTACCGCCCTGCCGACCGACGCCACGTCGACAGGCTCGACCACGGCCAAGTAGACCGGGGTCAAGTAAACCACGCGCGGTAGTATAGCGTAGGCGATGGCGCTCCTAGGGGCGCCATCGCTTTATGCGCTGACCCGCTCCACCATGGTCGGATCGTAATAGTTCTCGTGCAGGAAGCGCAGCGTGGCGATCCCGTCGGCCGGACGGCCGAAGTGATAGCCCTGGCCCATGCCGCAGCCGAGCGTGCGCAACTTTACCGCCTCGGCATAATCCTCGATGCCTTCCGCCACGACCTCCAGCTCCAGACCCTCGCACATGGTCAAGATCGCCTTGATGATATGTTCGGAGGCGCGATCGGAATTGATGCGTGAGACGAAGGCCCGGTCGATCTTGATCTTGTCGAAGATGAAGTCGCGCAGGCGCCCGAGGCTCGACTGGCCGGTGCCGAAATCGTCGAGAGAGATGCGCACGCCGGCGGCGCGCAGATCGGCGATGATGCGGTGGGCGGTATCGGCCGAGCTCATCACCGCGGTCTCAGTGATCTCCAGCTCCAGGCGATGGGGATCGAAGCCGACGCGGCCGAGGATCGACAGGATGCTGCCGCTGGTGCCCGGATCCATCAGCTGGGCCGAGGAGAGATTGAACGACAGGAAGAGGTCGCGTGGCCAGGAAAGGGCGGCTTCGGCGGCTTTGCGCAGCAGTGCTTCCGACAGCGCGTCGATGAAGCCGCGCTCTTCGGCGAGCGGCACGAAGACGCCGGGCGCGACGAAGCCGAGATCGGGATCGTTCCAGCGGGCGAGCGCCTCGAAACCGACGACCTGATTGTTGGACAGCGAGACGATCGGCTGGAAATGCACATCGATCGCATCGGAGATGATGGCGTTTCTGAGCGCCTGCTCCAGCTGCGTCGCGCGCTTCATCTCCTGGGCGATCTCGCGCGAGTAGACGGTGATCTGGCCGCGACCGCGGCGCTTGGAACGGTAGAGGGCGGTTTCGGCGCTCTTCAGCAGTTCATCGCAATCCTCTCCGGCGAAGGGATAGATGGAGAAGCCGAGGGAAGCGGAGAGACGGACGTTGCGGTCACCGAGGTCATAGGGAGCCGACAGAACCTCGCGGATCATCTGACCGAATTTCTCGGCACTCGCCCGCTCGAAAATCAGCGGCAGCACGAAAGCGAATTCGTCACCATCATGACGGGTGACCAATGCACCATCGGGAATACAGGCCTTGAGGCGGTGGGCGACCTGGCAAAGGATTTCATCGCCGGCTGCCGAGCCGAAGAGATCGTTGATCGGTTTGAAACTGTCGAGATTGGTGATGCCGATGGTGAAGGGGGCCGGGTCGCTGGCACGCTCGGAAGAGATCTGCAAGACCTTGTCGCGCATGCGATTGCGGTTACCCAATCCGGTCAGCGGATCGGTATAGGCCATCGCCTGCAGCTCGTTCTGACCGACGGTCAAGAAGGCTATGTCCGCCGATTTTATCATCCAAACCCGAGCTTTCCTCCGGAGCCATGCAAAGAATGACCGGCATGTCTTAACAATTCGATAGTAAATCAACGGCTTCTGCCGCCTGAACCGCCCCAAAATTTAGGGAATTGACGGGTCTCTCCGCCTAGCCTCGCGCCCGCACGGCCTCATCCATCAGGTACTTCTGAAATACGGTCTCCAGCATGTCGGGGCTGACGGGTTTCATGATGACATCGTCCATGCCTGATTTGACGCATTCGGCGCGGTCGCGCTCGAACGCCTGGGTGAGCACGCCGATGATCGGGGTGCGGGCTCCGCCGCCGGTTTCCTCCATCTGCCGGATGAGACGCGCTGCCTCGAAGCCGTTGAAGCCCGGCAGGGAAATATCCATCAGCACGATCTGCGGCCGGTGTTCGGCCCACATGCGCACGACCTCGTCGCCGGTCGCCGCGATCATATGGCTGTAGCCCAGGCCTTCGAGGATCTGCGAAAAAACGATCTGGTTGATATCATTATCCTCGGCGACGAGAACCTGCAGGCCGACCACGTCGTCGGAGATGCTGATTTCCCAATCCGTATCCGAACCGGCAGCACTGCGGCTGTTGCGATTGAAATGGCGGGCGATCTGGAAGGTGAGCTCGTTGGCGATCTGGAAACCGTCCATGACCAGCGACGGGATGCCGTATTGCTCGGCGAGTTCGAGGCAGCGCATGCCCATCTGATTGTCGATGATCAGGAGATCGAGCGAGATGCCGGAGGAGGTGGCGATTTCCAGGAAGCGCTCCTCTTCGTCCTCGCCGCGGACCGAGCAGGATTCGAAGCCGTATTTCGAAAGGGTCCGCAGCGCAGCGGTCTCGGCGGCGAGGTCGGCCGTGACGACGAGGACCTTGCGGCCCGAGAAATTCTCCGGAACGATCGCTTCCATTGCCGCCGGTTCGCGGCGCTCGACGGCGCTCGGCACCGGCACATAGGCCCGGCGATAGCTTTGATTGCTTGACGTGGTGATCGCCGAGGCCCGGCCGAACTCGTCGAGATCGGCGCCGTCGCGCGGCAGGTCCTGCGTGGTCGACACCAGGAAATAGCGGCCGGGCTTGCCGATACGGTGCTTGCGGCTGACGATGTCGCGCTCGATGCCGTCGCGGGAGATCTGTCGTTGGCGCGAGACCGACATTTCGCCGGTCTCCAGCACATGACGATCGCTTTCCTCAAAGCGCTTGGCGATCTCCGGTGAGAAGAGATCGCCACTCTTGCGCCCGAGCACCTCGTCGGCGGTCGTCTGATATTTTTCGCAGAAGGCGAGATTGACGGCGACATAGGTGAGATTGCGGTCCTTGACGAAGAGCGGGAACGGCAGATTGTCGAGAATGTCCTCGGTCAGCTGTACGCGCTCCAGATCCGAACGCCATTGCTCCTCGCGCTTCTTGTCCTCGGAAATGTCGGAGATGATGGTGACGCCGTAACCGCCCGGCAGCCTGCGCTTGACGAAGCGGACCCAGCTGTCGGCGCCATGGCGCTCGACGGATTCGAAGCGCTCGCGCCAATGCGAGGCGATTTTCTGCGACAGCCAGTCCTCGCGGCTCAGCGAGCCGCCCTGCTTCGCAGCATATTGCTGACGAATGCCGGTGTCATACATCGCCCCCAGAAAATCGCGAAGCCGGGTGCCCGGTTTCAGCATCTCCGGCGGTAGCGGGAAGAACTCCAGCGTCTGGCGGCTTGCAAAGATCAGATGGTCGTTTTTGTCGTAGATGATGAAAGCTGCGGAAAGGCTGTCGCACACCACATCGAAAAGCGCCGTCTGCAGATCGGCCTCGACGGAGGTCCCATCGATTTCTGATGATGTGTCCGCCTTTTCGAAGCCGGCACTCATGCTATTGCGTCCCACATCTGTTCGATTTCGCAGCTTCCGGAGGTATATGAATAGAAATGCCATTTTTATGTTAAAACCGGCTTAACAATACAGCGCCGCGCGTCTTTTCCAGCCGCGCAGAGGACGCTGTAACACTTTGAACTGCTGCATGATTTCATCCTTAGATCGGTTCCGATTTGAGGATGAAATTATGCAGCGGCGCCCCCGATCTTGAGGGAGGCCCCGATCACGCCTAGGGAAAGCTTGCGCCAACCCCTTCCCTCCAGCCCGCGAATCCCCGAAAATAGCCCATGGCCATCAGACAGCTCTCCGAAACGCTCATCAACCAGATTGCCGCCGGCGAAGTCATCGAACGGCCGGCGAGCGCTGCCAAGGAACTGATCGAAAACGCGCTCGACGCGGGCGCGACCCGCATCGAGATCGCCACATCAGGCGGCGGCAAGGCGCTGCTGCGCGTCAGCGACAACGGCTCGGGCATGGACGCGGCCGATCTGGAACTGGCGGTCAGGCGCCACTGCACCTCGAAGATATCGGAGACGCTCGAGGACATCCGCACACTCGGCTTCCGCGGCGAGGCGCTGCCCTCGATCGGCTCTGTCGCCAGGCTTAGCATCGCCAGCCGCAGGCGCGACAGCGCCGGCGGCCACGAGATCGCTGTCGCCGGCGGCAAAATCGCGCATATCAGGCCGGCCGCCGCCAATCCCGGCACGATCGTCGAAGTGCGCGACCTGTTCTTCGCGACACCGGCCCGGCTCAAATTCCTGAAGACGGAGAAGGCCGAGGCCGGCGCCATCACCGAGATCGTCAAGCGCATGGCGATCGCCTTTCCCGCCGTACGCTTCGTGCTGTCGGGCTCGGACCGCACGACGCTGGAATTTCCGGCGACCGGCGACGATCACCTGGCGCGCATGGCGCAGGTGCTCGGCAAGGAATTCCGCGACAACGCCATTGCGCTCGACGCCGTGCGCGAGGAGATCTCGCTCACCGGTTTTGCCGGCGTGCCGACCTTCAATCGCGGCAATTCCGCCTATCAGTACGCCTTCGTCAATGGTCGACCGGTGCAGGATAAGCTGATCCTCTCGGCGATCCGCGGCGCCTATGCAGAGACGATCCCTTCCGGACGCCATCCGGTGGCGGTGCTGTCGATCACACTCGATCCCGCTCTTGTCGACGTCAACGTGCATCCGGCAAAATCCGACGTGCGGTTCCGCGACCCGGGTCTGGTGCGCGGCCTGATCGTCGGCGCCATCCGTGAGGCCTTGGCCCGCGACGGCAGTCGGGCGGCAACGACCGGGGCGAGCGACATGCTGCGCTCCTTCCGCCCCGGCTTCCAGCCGCAGGCGCAGCGGCCGCAGGCGCCATGGTCGGCCGAGACCTCGCCCTTCCGGCCTTATCAGCCGGCAACGGGTCTCAGCGAACGGCCGCAGGCGTCCTTCGACGGGCTGTCGATGCCGACGGCGCGGGCCGAGCCGCAGTTTTCGCCGCAGCCGGCCGCCCCCGAAGCAACCGCGCGCTATCCGCTCGGCGCGGCGCGGGCGCAGATCCACGCAAATTACATCGTCGCCCAGACCGAGGACGGGCTGGTCATCGTCGACCAGCATGCCGCGCACGAGCGGCTGGTCTTCGAGGCGATGCGCAAGGCGCTGCATTCGAAGCGGCTCGCTTCGCAGGTGCTGCTGATCCCCGAGATCATCGACATTCCGGAAGAGGATTGCGACCGGCTGATGCAGCATGCGGCGGAGCTTTCCGAACTCGGCCTGGCGATCGAGCGTTTCGGCCCCGGGGCGATCGCTGTGCGCGAGACGCCGGCGATGCTCGGCGAGGTCGATGCGCATGGCCTGATCCGCCAGCTTGCCGATGAGATTGCCGAATGGGATACGGCGTCGGGCCTGTCGGCCAAGCTCGAATATGTGGCGGCGACCATGGCCTGCCACGGATCGGTGCGCTCCGGACGGCGGCTGCGGCCGGAGGAAATGAACGCGCTGCTCAGGGAAATGGAAGTGACGCCCGGCTCCGGCCAGTGCAATCACGGCCGGCCGACCTATATCGAATTGAAGCTCAGCGATATCGAGCGGCTTTTCGGCAGAAGCTAAAAAAGCTGGAAAAGCAGCCCTTTCGAGAGTATGGCAGACTAAAGCGTGTCGCGAATCTTTCAGATTCGCTTGCCTCGCTTTAGATCTTTGGTGTTCCGCATGTCGTGATCGCAAAACCGCGGCACACTTTTGTGCGACATGCTCTAATGACAGACTGCAGGGAACGGAGCGCATGAATTTGTTCGAAGGGCACGGAAACCGCGAGGCGAAGATCCGGTATCTCGATGGCGATTTCCAGATTCTCTCGCCCGGCTCCTATGTCGTCTGCGCGATGACGGGGAAACAGATCCCGCTCGACGAGTTGCGCTACTGGAGCGTCGCCCGGCAGGAGCCCTATGCCGACGTGATCTCGGCCATCGATGCCGACAAACGCGCCGGCGTGCTGCCGAACCAACGGCGTTAAGCCCTCTATCACTTTAAAACTGCGGCTCAGCTTTTCCTGGATTGCCCTGGCTGGCAGGCTTCATTTCCCGCAGGCGCCGCTCGCGACAGGCGATGATCGCCCGGTCGATGATGAGACTGGGCGCGAGGTGATCGTCGAACATCATGTCGACCTCGATCACCCGGCTCTTTTCGGCGAGCCGTGCAGCCTTGCCAGGATGGCCGGAGAGGCGGACGAAATCCTTGGAGGTGGTGACGATCAGAAGGCCCTGGTGCTCGGCGGTCGTCAGGATGTCGTCGATCTCTTCCTCGGTCAGGTGCTCGTGGTCGCCGAAGGATTTGGCGACCGTGATTTCGGCGCCGCGTGATTCCACTGTGCGGAAGAATTTCGAAGGATCAGCGATGCCGGCGAAGGCGAGCACCTTCGTGCCGGCGAGCGTATTGTCGCCCCGCACTTTCAGCGATGCGGTGAAATAGGGCTTTGCCGCCCGCGCCGCCATGCGGACGATCCTGTCGGCCGCATTGCCTCCGCCGACCTTCAGCAGCGCCGTCGCATGACGCAGCTGCTGGCGGATCGGCGCTCGCACAGGGCCGCCCGGCACGATATGGCCGTTGCCGAGGCCGCGGGTCGCATCGATGACGAGCAGGGCATAGTCGATCGCCAGCCGGGCGCTCTGGAACCCGTCATCCATGATGATGAGATCGGCGCCCTCCGCCACCAGGCGCGCAGCACCCTCGACACGCCTTCGGGAAATCACCGTCAGCGCCTCCTGGGCAAGCAGCAACGGCTCGTCGCCGACGGCAACCGCCCGGTGATGATCAGGATCGACGACGGTGGTTACATCGAGCGAGCCGCCGTAACCCCTGCTGAGAAAACCGGGCTTCAGCCCCTTCGCCTTGGCGGCACGGGCGATCGTCAGCGCCGTCGGCGTCTTGCCGGCGCCGCCGACGGTGAAATTGCCGACGCAGATGACCGGAACCGGAACGGAGGCGCGGCGCGCATGGGCCATGCGGTGGCCGGCGATGCGGCCATAGAGAAAAGAAAGCGGCAGCAGCAGCCAGGCTCGCCAATCGGCTTTCCTCCACCAGAACGGCGGCGCTTCGGATATCATCTTGCCGTCCCGCTCCCCTGCCGGCCTTGTTCTCACGCCATTCCTGGGAAAGTCGCTGCGCGCTTTTCCCGGCAAAACCGCTGTGCACTTTTGCTGGAATTGCTCCAGCCGCAGCCGGTCCCCTGCTTTTCGATCGGCTGGATTGAGAAGCCAAAACCTGAAAAAATGCAAGCCCTTACCGGTCAGGCCGGCTGCAGGTCCGGCAAAAGCGTCTCGATGGCGGTGATATCGTCGAGCACGTGATGGGCGGCGGCGGCAAGCGAATCCCGCGAACCGGTGCCGGTCAGCACCGCGATCCTCAGCCCCGTCCCGGCATTCAGGCCCATGTGCAGATCGTGATTGTTGTCGCCGACCATGGCGACCTCTTCAGGCGAAAGACCGGTCGCGGCGCAGAAGCCGAGCACCATGCCCGGCTCCGGCTTGACGCCGAAACCGCTGTCATAGCCGGCGACGTAGTCGATATAGCGGGCAAAACCGAAGCGCTCCGCCGTCTGGCGGATTGACCGCTCATTGTCGCTGGAGGCGACGCCGAGCTTGAAGCCGCGCCGATGCAGCCGGGAAAAGAAGCCGGCAAGGTCGGTTACCGGCACGGAAAATTCGGCGGCGCTGGAAAAGAGCGCGTCGAGGCGCACCGTCAGTTCGCCGACATCGACCATCGAGCCGGCGGCAACGAGGCCCTCGGCGATCTGGCGGGTATTGCCGGCGGCAAGCAGGCTGTCGGGAACGATATGACCGGTCACCGGATCCATGCCGCAGGCGGCAAGCAGCCGGTCGGCGAGAAGCGGATCCCCTTCGGCGGCGATGCGAGCCAGCTCGCGGTTTACCGGCAGCCAGCTCTCGTCATAGTCGAGCAGCGTGCCGTCCTTGTCGAAAAGAATGCCTTTGATGGGGGCGGCTGCCGACATCTTCGTTCCTCAGAGCTGGGCCACGGCCTTGGGCAGCAGCCGCGCCTTCACCGTCAACGGGTTGATATAGGGCTCCAGCCCCTTCACTGTCGCCGTCAGCGCACCGCGCATCTCGTGCACGGCGGTGATGCCGGCCTCGATCATATTGCGGCGGGCTTCGTCGTTGATCAGCAGGTAGTGCACGCCCTTGGCCAGCATTTCGGTATCGCGCACCATGCGGGCGCTGCCGCTGCGGGCAAGCTTCTGATAGGCGTCGCGGAAGTTCTGCACATGGCCGCCGGAAAGAATGGCGCAGCCGAGCATGGCAGGCTCCAGCGGATTCTGGCCGCCTTCGGCAAAGAGCGAGCGGCCGACGAAAGCGATTTCCGTCAGTCGCAAATAGAGGCCCATTTCGCCGATCGTATCGCCGAGGAAGATATCGACATCGGCGGACAAGACGTCGTCGCGGGTGCGGCGGGCGACCTTCAGCCCCTGCTTGACCAGAGCCGCCTCGATCTCGTCGCTGCGCTCGGGATGACGCGGCACGATGATCGTCAATTGATGATCACGCTCCTTGAGCGCCCGATGAACGATGGCGGCGGCATTCTCCTCGCCGTCGAAGGTCGAGATCGCCGCCCATGTCTTGCGGTCGCCGATCTGCTTCTTATAGCGGGCCAGGACGGCGCTGTCATAAGGCGGTGCGTCGGTATCGACCTTCAGATTGCCCGAGGTGATGACCGGGACAGCGCCGAGATCGCGAAAACGTTCGGCATCGACATCCGACTGGGCAATGACGAGGGCAAGATTCTCGAACAAGGCTTCGGCGATCGCCGGGCGGCGGCGCCAGCGGGCAAAGGAGCGATCCGACATGCGGGCATTGATCAGGATCTGCGGAATGCGGCGGCGGCCAAGCTCCAGCACTGTTGCCGGCCAGATCTCGGATTCGGCGATGATGGCGCAGTCGGGCTGCCAATAATCGAGGAAGCGGCTGACGGAGGGTTTCAGGTCGAGCGGCACATATTGATGGATCGCCTCCTGGCCGAGGCGCTCGGCGGCGAGCTTGGCGGAGGTGATGGTGCCGGTCGTCAGGATGACATGGATATCGCGGCGGCGGATTTCACGGATCAGCGGGATGACGGCGTTGGTTTCCCCGACACTTGCGGCATGGAACCAGACGAGCGGACCCTGCGGCCGGTTGGCGCTCGGATAACCGAAGCGCTCCAGGCGGCGCGCCCGGTCTTCCTTACCCTTGGCCGTGCGGTAGGTGATATAGAGGCCGACGACCGGAGAGGCCACGGTTCCCGCCAGACGGTATGCGCTCAGACCGAACCGCGCCATCCGGGAGCTCATTGCGCCAGCCTCCGATCAAAACCGATCGACATCACACCCATTCCCTAATTATCGTTGCGGCCGCAATGGCCGATCAATTTGTTCAGAATGCGTCAAACAATCCGGATCGACCAATCCGGATCGACGGCGCCCGATGCACGAAAGCCCGCTCGACGAGCGGCCGCGCCGGCGGCACATCCCGAGGTGCCCGGCCGAAGCTCCTGGCCGAGGTCCCTGACTCAGCTTCGTGGCCGAGGTCAGTTGCCCTTGGCCTTTTCCTGCGGATCGAGCAAACGATGCATGTGGACGATGAAGTAGCGCATATGCGCATTGTCGACCGTCTGCTGCGCCTTCGACTTCCAGGCCGTCAGCGCCGTGGCATAATCCGGGAAAATGCCGACGATATCGAGACCCTTCAGATCACGGAACTGGACGTCATCGAGGCTTTCCAGTTCGCCGCCAAAAACGAGATGCAAAAGCTGCTTCTTGTCACCGGATTCAGTCATTTTTTCTTCTCTTTCTGCCTATTCTCCTCCGCCATCCCATCTGCGGGATTTTGACGGAAACGTCAACTGTCTCGTCGTCCTGCAAAGGCCGCGAGGAATTCGCCGAGGCGGGGCGCCGGACCCGCACAGAGGACCTTGTGGGTGACTTCGACGCTGTTGTAGACGACCGCCCGGCCTTCGAGATCGACGAGACCGCCGCCGGCGCAGGCGAGGATCAGATCGGCGGCGGCAAGGTCCCAATCATGTGAATTGCCCTTGACAAAGGTGCCTTCAAGACGACCGTCGGCCACCATGGCAATGCGATAGGCCAGCGAGGGGATGTATTTCTCGCGCGTCACCCGCTCCTGGAATTCCCGCGGCAAGGTCTTCAGCAAGTCTTCGCCGATCGCTAGACGGCTCATTTCCTCCGGGCCGGCGACAGAGACGGTGAAGGGCACGCCGTTCTTCAGCGCCACGCCGCCCTCGACCGCCTCATAGAGCTCTTCGAGCGCCGGGGCATAGAGCACGCCGGCGACCGGCCGGCCGCGATGAACCACCGCGACGCTGACGCACCAGACCTTCTGGCCGCCGAGGAAGGCGCGCGTGCCGTCGATCGGATCGATGATGAACAAGGTCTCGCGTGAGAGACGGTCGGCATCGTCGTCGGTTTCCTCAGACAGCCAGCCATAATCCGGCCGGGCCTTGCGCAGAATGGTCTCGAGCGTCTTGTTGGCGGCGAAATCGGCGGCGCTGACGGGCGAGCGGTCGTCATTCTTCCACCAGACTTCCGGAGACTGGTTGAAGAAGCCGAAAGCGACGGCACCCGCCTCCTTCGCAGCATCGACGATCAGCGTGAGATCGCTCTGCCAGCGGGCTTTCTCCATGTCGCTCATCAGATCAATCCGTTTCTGAACTATCATTGGAGCATGATGTCGTCCGAAAACCGCGCACAGTTTTCGGCATCATGCTCTAGCGCCCTGCAAGCGTCATGCCTTCGATGGCAAAGGTGGGGGCTGCGACGCCGAACTTGCGATCGATGTCGTTTGCCGGCGTCAGGCGCATGAACATGTCCTTGAGGTTCGAGGCGATCGTCACCTCGGAAACCGGGAAAGTCAGTTCGCCGTTCTCGATCCAGAAGCCGGTGGCGCCGCGGCTGTATTCGCCGGTGATCATGTTGACGCCGTGGCCGATCAATTCGGTGACATAAAAACCGTTGCCGACGCTGCGGATCAGCTCTTCCGGCGAGATGTCGCCGGGTTCCAAGGCAAGGTTGCTGGAGGAAGGCGAGACTGATGTGCCGCCGCGCACGCCGCGGCCGTTGGTCGTAAGACCCAATTCACGCGCCGTCGAGGTCGAAAGGAACCAGTGTTTCAACACGCCGTCATCGATCATGACAAGCCGCTCGCCGGACACGCCCTCGCCGTCGAAGGGCCGCGAGGAGGGCCCACGCACGATCAAGGGATCGTCGGTGATCGACAGGCCTGACTTCAACACCTGCTGACCCATCCTGTCGCGCAGGAAGCTCGATTTGCGGGCGACGGCAGCACCATTGATCGCACCGGCGATATGGCCGACGAAGCCGCGGGCGACACGCGGGTCGAAGATGACGGTGACGTCCTTGCCGGTCGGCACCTGACGCGGATTGATCCGCTTGATCACCCGCTCCCCGGCCCGACGGCCGATTTCGGCGGGATCGTCGAGCTCGCCGTAATAAAGGCGGCTGTCGTAATCATAGTCGCGCTCCATGCCAGTGCCTTCGCCAGCGATGACGCTGACGGAATGGCCGAAACGCGAGGCCATGTAACTGCCCTCGAAACCGTGCGAAGTGGCAAGAACGAGGCCGCCCATGCCGGCCGACGCACCGGCGCCGGAGGAATTGGTGACGCCCTTGACCGCAAGGGCTGCGGCTTCGGCGGCAAGAGCCGCCTCGCGCAGCATCTCGGAGGAGACCTCGGTGGTGTCGAGCAATTGCAGGTCGGGATAGGATTTCGACAGGCTCGCCTCATCTGCCAGGCAGGCGAAGGGATCTTCCGGCGAAACCTTGGCCATGGCGACGGCGCGCTCGGCCAGCGCCTGGAGATCGAAGCCCGGATTGGCCGAAACGCTGGCGACGCGCTTGCCGATGAAGACGCGCAGGGAAAAGTCGTCGCTTTCGGAAGATTCCGTGCCCTCGACCTTGCCGAGGCGGACGCTCACCGATTGCGAGCGCGACCGGACGACGACGGCGTCGGCGGCATCGGCCCCTGCCTTCCTTGCCAGATCGATCAGTTGACTTGCGCGGGAAAGAAGTGTCGAGGAATCAATTTCAGAGGACATGATTTGGCCTTTCCTTCGGCTTCCATTTATTGTGCACTCTCCCAAGCATCAAGGCCGCCGCCACCGATTCTTTATCGGGGCTGCTTGCTCGCTTCCCGCCGTTGAAAGAAATTGCCAGCATGTCAGCGCCCAATGCCCTTTTTTCCGAAACGATCCTGCTGCTCGGCGGAGCCGTGGTCGCCGCGCCGATCTTCAAGAAGCTGGGGCTCGGCACGGTGCTCGGCTATCTCGCCGCCGGCATCGTCATCGGCCCTGTCTTCCACGGGATCACCGATGGCGAACAAATCCTCGCCGTCGCCGAGCTCGGCGTCGTCTTCCTGCTTTTCATCATCGGACTGGAGCTGAAACCCTCCCGCCTCTGGCAGATGCGGCGTGACATTTTCGGCCTCGGCACGGCGCAGGTGGTGGTGAGCGGGCTGGCGCTGACCGCGCTGGCGTGGCTTTCAGGCGTTCTCGACTGGCGCGGCAGCATCGTTGCCGGATTTGGCCTGGCGCTGTCTTCGACGGCCTTTGCCATGCAGATCCTCGAAGGCGACGGCGACGTCAATACGCGATACGGGCAGCGCTCCTTCTCGATGCTTCTGTTCCAGGACCTGGCGATCGTGCCGCTCTTGGCGCTGATCACCATTCTCGACGGCGGTGGCAAAGGCAGCAACGCGCCGCTCCTGGATTTCACCGTTGCCGTCGGCGCGGTCGCGGCCATGATCGTTGCGGGGCGCTACCTGCTGACGCCGCTCTTTCAGATCATCGCCCGGACCGGCGCGCGCGAGGCGATGATCGCCGCGGCCCTCTTCGTCGTCATGGGATCGGCGAGCCTGATGCAGCTTGCCGGACTTTCGATGGCGATGGGCGCCTTCCTGTCCGGCGTGATGTTGGCCGAATCCTCCTACCGGCACGAGCTGGAGGCGGATATCGAGCCGTTCCGCGGCGTGCTGCTCGCCATCTTCTTCATCGCCGTCGGCCTGTCGCTGCAGCTCGACGTTCTCTTCGACAACGGGCTCTTCGTCATCGTCGCCGTGCCGATCGTCATGGCGGTCAAGGCGATCATCATCTACGGGCTCTGCCGGGTCTCGGGCTCGCCACACGACGATGCGATCCGCATCGCCTTCCTGCTGCCGCAGGGCGGCGAATTCGGTTTCGTGCTGTTCACCGCCGCGGGTACAACCGGACTGATGTCGACCAGCACGGCATCGCTGCTGGTCGCGATCGTGACGCTGTCGATGGCGCTGACGCCGATCGGGGCGGCGCTTTCGAAACGGCTGCTCAACGGCGACGAACGGGAGGAGCTGGACGAGGATTTCGAGGGCGCGGGCGCCGACGTGCTGATGGTCGGATTCTCGCGTTTCGGCCAGATCGCCGCCCAGATCCTGCTTGCCGGCGGACGCAGCGTTACCGTCATCGAATTTTCGGCCGACCGCATCCGCCAGGCCTCCTCCTTCGGCTTCCGCATCTATTTCGGCGACGGCACCCGCAAGGACGTGCTGCGCTCGGCCGGCATCGACCGGGCAAAGATCGTGCTCGTCTGCACCCAGAAGAAGGAAGTCACCGACAAGGTGGTCGAGCTGGTGCAGGCGGATTATCCGCACACAAGGCTCTATGTGCGCTCCTACGACCGCATCCATTCCATCGAACTGCGCAACAAGGGCGTCGATTACGAGCTGCGTGAAACGCTGGAATCCGGCCTGCTCTTCGGGCGGCGGACGCTGGAGGCGCTCGGCGTTTCCGAGGTCGACGCCTACGAAATCGGCGAGGATATCCGCAAGCGCGACGAGGCCCGCCTGGCGCTGCAGGTTTCCGAAGGGCTGCAGGCCGGGCGCGACATGCTGTTTTCCCACCCGGTCCGTCCCGAACCGCTGGTCAAGCCGAAGCGCGCCGTCGATCCCTTCGAGGATGATCTGCTGGCGGGCACCGCGGATGCGACGGCGGACGCATAAATCCATTCCGGGACGTGCGAAACTTGACCGGATTGAACGGTGGCAGAGGCGAATGCTACTGCCAGAATCTGTCAGCATGTCTCTGTAGACGATCCTCCTGACCCAAACAGGAGGCTCACCAATGATCGACAGCAACAGCATTCTACTTTTCGTAGCCGACGTGCCAAAAAGCGCCGGCTTTTATGGCCAACTGCTCGGGCAGAATCCAGTTGAGTTCAGCCCGACCTTCGCCATGTTCATCCTGCCTTCGGGTCTGGCCCTGGGACTTTGGGGCAAAGCGGGCGTGGAGCCGGCGCCGGCTGCCACGGGCGGCGGCTGCGACGTCGGCTTCAAAGTCGCGACAGCTGATAAGGTCGATACGCTTCACGCCGAATGGCAAGTCAAGGGCGCGACCATCCTCTTGCCGCCGACCAACCTGGATTTCGGCCGCACCTTTGTTGCAGCCGACCCCGACGGGCATCGCCTGCGCGTCTACAACGTTGCGGAGGACTGAAACATGTCCCGCAGCTGGATCGCTGTCGCATCAGCAAATCATGTCCGCATCGGCCGCGAAGCCGGGTTCATGCAGGTCTGTCATGGCAAGGCCGCACCGCTTAAGCGAAGCGCGCCTGGCGACCGGGTGATCTATTATTCGCCGACCGAAACATTTGGCTGCAAGGATCGCCTGCAGGCGTTCACGGCAATTGGCGTGGTCGAGGAGACGGCGGCATATCAGGTGGACGTTGACCCCGGTTTCCGCCCCTGGAGGCGCGATGTCGCCTGGTGGCGGGCCGTGGAAACGCCGATCCGGCCGTTGCTCGGCCGGCTGTCTTTCACAAGCGACCGGGGAGGCTGGGGCTATCGATTGCGCTTTGGTCTCTTCGAAATCGACAATGACGATGCCGAACTCATAGCCGAAGCGATGCTCACTGAACCGCGCATGGATGTCGCCCGGAAACAAGCAACGGTTCCCGTGCAGTGCACTTTAGCGCTTTAGCCGCGCTTCGATCTCGCGGTCGAGGGCGAACTTGAGGTCGTCCTTGACGCCGACGGACATGGCGAGGACTTCGCGGGCCTTGAGGAAATCCATGACGCCGGTGCGGCCGACCGTCGGGCGCAGGAAGATATGCGGCGCGCGGAGCTTCAGTTTCAGCGTGATCGCCGTCTGCATCATCAGCTGGCCGGAACCGAAGATGCTTTCCATGCGGTTCGGAATATGGGTGCCATCGCCTTCCGGCGCGCCGACGACATCGATGCCGATGACGATGTCGGCAAGATCCATCAGGCATTCATAGGGCACGGGATTGCTGATGCCGCCGTCGATCATCACGCGGTCGCGCAGGCGCACCGGCATGAAGACGGCGGGAATGGCGGAAGAGGCGGCGAGCGCCGGGAACAGCTCGCCCTGCTCGATGATCACCTCGCACTGCCCGTAATAATCGGTGGTGATCACCTTCATCGGCACCAGCAGGTTCTCGAAGCGAGCCGGCAGCTCGGATGGCAGGAAGGCCTTGAGGATCCGCTCCAGATTGAACTGGCCGATGCGGACGCCCTTGGCCACCGCATCGCGCACCGTCGCCGGCCTCAGGCCCCAGATGCGGGCGATGACGGCCGTCTTGTTGCCGACGGTCGCCAGCGCATGTTCGCGGATTTCAGCGCCGGACATGCCGGCCGCCATGCCGGCGCCCATGATCGCGCCCATCGAGGAACCCGATATCGCCACCGGGCGGATACCGAGTTCATCCAGCGTCTCGATGATGTGGATATGGGAAAGCCCGCGCGCGCCGCCGCCGCCGAAGGCAACCGCAACCGTCGGCAAATCGCTGATCGCAGGCAGTTTCGGACTGATGATCTCTGCCTGCTGCACGCCCCGCCCCCGCCTATTGCGGCTGATATCGGAAGAAATGCACCCTCGTATCGCCAAAGATGCGGTTTTCGAGGAAAACATAGGAAGGGTGGACGGAAACGACAATATCGGCGCGTTCTTCGAGCACCGCAATCGCGCCCGGCCGCAGCCAGCCGCCCTCGGCCGCCGCCGCCATCGCCTTTTCGCCGAGCCCCTTGCCATAGGGCGGGTCGGCAAAGAGCATGTCGAAGGGCTCGAGATTGCCGACGCTGCCGAGATCGGTCGCATCCCGGCGCAGGATGCGGGTGCGGCCGTGCAGGCCGAGCGCATCGATGTTCTCCCAGAGCAACGCCCTGCCCTCGACGCTGTTTTCGACGAAGAGCGCGTGGCGACAGCCGCGCGAAACCGCTTCGAGGCCGACAGCGCCGGTTCCGGCAAAAAGGTCGAGGATCCGGGTGCCGTCAACACATTCCGGATAGGCATGGCTCAATATATTGAACAGGCTCTCGCGCGTCCGGTCGGCAGTCGGCCGGATATCGTTGGATTTTGGTACGGCGAGAGGCCGTCCGCGAAACTCACCGCCGACGATCCGCACCGCGCGTCATTCCCTTTCCTCTCGCACCACCTTTGGACGGCCCGCCCGCAGGCCTGTCGCCGCCCGGCCTGTCACCGCCCGGCCTGTCACCGCTCGACTTGGCGCCTTTCGGCTTGCCGGAAAAATTCTTGGCCCCGCCGGGCTTGCCGGCAAAACCCTTGCCGCGCGGCTTGTCACCCGAAGGCCTGGCACTCGACGGCTTGTCGCCAAACGATCTTTCACCGCGCGGACGCTCCGAGCGGCCCTCGCCGGCAAAGCTTCTGGCTGCCCGCGGACGTTCGTCACCATCCGCACGCGGCTTGCGATCCCCACGTGGCTTGTCGCCGAAGGGACGATCGCCACGCGAGGGACGGTCGCCGAAGGGCCGCTCGCCGCGCGGACGCTCCGAACGGGCCTCACCGGTGGAGGCTCTGGCAGCCCGAGGACGCTCGTCGCCGTCGGCACGCGGCCTGCGATCACCGCGCGGCTTGTCGCCGAAGGGGCGATCGCCACGCGAGGGACGGTCACCGAAAGGCCGGTCGCCGCGCGGGCGCTCCGAGCGGCCTTCGCCGGCGGAGCTTCTGGTGCGCGGACGTTCGTCACCCGCTTCGCGCGGGCGGCGTTCGCCGCGCGCCGGGCGGTCACCAAAACCGCGATCTTCACGGGCGGGGCGGTCCCCGAAGGAACGCTTGCGGCCGGAACCTTCAGCCTCATCCTTGCGGCGGGGCTGCTCGCTCGAGCGAATCCATTCACCATCCTCTTCGCGCACGCGGTTCACCTGCGTGCGCGGGCGGTCCTCGATGCGGTCGAAAGCGTTCTTTGCCGGCGCCTGCTCGCCGCGCTTGCGCGCTGTCTGTGCATTCTTGGCGGCTTTCGCCGCGGCCTTTTCGCCGAGCGGCCGGGCGCCTGGCGCCATCCAGACATTGGCGCTGCGGCGCTGGCCGAGCGGCTGGGGACGCTTCGGCTTGTCGTCGTCCCTGCGGCCGCTGTCGCGGCGATCGTCATCTCTGCGCCCACCGCCGTGGCGGTCGTCGCGCTTGGTGTCGAGGCGGCTCAGCGCCCGTTCGCGCTTGTCCTCGTCGCGGCGCGGTCGCTCGCGCTTTTCCGGCACTGCAGGCTCTGCCTCTTCCTCGGCAGCGACAACCGGCGCATTGTAGATCGGCGCGTCGAAATTCGCCTTGGCTTCCTCGATGAGCCGCGGGCCGAGCTGGTCGCGCAGCGTGCGGCCGCGCACTTCGACGACATGGCCTTCCGGCAAGTCGCCGAGCTGGAACGGGCCATAGGAAATACGGATCAGGCGGTTGACGTCGAGGCCGAGCGCGCCGAGCACGTTCTTGATTTCGCGGTTCTTGCCTTCGCGAAGGCCCATGGTGATCCAGACGTTCGAGCCCTGGGTGCGGTCAAGCGTCGCCTCGATCGAGCCATAGAGCACACCGTCGACGGCGATGCCGTCCTTCAGCTTGTCGAGCGCGTCCTGATCGATCTCGCCATGGGCGCGGACGCGGTAGCGCCGCAACCAGCCGGTCGCCGGCAGTTCCAGCGCGCGGGCAAGACCGCCGTCATTGGTCAGCAAGAGCAGGCCTTCGGTATTGATGTCGAGACGGCCGATCGACATGACGCGCGGCAATTCTTCCGGCAGGTTGTCGAAGACGGTCGGTCGGCCTTCCGGATCGGCATTGGTGGTCACGAGGCCAGCCGGCTTATGATAGAGCCAGAGCCTGGTGCGCTCGATGCCGCGGATCGGCACGCCGTCGACCTCGATGCGGTCGGCGAGCGTGACGTTGACGACGGGGGTTTCGAGAACCCTGCCGTTCAGCGTTACCCGGCCTTCCATGATCATGCGTTCGATGTCGCGGCGGGAGGCGACGCCGGCGCGCGCCATCACCTTGGAAATGCGTTCGGCCTTGGCCTCGCCATCGGCCTCGGCGGCGATCGCAGCCCTTGCCGGCTTGCCACCGCCCGGCTTGGCGCCGGTCTTCGGCTCGGTGTCCCGTGAAAACGGCTTTGCGCCCGGGCGTTTTGGCTTGTCTTTGGGTGTCATTTGTTGTTTGCCTGCCTTTTGGGCCTGTCTATCAGGTCACGCATCTGCGGTTAAGTGGAAATTCGTGCGATCGTGAAGACAAATCGTTTCATGGAGATGGCGCTTGAAGAAGCGCGCGCCGCCGGAGAACGCGGCGAGGTACCGATCGGCGCCGTCGTCGTTGTCGACGACATTGCCGTGTCACGCTCGGGAAACCGCACGCGCGAGCTCAATGACGTGACCGCGCATGCCGAAATCGCCGCAATCCGGCTCGCCTGCGAAGCGCTTGGGCAGGAACGTCTTGTCGGCGCCGATCTCTATGTGACGCTCGAGCCTTGCACCATGTGCGCGGCAGCCATCTCGTTTGCGCGTATCCGCAGGCTCTATTACGGCGCCGAGGATCCGAAGGGCGGCGCCGTCGACAATGGCGTGCGATTCTATGCGCAGCCGACCTGCCACCACGCCCCGGAGGTCTATTCCGGCTTCAACGAGGTGCAATCGGCCGAGATCTTGCGGAGATTCTTTTCGCAACGGAGAGAGGCGCCGTAATCAGCGGCGTCTGTGCGCGGCGCCGTCATTCCTGTCGGCGCCGAAAAAGCTATTGCAGGAGGTTCCACCACTGCTTGCCGGTGTTGGCGACCGCTGCATCCTTCTTGCGCTTCTTCTGCTTCTTGAGCTCTGGCTCGCCGAGATCATCGAGCTTTGCCGGATCGTCGACAGTGCGGTAACCGGGCGGCGGATCGGATATATAGCGGCGCTGATCGACATAGGAGCCCTTCTGCAGGGCGCGGGCTTCACGATAGGCCTTGGTCTGAGCTTCCGTCGTGCGCCGGCCGCCTTCGATCGCCGAGCTGGCGAGAGGCGAGCGGTAATTCGGATTGTCCGAGTTCGCGTCGGCCTCGGAAACGAGGCGGGCGCGGGTCTCCTCCGGCGATTCAAGCCATTGCGGATTGTCCTTGTTGGCGACCGTCGGCTGCGGCGCAACCAGGTTTTCCTTCTGCGCCTCGGCCGGCAGCACCAGCGTCGGACGCGGCGTGTATTTGACGCCCTTGTTCTTCGGGTCCGGTCCGGTCAACGACACGGACTGGCCGAGATCGTCGGTCAGCTGTTCCATGGCGGTCTTGTCGGTGCCGTAGGTCGGGCTGCTGGCGCAACCGGACACCATCGAGCATCCCGCCATGACGACAGACAGGCAGGCGCCCATACGGAACCAATGCGATGTTAACATGAAAACCCTTCCACCCCGGTGCAATCGTCGCCCAACCGGACAACCGTCCCCCTGACGCAAAAATCCGGCCATTTTCAGGCAGCTTTTACCGGATGAACCGCGAAAGCGCAATTCACCCGGTAATATTCTTCACGCGAGCGCGGCGAGTTCGCGAAGGGCGGCGGCGTCGCGGGCCGAGACATCGGGATATTCAGGATCGGAACCGACATCCCGGGTGATGCGCCAGGAGCGGGCGCATTTTTCACCCTCGGCCAGCTTCGGCACGACGCTGACCTCAGGCACCTCGGCAAGGCGGAAGGCATCCGCCGGGCCTTCGCCGGTCTTGATCTCGATCGCCGAGGTGATGCAGACTTCGGTGAAGTCCTGACCTTCGAGCGCCTTCAGCAGGTCCGGATCGGCGATGTGGACGACGGGAGCCGCTTCCAGCGAGGAGCCGATGCGCTTGTCCTTGCGCTCGATTTCCAGCGCGCCGGTCACAACCGAACGCACCGCGCGGATCTTCTTCCACTTCTCGGCCAGGGCATCGTTGCGCCATTCCTTGGCGACCGGGGCAAACTGCTCCAGATGCACTGACACGGCGGACGGGTTGCGCGACAGCCAGGCCTCCTCGGTGGTGAAGGGCAGCATCGGAGCGAGCCAGGTCACCATGCAATCGAAGATCTGCCGGATGACATGCAGGCTGGCGCGCCGGCGCAGGCTCGACGGCGCGTCGCAATAAAGCGCATCCTTGCGGACATCGAAATAGAAGGCCGAAAGCTCGACATTGGCGAAATCGATCAGCGCCCGGGCGATCTTCTTGAAGTCGAAGCTGTCATAGTTCTCGCGCACCAGCTCGTCGAGTTCGGCAAGCCGATGCAGCATCAGCTGCTCCAGCTCCGGCAGATCGGCGAGCGCGATCTCCTCGCCCTTGTCGTGGGCGAGCGTGCCGAGCATCCAGCGGATGGTGTTGCGCAGCTTGCGGTAGGCGTCGACATTGGTCTGGATGATCGTCTTGCCGACGCGCAGGTCGTCGGCATAATCCGAGGTCATCACCCAGAGGCGCAGGATATCGGCGCCGGCATCCTTCATCACTTCCTGGGGTGCGGTGACGTTGCCCTTCGACTTCGACATCTTCTCGCCCTTCTCGTCCATGGTGAAACCATGCGTGAGGACGGCGTTGTAAGGCGCGCGGCCGCGGGTGGCGGCCGATTCCAAGAGCGACGAATGAAACCAGCCGCGATGCTGGTCGGAACCTTCGAGATAAAGGTCGGCCGGCCACTTCAGGTCCGGGCGGTCCTCGAGCGTGAAGGTGTGCGTCGAGCCGGAATCGAACCAGACGTCGAGGATATCCATGACCTGCTTCCAGCGGGAATGGTCGTGGTCATTGCCGAGGAAGCGTTCCTTGGCGCCTTCGGCAAACCAGGCGTCGGCGCCTTCATGTTCGAAGGCTTCGAGGATGCGGGCGTTGACGGCTTCGTCGACCAGGACTTCGCCATGCTCGTCGGCAAAGACGGCGATCGGCACGCCCCAGGCGCGCTGACGCGACAGCACCCAGTCCGGGCGGCCTTCGATCATGGCGCGCAGGCGGTTCTGGCCGGCGGCGGGCACGAAACGGGTGTCGTCGATCGCGCTCAGCGCGCGCGACCGCAGCGTCGTGCCGTCGGCAAGGGTCTTGTCCATATAGACGAACCATTGCGGTGTGTTGCGGAAGATCACCGGCTTCTTCGAACGCCAGGAATGCGGATACTGGTGCTTCAGCCGGCCGCGGGCAAAGAGCGCGCCGCGGGCGATCAGCTCCTTGATGACGCGGTCATTGGCATCGCCCTTCTTGCCGTTGTCGTCGATGACGCGGGCGCCTTCGAAGCCGGGGGCATCCGATGTGTAGAAGCCGCCATCGTCGACCGGGAACGGGATCTTGGTCTCGATGCCGCGCGCCTCGAGCGTGCGGACAGCCGACATCCAGGCATCGAAGTCCTCGCGGCCGTGGCTGGGTGCGGTGTGCACGAAGCCGGTGCCGGCATCGTCGGTGACGTGATCGCCATCGAGTAGCGGCACATGGAATTCATAGCCGCCGTCGAGACCCTTGAAGGGATGGGCGCAGGTCATCGCTGCGAAGTCGGCCGCAGAGACATCGCTCAAGCGCTTGTACTGCAACTTGGCCTTGGCGAAGGATTCTTCGGCCAGCTTATCGGCAAAGATCAGCCTTTCGCCGGGACGCGGACCAAAGTCGTTCTCGGCGGCCGTCACTTCGTAAAGGCCATAAGAGACGCGCGCGGAAAAGGAGACCGCGCGGTTGCCGGGGATCGTCCAGGGCGTGGTCGTCCAGATGACCACGAACGCGTCCTTGAGCGCGGCCGGGCCTTCGACGACCGGGAATTTCACCCAGATCGTGTCGCTCTCATAATCCTGGTATTCGACCTCGGCCTCGGCCAGCGCCGTGCGCTCGACGACCGACCACATGATCGGCTTGGAACCGCGATAGAGTTGGCCGCTCGCGGCGATCTTCAGAAGCTCGCCGGCGATGCGCGATTCCGCGTGGAAATTCATCGTCGTATAGGGATTGTCGAAGTCGCCCTCGATGCCGAGACGCTTGAACTCTTCCGCCTGGACCTTGATCCAGCCGGTGGCGAACTCACGGCATTCCCGGCGGAATTCGTTGACCGGGACCTCGTCCTTGTTCTTGCCCTTCTCGCGGTACTTCTCCTCGATCTTCCATTCGATCGGCAGGCCGTGGCAATCCCAGCCAGGCACGTAATTGGCGTCGTAGCCGCGCATCTGGAATGAGCGGTTGATGACGTCCTTGAGGATCTTGTTCAGCGCGTGGCCGATATGGATGTTGCCATTGGCATAGGGCGGGCCGTCGTGAAGGACGAACTTCTCGCGGCCCGCGGCAGAAGCGCGCAGCTTCTTGTAGAGACCCATCTCCTGCCAGCGCTTGACGAGTTCGGGCTCCTTCTGCGGCAGGCCGGCGCGCATGGGGAAATCGGTCTCGGGCAAATAGAGGGTCTTCGAATAGTCGATCTTTTCGGCTGTGTCGGTCATGTCTGACAATCGTTTTCTGGCAGCCCAGGAAGGGCGCAACGGGCGTGAAATAGCTGGTGACGGCAGCGCTCGTATCCAAGCGCCAAAAACCCGGACCTTCCGGCCGCTTAGCGCGCGCGGAAGGCCGGGCCGATAATTCGCATCGTCATTGCCAGCCAAAATTTCATCATCGCGCCGGTTCATAGGCGTTTTTGCCGGGAAAAGGAAGAGAAGAATTCGCGGCCTGCAGTCGGCATCAGCGGCTGGAATCGCCGGTGCCCCAGCGACAGCCGCGCTCAAGGCGACCTCAGGAAAAGCACAGTTTCCCATCAAGCGCACTGAGCGGCTTGACGCCCGCAAGCAGCGCCCTCGCCTCTTCTTCATCGCGCTTGATCTGGGCGACGAGCGGATCGAGGCCGTCGAATTTCAGTTCGGGTCTGAGATAGCCGAAGAAGGAGACGGAGCAGAGCTGGCCGTAGAGATCACCGCTGAAATCGAAAAGATAGGTTTCGAGCAGCGGTGCGCCATTTTCCGTCACCGTCGGGCGGCGGCCGTAACTGGCGACGGCATCGTGGAGCGTGCCGTCTTCGAGGCGGAAACGGACGGCATAGATGCCGGCGGCAAGATCGACCTCGGGTGGCAGGCGCATATTGGCTGTGGGGAAACCGAGCTGCCGGCCGAGCTTTTCGCCGTCGATTACCTCGGCTTCGACCGTATAACGGTAACCGAGCATGCCGGCGACTTCGCTGACATTGCCCTCCTTCAGCAGCGCGCGGATATGGCTCGACGAGACAACATCGGCGTTTTCATCGCGAAAAGCATCGATCAGGGTGACGCCGAAGCCGTAGGTATGGCCGGCATTCATCAGGAAGGCGGGGCCGCCCTCGCGGCCGCGGCCGAAATGGAAATCGAAGCCGGTGACGACTTCCGAGGCGCCGAGCCAATCCTTCAGGATCGAATGGATGAAATCATCGGCCGAGCGCTGCGAGAATTCGTAGTCGAAGGGATATTCGATGACGGCGCTGAACCCCAGCGTTTCCAGGATGCGGGCCTTCAGCGGCGCCGGCGTCAGGCGGAAGACCGGCGTCTGCGGCCGGAAGACCGTGCGCGGATGCGGCTCGAAGGTCAACACCAAAGCGGGGATACCGCGGGCCTTGGAGATTTCGAGCGCGCGATTGAGCACCGACTGATGGCCGCGATGCACACCGTCGAAATTGCCGATGGCAATGACGCCGCCCTTCAGATGGGCGGGCAAGGGTTCGCGGGTTTCATTGCGGTGGAAGACGGTCATCGGCTGGCTTCTCTTCATGCAAGGCGGGGCATCCACCACTTCGGCGCGGCGTTTTCCCGTTCGAGATAGGCGTGGAGGATCGCCTCGTCGGTCTCGCCGTTCAAGGTGTATTCCTTGGCGTGGATACCGCCGCTGATGTAGAGAAGGTCGAGGCCGTAATTCAAGGCGCCGCGCACATCGGTCGGCATGCCGTCGCCGATTGCCAGCACGCGCTCGACCGGGAAATCGCCGCGAAGCTCGCGGGCAGCGGCCAGCGTCGCCTCGTAGATCGGCTGGTGCGGCTTGCCGGCGATGCGGGTGCTGCCGCCAAGCTGCTCGTAATAGGCGGCCATGGCGCCGGCGCAGGGGATCATGCGATGGCCGCGCTCGACGATGAGGTCGGGATTGGCGCAGATCATCGGCACGTCGCGGGCTTTGAACTCGAGAAGCATGTCGGTGTAATCCTCCGGCTTCTCCGTCTCGTCGTCAAAAAAGCCGGTGCAGACCAGCGATTGCGCTTCGCCCGCCGGCCGGCGCTCGACGCCAATGCCTTCGAGTAGCGCTTTGTCGCGCTCGGGGCCGAGCAGAAAGACCGTCTTCGGCCCTTCGGAGATCAGCCGGCGCGTGACGTCGCCCGAGGTAACGATCCGGTCATAGGCGCTGTCGGGAACGCCGATCTGGCGCAACTGCTCGACCACCTGCCAGGAAAGGCGCGGCGAATTGGTGATGAGGACGACGGCGGCGCCGCCTGCGCGGGCCGCTTCAAGGGCGGCAGCCGCCTTCGGAAACGGATCGACGCCATTATGAACGACGCCCCAGACATCGCAGAGCACCACATCATAGTGACCTGTTATGTTAGAGAAGTTTTCTATCCGCTTGGCCATTCCGATTTCCCGATTTGCTTTAGTCACGGTGACATTGCAAAGGCGCAAGGCGATGGCAAGGCATTTTCTTCGCTGCCGGGCCAATGCGAAGATCGCGACCGGCAATCCGACGGCGCGGATGGGCAAAAGGTTTTGCCGACCCCATCCCGAAGCGGCAGATCGTCAAGGGCGGACGGACTTCGGCAAAGCCCGGTCGCGCCATGGTTTCGCCTGCAATCTCCGACTATTCTCCGGTCTCTTCACAATTCCGGCACAAAAATTCGTGATTGCTCTCATTGACTCCTTTCGGAGCCATCCCTAAATGCTCGTCGCTAGCACTCACCGCAAGGGAGTGCTAACACCTATCCATGTGGGCCGCTCCGGTCCGCGAATGTCATTCGATCGAGGGATTAGACAATGGCAAGCACCAATTTCCGTCCGCTTCACGACCGCGTCGTCGTTCGTCGCGTCGAGTCCGAAGAAAAGACCAAGGGCGGCATCATCATTCCCGATACCGCCAAGGAAAAGCCGCAGGAAGGCGAAATCGTCGCCGTCGGTTCCGGCGCTCGTGACGAGTCCGGCAAGGTCGTTGCACTCGACGTCAAGGCTGGCGACCGCGTTCTGTTCGGCAAGTGGTCCGGCACCGAAGTCAAGATCAACGGCGAAGACCTTCTGATCATGAAGGAAGCCGACATCATGGGCATCATCGGCTGATCGGCCGACCTGCTTTCCCGAAATGGCTGACGGGCCTTTTGCCCGAACAACTCGAATTCAGGAGTCACAAACATGGCAGCTAAAGAAATCAAGTTTGGCCGCACCGCGCGCGAAAAGATGCTGCGCGGCGTCGACATTCTCGCCGATGCAGTCAAGGTCACGCTCGGCCCGAAGGGTCGTAACGTCATCATCGACAAGTCCTTCGGCGCACCGCGCATCACCAAGGACGGCGTTTCCGTCGCCAAGGAAATCGAACTCGAAGACAAGTTCGAAAACATGGGCGCCCAGATGGTCCGCGAAGTTGCTTCGAAGACCAACGACATTGCCGGCGACGGCACCACGACCGCAACCGTTCTTGCCCAGGCGATCGTTCGCGAAGGCGCCAAGGCCGTTGCTGCCGGCATGAACCCGATGGACCTGAAGCGCGGCATCGATCTCGCCGTCGCCGAAGTCGTCAAGGATCTCCAGGCCAAGGCCAAGAAGATCAACACCTCGGAAGAAGTCGCCCAGGTCGGCACGATCTCCGCTAACGGCGAACGTCAGGTCGGTCTCGACATTGCCGAGGCCATGCAGAAGGTCGGCAACGAAGGCGTCATCACCGTTGAAGAAGCCAAGACCGCCGAAACCGAACTCGAAGTCGTCGAAGGCATGCAGTTCGACCGCGGCTACCTCAGCCCCTACTTCGTGACCAACCCGGAAAAGATGATCGCCGACCTCGAAGACGTCTTCATTCTCCTCCACGAGAAGAAGCTGTCGAACCTGCAGTCGATGCTGCCGGTTCTCGAAGCCGTCGTCCAGACCGGCAAGCCGCTCCTTATCATCGCTGAAGACGTCGAAGGCGAAGCTCTTGCAACGCTCGTCGTCAACAAGCTGCGCGGCGGCCTCAAGATCGCTGCCGTCAAGGCGCCTGGCTTCGGCGACCGCCGCAAGGCCATGCTCGAAGACATCGCCATCCTGACCGGCGGCACCGTCATCTCCGAAGACCTCGGCATCAAGCTCGAATCCGTCACGCTCGACATGCTTGGCCGTGCCAAGAAGGTGTCGATCTCCAAGGAAAACACCACGATCGTCGACGGTTCGGGCGCCAAGTCCGACATCGAAGGCCGTGTTGCCCAGATCAAGGCGCAGATCGAAGAAACCACCTCCGACTACGACCGCGAGAAGCTGCAGGAACGTCTTGCCAAGCTCGCCGGCGGCGTTGCCGTCATCCGCGTCGGCGGCTCGACTGAAGTCGAAGTGAAGGAAAAGAAGGACCGCATCGACGACGCTCTCAACGCGACGCGCGCTGCCGTTCAGGAAGGCATCGTACCGGGCGGCGGCGTTGCCCTGCTGCGTTCTTCCGTCAAGATCACCTCCAAGGGTATCAACGACGACCAGGAAGCCGGCATCAACATCGTTCGCCGCGCTCTGCAGGCTCCGGCTCGCCAGATCGCTGAAAACGCTGGCGACGAAGCTTCGATCGTCATCGGCAAGATCCTCGACAAGGATCAGGACAACTGGGGTTACAACGCCCAGACCGGCGAATATGGCGACATGATCGGCATGGGCATCATCGACCCGGTCAAGGTCGTTCGCACCGCCCTGCAGGATGCCGCTTCCGTTGCATCGCTGCTGATCACCACCGAAGCCATGATCGCCGAGCTGCCGAAGAAGGATGCTCCGGCTATGCCGGGCGGCATGGGCGGCATGGGCGGTATGGACATGATGTGATAGGCCAACGGCCTTTCACAGCATCGTTCATGAAACCGCCCATCATCTAAGATGGTTCAGCGCGTCAAGCGCGCTGAACTGGCGGTATGGACATGATGTGATAGGCGAAAGCCTGCACTGACACCATTCCGGCATCCGGAACAGGAAGGGCGGCCCTCGGGTCGCCCTTTTCGTTTCCCTTACGGCACCGCCGATGTCTTTTCAGCCGCTTCCGATTTCAGGAATGATGCAGCGGCGATTCGACCACGTGGCACGCCCGATTCAGCTGATCAACCCATCTAACCAGCCGTCTATTGCCCGCCCCGGGCCGAAGCTTGTGTGAAGCTTGCGCTGCTGCGCCTCTGCAGTATGCCGACGTCGGTGCGAGATCGCGGCGTTGCCGTGCCGTTTCCGGCCTCCGCATCAGGTGAAAACGCTTCCAATGCCCTCAAAGATGATCCTCCACCGCCGATTCTCCTGAAATGTCACGGAAGCGCGGCCTCACGAGAAATGATCCCGATCCGAATACCCCTTAAAAAGCCGTTGCCGTTTGTCCAAAAGCTCCTATAAATCCGCGCTGCAATTAAAGTGCGCCCGGCGATAATTTTTCGCTAATAGACGAGGTCGGAGCGCGGAACGGCGATACGCGAATGTTCGGCTTCAACGGCTCCGCTTCCGGAGGCCGTGAACGCCGTGGCGATTGCCGGATGGGCGGACATCATGTCCGCAGCGACATGATCCTGTTTCTTTGTGTTTGCCGAGCGTGCGGCGGAGAAGCCGCATGCGAACGGGAGAACGCCTTGTTTAAGATCGCCAAAGCCAATGCAGCCCTGCCCCTGATGCCCGGCTCGCTTGAGGACACCAATCGCAATCACGAGATGCTGGCGCAGTTTTCCATCTCCGAAAGCTGGATCGGAGATTTGTCGAGCGGCATGCTCCGCCTCGGCGAATGGAGCGGCATGCTGCACGGCCTCTCCGCACAGGAATGCGGGCTGTTAAGCCTGATCCGCTGCTACGATACCAAAGACCGCAGCCACATATTGGAGCTGTTCGAACAGGCGGCGACGCTCAACTCCTCCTTCTGTTTTTCGACGACGATCATCATGCCGAATGGCTTCCGCCAGCCGCTGTTCTGCATGGGCGAGTCGAACGGGCTCGAAGAGAAATACAGCGGCAGCATGTCCGGCGTCTTCATCTTCCCGCGTTTCAAGCTTGAAGGCGCAAGGCAGATCACAAGCCGCCGATAAAAGCCGCCAGCGCAAAGAAAAGGCCGCTCTCAAGGGCGGCCTTCGGCATTTCCGGTCGGCCTCTCCGTTATTCCGGCTTGACGGGTATGTTGAGGCCCTTCGCACTTGCCGGACGGGCGATGCAGCCCTCCAGCCAATCCGAGACTGCGGGGAATTTCGCATATTCCAGAACCTCGCGGCCGCCATAGAAGATATCGGCGCCGCGAACCCAGGTGAAGGTGGTGATGTCGGCGATCGTATAGAGATCGCCCATGATCCACTGGCGGCCCTTCAGCCGGTCTTCGAGCACGCCGAGCAGACGTTTGGACTCGTCGCGATAACGCTCCACCGGGTAGGAATTGTTGGCGACCTTGTCGGCGGCGAATTTGTAGAAATGCCCGAACTGGCCGAACATCGGACCGATGCCCGCCATCTGGAAAAACACCCATTGGATGGTTTCGTAGCGGCCCGCGGCGTCGGCAGGGATGAGCTTGCCGGTCTTTTCCGCGAGATAAAGCAGGATGGCGCCGGATTCGAAAAGGCCGATCGGCTTCCCGTCCGGGCCATTCGGATCGATGATCGCCGGGATGCGGCCGTTCGGGTTGAGAGATTCGAATTCCGGCGACTTCTGCTCGTTGGCGGCGAAGGAAACATAATGCGGCTCGTAGGCGAGACCGAGTTCTTCGAGGGCGACGGAAACCTTCACCCCGTTCGGCGTCTGCAGCGAATAGAGCTGGATGATGTCGGGATTTTTCGCCGGCCAGCGCGTGGTGATCGGAAATGCGGAAAGATCTGCCATCGGAATCTCCATGTTGGGCGCCGACCATAAAAGACCGGGCTCGGTAAAGGCAAGCAGCGGCGACCAGGAGATCGTTCCATATTGTTGAACGATCTGTCCGCTTCCGTTTATCTTTCCACAACGAAGGAAAAGAGCGACATAGAAGCATCCGAGGTCCAACCGGTGCCGGGGCACCAAGATCTCCAGAGCCAATCAAACGGAGACAACGTCCATGTCAAACAACGTCATCATCCTGATCGCCCGTATCCTTCTTTCCTTCATGTTCATCTTCGCCGGCTTCGGCAAGCTGACCGATCCGGCATCGACCGCCGGCATGATCGCCGGCGCCGGCCTGCCGGCTTCCACCGCGCTCACCTATCTCGCCGGCCTGTTCGAGCTTGCAACCGGCCTTGCCGTGCTCGTCGGCTTCCAGGTCCGCATCGTCGGCTGGCTGCTTGCCGTCTTCTGCGTCTTTACCGGCTTCGTCTTCCACTTCTCGCCGATCAACGTTCCTGATTTCCCGGCCGCCGCTAACGCCTGGCTGAGCGGCCTGAACTTCGTCAACTTCATGAAGAACATCACGCTCGCCGGCGCCTATATCATGCTCGCCACCAATGGCGCAGGCGCCTACTCGCTCGACGCCCGCCGCGGCGCCTACGCAACGGCCTGACACCAGCAGACATCCTCCCAGAAACAGAAAACCCGCCGTCATCCGACGGCGGGTTTTTCTTGTGCCGTTATGTAGCCGAGATCAGAGGGCGGCGCGCACCGCATCGATGATCGCCTGCACCGCCGGTTCGTCGGCATGGCTCTCCTTCCGGGCGCGCACGAGGCAGGCCTGCGAATGCAGGATGACGCCGTCCTGGAGCACCTTCAGGTGGTTGGCGCGCAATGTCGAGCCGGTGGAGGTGATATCGACGATGATGTCAGCCGAGCCTGCGGCGGGAGCGCCCTCGGTGGCCCCCAGGCTTTCGACGATGCGATAAAGCTGGATGCCGTGCTGGCTCGAAAAGAACTGCTGGGTCAGCCGCCAGTATTTGGTGGCGATAGCAAGCCGCCTGGAGTGGCGGGCGCGGAAATCGGCGGCGACATCGACGAGATCGGCCATGGTGTCGACATCCAACCAGATCTCCGGCACGGCGACGACGACATCGGCATGGCCGAAACCGAGCCGGGCGCAGAATTCGACGCGCTTGTCGATCTCGGCAAAACCCTCCCGCATCAGATCCTCGCCGGTGACGCCGAAATCGACGCTGCCGTTGCCGATTTCGCGAGAGATTTCGGAAGCCGACAGGAAGGCGACTTCCACATCGTCCCAGCCTTCGACGCGGCCGCGATAGGAGCGGTCGTTACCAACAGCCGAGATCGGCATGCCGGCACGTTCGAAGATCGCCGAAGCGTCGTCCTTCATCCGGCCCTTGGAAGGAAGCGCAATGGTGATGGTCATGCGGCTGCCCTTTCGGTTTCGATACGGTCGAGCCAGAAGGAGAAGCCGACGGCAGGAATGCGGTCCGTGGCGCCGAGGAAGGTCAGCAGCCGATCGAAGCGACCGCCGCCGGCGAGCACCGCGCTCGAGCCTTCCACCGTCACCTCGAAGACGAGGCCGGTGTAATAATCGAGCGGCCGTCCGAAGGCGGCGCGGTAGTCGAGGCAGGAAAGATCGACGCCGGCATTGGCAAGGGCTGCGACCCGGCCATTGAAGCGGGCGAGCGCGTTGCCGAGTTTCAGGCCGGCAGCATCGGCGAAACCGGCAAGGGCCGCGGACGCGTTGATGAGCGGCACGTCGAGCGACAGGAACTCTTCCAGCACCTGGAAGGCCGCATCGTCGAGGCGGGTTTCGGAGAGGATCAGCTTTTCCTTGAGGCGCCGGGCGATCTCCAGGGGCGAGCGGCTGGCATTCGTCGAATAGCCGGTCTTCTGCATCTCCCGCTCGAGATGGACGACCAGCGCCTGCTCGTCGCCGGATGCGACCAGCCTGGCAATATCGTCGTCCAGGCCGGTGACGAATTGCGGGCTGACGAGGCTGGCCAGCAGCGCTTCCAGCTGCGTCATGTTGCCGAAGGCATGGATCAGGCGCTTCTGCCAGCCGAGCGGCAGGCCGAGCGCCTGGACGACGGCCTCGAACACTGCCTGGTCGCCCAATGTCACCGACAGTCGCCGGCCCGGCAGCAGGCGAGCGAGGATGCCGGTGGCATCGCCGATGGCGCGGGCGTCGGCGTTTGACAGGTCGATATCGCCGAGATCCTCGATGCCGGCCTGGTAGAATTCATTGGCGCCGTCACGGCGCTGGCGGAAAACCTCCCCGAGATAGGCATAACGCTTCGGCGTACCGGTCGCCGTCTCGATGTGGCGCAGACAGACGGGAATGGTGAATTCGGGACGCAGGCAAAGGCTGGCGCCGGTTTCACTCTCCGTCATGAAGATGCGGCGGCGCAGGTCCTCACCGGCGATGTCCAGGAAAGGTTCGGCCGGCTGAATGACAGGCGTATCGATGCGCTCGGCGTTGCGCGCGGTAAATTCGGCCAGCAGGTCGTTGGAGAATTCGGGGAGGTTGATCAGGGGCATGCCGAGCTCCAAATAGTAGGCGAAGGGCGTGCCTGAAGGTACGCCTCAGACATTCGATGCTGCCCTCTTCCGATCCTCAGCCTGCGCAGCAAGGATTTCCTTCACCTTGGCCACAAGGTCGGCTTCCGGCACCGTCTCCTGCGCCACGCGTGCTTCGCGCCAGCTGGCATTGTCTTCGATCTCGCCGGAAAGCCGCTTGCCTTCGATCAGATCCTTGATCTGCACGACGCCTTCGGCGCGCTCGTCGCCGCCCTGGATGATGGCGACAGGGCAGCCGCGGCGATCGGCGTATTTCAGCTGGTTGCCGAATTTCTTCCAGTTGCCCTGGAACATCTCGGCGCGGATGCCGGCGGCGCGCAGTTGCTGCGTCATTTTCTGATAACGGCCCATCGCCTCGACATCGCCGTCCATGACGGTGACCAGCACCGGCTCGATCACCTCGCTGGCGCCGAGCTTGCCGAGGTTCTTCAGCGCCGTCATCAGGCGAGAGACGCCGATCGAAAAGCCCGTCGCCGGAACCGGCTGGCCCATGAAACGAGAGACGAGACCGTCATAACGGCCGCCGCCGCCGACCGAACCGAAGACGACCTTCTCGCCCTTTTCATTGGTGACGTCGAAGCTGAGTTCGGCCTCATAGACCGGGCCGGTATAATATTCGAGACCGCGCACGACCGAGGGATCGATCTTGATCCGGTCGGCTTGATAGCCGGCGCTGGTGACGAGCGCTGCGATGAAATTCAGCTCCTCGACGCCTTCGCCACCCCTCGAGGTTCCCGCAACGAGCTCGGCGAGGCGTTGAGCGCTTTCGGCATAATCCTTGATGCCGACGAAAAACAGCACCTTGTCGATCTGCTCCTGGTCAAGCCCGGCGCCCTTGGTGAAATCGCCGGATTCATCCTTGCGGCCGGGGCCGAGCAGCAATGCCACGCCTTCCGGGCCGAACTTGTCGAGCTTGTCGATGGCGCGCAGCACGTTGAGCCGCTGGCCGGCCTTGTCGTCGCCGCCGAGGCCGATCGCCTCGAGCACGCCATCCAGGACCTTGCGGTTGTTGACGCGGATGACATAGTCGCCGCGCTTGATGCCGAGGGCCTCAAGCGTGTCGGCCATCATCATGCACATTTCGGCATCGGCCTGAACACCCGGCGCGCCGACCGTATCGGCATCGAACTGCATGAACTGGCGGAAGCGGCCGGGGCCCGGCTTCTCGTTGCGGAAGACGTAACCGGCGCGATAGGTGCGGTAGGGAAGCTGGATCTCGTTGAAGTTCTCGGCGACATGACGGGCGAGCGGCGCCGTCAGGTCGTAACGCAGCGACATCCATTGCTCGTCGTCATCCTGCAGGGAGAAGACACCCTCGTTCGGCCGGTCGCTGTCGGGCAGAAACTTGCCGAGCGCATCGGTATATTCGAACAGCGGCGTTTCGAGCGGATCGAAACCATAATGCTCATAGACTTCCCGGATCTTTGCCGTCATCTCGTTGACGGCGCGGATGTCGGCGGCCGTGCGGTCGACGAAGCCGCGCGGCAGGCGGGCCTTGAGCTTTTGCGGTTTCTTCTGCTTGTCGTTCATTTCCGGGAATTCCGCTGACTGTGACAGTGGCGGTTTCCTAACCGATCGGGCGGGGAGCGGCAAGGGCGAAGGGTCTTGATGCCGCAGGGAGAATCGATTGAACCAGAGGCATCCATCAGAAATGCGGATATGCTCATGATCGCTGAAGCGCTTCTCTATGCCGCGACCTTGCCGCTGACCGGCAAGCCGCATCGAAAGTTCATCCGCTATTCCGTCAATCTGTGGTCGCGGGCCGGGCGCTGTGCGGGGGATTGGGCCGAACATGAGGAGAAGAGCCGGACTGCGATCCGCGCGGCTGCGGCCGGTCTCAGGCAGAAGCGGACCGCCGTCGTGCTCGGTTCCGGTCTGTTGCGGGACGTGCCGATCGAGGAACTGGCGCGCGATTTCGATACCGTCGTGCTGGTCGATCTCGTTCACCTCGCATCGGTGCGCCTGTGGCTGTCGGCCAAGGGCTATCGCAATGTCCGGCTGATCGAGCGCGACCTCTCCGGCTATGACGACCTTGCCGCCGGCCGGCAGCCCGAACCGCTCGGCTTCCTCAGGAGCGTGCCCTATCTCGATCTGGTGGTTTCGGCCAACCTCTTGTCGCAGATCGGTCGCGGTGTGAAACGGCGCTCGGAGGCCGAGGCCGGGCGAATGCCTGAAGACACGGTGGGAAGGCTGATCGCGGCGCATCTGACCGGGCTTTCCGGGCTTTCCTGCCGCGGCTGCCTGGTGACCGACATTGCCTATGCCGTCATCGACCGCAACGGCAGGACGCATGAGGATGCCGACCTGCTGCACGGCGTTTTACCGCCGCCGGCAAAGGCTACCTGGACATGGCCGGTGGCGCCGCTCGGCGAAGAGAGCAAGGATTACCGGATCGAGCACAAGGTCATTGCCAGCTGGTGATCAGGATGTGATCGCCGGTCGGCTTGGCTTGCATCAGTCATTCGCCTATAAAACAGCATGCGCATGCTCGCCCTCATCGCGATGTTTCTCGGCTGGCTGGTCTACAGCGCCATGTCCGCATGGGCAGGCTGTCCGACCTGCGCATCGATGAATGCGCCGGTTGCCGTCGAAACCGGTATGCATCACGAAATGCACGGTGTGGCTATGTCCGAGGCGGCGGGCAAGACTGAACCCTCGAAAGGCCCCTGCGCCGGCGGCAATTCCGCGCATATGCCGCTTTGCGCCGCCTGCCTGCTGTTGCCACCGGCGGTGACGGTCATGGCTAGCGGTAAGTCCATTTTCGGTTATCCCTACCCCGCGCTTGCCCGCGCCCTCGACGACGACAAACCGACACCACAGTCGCCGCCTCCGCGACTGTCCTGACACCATAGCAATCCATGCCAATCGGGTGGCTCAGCCGCCCGGCAAACCTATTGTCAGACAGAGGAAGGAACTCTCATGTCTTTGAAAATCATAGCCCTCACCGCCATGCTCGCCATCATTGCCGCTCCCGTCCTTGCCGAAGACAAACCGATGGATATGAGCAAGCCGATGGGCAATCACGATGCGGCAAGCCACGCCTTCAGCGAGGCCAATGCCAAGATGCACAAGGATATGATGATCGAGTATAGCGGCGATGCCGATGCGGATTTCGTCCGCGGCATGATCCCGCACCATCAGGGCGCGATCGATATGGCCAGGATCGAGCTTCAATATGGAAAAGATCCCGATATCCGCAAGCTCGCCGAAGCCGTCATCAAGGCACAGGAAGCCGAGATCGCTGAGATGACCGCCTGGCTCAAGGCCCACGGCAAATAATCGATCGTGGATGAAAAGGGGAACGCCGGGATGTCAGGCGTTCCCCAAGACTTATGTTGGCGAGGTCAGTCCTTCGGCTCGAAATCGGCCGGGCGGCGGCCGGCGCCCTGTCGGGCCAGCATCCAGCCGGGATATTCGGGCGCAAGCGCGCTCACCTCGTCGAGCTTCTTCATATCGTCTTCATCGAGCTTCAGCTTGACGGCGGCAAGGTTCTGGTCGAGCTGGTCGACACGCTTGGCGCCGATGATGACTGTGGTGACGAAGGGCTTGGCGAGGATATAGGCGAGCGCCACGGTGGCGACGCTGACGCTGTGCTTTTCGGCGACTTCGCGCATGACGGCGACGCAGGCCCAGGCCTTGTCCTTGTCGACCGGCGGGAAATCGAAACTGGCGCGGCGGCCCTCGCCGTTGCCGGGCGCGCCGGGACCATACTTGCCGGAGAGCAGTCCGCCGGCGAGCGGCGACCAGACCATCAGGCCGAGCTTCTCCTCCTGCATCATCGGCACGATGTCGCGTTCGAGGTCACGGCCGGCGATGGAATAATAGGCCTGCACGGTTTCGAAACGGGCAAAGCCGCGGCGTTCGGACAGGCCGAGCGCCTTGGAGATGCGCCAGGCCTGCCAGTTGGAGACGCCGATGTAGCGCACCAGGCCGCGGGAGACGAGATCGTCGAAGGCGCGTAGCGTCTCATCGATCGGCGTCACCGTATCGGTCGCGTGGATCTGATAGAGGTCGATGTGATCGGTCTGCAGGCGCTCGAGGCTCGCCTCGACGGAATCCATGATGTGGCCGCGCGAGGCGCCGCGGTCGTTCGGCTTGTCGCCCATCACACCATAGACCTTGGTGGCGATGACGACGTCCTTGCGTGGGATGTCGAGGTTCTTCAGCGCCTGGCCGAGCAGCCTTTCGGACTCGCCGGCCGAATAGACATCGGCCGTGTCGATGAAATTGACGCCCGAAGCAAGCGAGCGTTCGACGATCCGGTCGGCGGCATTCTGGTCGACATCGGCGATGGCGCCCCACATGCTGCCTTGCTTGGCTTCACCGAAGGTCATGGTGCCCAAGCAGATTTCCGAGACGAAAAGTCCCGTATTTCCGAGCTGGTTGTAACGCATGGTGGAAAAATTCCTTTGTGTCTGCCGCAAGAGGGCTTGCGAACCGCTGAACTTCATTTTTTGATTATTGGCCTGCGCGCGACAGGCACAGCCGTGGCTGGCTGCAGGGTGAGGCAAAGTGCATTTAGTGCGGCAGCGGCGCTTTTCAACGCTGCGCCCAACCGTGCCCAAGATGACGCCCTTGTCTCGACACAGGCAGCCGATAGATTGCCGGCCATATTTTAAGAGGTGCGCATATGACGACGCGACCACTGACGACGATCGGCTTCGATGCCGACGATACACTCTGGCAAAACGAACAATATTACCGACTGACGGAAGCGCATTTCACCAGGCTTCTTGCCGATTTCGCCGAAGGACCGAAGATTTCCGAGCGGCTGCTGGAGGCCGAGAAACGCAATCTTCGCCATTATGGCTTCGGCATCAAGGGTTTCACGCTGTCGATGATCGAGACGGCGATCGAGATCACCGAGGGCAAGGTTCCCTCGGGCGTGATCGCCAAGATCCTCGATATCGGCCGCGAGCTCCTCTCCCATCCGGTCGAGACCATGCCGCATGTGCGCGATACGCTGGAGGGGCTTGCCGGCAAATACCTGCTTGTCATGATCACGAAGGGCGATCTCTTCGATCAGGAACGCAAGCTTGCCCAATCCGGGCTCGGCGATTTCTTCGATGCCGTCGAGATCGTCTCCGACAAGACCGCCGTCACCTATCGGCGCATCTTCGCCAAGGTCGGCGACGGGCCGGAGCGGGCGATGATGGTCGGCAATTCGCTGAAATCGGACATCGTGCCGGCAATCGCCGCCGGCAGCTATGGCGTCTTCGTGCCGCACGAACTCACCTGGGTGCTGGAACATGTCGATGAACCGAAAGAAGCGCCGCGTTTCCGCAAGATCGGCCATCTCGGGGAATTGCGCGAACTGATCGACCGGCTCGGCTAGAGCCTCATTGCTTGGCAGGCGCCTTCGGAAACAGCGACGGGCGTTCGGGCTCGGCCGGCGGTTGCGGCGGTTGTGGGGCCGCCGCCAAGGGCTCGATCAGGATGCTGAACGGAGCGCCGAGGCCGCGGCGCGGCGAGACCTTGGAATAATAGGGACGCAGCAGCCAGGTGGCGTCTTCCTTGACCGTCGTCTCGAAGCTCATGCCATCCTCGTCGGTGCCGAAGAAGGCCTCGTCATCCGGCTTCGACAGGTCGAAGATCGCCAGGAAGGCAAATTTGCTCTTGGTGGAAAAACTGACCTTCACGTGCTGGCCGGTGCGCACCGGCAGCGTATAGACATGGCTATTGCCGAACTTCGTCCAGCCCTTCAGCTGCATGGTGACGGCCGGGAATTGCAGCTTCTCCAGCTTCTCGCCGGGATCGAGCTGCGGTGTCTGCGCCATGGCGGAGACCGGCAGGAAAAACAGGGCAGCGGCTGTTATCAATATTCTCACGGACAGATCTTTCATGGACGGACCAGGGCGCTGCGCATCGCCTCGACCTCGGGCCGGCAGAAGCAGCCTTCCAGATGATCGTTGACGAGACCCATCGCCTGCATGAAAGCATAAACTGTGGTCGGGCCGACAAAGGTCCAGCCGCGTTTCTTCAGATCCTTCGAAATGATGACCGATGTCGGCGTCGTCGGATTGGCGACGATATGCTCGCGGTCGACCACAACAGGCCGCTCGTTATGGCCCGGCTCGTAGCGCCAGAAATAACGGGCGAGCGAGCCGAACTCGTCCCTGAGGGCGATCGCGCGCTTGGCATTGTTGATGGTCGAGACGATCTTGCCGCGATGGCGGATGATGCCGGCATCGCCAAGGCAGCGAGCGACATCCTCGTCGCCGAAGAGAGCGACCTTGTCGAAATCGAAGCCTGAAAAGGCGGCGCGGAAATTCTCGCGCTTGCGCAGGATCGTCAGCCAGGAAAGGCCGGACTGGAAGCCTTCGAGGCAGATCTTCTCGAAGAGGCGGATGTCGTCGGTGACGGGGCGGCCCCACTCCTCGTCATGATAGCGGAGGTAGTCGGGCAGATTTGCGTGCCAGTGGCAGCGGCTCCTGCCGTCCTCGCCGATGATGATGCCTGTCGCGCTCATGATCCTTCATTCTGCGGGGGTCCGCTTCGTTCTCCGCTGATGATTCCGGCTTTACCATTTGCAAACCGTCTTTCCAAACCGAACGGTAACCCTGACGAAAAGTTTATCCGGTCGGTCGGCTTTTCATGAATCGATCTTTACCATTCGCTGGCGGATAGGGTGGCAGCGTCTTTGCGGGCGGAACATGTCCGCCCGGGCGGAGAAGTAGTCCCGCCAGCCATTTTCGGTCATTTGTAGAGAGTTCGTCCGATGATGAAACAGCTTGTTCTTGCCGCAGCCCTCTTCGGCATTGTCTCCACGGCCGCCCTTGCAGACGACCGCTACGCCACCCGTCCGCCGGTCGTGCTCAGCCCGGATCTGACGGCGCCCTGGATCAACCAGCTCGGCGGCGGCGCGGTTCGACCCGTCGTCTATCAGCGGCCGGTCATCCGGCAGCCGCAGCGCGGAATCTTCCAGCGCCGCGCGCTGCGCCAGGCGCCGCAGGCCGCACCGCAGACCGTTTCGGCGATCAATCCCGGCATCCCGTCGATCCGCCGTCCGATCGAGCCGCAATTCCTGCCGCAGATGGTCGATTACGATACCACGGAAAAGCCCGGCACGATCGTCATCGATACCAACAACCGCTTCCTCTATCTGGTGATGGAAGGCGGCAAGGCAAGGCGCTACGGCGTCGGCGTCGGCAAGCCCGGCTTCGAATGGGCCGGCGCCCACAAGATCACCCGCAAAACGGAATGGCCGGACTGGACGCCGCCTTCCGAAATGATCAGCCGCGAAGCCGCCAAGGGCCATTACCTGCCGGCGCGCATGGACGGCGGCCCGGAAAACCCGCTCGGCGCCCGCGCCATGTATCTCGGCTCGACGCTTTACCGCATCCACGGCACCAACGCGCCCTGGTCGATCGGCAGTGCCGTCTCCTCGGGCTGCATCCGCCTGCGCAACGAAGACGTCGTCGATCTCTATGACCGCGTCAACGTCGGAACCCGCGTCATCGTCATGTAACGACCGGGCAAATACCTGGGGAGCCGTAGAGAATAGCCGGCTCCCTTCTCCAAAAGAGCTTTATCCGGCCACGCCGATCTTGAATCGGGGAGAAGTTCATGTAGCTTCGAGCGAATTTGCTTGAGGGGAATCGATCATGATCAAATTGATGCCGGGTCTGGCTGCCGCCGGACTTGTCCTGTCCTTGATGTCCACATCCGCCTTTGCTTCACCCGCCGGCTCCGCGCCGGACAATACACGAGCCCCGGCGCAGATCGTGCGCGTGGCGCAGATGCCGAAATACGTGAAGCCGCAGTTCAAGCGCAAGAAAGTGCGCCTGGTGACGACGGAAGCGGCCGGCACCGTCATCATCGATACCAACAACAAATATCTCTATCTCGTCGAAGGCAACAACCGCGCCACCCGCTACGGCATCGGCGTCGGCCGCGACGGCTTCGGCTGGTCGGGGATCGTCAAGATCGGCCGCAAGGCCGAATGGCCGAGTTGGACGCCGCCGGCCGAGATGCGCCGCCGCGAAGCCGCCAAGGGCCACATCATCCCTGCTTTCCAGGAAGGCGGCGAGGACAATCCGCTCGGCGCCCGCGCCATGTATCTCTACCAGGGCGGCCGCGACACGATCTTCCGCATCCACGGCACCAACCAGCCCTGGACGATCGGCCTCAACATGTCTTCCGGCTGCATCCGGATGATGAACGAGGATGTGACGCACCTCTACGACCGCGCGCCTGTCGGCACCAAGGTGATCGTCATCGGCCCCGGCAACCGGCAGGGCAAGGTGGCTTTCGAGGACCGAGGCATCGACGTGCTACGCACGATGTTTGGCGGCTGAGCAACACTGACGAAAAAAACGAAAGGCGCATTTCGACGCGCCTTTTGTTTTGCTTAGACTTTGCGGCCGAAAGCTGGCACACCTGCCTAAGAGTCGACATATTTGCAATATCGGGGCTATTCAATGACATATGCGCTGCGTTCCTCCGCTTCGCTACTTGCGGGCATCGCGTTTTTGACAATCTGTTCAGCAGTTTCCGCCTCGGCGGAAGATCTGCAATTCTCTGTCTATGGCGGTTATCAGACCGCACCGCACAGCGGCGTCGATCTCTCCGACGGCACGCATTTCACCGCCGGCTGGGAAGGCAAGTCCTTCGGCAGCCCGCCTTATTACGGCGGCCGCGTCACCTGGTGGCTCGAGAACTTCAACAAGCCGAACTGGGGTATTTCGCTCGATTATACCCATGACAAGGTCTATGCCGACGACGATACGCTGGCCAAGACCGGCTGGTCGCACTTCGAATTCACCGACGGCTTGAACTTGCTCACGGTGAACGGCCTCTACCGCTTCCAGGATCCGACCCGCCGCTGGACGCCCTATCTCGGCGCCGGTATCGGCGTGAACATTCCGCATGTCGAAGTGATTCGCCCCGAGGGCAAGACCTGGGCATATGAATTCGGCGGCGTGACGCTGCAGGCCCAGGCCGGCGTCGACTTCAAGGTGACCGAGCGCTGGTCGACCTTCGTCGAATACAAGGGCACCTATTCGCGCATCGACGTGCCGATCGACAACGGCGTGGACCTGAAGACCAACATCTTCACGAATGCCGTCAACGTCGGCGTTTCATTCCACTGGTAAGAACAAATTTCGGCTGCGACGTGAGAGCGGTTCAGCGCATAAAAGCGCAAAACCGCTCTAACCTTTTATCGTTACGCAATTCCCAGGCAAAACCGCCTTGCGCTTTGCCTGGGAAAACCGCTTCGTACTTCCTGAAATTGCTCTATTTCGTGCCGCAGCTGACCTTGCCCTGGACGGCATAGGGCTTTTCACCGCCTGCGATCGTCAGGGAATAGGTGCCGCTGAAATTTGCCGACGGCTTGCCGCGTTCGCCGGCAACCACGACGAGATCCAGCGTTGCTCCGCCGGTGTCGTCATCACCACCGTCGAGAACCTCCAGGAGCAGTTCGCCGTCACGCGACCAGTGATTGGTCAGATGCTGCGATTCGAAAACACGTTTTCCGAATACCGTCGATTGCGCCTGGTCCTTGACAACAAGTGCACCGCGGAAATGGTTGAGCTTGTGGCCGGCATCGCTTTCGAAACCGCTTTCGAGCGTGAAACGCGCTTCCTTGTCGTCGGCGGAACAGAACAAACGACTGTCGGCATGGGCGGCGCCTGCCGCTCCGAGCAGTCCCGCAAGCACGATCATTCCCCGCCACATCGCCCAACCTCCCGAGACCGGCCCGACGGGCCTGCTGCATATGCAGCAATTTAAAGTGCTACAGCGTCCTTTGCGCATCTGAAAAGACGCGCGGCGCTGTAGTAGCTTCAGCCTAGCGGCAAACCTGTTAATTTTTCCGGCACAGCGCCGCCATAAGCCCAATCGAGCAGTTCGACCGTATGCAGGATCGGCATGCCGGTGCCGGTGGCGATCTGGGTGATGCAGCCGATATTGCCGGTGGCAATGATATTGGCCTTGGTTGCCTCGATGTTTTTGACCTTGCGTGCCTTCAGCGCAGCCGAGATCTCCGGTTGCATGATGTTATAGGTGCCGGCAGAGCCGCAGCAGAGATGACCTTCCGCCGGATCGCGCACCGTAAAGCCCGCCGCTTTCAGCAATTGCTTCGGCGCGAGCGTGATGCGCTGGCCGTGCTGCATGGAACAGGCGGAATGATAGGCGACCGTGATGCCCTTCGGCATGTGGGCCGGCAGCTCGAGAGTGGCGAGATATTCGGTGATATCCTTGGCGAGCGCCGAGACCCTGGCCGCCTTTGCGGCATAGGCGGGATCGAGGCGCAGCATGTGGCCGTAATCCTTGATCGTCGTGCCGCAGCCCGAGGCGGTGATGATGATCGCGTCGAGGCCCTGCCCGTCGATCTCGCGTGTCCAGACATCGACATTGGCGCGCGCGCTCGCAAGCGCCTGTTCGGCGCGGCCCATGTGATGGACCAGCGAGCCGCAGCAGACCTCGCCCTCCGGCAGTACGACCTCGACGCCGAGCCGCGTCAGCAGCCGGATCGCCGCCGCGTTGATGCCGGGATCGAGCACCGGCTGGGCGCAGCCGGAAAGGATCGCCACCCGGCCGCGCCGTTCCGTCTCGGGCAGATAACTGCCGGGTTTTGCGAAGGCTGAAGCGGCCGGGATGCGGCGCGGCGCAAGCGCCAGCATGGCGGCGAAAGGTTTCAGTGCGCCACCCCGCATCAGGCCGGCGAAGGGCCGGCCGAGACGGGCGAGATTGAGCGCCAGGCGGAAACGGCCGGGATAGGGCAGCACGGCGGCAAGGATGGCGCGCGTCAGCCGGTTCATCAACGGGCGCTTATAGGTCTTTTCGATATGGGCGCGGGCGTGATCGACCAGGTGCATGTAATCGACGCCGGAGGGGCAGGTGGTGACGCAGGCAAGGCAGGAAAGACAGCGGTCGATATGGGTGACGACCTCGGCATCGGCGGGGCGGCCGTTTTCCAGCATGTCCTTGATCAGGTAGATGCGGCCGCGCGGGCTGTCGAGCTCGTTGCCGAGCGTCACATAGGTGGGACAGGTGGCGGTACAGAAACCGCAATGTACACATTTGCGCAGAATCTGCTCGGATTCGGCGACAGCGGGATCGAGCAGCTGGCTCGGGGTGAAGTTGGTTTGCATTTAGAGGGACCTCCGCTTTTGGAGGATATCGGGGGTTGTGCTCATCTTCTCCCTCACCCCATCTTCCCCGGATTGAATATGCCGGCCGGATCGAATTTCTCCTTCACCCGCCGTGACAGCATCGCCACCGCCTCGGGCTCGGGGTGGAAGGCCGCGGTGACTGCCCTCGCCTCGGCCGATGCGCGGATCAGCGTCGCATGGCCACCACCGAGCGCCTTGATGAAGCGGCGGACCAGCTCGGCTTCAGGACCGGCCTCCATGCGCATCCAGACAAGACCGCCCTGCCAGTCATAGAAAGCGTCGACGCCGGCCTCGAGGCGCAGCGCGGCGACCAGCTGATGGCCGGTGCCGGGGGCGACCGAGACGCGCCAGACCGGCCGCGCGGTGCCGTCGGCATAGGGCAGCACGTCGCGGATTTCCTGCCAGAGCCTGCGGCTGTCGGGCTGCTCCAGCCTGGTGACCGTGGCGAAGGCCGACATTGCCGCGACAAGCTTTTCAATGCGCACGTCGACCGAACCGGCCAGGCCCTCAATGCGCAGAACCGTCGCCTCGCCCTCGGGCAATGTGCCGGCGAGGAATTTCCAGGTCACCGTCAACGGCAGATGGGCGGCACTGGAGATTTCGACCGGCAGCGCCATTGCCGCGGCCATGGCCTTGGCCGCTTCGGCGTCGTTGAGGCCTGATAGAACCACCGTCTGTTCCGTCTTCGGGCGCGGCGGCACGCGGAAGGTGACTTCGGTGAGGAAAGCCAGCGTGCCATGCGAGCCGGCGACCAGCTTGACGAGATCGAGGCCGGTGACATTCTTCATCACCCGGCCGCCGGCCTTGATGATCTCACCCTTGCCATTGACGAAGCGCACACCGAGCAGGCTGTCGCGGGCGGCACCGGTGATGAGCCGGCGCGGGCCGGAGACATTGGCGGCAAACACGCCGCCGATGGTCGGCTCGCCGGACGTCCCCATCACAGGGCGATGATCCATCGGCTCGAAGGCGAGCATCTGGCCGCTCTCAGACAGCGCCGCCTCGACCTCGGCGAGCGGCGTGCCCGCTCGAACGGTCATGACCATTTCGCCGGGATTATAGGCGACGATGCCGGAAAGCCCGGTCGAGCGCAGCCGGCCTTCGGCGACAACGGCATTGCCGAAGCCCGAGCGGCTATCGCCGCCGCAAATCGCGAGCGGCTGGCCGCTTTCCGCGTGGGCGCGGACGATTGCCGCCGCCTCTTCCTCACTCGTCGGCATCAGATCGATCATGCGGCGGGGCGCCCTTCGAGCGGAAAGACCTTCGACGGGTTGAGGAGCCAGCCGGGATCGAAGGCGGCGCGCGCCGCCATCTGCTGGGCGAGATCGGCCTCGGAATATTGGTGGCGCATCAGGTCGCGCTTCTCGATGCCGACGCCATGTTCGCCGGTCAGGCAGCCGCCGGCATCGACGCAGAGCTTCAGGATGTCGTTGCCGGCGGCTTCCGCGCGAGCGGCATCCTCGGGATCGTTGGCGTTGAAGAGGATCAGCGGGTGCATATTGCCGTCGCCGGCGTGGAAGACATTGGCGACACGCAGGCCATAGTGATCGACGATTTCGGCGGTCCGCTTCAGCACATGGGAAAGCTGGCTGAGCGGCACCGTGCCGTCCATGCAGATGTAGTCGGCGATGCGGCCGGTGGCGCCGAAGGCGGATTTGCGGCCCTTCCAGATCAATGCCGCCTCGGTCGCCGACTGGCATTCGCGCACGGTCTTCACCGCGTGCCGGCGGGCGATCTCGACGATGTCCTTCAGCGTGGCGTCCATCTCCGCTTCCGACCCTTCGACCTCGACGATCAAAAGCGCGCCGACATCGAGGGGATAACCGGCATGGGCGAAGGCCTCGCAGATCTCGATTGCCGGCTTGTCCATGAATTCGATCGCAACCGGGACGATGCCGGCGGCGATGACATCGGCAACGCAGGCGCCGGCGGCCTCCGAGCTTTCGAAACCGAAGAGCACCGGGCGGGCGCCTTCCGGCTTGGCGATCAGCCGCACCGTCGCCTCGGTGACGATGCCGAGCTGGCCTTCGTGGCCGCAGACGAGGCCGAGCAGATCATACCCCGCCGCATCTAGCGCCTTGCCGCCGAGTTCGATCACCGTGCCGTCGACCAGCACCATCCTGACGCCAAGAAGGTTGTTGGTGGTGACGCCATATTTCAGGCAGTGGGCGCCGCCGGAATTCATGCCGATATTGCCGCCGATGGTGCAGGCAAGCTGCGAACTTGGATCGGGCGCATAGAAAAAGCCGTCCGCGGAGACGGATTCGGAGATGTTGAGATTGGTGACGCCGGCCTGAACCACGGCGACGCGGTTCGGCAGATCGATTTCGAGGATGCTGTTCATCTTCGACAGGCCGAGCACAACCGCATCCTCCTGCGGAATGGCGCCGCCGGAAAGCGAGGTGCCGGCGCCGCGCGGCACGACCGGAATGCCGTAGTGGTGGCAATAGCGCATGACGGCCGAAACCTCCGCTGTCGTGCGCGGCAGGGCGACGGCGAGCGGCAGACGGCGGTAGGAGACGAAGGCGTCGGTCTCGAACGGCACCAGCTCGCGCGCCTCATGCACCAGGCATTCCGGCGGCAGAAGATCGGTCAGATCGGCGACGATCTGGGCTCTGCGCGCCAGGACATCGGCGCGGGGGCTGAGAAACGAAATGGCGTCGGACATGGCGTTCTCCCTGGCCCTGACGACGGGAAATGACAACGGGAAGAGGGTAGCGGAACCGGCCGCGAACCTCCCTGCCGCCGATTGACCGGCTTAGCACTTTCCCGAAAGCGGCGCAAATGCTAAGCACTTATGCCAAAAGGGGAAAAAGTCGCAAAACCTTATGACCAATCTGGGTGATCTCGAAATCTTTGCCAAGGTCGTTTCGACAGGCAGCATGTCTCTCGCCGGGCGCGCGCTCGGCTTTTCCCCGGCCGTCGTCTCCAAGCGGATCAAGCGGCTGGAGGACCGGCTCGGCACCCGGCTTTTGCAACGCACGACTCGGCAGATCTCGCTGACGGAAGCCGGACAGGGTTTCTACGACCGCGTCCTCGGCATTCTCGCCGGGCTTGAGGAAGCGGAATTCTATATCTCCGGCCGCTCGGCGCAGATGCACGGCACGCTGAAGATCTCGGCGCCGACCTCCTTCGGGCGCATGCATATCGCGCCGCATCTGAAGGGTTTCATGGAGGCGCATCCGGAGCTTGCGATCAACCTGGTGCTGACGGACGAATTCAGCGACATCGTCGGGGGCGGCTTCGACCTGGCGATCCGCATCGCCGAACTCACCGATTCGAGCCTCGTCGCCCGAAGGCTGGCGCCGGTGCGCCGGCTGCTCTGCGCCTCGCCGGATTACCTCGCGGCGCATGGCGCACCTCGGCATATCGACGAGCTGAAACACCACCGCTGCCTGCCGGCGCACAATAACGACATCTGGCGGCTGAACGGACCGGACGGAGCGCTGAGTCTCAAGCCGGAAGGCATGCTGATCACCAATTCCAGCGAGGTGATCCGCGAGGCTGTCATCGCCGGTCTCGGAATCGCGCTGCGCTCCACCTGGGATATCGGCGAAGAGCTCAAGGCCGGCCGGCTGGTGCAGGTGCTGCCGGCCTATGAAGGCTCGCACAATGTCGCGCTGTCGGCCGTCTATCCCAGCCGGCAGTTCCTGCCGGCCAAGGTGCGGCTGTTCATCGATTATCTGGCGGAGCTTTATGACCCGATCCCCTATTGGGAGCGCTGATGGCAGTGCCGGTTCAGCGCGCCAGCCTCTCGATGACGAGGTCCAGCAGGGCGCGCAGCCGCGCCAGCCGCTTCATGTCGCGGTGATAGCCGACCCAGGTGTCGCGGCCGGGTGGCGGTTCACCGAGATCGACCAGTTCGACGACCGCAAGGGAATCGCCGAGCGGCCGCGGCAGAACGGCGAGCCCGGCACCGTTGGCACAGAGCGCCGCCTGCACGTCGCGGCTGTTGCTCCGCATGACGGTATCGGCCCGCGGCAACAGGCGCTGCAGCCAGCCGACATCCGGCATGTCGCTGAAAGCCTCGTCCATGGTGATGAGGCGGGCGCCCGTGCCATCGCCAGCTTCGGGGTGCGGTGCGCCGCGTCTGATGTAAAGGCCGTATTCGATATGGATGAGCTTGCGCGATATGACCTCCGCCTCCGTGAAAGGCCGGATGCGGAAGACGAGGTCGGCTTCGCGTCGCGACAGGTTGAGAAGCCGGCTGTCGGTCAGCAATTCGATCTCTACCTTTGGATGGACTTGCGAGAATTCCGCCAGTACCGGCGAAAGCACATGCGCGCCGAACCAATCGGATGAGGACAGCCTGAGAAAGCCATCGAGCTGACGACTGCCACCGGCAAGGACACGCTCCATGGCGAGCGCCTCCTCTTCGATGCGTTCAGCGCCGGCGAACACGGCGGTGCCCTCGTCAGTCAGCACGAAGCCATCCGTCGTGCGCTGAAAAAGCGTCTGGCCGAGCGAGGCTTCAAGAGCACGCAGCCGCCTGCCCATCGTCGGCTGCGTCAGCCCGAGGCTGCGGGCTGCTGCCCCCAGCGTGCCGAACCGCGCGATCGCCAGAAACAGCTTGAGGTCGCTCCATTCCATCGCCCGCATCCGTCAAACAAAAATGCATGGATTTCAGTCATTATCTTTCATTTTCATTCGCGCTTCAATGCACCATCTTCTTCCAGCACAAGCCATTGCCGACGCCCCAGCAGACGCCGCGCTGCGAACGAAGGAGAGTTCCATGCCTGTCCAATCAACGATGAAAGCACTGCTGGCGGAGACGCCGAATTCGCCGCTGCGGATCGCCGATATCGCAAAATCGTCCCCCGGCGAGGGCCAGGTTCTGGTGCGCATCAAGGCAAGTGGCGTCAACCCGCTCGACCTCAAGATCCGGGCCGGTAATGCGGTCCATGCCCGCCATCCGCTTCCCGCCATACTCGGCATCGATATGGCCGGCATCGTCGAAGAGATCGGAACTGGCGTCAGTGGTTTCCGCCGCGGCGACGCGGTCTACGGCATGACCGGCGGGGTCGGCGGCATTCAGGGATCGCTTGCCGAATTTGCAGCCATCGACGCCGCGCTGCTGGCGCCAAAGCCACAGAATCTGTCGATGCGCGAGGCAGCCGCCCTGCCGTTGATCTCGATCACCGCCTGGGAAGGGCTTGTCGACCGCGCCGGGGTCAAGGCCGGCCAGAAGGTTCTCGTACTCGGCGGCGGCGGTGTCGGCCATATCGTCGCGCAGATCGCCAAGGCTGCCGGAACCGAGGTCTATGTGGTCGACGGCGCTTCGAAAGCGGATTATCTCGCCGGCCTTGGCGCAACACCGATCGATCGTGACGTGGAAACGGTGGAAACCTATGTCGCAAGACACACCGGCGGCAAGGGTTTCGATCTGGTCTACGATACGGTCGGCGGCCAGGGGCTCGATACGGCATTCCGTGCCGTCAGCCGGTTCGGCCATGTCGTGAGCTGTCTTGGCTGGGGAAGCCACGCGCTGGCGCCGCTCTCCTTCAAGGCCGCCACCTATTCCGGCGTCTTCACGCTGCTGCCGCTTCTGACCGGCGAGGGACGCGCCCATCACGGTCAGATCATGCGGGAGATGACGAAGCTTGTCGAAGCCGGCAAGGTGATGCCCAAGCTCGACAGGCACCGCTTCACCCTTGCCGATGCCGATGAGGCGCATCGGCTGATCGAAAGCCGGCAGGCGGATGGAAAGCTCGTCGTCGAGATCGACTAATCTCGACGAGAGAATTAGCGCGCCAGATCGAGATAGGCGTTCGCCACCATCGCATCGATATCGCGGGGTACGGGGACGACGCAGGATTGGGAACCGGCCTCGCCCCTGGCGATGCGTTCCAGGCAACGGGCCTGGAGGGTGAAGCCGAGATCCATCGATTCGACCGTATTGCCGAGCGGCCGCGGACCGGCGAGATTGGCCATGTGACCGCCGCCGAGCACATGGAAGCAGCGGCCGTCGGCGAGATGGAAGGTCTCGATATGATCGGCCTCGTAGCGATCGATGCCGGTGACATCGGGATGGCGGCGAAGGGCCTGGACATCGATCTCATGCGGGAAATGGCCGCCATTCATCAGGATCGCGCCGTCCTTGACGAGCGGCAGGTCGGCTGCCGTGACGATGCCGGCAAAACCGGTGACGGTGACGACGATGTCGGCCGAGCGGATCGCCTGGTCGCGCAGCGGCGTGACGAAACCGTCGAGATGAGCTTCGAGCGTCGTCACCGGATCGATATCGACGACGCTGACGGTTGAAAAGGCATTGCGGAAGCAGGCGGCCGTGCCCTTGCCGCAGGCGCCGTAGCCGAAGACGGTCACGCGTTTGCCGTTGGTGGAGCGGTTGGTGAAGCGCAGGTAGCTTTCGAACAGGCTCTGGCCGACGGCATGCCTGTTTTCGGCGAACTGCTTGATCGGGCTGTCGTTGATGACGAGGATCGGCATCTCCAGCCGCTCGCGCAGCGGCAACAGACGGGTGCGGCCCGAAGTGGTCTCCTCGGTGCCGCCCAGGAGATCGGCATAGGGCTTTTCCGCCGCGATGGCGAAGAGATCGCCGCCATTGTCGAGCAGCAGATCCGGCTTCTCGGCGATGACCGCTTCGAGGCTCTGATGATGGGCGGCGGGATCGGTCGTCTGCGTGGCAAAGACGGTGATGCCTTGTGAACGCAGGAACTCGACCGTCGACGGCTGGGTACTGTTGAGATTGCCGGTGCAGACGAGACGCGCGCCACCGGCGCGCAGCGTCATCAACAGCGCCACCGTCTTCGGCTCGAGATGGATGCCGGTACCGATCGATAGACCCTCGAAAGGACGCGTCCGCTCGAATTCGGCGGCCGTCGCCGTGAGCAGCCGGCAGCTGCCGCCGATCCAATCGATACGGGTTGCGGTCTTTTCCATCATCTCTTTCCTATTTGCGCCTTGGTGCTGTTTTTAGCGGAGCAACAGGGCTGCGAATATGGAAGTAATTCTGGCGAAGGGGCAGAAAATCTGCCCTTTCAGGCCGACGTCCCGCAACCAAGCAGCCAGCCGGACAAAGCCGCAAAGGCCGGCCGTTTCGCATCCGGCGTGCGGCAGCAGAGGCTGTAGCCCGACGGGCGGGAGATGAAGCCGTAGGGCGCGACCAGATGCCGGCGTTCGAGATCGTCTTCGATCGAAGCACGCGGCGCAAGCGCGATGCCAAGGCCGGAGCGGGCAGCCCCCAGCGCCAGCAGCAGATCCTCGAATTCCTGGACGCGGGAAAAGACGACCGGCGGCGTGCCGCTTTCGGCGAACCATTCGTCCCAGAGCTTCGGAACGCTGCGGCTGGCGAGCATCGTCAGTGCACCCATCGCTGCAGGGTCCTTGGATAGTGTCGCGGCGAGCGAAGGTGTGGAGACCGGGCCGAACTCGTCCTCCATGAATCGCAGAGCGGTGATCCCCGGGGCCGGCCGGTATTCACCGCCCATGATCACAGCGTCCAACTCCGGGTGCATCTGCAGCGGTTCGACCACGGTCATCGGCACGATCTCGACCGCCGTATCGCCGAGACTTGCCTGCATATCCGCCACGCGCGGCATCAGCCACCAGACCGCGAAGGCGGAGGGCACGCCGAGCCGAATGCGATTCTGCTCGGCGCCTTCGAGCTCCAAAACGGCGCGCTGCAGGATGTCGAAAGCCATGCCCGCTGCGGCGGCGAAAGCGCTCGCCTGCACCGTCGGAACCAGCCGGCGGCCGTCACGCGTGAAGAGCTTGCGGCCGAGGTGATTCTCCAACGTGGCGATCTGCTGACGCACGGCGCCACGCACCACATTCAGCTCTTCGGCAGCTTTCAGAATGCTGCCGTGACGGCAGACGGCCTCGAAGGCGCGGACGGCGTTGAGAGGGGGTAGACGCATGATTACCACATTCGAAAATCATAGTGCATCACTTGATCTTGCCATTGAACGAAAGGCAAGATCACGCCATATTGTACAGCTGTGCAATGTGACGCATTCGAGACAGGGCGTGACGGATTCTCCGAACCTGTCCTACCTCGATTTTCCCTATGAACGACGATCAAATGGCGTTTCGAATCGTCATGCCATTTTGGATTGCGTAAGCTTTCCGTGATATACGTATATGAGTGATTCCTAACGACGACTGTGAAGGTGACCCGACAATTGACTCTTTTCGCCCGACTGGCTTCCGATGTGCAACTGATGTTCCGGCGCCCGCCGCGACAGCAATATGGTGCGCTCTGCTACCGGGTTAAGAAGAAGAGCGGCGAGTTCGAGGTGCTGTTGATGACGAGTCGCGACACCGGCCGCTGGGTCATTCCCAAGGGTTGGCCGATGACGCGCAAATGTGCCCATGAGGTCGCGATGCAGGAGGCCTTCGAGGAAGCCGGCGTGCGCGGCGTGGTCGAGCCTGAGACGCTTGGCGCCTATACCTATCCCAAAGTGCTGCGCGATGGGGTGCAGGTGGTCTGCAAGGTGCAGGTCTATGCGCTCGAAGTCACCAATATGATGAAGAACTTCAAGGAAAAAGGCGAGCGCCGCATCGAATGGGTGTCGTTCGACGAGGCGGCCGGGCGGGTGCGCGAACCGGAGCTCCGTCACCTCTTCCTTGCTTTCAAGAAAAAGATGACCGACAGGCTTTCGGCCAACGCGGCGACGCAAATTTCAACGGACAACGAAATTCCGGCGGCCAAGCAAATTCCGGCGGAATGATTCCTGCCATCTTGCACTGCTAGAAAAGCAGCGTAGAAGCAGATTCATTCTCAGGAACAAGAATGCCGCCACGTCCCGCAGTCCTCACGAAACGCACGCTCGACAAGGACCTCGACAAGATCACCCATGCCGAGGACGTGGCGAAGCATGTTTTGCGGCGGCTGGTGGCACCCGGTCTCGGACTGATCTTTCTCGGTCTGGCCATGCTTTTTGCCGGCGTCTACGTGTTCGACCGGCCGGGAGCGATGCTGGTGGTGGCGGCGGCGGCGCTTGCCGGCTACATGGCAATGAACATCGGCGCCAATGATGTGACCAACAATGTCGGTGCCGCGGTCGGCGCGCGCGCCATGACGATGGGCCAGGCCCTGGTCATCGCGGCGATTTTTGAGATCCTTGGCGCCACCATCGCCGGCGGCGAGGTCGTCAAGACAATTTCCTCGAACTTAGTCGACGCCGTCCAGGTGCCGCCGGCAATACTCGGCTGGATCATGATGGCGGCACTGATGGCGGCGGCCCTCTGGATCAATCTCGCGACGTGGATGAATGCGCCGGTTTCCACCACCCATGCGATCGTCGGGGCAGTGATCGGAGCCGGCATCTCAGCCGTCGGGCCGGAACCGGTGAACTGGCAGGTGATGCTGGAAATCACTTCGAGCTGGATCACCTCGCCGCTGATCGGCGGGCTAATCGCAGCCGGGCTGCTATATCTCGTCAAGACGCTGATCATCTATAGCGACGATAAGGTCGCGGCGGCCAAGCGCTGGGTGCCGGTGCTGGTCGCGGTGATGGCCGGCGGTTTCATGGCCTATATGGTGCTGCAGCTGTCGCCCACCGGCAAATATCAATCTTACACCATCATCCTCATCGGGATCGGCATCGGGCTGGTGAGCTGGCTTGCCACCCGGCCGCTCGTTCTCGCCCAGGCGCGGGATCTCGAAAACCGCAACAGTTCGCTGCGGGTGCTGTTCCGGTTGCCGCTGATCGGCTCTGCGGCGCTGCTGTCCTTCGCGCACGGGGCCAACGACGTTTCGAATGCGGTCGGGCCGCTGTCGGCGATCGTCCATTCGGTCGGCGTCGGCGGCGACGCCATCGGCCATCCGCCGCTCTGGGTGATGCTGATCGGCGCCTTCGGCATCTCGGTCGGCCTGCTGCTCTTCGGGCCGCGCCTCATCCGCCTCGTCGGCGAGGAGATCACCAAGCTCAATCCGATGCGGGCCTATTGCGTCGCGCTGTCGACCGCCTTTACCGTCATCGTCGCCTCCTGGCTCGGTCTGCCGGTCAGCACCACGCATATCGCCGTCGGCTCGGTCTTCGGCGTCGGATTCTTCCGCGAATGGTACACGCGTCATTCGAAGCGCCGCATCGCCTATATCAGGCGCAAGGCCGAGAGCTTTGATATCGACGAGCCGGAGGAACCGAACATTCACGAGACGCGGCGGCGCTATCTCGTGCGACGTTCGCATTTCATGACGATCGTCGCTGCCTGGATCGTCACCGTGCCGGTTTCGGGGGCGCTTGCGGCAATGATTTATTGGGCTATGTTCGCGCTCTTCGTGTGAAACCCCGAGTTTTCGAATGCGCGCCAATTTCCGTATGCAACGGCTTTTCGTCGACGCGCCGCTTTCCCGCGGTGCCGTCCTCGAGGCAAATACCGACCAGTTCAACTATCTCACCAATGTGCTGAGGATGGAGGAAGGGGCGGAGATCCTGCTCTTCAACGGCCGCGACGGCGAGTGGAAGGCGACCCTCGCTTTTCCTACGCGCAAACGCATCCTCTTGACGGCAACCGAAGAGACCCGGCCGCAGCCGCAGCCTTGCGACCTGCATTATCTCTTTGCGCCGCTCAAGGTCGGCCGCATGGATTATCTCGTGCAGAAGGCTGTGGAAATGGGAGCCGGCCTGCTGCAGCCGGTCATGACCCAGCACGTCCAGGGCAAGATCACCAATCTCGACAAGCTGCGCGCCAATGTCGTCGAGGCGGCGGAACAATGCGGCATTCTCGGCATCCCCGATGTGACCGAGCCGGTGAGGCTTCTCGACCTGCTCGACCGCTGGCCGAGCGAGCGCCGCATCATCTATTGCGACGAGGGCGACGCCGGGCAGAACCCGCTGCCGGTGCTGTCGGCGATCCGGGAAAAGCATCTTGCTCTGCTCGTCGGGCCGGAAGGCGGCTTTTCGGAAGAGGAACGGGCGCGGCTTCGAAGCCTCGATTTCGTCACCGCCATTCCGCTCGGACCGCGCATCCTCAGGGCCGATACGGCGGCCGTTGCGGCGCTGGCGGTGGTCCAGGCGGCGATCGGCGACTGGAATTAGGGCGAAAACGGGTTGACATAGAAATCGCTGCTATTTTTTTGATGCGTCGTTGAAACAATTTCACTTGCAACATGGGTGGCTTGGGTCCTAATCAGCCTTCCAACTGCCCGGCCCCCTGGGCGCCTTTTTGAATACAGGTATCCCGCATGGCCCGCGACACTACCGACCAGACACCGCTCTCTTCGGTCCAGGATCTGACCGATTACATTGCCGCCGGCAACAAGCCGCGGGAGCGCTTCCGGATCGGCACCGAACACGAGAAGTTCGCCTTCTTCCGCGCCGACAACAGTCCGGTTCCCTATTTCGGCGATGCCAGCATTTCGGCCCTTTTGACCGGCTTGCAGAAGAAAAGCGGCTGGGAGCCGATCACCGACGGCGGCAACATCATCGGCCTTGCCGAGCAGAACGGCATGGGCGCGATCTCGATCGAGCCCGGCGGCCAGTTCGAACTCTCCGGCGCACCACTGGAGACGATCCACGAGACCTGCAAGGAATCGAACCAGCATCTGGCGACGCTGCGCGAAATCGCCGAGCCGATGGGCATCCGCTTCCTCGGCATCGGCGGCAGTCCGAAATGGACCTATGCGGAAACCCCGCAAATGCCGAAATCACGCTACGAGATCATGACCCGCTATATGCCGAAGGTCGGCACCCAGGGTCTCGACATGATGTACCGCACCTGCACGATCCAGGTGAATCTCGATTTCTCCTCGGAAGCCGACATGCGCAAGAAGATGCGCGTCTCGATGAAGCTGCAGTCGCTGGCGACCGCCCTCTTCGCATCTTCGCCCTTCACCGAAGGCAAGCCGAACGGGCTGCTTTCCTGGCGCGGCGATATCTGGCGCGATGTCGATAACCAACGCGCCGGCCTGCTCGACTTCACCTTCCGCGACGATTTCGGCTTCCGCGATTATGCCGAATGGGCGCTCGACGCGCCGATGTATTTCATCGTCCGCGACGGCCACTATCACGACTGTACCCATGTCACCTTCCGCCAGTTCATGAACGGCGCGTTGAAGGGCGAGGTCGCCGATCCGGCGCCGACGATGGGGGACTGGACGAACCATCTTTCGACACTCTTCCCCGACGTGCGGCTGAAGCGTTTCCTGGAAATGCGCGGCGCCGACGGCGGCCCCTGGCGGCGCATCTGTGCGCTGCCGGCCTTCTGGGTCGGCCTGCTCTACGACGATACGGCCCTTGAAGCCGCCGACGAACTGACGAAGGATTGGAGCTTTGCCGAGATCAGCGCCCTGCGCAATGCCGTTCCCGCCGAAGGCTTGAAGGCGCAATTCCGCGGCCATCCGCTCTTCGACATGGCGCGCGAGGTGATCGGCATTTCAAAGGCCGGCCTCAAGGCGCGCGGCAAGCTCAACGGCGAAGGCCAGGACGAGACCATCTTCCTTGCGCCGCTCGACGAAGTGCTCGCCAAGAAAGCAACGCTCGCCGAGGATCTGCTGTCGCTCTATCACGGCCGCTGGAACGGTTCCGTGGAACCCGTCTTCGAGGACTATCAGTACTAAGGCGAGACTGATTCAAGGAATTCAAGTTGGTTCACGGCGCCTTCGCGCGCTTCCTGGCTTCGCGCGATCGTGCCGTACGGCGAGCCGGTCTCAGTTCATCGATCGTCGGCAGCCACCACTCGGCGTCCTCAACCGGAGGAACTTTCGCCGGCCAGGTGCGGACGAGTTCTTCGAGTGTGGGAACCCGCCAATGTCCCCAGACGTGATCTTCGGTTACGCCGGGATAGAAGTCCGCAACGACGTCCGGTTCGACCAGTTCGCCTGAGATGTTGGTAAAGACGACGATTCCATAGGCGGTGGCCACCGGACGTCCGATCGGCGGCAAGTCATCGCTCTGAAGCGGGTAACGATGACGCTTGCGTTCCGCGGAGCGGCGCTTGCTGCGTATATCCAGTTCGGTCCCCTTGCGCTCCTCGGCGCGACGCCGTCTCTCCTCCGGTTCGTTTCTGCGCGCCGCAGCCTCGATATCAGGCCACCGGCGTCGGAGTTCCTCATAGGACCGGAAGGGAACGTGCCATATTCTGAGATCACCGTCCCACCGTGAGAACGGCACCTCGCGCAGTTCGTCAACGACAGTTTTCGAATAGGATGTGCGAATTCGGAAACCTGCCTTGCCGAATTCGAGATAGGCACTGTCGATCGGATCGAAGACGAAGGCGTCGCGTCCCTTCGCATCGGCGTGGGCGTCGGCTTCGGCCTCCATCTCGGCAAGCCATCGTCCGATGCGGCTGGACGCCGTCCGGCCGGGAACAAACCAGGCCTTGCGGGCATCGCTCCAGCGGGCACGGGGAAAGCGTCTTCGGAATTGCTCGACGGTCATCCTGTCATAGGGAAAGGAAATATCCGCGCCGGGCTTTTCACCGTCTTCACCGGGCGGCGCGTCGTCGTGACCAGCGGGGGATTTCGTCTCGGCCATAGAAGGAAACGCCGGCGCGCAGGGATCGGTTTCGGTGAGGATAGCATATATCCCGACCAACTTGCCGTCGTTGTGGCCGCTTTTGCCTCATCAGCTCCGTTCGTTGGCGCCTCGGCCGCATGCTCCAGCAAAATTCCTCCCTAAGTTCTTATGGCAAAAAGCCGTTTGCACATTACCATTTCCGGATATAGTGACGTGACACGCGTCACGACTCGGGGAAAGGGACCTCCATGCTGCCACTCTTCGACATGATGATGCAGGCGCAGAACGGCGCGGCGATGGAAGCGATCGCCCGGCAGTTCAACCTCGCGCAGGAACAGGCGACGAAGGCGATGGCGGCGCTGATGCCGGCCTTTTCCGCCGGGCTGAAGCGCAGCACCAGCAACCCTTACGATTTCGTCGGGCTGATGCAGGCGGTCTCCTCCGGCAACTATGGGCGATATTTCGAGGATATGAGCCGGGCCTTCACGCCGGAAGGAATTTCCGACGGCAACAACATCCTTGCCCAGCTTTTCGGTTCGAAGGAAGTTTCGCGCGCGGTCGCCGCCCAGGCCGCACAGATGACCGGCATCGGCCAGGATATTTACAAGCGGATGCTGCCGGTGCTGGCCGACACGCTGATGGGCGGGCTCTTCAAGCAGACGACCGGACAGATGGCCTCGCCGGTCAACCCCTTCGTCAACACAGCGATGGGCGAGACCATCCAGAAATGGCTTGAGAGTACCGGCTTCGCGCCGAAGCCGGCCCCGCAGCCCAGCATCTTCGACAATCCCTTCACGCAGGCAATGCAGCAGATGTTTTCGGTGCCGAAGCCTGCGCCAACGCCGACGCCGAACCCCTTCCTCGACAATCCCTTCGCCAAGGCCTTCCAGGAGATGATGGGCGGGCTCGGCCAGCAGCCGGCGGCCCCGACCAAGACCAAGACCAAGACGCCGGAGGCGTCGAAGGAAGAGGCGAAGGTCAATGCCGACAGCTATACCCAGATGCTGAACGCCATGTTCGACAGTGGACTGGAAGTGCAGAAGAGCTACCAGAAGAACCTGGAGGCGATCTTCGAAACCTATCGGCCGAAGCCCTCCTCCGAATAAAAAAACCCGGAGATGGCTTGGGAAAGCCTATCACCGGGTCAAGCGGCAGGGCTATTGGCTATCACCCTGCGGGGAAACTCGACGCTCCTACTATTCGTAGGAGCGCAAAAGAGACGACAGGCGCCAGCGATTGCGCGCCGAACGCGTCAGATGTTCCGACGGGTCCTCGAAAAAGGTCGACGCCAGGAACGCGGAGGTCAGATCGGCCCGGGTAAGGCCGATATCCCTCAGCTGCGTGTCGTTCAGATCATGCAGCGCGTTGATCTCCATGCGATTGCGGAACACGCGAAAGAGAGAGGCCAACGGTGCGAGGCCTGCCGCCAGACGCTGGAAAAACGTCGGGGTCGGCTTGCCGCAGTCGAGTTCGAGTGTCCGGTCTGTCATGCGCATTGAACTCTCCTTTCTGTACAGTGCCGCACGTCTTTTAGACGCATGAAGGGCGCTGTAACGTTTTAGATCGGCGCGCAACGCAACCCACCCCTCCCGCGAGGTCGTGCGGGAAGGAGCAAGCTGAATTCCGCTTGGACAGGCAGGGTGTCTGTCCTTCACTTTGCTTTGATTTGCATCCCGAAGATGCCAAAGACCTATTGATCAGTCCAACGAATGTTTCTAATGATTATCATCAGCTATCTTTATGGGTGAAACCATGTCCGCACCTCTTGATCTCGACCAACTGCAGACTTTCATCGCCATCGTCGATTCCGGCAGCTTCACCAAGGCGGCCGACAGGGTCTACAAGACCCAATCGGCCGTCTCCATGCAGATGCGCCGCCTCGAAGAGCGCATTGGCAAGCAGCTGTTCATCAAGGATGGGCGCGGCAACCGGCTGACGGTCGAGGGTGAAAAGCTGCTCAACTATGCCCGGCGCATCATCCGCCTCAACAATGAGGCGATCGCCGCCTTCGACGACAACAGGCTGGAGGGGACGCTGCGGATCGGCACGCCGGACGATTATGCCGACCGCTACATGCCCGAAATCATCGGCCGCTTCGCCAAGACGCATCCGAATGTCGAACTCTACATCGTCTGCGAGCCTTCGGTGGATCTCGCCGAGCGCATGCACAAAGGCGAGCTCGACATCGCCCTCGTCACCCACAATCCGCGCGAGCGCATGTCCGATGTGGTGAGAACCGAGCCGCTCTGCTGGGTGGGCTCGGCCAACCATCCGATCCGCGACGACGCGCCGGTGCCGCTTGCCGTCGGCCGGCGCGACTGCCAGTGGCGCCAGCTCGCCTGCTCGGCGCTCGATGCTGTGGGACGCGAGCACCAGATCCTGTTCACCAGTTGGTCCTGCACCGTCGTTGCCGCTGCCGTGCTTGCCGGCATGGCGGTTTCGGTCATGCCGGAATCGGCATTGCGAACAGGCATGAAAGTACTGAGCCAGGCCGACGGTTTTCCGGCGCTGCCGCCGGTGCAAATCGGCATCATGAAGCGGCCGGGCGTTTCGCTCTCACTGATGAACGCGATCACGGCGCATATCACCGCCTGCCTCGACAACATCACCCCTGCCGTCGTCGACGATACTCTCGAGGCCGATGTCAAATCCGCCCAGGCACGCCTTTATCCGCGGCTGAAGGCCGCCAATATGGTGCCGAGCTGGTAAGCCGACTCAAGCAGCGGCAGGCACGCTCGTGGTGAAAAGGGAGGCGCGGATGACGCGCTTCCATTGGTCGAGCATGCGCCGCGCCAACTCCTTGTCGCTGACGGCGGCAAGCCGGATGACGGCGCCGATCAGGTGGCTGAACAGGTAAGTGCGCGCGTACATATCCTCGTCGCAAAGGTCGGGAGTGAGATCGCGCACGGCGTCGTGGAAGATACCGGCGACGCGGCCGCTATGCTCGATGTTCAGCTGCAGCAGATCCTGATCGGTCTCCGTTCCCATCCAGACGCCGAGATAAACGGGATCGTCATGGTAGGAATCGTAATACCAGTCGATGATGGCGCAGACGCGGTCGAGCGCCTGGTCGAGCGACCTGACGTCGGCAAACATCGCCGCCGTCTTCGCCTGGATCGCCGAAGCGTGCTGGTCGAACAGGGCTTTGACGATCGCCGCCTTCTCGGGAAAATACTGGTAAACCGAACCGATCGGCACTTTGGCGGCGACGGCGAGTTCCGTCATCCGCATGGCGCTGACGCCCTTTTCGGCAATGATCCTGGCGGCCGCGGCAAGAATGAGATCCAGCCTCTGGATGCTGCGTTCCTGCTTCGGCTTCCTGCGCAAGCCGATCCGATCCATGCTTTCCGCGCCCATGTCGTTCCCATTTTTATTGTTCGCGGCGGAAGGCATGACATGCAGGGTGTTCATCGGCGGTAAATGGAAATGCTCGCATTTTAACGGTTGGGAAAAGCCCGTGACGATCACGATTCCAGGATGTGATTTTACCCATCGCAACCGGTACCGATACGGTGTCAGCCGCGTGACCGGTCAGTGACGGACGAGGCGCACGCGCGCCTCAGCTCATCGCCATCCATGCGGCGAGCCATACCCACATGGCGGCGAGTATGATGTAACCTGCGGCGAAGATCGGGCTGCGGTAGCGCATATCGTTGCTGGTGACGTGAATGGCGGCATGGGCGTAGCGCAGGGCGACGAAGGCCCAGGCGAGGACGACAGAGATGAGATTGTCGGCCTCGGTGATATAGAGAAGAATTGAGCAGGCGTAGAACAGCACGGGCAGTTCGAACTGATTGGCGAGGCAGTTCTTGACGATGAGGCTTTCGGCCGGCTCGCCGCGATTTTCGCGATAATCCGATTTGGCGATACTGCCGGCGCGGACCATTTTCGCGCGCCGCATGCCGAGCAGCGCATAAAGACCGTAGACCAGGGTCACATGGGCGAGGAGTGGCCAGAAGATTTGATAGCCGGTCATATGTTGCCGTTTCCTTTCCGCTTCTGCTTCCGCTTTCAACGCGAGCATTAGTCGAAAGACGATCGGGATACCAGCGTCGGCGGCCCGCCATCCAACATTGGCGGGCCGCCGGATTTCGTCACACCTGCGCGGCGCCGCCGTCGGCGAAGAGTTCGATACCGGTGACGAAGCTCGAATCGTCGGAAGCGAGGAAGAGTGCGGCGGCGGCGATCTCTTCGGCGCGGCCGACGCGCCCCATTGGCACCTGGGTTGCGAGATAATCGAGCAAGCCCTGCTGTTGCGCCTCATTTTTGCCGGCGAGTTCGACGAGACCAGTTGTCTTTGTAGGACCGGGGCTCAGCGTATTGATACGAATGCCGCGATCCTTGAGATCAAGGATCCAGTTGCGAGCAAAGCTTCGTAACGCGGCCTTCGAGGCGGCGTAAACACTGAAGGCGGGTGTGCCGGTCGAGCCCGCCGTCGATCCCGTCAGGATAACCGATGAGCCCGGACCGAGCAGCGGCAAAGCCTTCTGCACGGTGAAAAGAACACCTTTCACATTTCTGTCGAACGTGTCGTCATACTGCTCTTCGGTAATTTCGCCGAGCGCCAGCATCGAACCACCGCCAGCATTGACGAACAGCACATCTATCCGGCCGGCTTCGGCTTTCACGCGTTCATAGAGCCGATCAAGGTCTGCAAGCTCTGCCGAGTCCGCCTGGATGCCGACAACCTTACCCCCTATTTCCGCAACCGCCGCGTCGAGCACGTCCTTGCGCCGGCCGGTCACGAAAAGCTGGGCGCCTTCGGCGGCGAAACGCTTGGCAGTGGCAAGGCCAATGCCCGATGTCGCGCCGGTAATCACTGCGATCTTTCCACTCAATCTCTGTGTCATTGTCGTCTCCTGTTGTTCGACCGAGACTGAGATATGGACGCGGGAAACGTTTCGAAATAGAAAGAAATGAAAGCTATCGTTACAGCAATGAAATGACGAACTTTCCGGATTTCGAAGGCCTGGCCATGTTCGCCAAGGTGGCCGAAGAGCGTTCTTTCGCTCGCGCCGCTAGGACGCTCGGTGTATCGGTGCCTACCGTTTCGCGGGCCGTCAGCCGGCTGGAGGAGAGACTTGGCGCACGGCTTTTCAACCGCACCTCGCGGCAACTGGCGCTGACCGATTTCGGCTTGCGATTGGTCGACCGTGCCTCGCGGCTCTATGCGGAGGCAGAGGCTGCGGAAAATGCAGCGCGCGAGCTGTCCAGCCGACCGCGAGGGCTTATCCGGCTTGCCGCGCCGATGGCCTTCGGCACACGCTGGCTGGCGCCGATCCTGCCCGATTTTTTCGACCTCTATCCCGATATTTCTATCGACCTGCATATGAGCGACGCCGTCGTCGACCTGGTGGGAGACGGATTCGATGCTGCCCTGAGAATTGCCGTTCTGCCGGATTCCTCATTGGTCGCCCGGAGGCTGGCAGCGGTCGCTCCCTTCATTCTCGCTGCACCTGCGTACCTCGATCGATACGGCACGCCGCGACATCCGCGCGAGCTTAAGGCCGATCATTGTCTAGGATACGCCTATCGGCCGCGCCAGGACGTCTGGCGCTTTCGCAATAAGGCAGGCGAAGAGGAAGTTGTCGTGCCGGCCGGTCCGTTGCGCTCCACCAATTCGCAAGCCTTGATTCCAATGGCGTTGCACGGCCTTGGGGTTGTAGAGCTGCCGGAATTCATGGCGCACGAATATCTCGCCGATGGCAGGTTGAAAGCGATCCTACCCGACTGGACGCTGCCGAGCGGAGCGCTCTATTTCGTCACGCCCTCTGCCCGGGCTCGACCTGCGAAGGTGGAGGTGCTCTCGGATTTCATGGTGGCGCGGCTTTCAAATCCGACGTGGCGGTGGACAGGCTGATGGCACCCTCAATCTTCACGCGGCGCAAGCCAGCGGCCGATGGCAAGCCGGACAATGAGGATGAAGCAGATGGCGAGGCTTGCGAATTTCAGCCGCGTCATCCACGGCAGCAGCTGCGTTGCAAGCGTTGAGGGCGCACCATTACCGAAGGCGATGAGGCTCGAGATGTTCTCGCCATAATCGGCGATGCCGTAGATGAACGGCAGCAGATAAATCGCCCTGCCGACAGGCGGATGCACCGATCGGCCAAACCACGCACCGGCAGGACCGAGCTTGAGGAAGGCGAGGAACAGCAGCGCCGTCAGCAGTGCCGGAAAGATCAGCTCCGGCCCGAAATACATGGCGCGCAGCAACCTGGCCGCCGTCTCGTTCTCATCGAGCAGCTTTTGCATGTGGAAGACCGCCGACTCATCGTAACCGGCGAAATAGGTATCGAGCACCGCCTGCCCGGTTTCGTGCTTGAACGGAACGACGAAACCGAAGGTCGTCCAGGCGAGCACGGCAAGGCAGAGGGCTGCGAGCAGCGCGACGATCCAGAGAGGAATCCCGCTGCCCGCCTTCATGATCAGAGGCCGGCGCCCGGATAGTTCGGGCTCTCGCGGGTGATCGTCACGTCATGGGCATGGCTTTCGCGAAGACCGGCACCGGAGATGCGCACGAAGGTGGCCCGCTCCTGGAAATCCTTGAGGTCCTTGCCGCCGACATAACCCATGGCCGCCTTGAGGCCACCGGCGAGCTGGTGGATGACGCCCGAGACCGGCCCCTTGTAAGGCACCTGGCCCTCAATGCCCTCCGGCACGAGCTTCAGCGTGTCGCGCACCTCGGCCTGGAAGTAGCGGTCGGCCGAGCCGCGGGCCATGGCGCCGACGGAGCCCATGCCGCGATAGGCCTTGAAGGAGCGTCCCTGGTAGAGATAGACCTCGCCCGGGCTCTCATCGGTGCCGGCCAGCAGCGAGCCGATCATGACGGCGGAAGCGCCGGCGGCGATCGCCTTGGCCAGATCGCCGGAGAACTTGATGCCGCCATCGGCGATGACGGGCACGTCCTGATCATTCGCGGCCTGCACCGCCGACATGATGGCGGCGAGCTGCGGCACGCCGACGCCGGCGACGATGCGCGTCGTGCAGATCGAACCCGGACCGATACCGACCTTGACCGCATCCGCTCCGGCATCGATCAGCGCCCTGGTGCCGTCATAAGTGGCGACGTTGCCGGCCATGATGCGCACCGAGTTGGAAAGCTTCTTGACCCGGGTGACGGCATCGAGGACGCGTTGCGAATGACCATGGGCGGTGTCGACGACCAGAAGATCGACGCCGGCCTCGATCAGCCGTTCGGCGCGCTCGAAGCCGTCATCGCCGACGCTGATGGCGGCCGCAGCCCGAAGTCTGCCCTGCGCATCCTTGGAAGCGTTCGGGTTCAACTGCGACTTCTCGATATCCTTGACGGTGATGAGGCCGACGCAGCGGCCTTCGGCATCGACCACCAGCAGCTTCTCGATGCGATGCGAATGCAGCAGGCGCTTGGCCTCCTGCTGATCGACGTTTTCCTTGACGGTGACCAGTTTGTCCTTGGTCATCAGTTCATGGATCTTCTGTTCCTGATCGGTAGCGAAGCGGACGTCGCGGTTGGTCAGGATGCCGACGAGGCGGCCGGACTTCTCCACGACAGGAATGCCGGAAATGCTGTAGGATTTCATCAGCCCGAGTGCATCGGCAAGCGTGGCATCGGGGCCGATCGTCACCGGATTGACGACCATGCCGCTTTCAAACTTCTTCACTTGCCGGACCTGCTCGGCCTGCTCGATCGGCGTCAGGTTGCGGTGAATGACGCCGAGGCCGCCGGCCTGGGCCATGGCGATCGCCAGGCGGCTCTCGGTGACCGTATCCATGGCGGATGAGATGATCGGGATGTTGAGTTCGAAATCCCGAGCGATGCGCGTGGAGATATTCGTCTGGCCGGGCATGACCTCGGAATGTCCCGGCTGCAGCAGCACGTCGTCAAAGGTAAGCGCGTCCGCGCCGGTTGCCGTTTCTATGATGCGTGCCATGGCCAAATTCCTTCATTTAAGAAAAATGCAACCCGGCCCGGAAACGAATCGTCCGCCCCGGCGGTGTGCATGAGTTGCTTGGAAGTTGGCGAGGGCTGGTAACACGTCTATGACAGGAAGGAAATAGCAAAAAGCCCGGCGCGTCCGCCGGGCTCGTCATGGGTGCCATGCGTCCAAAGCGCATCGCGATCTTTCAGATTCGCCGCTCGCGCTTCAGATCCTTCTTTTTACGCATTCCCGGGAAAGTCGCTGCGCGTTTTTGCTGGAATTGCTCCAGATCAGATGTCGAACTGGTAGGTCTTCGGCACGAAGCGATAACCGCCATCCTGCCTCTCGACGAAGCCGACCGCCGGGAACGGCATGTGGTAGCCGAGGAAGGCGATCTTGTCGGTCGCGATCATCTCGAAAACCTTGCGGCGCGTGGCCGCCGCCTGCGCCTTGTCCATGTCGAAGCGCACCTCCCAATCCGGCCGCAGCAGCGACAGGATATAGTGATTGGCCGTATCCCCGGTCAGCACCAGGCGCTTGCCCTCGGATTCGACGTGGAACACCATGTGCCCCGGCGAGTGGCCGGCCGCCAGCATCGCCGTCATGCCGGGCGCGACGCTATCGCCGTCCTTGATGAAGGTGGTCTTTTCGGCGAGCGGTGCGACATTGGCGAGCACCGCCTTGTGACTGCCTTCGGTCGGCGTGCCCTCGCGTGCCTTGTCCGACCAGAAATCATATTCCGCCTGGCCGACGACATAGCGGGCATTCTTGAAGGCAGCCGTGCCGTTTTCCATCAGGCCGCCGATATGATCGCCGTGCAGATGGGTCAGCGCCACCAGCGTGACGTCGTCGGCCGAATAGCCTGCCGCTTTCAGGCCTTCGGTCAGTTGGCCGGCGCCGCGAGCGCGGCCGGCAGCGCCGAAGCCGGTATCGACGAGGATGACATCCGAACCGGTATCGATGAGAGCCGGCGTGTAGAAGCTCATGAACCTGTCGACCGGCAGGAAGTTTGCGGTCAGCAACGCCTGGACCGTTTCGGGGTTCTGATTGGTGCCGAAGGTTTCATAGGGCTTTTCGACGATGCTGGTGCCGTCACGGACCACGGTGAACTTATAGGAACCGAGCTTGAATTGATTGATCTCGGGCAAAAGCGTTCCATCCATATGATTGCTTTCTCCAGTTGCGGCCGCTTCGGCCCTCTCTTTGAAAATTGCCGGCGCCGCGAGCATGCCAAAGCCTGCGGCAAAAAGGGTGCGCCGCTTTATTCCCGATGAAATTGCCATATGTCCATCCTCTTATGACGTGCGATGCGTCACCGCACGGCCCGCGGTGTCGATCCCAACCGGATTTCTTGCTCCGGCCAAGTAAACATATGTCAATCTTGACTGCCGACGTTGATGCGCAAGTCGTCTCACGCAGACGTGAAGCGAACGCGTCAACGACCCGGATTTGGGGATTGGCACGGCTGGGAACTGGGACTAAACAGCACTGGCCTTCCCAGCTTCAATCCGCTGCCCCATCAAGGCTCCCGCCTATGAATCGTATCGTCCCGCTGATCCTCGCCGTCGCCCTCTTCATGGAACAGATGGATTCGACTGTCATTGCGACGGCGCTGCCGGCGATCGCTAGTGATTTGCATGTCGGGCCGATCACGCTGAAGCTGGCGCTGACCTCCTACATGGTGGCGCTTGCGGTGTTCATCCCGGTGAGCGGCTGGATGGCCGACCGGTTCGGCGCCAAGAAGATCTTCCGGCTTGCCATATCAGTCTTCGTCATCGGCTCGATCTTCTGCGCCATCTCCTCCAACCTCGTCGAATTCGTTTTCGCCCGCTTCCTGCAGGGCATGGGCGGCGCGATGATGACCCCGGTCGGCCGGCTCGTGCTGGTGCGCACGACGAAGCGCAGCGATCTGGTCTCGGCCATGGCGCTGCTCACCATCCCGGCGCTCGTCGGCCCGCTCACCGGACCGCCGCTCGGCGGCTTCATCACCACCTATTTCAGCTGGCACTGGATCTTCCTGATCAACGTGCCGGTCGGCATCATCGGCATCTGGCTGGCGACGATCTTCCTGCCGGAGGTGGAGGCGACGGCGCCGCCGAAGCTCGATTTCACCGGTTTCGTGCTCACCTCGCTTTCGGCCGCGGGCGTCGTCTTCGGCCTGTCGGTGGTCAGCCTGCCGGCCCTGCCCCCGATCATCGGCGTCACCGCCACCCTGATCGGCCTTGCCTGCGGCTTGCTCTATGTGCGCCACGCCAAGCGGCACCCGGCGCCAATCCTCAACCTCAACCTGTTCAAGAACCCGACCTTCCGCGCCTCCACATTGGGCGGCACGCTGTTTCGCATCTGCGTCGGCGCCATGCCCTTCCTGACGCCGCTGATGCTGCAGCTCGGCTTCGGGCTGACGCCATTTCAATCCGGTCTCATCACCTTTGCGGGCGCCATCGGGGCGATCACCACCAAGTTCATGGCCAAGCGCGTCTTCGCCGCCGCCGGCTTCCGCACGACGCTGCTCGGCGCCGCCATGGTGACGACGCTGGTGACTGTCGTCACCGGCCTGTTCACGCCGTCGACGCCGCATCTCGTCATCATCGGCGTGCTGTTGCTCGGCGGCTTCTCCCGCTCCTTCATGTTCACCGGCGTCAATGCGCTCGCCTTTGCCGACATCGATGATGCCGAAGCCAGCCAAGCGACTTCGATGAGCTCGGTGATGCAGCAGATCAGCCTGGCACTCGGCGTCGCGGTCGCCGCCGCGATCCTGGAGAGCTCGATCTATATCAGCGGCGAGGAATTGCAGGTCGCCGACTTCCACCTCGCCTTCTACATCATCGCCGGGCTGACTGTTATTGCGACCATTCCCTTCATCCGGATGGACCGCAATGCCGGCGCGCTCGTTTCCGGCCACCGCTCGAAGAGGATGGCGGTAGCAACCGTTGAAGCCGAGCAGCACGCGGTGAAATAAGGCAGCCTAAAGCGTGTCGCGATCATTCAGATTCGCTTGTTACGCTTTAGATCTTTAGTTTTTCGCATGTCTATAGCGCAAAACCGCTGCACACTTTTGCGCGGCATGCTCTATTCGGGGCTTTCGCAGACGGCACAGAGCTTGTTGCCGTCGAGATCGCGCACATAGGCGGCATAGAAATGGGCATGGTAGGAGCGCAGACCCGGCCCGCCCTCATCGACGGCGCCCGCCGCAATCGCCGCCGCATGGAAGGCGTCGACATCCGCCCGGCGCTCGGCCGCAAAGGCCACCATGACGCCATTGCCCGACGTCGCCCGACGGTGGTTGAAGGGCGTCACCACCCAAAAGCGGCAGCGCGTATCGCCATCGGCGGCATAGCCGATTTCCTTCTCCGAACCGCGCTGGCGGCGATAACCGAGCACGGGCAGCACGGCATCATAAAAATGCCCTGCGCGATAAAGGTCGTTGGTTCCGAGCGTGACGTAAAGAAGCATGGGGATCAGCGGTTCCAATCTTAGGGCCGCATCATCGGACAGGACCGGCCCCAAGATCAAGCTTGCTCTGCTTCACCTTCCGCCTTGCGCCCCTTGAAGCCCTTGGCGAGCAGGAACATCTCGACCGATTCGGCGCGCGACGAGTTCGGCTTGACATGCACGACCTGGCGGAAGTTCTGCTTCAGCATGGCGAGCAGCTCACGCTCGGTGCCGCCCTGGAAGGTCTTGGTCAGGAAGTGCCCGCCTTCCTGAAGCACCTCGACGGCGAAATGGGCCGCCACTTCGCAGAGATGCATGGTGCGCAGATGATCGGTGCGGTGATGGCCGGTGGTGGGTGCGGCCATGTCCGATATGACGAGATCGGGCGTGCCGCCGACCGCCTCCAGCAGCTTTTCCGGCGCAGTGGGATCGAGGAAGTCGAGCTGCAGGATCTTGACGCCGGGCAGTTGGGTCATTTCGAGGAAATCGATCGCGGCCACACGGATATCCTCATCCGTCGAGCCGGTGACCTTGGCGGCGATCTGCGACCAACTGCCCGGAGCAGCGCCGAGATCGATGATGCGCCTGGCGCCGCGCAGGATATGGTGTTTCTCGTCGATCTCCAGCAGCTTGAAGGCGGCACGGGCGCGATAGCCTTCGAGCTGGGCGCGCTGCACATAGGGATCGTTGATATGGCGCTCCAGCCATTGGCGCGAGGAGGCCTTCATCTTCTTGTTCTTGACGCGCTGGCCGAGCTTGCGGCCGGTGCGGTTTCCCGCGATCGGTGCCTTGGTCATGCCTTCCTCTATCTCGCTCTCTGGCCGCGTCGGTTGCGGTGGCGCCGCCACACGCCGTCATCGGCCATCATGTCTGTCAGCAGGCCTTCCCTCAAGCCGCGATCGGCAACGCGCATGCGCGGGCTCGGCCAGCGGCGGCGGATCGCCTCGAGGATGGCGCAGCCGGCCAGCACCAGATCGGCCCGATCCGGCCCGATGCAGGGATTGGCGGCGCGGCTTTCGAAATCCCAGGAGAGAAGCTTCGCCTGCATGGCGGAAACCTCGTCATCGGACAGCCAGATGCCGTCGACCTTGCGCCGGTCATAACGCGGCAGGTCGAGATGGACGCCGGCAAGCGTCGTCACCGTGCCCGATGTGCCGATCAGATGGAAGTCGCCGGTCTGGGCGACCTCGATCTTCGGGCAATCGAAACTTCCGAGCATGCCTTCGACTTCGCGCACCATGCCCTCGAAAGCCTCCGGCGTGACGTCGTGCCCGCCATGGCGCTCCGACAGTGTCACGACGCCGACCGGCAGCGAGGTCCAGTGGGTGATGTGGTTGGCGAGGCGGCTGAAGCGATTGTCGCCGATGCGAATGACGGCAATCTCCGACGAGCCGCCGCCGATATCGAACAGCACGACGGAGCGCGTTTCGCGACCGACCAGCGAGGAGCAGCCGGAGACGGCAAGCCGCGCTTCGGTTTCGCGATCGATGATCTCGAGCGTCAGGCCGGTTTCGGCAACGACCCGGCTGAGGAATTCCTCACCGTTGACCGCCTGGCGGCAGGCTTCGGTGGCGATCAGCCGCATGCGGCGGATCTCCCGGTTCCTGAGCTTGGAGGCGCATATCCGCAGCGCCTCGATCGCCCGCTCCATCGCCTCATCCGAGAGACGGCCGCTTGCCGCAAGGCCTTCGCCGAGGCGCACGATGCGGGAAAAGGCGTCGACGACGCGGAACTGACCCGGGCGGGTCGGCTGGGCAATGAGCAGACGGCAATTGTTGGTGCCGAGATCGAGAGCGGCGTAGAGCTCCTCCGGCCAGGCGTGGTCGCCGGCCTGGCGATCCCCCTGAAAACCGGGATTGATTTGGCCATCCTGGCGGCCCTTGCGATTGGCGGCCGCGCCGTTCTGCATTTCGCGCGGAACGGATATGCGCGCCTCTTCCACGCGGCTTTCCTGTTGCGGAGCACTGGAAGGCTTTGCCGATGTCAGCGGCCGGCCCTGCAGACCGCGCTTGCCACGATGCTTGCGGCGGTTGCGCCGGCTCGGCGCCGAATCGCCATCGGAGCGGGCGGCATTCTCTGCCGTTGCGGCCTGTTCCATCATAGGAGGTTGAAGTGAACCGCCCTGCGCAACACCATGGCCGCCACGACGGCGGCGCTTGCGCTTGCGGGCCGGATTGCCGGCTGCATCTTCCATCGGGCGCGCAGGCTGTCCGGCACCGCCGGAAGGCTCATGCGAAGCGGGATGAGCCACGTTGCGGGATTGCCCGCCACGTTTGCCCTTGCGGCGCCTGGACTTCTTGCCGTCCTTGCGCCCTGCCGCCGACGCCCCGTCAAATTGCGGCTTAACGCCGCCTTCGGGGTCTTCCACGTTCTTTTTCCATCGCGCCGCGCAAGTCCCTGAGGTATGCAGCAGGCGCTCATTCGATTTTTGCGTTGCCGCAAGAATATCAGCGACCGCCGAATTCGCCAAATTCTTTTTTGGACAGGGGATTTGCGGCTGGTTTCACCGCTCTCCAACCGCACCGATTTTTTTCAAAACAGGTATTTGCAATCCCCCGGCTTTTGTTTATAAGCGCCGCACACCAGCCGAACCGCCTGCCGGTTCGCTTATGCTGGGGAATAGTTCAATGGTAGAACAGCGGACTCTGACTCCGTCGATCTTGGTTCGAATCCAGGTTCCCCAGCCAAAATTTTCCGAGGACGAATTCATAGGCCGACGATAGCTCCGCAGGTGATTTGCGGTGAGCAAACGACAATGTCTGCTTGCCTGACTGGCAGCTTCGTCGGCACTCAAGTCGGACTGTATCGACGTCGCAAACCCTTGCTTGGCCGAGAACGCGTCGTTAGAAGATTACGATTAAATGATGTTGAAGAGAACGTGAATTATGCTGACAGGTCAATCGATCCTCATCACCGGCGGCACCGGGTCATTCGGCCATGCATTTCTTCCAATGACACTTGAACGTTATAACCCGCGCCGCATCATCGTGTATTCACGCGATGAAATGAAGCAGTGGGAAATGGCCAAGAAATACAGTGCCGACAAGCGAGTACGCTTCTTCATTGGTGATGTGAGAGACCGAGAGCGTCTGTACAGGGCGCTCGACGGGGTCGATTACGTCGTTCATGCCGCGGCAACGAAGATAGTGCCGACAGCGGAATACAATCCCTTTGAGTGCATCAAGACCAACATCAACGGCGCCATGAACGTCATCGACGCCTGCATAGACCGCGGAGTAAAGCGCGTCGTTGCACTCTCGACCGATAAAGCCAGCAGCCCGATCAACCTGTACGGAGCAACCAAACTCGCTTCCGACAAGCTTTTTGTCGCGGGCAACTCATATTCGGGCGGCAATCGCACACGCTTTGCGGTGGTTCGCTATGGAAACGTCATGGGATCGCGCGGCTCGGTCATTCCGTTTTTCCTCTCCATCAAAGACAAGGGTGTGCTGCCCATCACCGACTCGCGCATGACCCGGTTCATGATCACGCTTGAACAAGGTGTGGAACTGGTCTGGCACGCTTTCGACGACATGGAAGGCGGCGAGATCTACGTCAAAAAAATCCCTTCCATGAAGATGGTGGATCTCGCCGCCGCCGTTGCACCGGAAGCTCAGATCGAAATTGTCGGTATCCGCCCAGGCGAGAAACTTCATGAGCAGATGATTGGCGAAGAAGACTCCTTCTACACCTACGAATATAACGATCATTTCAAGATACTGCCGGCCATCAATAATTGGGGCACCAGTGCCGAGCGCATAAAGGACGGGGTGAAAGTCGCGGAAGGCTTCAGCTATACCAGCGACAACAATAAGGAATGGCTGAGCGTTGCATCTCTCCAGACCTGGATCGAAGAAAATCGTCTCAAGATCGGAATGATATGAGTTCCTCCATTCCCTATGGCAGACAGGATATCAACGATGCGGATATCGACGCAGTCGTCGCCGTTCTGAGATCTGACTTTCTGACGCAAGGCCCTGTCGTGCCTCGTTTCGAGCAGGCCGTCGCATCCTATTGCGGTGCACTCCATGCTGTTGCGGTGAACAGCGCGACCTCGGCGCTCCACATTGCCTGCCTCGCTCTCGGACTTGGTCCCGGTGACTTGCTTTGGACAAGCCCGATCACCTTCGTGGCATCCGCCAATTGCGCTCTCTACTGTGGCGCTGATGTCGACTTCGTCGATATCGACAAGGACAGCTACAATCTTTCGCCGGCAGCGCTCGAGCAAAAATTGTTGGAAGCAGAGCGGGCGGGACGGCTGCCGAAGGTGGTCGTCGCAGTCCATCTGACCGGGCAGCCCTGTGACCTTGCGGCGATCCATGCTTTGGCGCTTCGTTTTGGCTTTGCTGTTATCGAGGACGCATCGCATGCGATTGGAGGTCGCTATCTCAACGAGCCTATCGGCAACTGCCGCTATAGCGACATTACGATATTCAGCTTTCATCCCGTGAAAATCATCACCTCGGCAGAGGGCGGAATGGCCGTTACCAACGACCCCGAACTCGCCCACAAGATGCGCCTGCTGCGTAGCCACGGCATCACCCGCGAACCCGACAGGATGACGCAACAGCCGGACGGGCCATGGTACTATCAGCAGATAGATCTCGGCTATAATTACCGCATGACCGAGTTGCAGGGCGCGCTGGGATTAAGCCAGATGGATCGTCTGGACAGCTACGTCTCCAAGCGCCATCAATTGGCGAAACGTTATGACGACGCGTTCAGCGACTTGCCTGTGATCACGCCCTGGCAGCATCCTGACGGATACTCCGCGCTGCATCTTTACGTCATTCGTGTCAAATCGGGAGAGATCGGGAAGAGTCACAAGGACATTTTCGATGCGATGCTGAAGCAAGGCATCAATGTCAACCTCCATTATATCCCGGTGCATCTGCAGCCGTATTATCAACGTTTGGGCTTTCAACGTAACACCTACCCGGAGGCTGAATCCTATTATTCAGAGGCCATAACCCTTCCGATGTACCCAACGATGACTGATGCGCAGCAGGAGCAGGTCATCGTGGCGTTGCGGGAAGCCGTTACCGCATAAGGCTGTCGATCATCCCGATCAGGGACGGCGGATTACCTGGCAGGCGGCACGCCTGCCATCTCGGACGCCACCTTCACTGCCCCCAAACCATCAATTCCTACCGCAAAGACGCGCTCCACCATTGCCTCGAGGCCATCGCCGATGAGAGCCGATAGGGCTTTCGGCAAGCTTTCGGCAAGGGATTCGGGACCGTTCGGATCCAGCGCGATAACAGCCTTTCGCGATGAAAGCGCGTGAGCGCTTTGCCTTTGATTATCCGCCAGTATGACAGTGAGGCTGGGCAAGCCGAGACAGCAGCGCTCCCACGCGCTGCCGCCGGCGGCGCCTATCGCGAGATCGCTATCTGCCATCAGCAGCGCCATATCGGTCACGTCAACACGGACCTTTGCCGGCCAGGGCATCGACCGCGCCAAATTGCGCACACCTCTCAGCCATTGCGATTGAGAACTCATAACGACCGTAATCTGGCACGATGGAGATAGCGGAGATCTCTTCAACGCCTCCAGAATGTCCGATGTCACGTTGTTCCTGTCCACTCCGCCCATGGTGATAAGAAGCTGCTGCAGTTGCGGCGTTCTCCGGCGGGCCAGGCTGTAGTGTCGTAACTCAGCAAATTCCGGACGCAGCAGCGCATAGCCCGGACCCAACAGAAGTCTGCAATTGGCAGGTACTTTGCCGGCATACTTCTGCTGACCGGTTCCGAGGTTTTGATCCAGCAACAAGTCGCAGTCGTGGACGCGATCGCCGAGATCATCGATCACCATCAGGCGATCGCAGAACGGGCGAAGCCTTTTTTCCCACCGGAAATCGATTGCGTAATGGTCGACAACGATCCAGGACCATTGCCCGCTTCTGCTCAGCAGCAGGCATTGATCTGCATCGGTTTCCTGAGCGACGCCCAGCCAGCCGGCGTGAGACAAGACAGGTTCGCCATCGGTAACATTTTCAGAGCCGCCATCCAACCTGACCAGGATATGCCCGGCATCCTCAATCAGCCTTCCAAGGCTTTCGAGCATGAACCTCGCGGCAAAAACGCAGCGGTAGCCGTGGGCCTTCAGAGTGTTCGCCAAGGTCAGGCACCGCATCACGTGGCCTGCTCCGATGTCAGCGGACGCGTCAGCACGAAAGAGAATTTTCTGCGTCATTTCACAGATGAAATCCCGATCTTGCGCGCCCGGATCTTGCATCATCGACTACCCTATTCTTCAGCGACTGAGCTCCAGTAACTCCAATCCCAGGCACATCCGGCCTTGCACTCGGTTTCAAGCGTGATCTCGTGAACATCAGCCGGTACGGCGAAACTCTCTGTCTGCTCGCCGCGATCCGCCTCTACAGCGGCTGGATCGAGACATCTTTGTGCTAGGGCCTGTTTTCCATTTCTCGCGAAGAAACATACGCCATCCGTGTGACCGCCATCTTGCCAGCCGCCAGGCCGTATGCCGAACGAGAGCGATAGCTTTGATGAGGGCGTCACCGGTAGACGCAGTACAGCCGGCGCATGGGCCAGCAGTCCCTCGGGCACCCGAGAAACAGTCGCCCCATTCAGCGCATTCGCGCGTAAAAGCGGGAGAATTTTTTCATCGCGCAGCAGGGCGTTTTCGATGATCGGTCCGCCGGAAGCCTTTCTGAGGACATCCTTGTCGAGCTCGGTAAAAGTCACCGTAATCGCAGATTGATAGAAAAGACCATGCCGGACCCCCGACTTGATTTTGACCGACTGCGCGTGCCTGAGATCCGGGTAATCCGAGTGCCCGGAAGAAACCTTCAAGTATGCGACAGGGTCGACAACCAGCGGTGAAACAAGAAAACCATCGCCTGCCATCCCGGGTATCAGCCGGTAGACGCCGGTCGATCCATCGGAATAATTGACGGATATCTCAGACATCGGCGGTCGGTAGATCAGCTCCGCCAGGCGCCCGAGAAGGGTCGGCCGCATGTCGACTGCGATCATGATCGGGTTGTCTGTTTTCGGCAGCTGAACGTCCTGGCCGAGTTCCGTCTGAACTTCGATATCCTGCTTTTTCACGCCCGATACCGCGGTCGGACGCTTCCGCAATATGATCTGCCGATCGGTTTCGATAAAAGGCTCATATCTGGCAAAAAATAGCGGCCACAGCGCTCCCTCGGCGGAAGCCGGATGCCGCCCGTCAATCGAGCCTGGGGCCATGATCAGGTATTCCGGTGCTTCAGGGCCGTCATAAAAGGCTCGAACGCGCTCAATCAGTTCTGGCGTGTAGGAGGTGTATTCCTGGACGGTCGGACGAGGACGGTAATCGAGGCCATTCCCGATGACATCCGATTGCTCTGACTGGATGATATCAACGGAACCGTTCAGCGCCGGCAGCGGCGTTTTTTGGCGAATGGCAGCCAGAGAGGCGGCATTCTCGTCCCTAAGCCTATCAAGCCAAACGGTTGGCTGAAACAGAAATTCGCGTCCGCGGGTCAAGCCTTCGGATATCTGTTGCGGCAGTGTCGGAATATTTTCAAAAGGCAACGTCTTATAGGCGACATAAACGGCGGCATAGCTCGGCATAATGCAGAGGCAGGCCATCAGGATCAGCAGCCTTTTCCACCGCGTCCCTACGTAGGATGCTGAGAATCCGACCGCCGTAATCACCATCGCCAACGCGCTCCAGGAGATAAGCGTATGGAGATCATGGCGAACAAGCCCGGCCTTGAAGGCAATGAAAAGAAAGCCGGCAATGACGAGAGGTCGGGCGATGAGGATATCGTAAGGCATGCTGCCAGCCCGCGATACGGCATCACGAAGAAGGAGCAGGATGAACACCACCGCGATTGCGAGCCAGACCGCAAGATCCGCCAGGTAGACGGACAGGCTCATTGCGCTGGAATAGCCCCCGGAAACCTGCAGGCTCGCGACCAGGAACGCAGGCAACTGCGCCAGAGGCTGGCCGGAGATAAACAGGCCCGTGTAGAGCCCGGCCACCATCACCAAAAAGTGCAGCGGAACTCGCCGGCGACGCATCGCCACGACGTCAAGCAGCAGCATCGCCAGTATGGACACCGGGAACGTGGAAAACTTGGCGAGCGCGAGTATGCCCGATAGAAACCCGCATGCAATCGTTAAGGGCAGCCCTCGTTTCGAGTCATTCTCGAACCCATATAGAGCGCCCAGAAGCGGCACGAGCAGCAGGAGAGTGTCCTTGTAAATCATGCAGATAGACAGCAGGACCCAACCTGAAATCATGCTGAGGACGTTGCCGGATGCGGAAAAAAGCAGGCCTAGCGCAAGAGCCACGAAGGCGACGATGCCAAGGGATATAATCGCCACGGCGAAGGCGGTTGTGGGCTCGAACTGCTGGGTATAGAGGCTGGATAGAGGGCCACCGGTAAAGACGAGATCTGTGCCGAACAACAGGTGATGTTCGACACCGTAAGCCAGAGCCGCCTGCCACGAAGGGTCGAGGCCGGCCTGCACCGGATGAAGGGCGAGCGGCTGAAACTTGAGATAAAGACTGACGAACAGAAGCAGAAACCCGACTGCAGCGATCCACCATGTTTTTCCCGGTGCAGACGTCTTCAACATCACCGATGGCTCCCGAACGTAAAGTATTTATGGAGAAAGTAACTTGTTGCTATCGGGCTCAGGACGCCGATGACGTGAGCGACTGTTTCCGCATGGAAATTAAACCCGACAAGCGGAACGACGAAGTGGACAAGTCCGACGCTCACAAGCCAGACCTGCGCGAATGCCACGAAATTGACAAGGCCGAACCGAATATATTCATGGCCGACATGCCGCCCCGACTTCTCGAAGACGAATATCTTCATCAGCACATAGGCTGTCGACATGCCGATCAGGTATGCCAGCACGATGGCCGGCGTGTAGTCCATAATCGTCGACAGCGCGATCCGTGAAAGAATGTTGGCCGCCGCCGCGATCCCGCCTGATACTGCAAATCGGACGAACGGCATCGAGAAAAGGCTGACGACCCCGTCCCTTATCAAGTCAATGCCTCCGCCATATTCCGGCCGTAGCGGACACTTTCAGCAATCCCGCGATCCTCGGGATAGTAATAGCAGGTGTCGGCAATCTGCAGGCCGGCGATCGGCGTCTGGATCGGCGGCAGCTTGTCGAGGAAGTTTGGTTCGCAGACAGGCTGCGCGTGTTTCAGCCGCCCGACCTTGGCCTCTATGAGATCGTCCCGGGTGATCGCTGGATTGACCTTGCGCAGATAGCCAAAGGCCTCCTCAACGAACTGGCTATCGCTCCATTGCCACTTCGCCTGGCTGGTCGGCATATAATAGGGAACATAGACGATCGTGCTCTCGACCGGCCGTAAGTTGGAAAACTCGATCAGTCCCGGAATCTCGATGCTTTCATCGACGATATTGATCCAGAAGTTTCGGCTGACGGATTTCTTCAGTTTGAACAGCAGGCAGACGACGCCGATGTTTCGGATGGCGTCGTATTTCGCTTTCGACGCTTCCGGCAGAGACGGGACAAGCGTGGAGATATAAGGTGTCGGCACAGTCGAAATGACGGCGTCCGCGGGGAAGAATTTTCCCGCCGCCGTCACTCCCGTCGTCCTGCCTGCCTCGGTCTCGATACGCTCCACGGGCATCCCGAGATGCAGACGGCCGCCTTGCGTCGTGTAGGCGGAAACAAGGGCGTCCACGAGCGTCTGGCTGCCGCCTTCGATGTAACCCAGTTCCTCCTGAAAGATGGAACGCCGCGAATTGCCAATGCGCCGGACCCGCGTGGCAATCCAGGATGCGGATACGTCGTTTGCGAGTTCATAGAACTTCAGTTCCATGAGGCGCTTCCAGAGGGTGTTGTACACTTCCCGCCCCGAACCGCCTTCCAGCCACTCTCGGGCGGTCTTGCTTTCGATAGAAGCGAAGCTCTTCGCCTTCGTGGTCAGGAACATCTGCAGACCGGTGCGAATCTTGGCAATGAGGCTGAGATGCGGGAATTTCAACAGACTGATCGGATCCCCCCAGGAATGGATCTGTCCCTTCATGTAGTAGCCCATCGATGTCGGCCGCCAGCGCATGCGATCGCCGATACCGAGTTCCTTCATCAAGGCAAACGTCGGTTCATCCGATTTGCATACGAAGTGGTAGAACCGCTCGATCGACACGCCGCCGAAATCGAAATGCGCCGCCATCCCACCCGCGACGCTATCCGCCTCGATGAGATCAACGTCGTGACCTAAACTCACAGCTCTGTGCGCTGCCGCCAGTCCCATGGCGCCAGCGCCTATAACCACAACCCGGCTCATCTCACGTCTCCTAAAACTCCAATACGATGCTGCTGTAAACCGGATCCAGGTAGCTTTGGCGGATCGCTTCGCGCAGCGGCGTCGGTGAAACATCGAACAATCCCGGCCAATCGATGACCGGAAACGTCTCAGGGATGACGAGAGCCTCAAGCTGACTGGTCGTAAAGGGAGGCTTGCTGCTGAACTTGCCGTAGACAAACAGCAACAGCCAGAACAGCCGGTAGGGCACCCTGATGATGCGTGCTCTCGGCTTCACGGTGTCATGAATCATCCGGATCACGTCGCCGTAATAGATCTGCTCCAGCCCGGATATGTCGAAGCTGCCGACCGGCTTGTTGCGCAGCGACGAGATGATGATGGCTGCGAAATCGCCGACATAGAGCGGTTGGCGGATGAACTTTCCGTCGCCGGGGATAGGAAAGACCGGCACGCGGTCCATGAAACGGCGAAGCCAGCCCAGATGTTTCCGGTCGAACCACCCGAACATCAAAGTCGGCCGCAACACAACATGCGGTATATCGGTTACGGTATCGATGAAGCGTTCCTGCGCAGTCTTGGAGCTTGTATAAAAGTCCTCGGCCTTGGAATGCACGACGGATGACGAGATGTGCACGAAATACGGGACGCCGTGCTTGCGCATAGCCGCGACGATCTGCTCGGTGGCCACGACGTTGTTGTCGATAAATTCCTGCTCGTCGAGACCGCCGATCTGCGCCTGGTTCAACAGAACGGCAGATGCGCCGGCAAAAGCGTCCTTCCATGGACCGTCCACGGCAAGATCGGCTTCGATCACCTCGATTTCGGGATGAAGCCGGCGAAGCAAGGCGGTATTGCTCGGATGTTTGTCGATGCCCACGATCTGCAGGCCGGGCTCGCTCTTCAATCGCGCAATGACGTTCTGACCGACCAGACCGGCTGCGCCGGTAATGACTATCTTCGACATCAAATTTCCATCCGGTTGAAAATGGCGCTCGGAAGGTTCCGAATGATCAACATGATGTAGCGCCAGAAGCCTGGAGCATAGGCCACCGGGCCACCTCGATACGCGCGCGCATGAACGATTGCCGCGACCTGCTCCGGCTTGGCCCAGAGCGCGCCCTTGCGGTTCATGCCCTCGGTCATCGGCGTCATCGTCGGACCGGGTTTGATGAGCGCAGCCCGCGGTCCCTTATCGGCAAAACGATGCGCTATGCCGACCACCAGCGCCTCCAGACCGGCCTTCGAAGCCCCATAGATGAAGTTGGCCCGACGGCCCCTGTCGCCTGCAACCGAGCCGATGACGGCGAGCGTGCCGCGGCCCTGCTTCTCGATAACGTTGGCAGTCGCAAGGCACCACGCGGCAGCCGAGTTGAAATTGACCCGCAGGATCGTTTCCGCCTCGGCCAAATCGCGCTCGGCCTCGCCCTGATTGCCGAGAATGCCATAGGCCAGGAGAACGTGATCGACGCCGCCAAGCTGCCTGACGAATGCGTCCAACCGCTTCTCGACGTCAGCCGGGTCACCGAGATCGCTGATGGCGACTTCGGCGGTCTCGGCGCCACGCATCTTCAGATCCGCTGCAGCTTGCGCCAGACGATTTTCGTCCCGCCCGACCAGCAGCAGGCTCGCGCCTTCTGCCGCATAAAGCCTTGCGGCCGCCGAGGCGATCGCCGAGGTAGCCCCTAAAATGATAACCCGCAATGGAGCCCCCTTTACTCTTGCGACACGCGCTTCCAGAAATGCGAACTGAACCCGCTGTCTACGTATTTGGCGAAGTCCTGCCAAGCCGGATAACCGGCCTTGAACATTCGTGCCGACATACGGCCATCCTTGGCAGGGTAAAGCCGACCGCCCGCCTCCAGCACGATATCATCGAGCCGAGCCATCAGCCTCAAGGTGGTCTCGCCATGATTTGGAAAATCCAGCGCCAATGTCGTTCCCGGTCGCGGGAAAGACAGCATTCCGGGCGAGGAAATCGCGCCGAATGTCTTGAGAACGGCTAGAAACGACCCCTGCCCGCTGGCGGAGATGGTCTTTAGCATTTCTTTCGTAGCGTCTTTCTCGACGGCCGGCGGTACCACCGACTGAAACTGATACATTCCCTTGCTGCCATACATCCGGTTCCAACGCCCGATGGAATCGAGCGGATAGAAGAACTGATATATCGGTATGTTCTGCTTCCCGGCCTTTCGCTTGCCGTTCCAGAAATACAGCGAATTGAAAGCGCTGATCGAATAACGGTTCATGCAGAGGCTGGGAAGGCTGAGCGGCATCGTGAACTTGGTGTTCCCGCGGCCCGGCAGGCGAGAGCCGGTCTTTGCGTGGTTGCCACGCGTGAAAATTCCGCGACCCAGGGATGCGCCTTTTGCGAGGCAATCGATCCAGGAGACCGTGTAGTCGAACGCGTTGTCGCTCTCGGCTGCCAGAGAGAAGAACATGTCGAGATTGTCAAAGGGAATGTTTTCGGCATCCATGACCGCGCTCTCGATCGGCAGGACTTCCAGTTCAACCCAGGTTATTGCACCGGTCAGCCCCAGGCCACCGATCGTCGCAGAAAACAGCTGGGGATCGCTTTCCAACGTTAGCTCAAGTTCCTCGCCGTTGGAGCGCATCAACCCGATCCTGCGGACCCAGCGTCCGATGGTGCCGTTGATATGATGGTTCTTGCCGTGAACATCGTTTGCGACGGCGCCGCCCATCGTCACGAAACGCGTGCCGGGTGTCACAGGTAGAAAGAATCCCTGGCGGACGATAACCCCGAGCAAGGCGTCGAACGACAAGCCCGCTTCCACCCGAACAAGGCGGCGCTCTCGATCAAAGTCAATGATCCGGTCGAGACCGGTCATATCAATCAATCCGCCTTCGGGATTGAGGCCACTGTCACCATAGGAGCGACGCAGGCCCGTCGCTAAAAGCGCTCGCCCTTCCTGGCGGCCGGACAGCACGATGCGGGCAAGCTGGTCTCGCCAGGCAGGAAAAGCTGCATGGTGTTCCGCCTGCAGCACATTACCCCACGAACGGACGTCGGCCGGCTCGAATCTGGTCATAGTGCGGCCAGGAACAAGATCGCCACCACGACGCCGAGACCCGCGCTGATACGGTCGCGAATGGCAAAGCTGACCGGGTCGTCGTTCAACTTCCCCCGGTGTGCCAGAAGCCAGATTCTGCCAAGCCAAATCGACAGCATGATAGGAATTCCACCCAGGAAATGCGGAGAGGAATAGGCTTTGCCGGGCAACATCTCCTGCAAGACGAAGATCATCAGGACGACGAGCGACGCCAGGGCGGTGCCGATACCGAGCGAAAGCGTCAAAGGCGCGTCCTCGATTTCGTAACCGCGACTCTTGAGACTCAGCGAGCCGCTGGTTGCTGCCCGAACAATTTCCGTATGACGTTTTGCCACGGCCAGCGAAAAGAACAGGAACACGGCAAAGGTCAGCAGCCATGCCGGCTTCGAACTCTCGAGCAAGACCGTCCCCATGATGAGGCGTGTCGTGAAAAGTATGCCGATAATAAGAGTGTCGAGCAGAGGAACCCGCTTCAAGCCCAGCGAATACGCTCCCGTTATCACCAGATACGCAAGGAGGGCGAGCGTGAATTGCGAGGACAGCAAGGCCGCGAAAAAGAAACCGCCTACCAGCAGCCCACCCGCGAGCATGAAACCGGCCCGGATAGACAGCTTGCCGCTGGCCAGGGCCCTGTAGCGTTTCGACCAATGCTGACGATCCGTATTGAGGTCGGCAATGTCATTGAGCAAATAGGTGGCGGAGGTGACCGCCAGGAGACAGGCGAATGCTGAGACGGTTTGCAGAATGAGTAAGAGGTTGGTCCATTCATGGGCCAGAATCAATGGAACAAAAAGCAGAACGTTCTTGGTCCAATGATGAACGCGGATGGCCTTCAAGAACTCCCTGAACTTCAGTGACGGCGAATGAAATTCGGCGATCACCGGCAGGTTGCGCCGCTTGAGCTCCCGCGACACACTTTGACTGACGCCGGCGGGCACGACGCCCTTTGACGCCTGCCATACAGGCAGGTCCGCCGCATGGTCACCGACATAGATGAAGCCGTCAGGAAAGCGACCTTCGAGATACAGCGCCTTGGCCTTGCCTTTCAGATTTGAGCTTGATGAGCCGACGGCCGAGGCGAATATGCCGACTCTTTTCGCAACCGCGTCTACCACGGATTGATTCGCGGCCGAGCAAAGATGGAGTTCATGCCCCCCTTCTGCCTTGCTGCGCAACCATTCGACGAGATCCTCCCGAAGCGGTAACACCTCGTGGGTCAAGTCGACTTCTTTCGCGAGCGCAGCCTTCAGTGCATGGCGGCCGTTCACGAGCTGTCTCAGCGCGTGAAACAGAACCAGCGGTTTACGGAAAAGCGCAACCGCAGCGGACTCATGCAAGGTGTCCGACAGGATCAGCGTACCATCCAGATCCACAATGATAGGCAATTTCGATTCTGGGTTCAGACAACCGTCAAACAACTGATTTGAAGTCTCCATGACCACCTAAGTCTATTTTTCTGCCGACCATTCGCTATACGGAATCCCAAGACCCAATATCAACAATGATTCTGGCCTAGGACCTGTCACGGGGGTCCAATAACACACCAATCGGGTTGTGGCGATCTGCGACGCCCAACCGAAGCGAACTGTTCGGCGACATGGAACAGCATGTTTCGTCGCTAAAGCCGGTGGCGCCAAAAGGGTGTCTGGTGGCGTTTCCATGAGGCGATGTCGGACGACGGTGTTTTCGAATAGCTGATTGTCGATAGCACCATCATTCGCGCCCACCAGCACGCTTCCGACGAGAAAAGGGGCTGAAGATCGGGCCCTTGGCCGTTCTCACCACGGCTTGACCACCAAAATCCAGATGGCCGCACGTGGCCTTGGATGTCCCGTTCGTCTCGTACTGACCGCCGGCCAGATTATCGAGTAACGCGCTGGCTGCACCTATCCGAGCGACTTGGTGTAAGCTGCAAGGACATCGTCGATAGGGCCACGCATCCGCATGCGACCGTGCTCCATCCAGAGGCCCTCCTTACACCATGCCCGTAACAGATCGTTCGAGTGAGACGCCATCACCAGAATTCCGGCGTTGGAAATGAAAGTGCGCATCCGTTCCTGCGCCTGGGCAAGGAATGCCGCGTCGCCTGCGCCGATACCCTCATCGATAAGCAGTATCTCCGGCTTGATCGATGTCGAGATTGCGAAGGCAAGCCGTGTCGACATGCCGGCGCTGTAAGTGCGAAGCGGCATATCGAGAAATTCGCCCAGCCCCGTCAAAGCACCGATCTCTTCTGCGCGGGCCTCGATCTCCTTGCGGCTGTATCCGAGATACATTCCCCGCAGAATGATGTTTTCCCAGCCACTTGACTCGGCATCCATACCGAAGCCGATGTCGAACATTGATGCGACTTCGCCGTCGATCTCCGCCGTTCCGATCGACGGTTCGTAAATGCCGGCCATCACCCGCAGGATTGTCGATTTGCCTGCGCCGTTGTGGCCGAGCAGGCCAAGGCGCGTGCCATGTTCGATATCCAAAGTCAGACCTTCGATCGCCCGAATGACGACCGAGCCAGTGCCTTCACGGGGCTTTATCTGTCCGCCTGTGGCTGAAGCGAGAATACTGTTCTTCAAAGAACGATGGCTGGCGCCGTAGATCGGAATGTCGACCACGACATCCTTCAGAGAAATTTTAGCCAAGGATCAGCTCCAATAGACGACGCGTGCGCGGTAACGGGCGAAAAAGACCGTAGCGATCACGCCAAGGGCAATCGTAATGCCGACACTCGCCGTCCAGTTGAGTACAGTACCCGTTTTTCCGAGCAACGGATCCCGGATGATTTCGATAAAATGATAGAAGGGATTTGCGGTCAGGACCCATGCGCGGCTTGGCATCTGGTCGGCACTCCAGATGATTGGGGTCATGAAGAAAACGATTTGCATAACGCTTCCAATGATCATCGGCACGTCGCGAAACCGCGCGCATAACGGACCGAGTATCATCGATATAAAAAATCCACTTAAGACAACAAGAAAGAGCGCCGGGAAGAACAGAAGGACATTCCAGCCCGGATTCATCAGAAATACAATAGCGATAATTATATATATTAGAAAGTTATGCACAAAAACAAGAAGCTGACTCCAGATGAACTGAAAGATAAACATGCTGACCGGCATCTTGATCTGCCGCATGGCTCCACCGGCAACGGCGAATATCCTGCATGCCCCGATGATAATTCCGTTTATCAGGCCCCAGACGATGAGACCTATCGCAAGCCTGGGCAGGTAATTCGCGACATCGATCTTCAATATCTGGGAATAAAGCACACCGAGACCAAGAACCATCATTCCCATGGAAAGTGTGAGCCACAACGGACCTATGATGGAGCGGCTGTATTGCGACTTTATCTCTCGCCAGCCCAGGTAAAGCCATAGTTCACGCTGGTCGAACCCACCACGGATATCATCCAGCGCACGCATGGTATTGCTTTTAGCTCGCGTCGCCATCGTGCTCTTCTCGATCATGCTGTTCCATCGTTGTCTCCTGGCGCAGGCGCCGTGAACGCTCGATGGCAATCGTAAACTTTAATTTTTCGTCCATCTGGATGTCAGGACGCCGAGGTGGGATCAATATCGTTTCGCGGAGGCCATGCAAGCGAAAAATCTTCGTATTCCAGTGTCAGATTGGGGTTGTAAGCCGGATCCGCCATCAACACTTTCTCCCAGCGCCGGAGCATGAAAAGCACCTCGGATTGGAAACGCTCTTTCTTTTCGGCAGTATCTTCCACCCCTCGCGTAGCCGACTCATGATGGCGTAGTTCAGCATAGGGCGTCCAGACATTCCGGAAGCCCGCCTCTCGGAGCTTCAGGCAGAAATCGACGTCATTGAACGCGACCTTGAGATTTTCCGCGTCCAGACCGCCTACCAGTTCGTAAGTGGATTTTTTGACGACAAGACATGCCGCCGTTACCGCGCTCAGCGTTTGCGTGAGCTCGCCCCGCGAGAAATAGCCATGTTCGCCGCGTCTCAACATCTTGTGGGCATGACCGGCCACCCCGCCGATCCCGAGAATGATGCCGCCATGTTGCAGCCGGTCATCCGGATACCACAGCCGCGCGCCAACCGCGCCAACCTTCGGCTGCATGGCGATCGCCATCATTTCGCTCAGCCAATCCGGAGAGACGACCTCGATATCGTTATTGACGAGGCCCACATATTCGCCGTCGACAAGGCTGACGGCCTTGTTGTTGATTGCGGAATAATTGAAAGCCTGTCCATCGCGAACCACCTTCACCCGCTCGTGCGACTGGATTTCGTCGAAATAGCGCAGCGTCGCATGGTCGTCCGAATTGTTATCGACGATCAGGATCTCGAAATTGGGATAGGTGGTTTTCTCGAGAATGGAGCTGACACACTGACGCAGAAGCCGCAATCCGTTTCGCGTTGGAATGATCAGGCTTACCTTCGGCGGATTGGGCGGCAGATCGTACCGCGCCCTGTACATGCCGGTCGGCAATATTTCGATGTGGCCAGCCAGCCCCGTCCGCTGCAGATGTTCGTTCAGGGCGGCTTGACCGGCGATGGCGGCATAATTTTTGTTGCCGCCGCTTTGCGCCGTGCTGCCGGAATGGCTTCGCCAGTGGTACAGAACCCGCGGAATATGGCAGATCTGCCCCGGCAGCAGGCCCTCGGAGAAACGCAGCACCAGATCGTAATCCTGGGCGCCTTCAAAGCCTTTCCGAAAGCCGCCGATGGCCCGCACATGATCCATCCGGTACGCGCCAAGATGGCAAACCATGTTGTGCGAACGCAGCAGATCCGGGTTCCAGTCCGGCTTGAAGTAAGGATCATAACGCCGGCCGTTTTCGATCTTGTCCTCGTCGGAATAGATCAACGCAAGGTTTGGCTCGCGGCTGATGGCACGACCGACATAATACAGCGCATCTTCCGTAAGAAGATCGTCCTGATCGAGAAGAACCATCCAGCTGCCGGACGCGAGTTCCAAGGCGGAATTGGAGGCCTCGGATATATGTCCGTTTGTGGCGCGATAAACCACCTTTATACGCGGATCGGCAGCGGCGAATTTTTCAAGAAGCGGGCGGACATGCTCGGACGTCGACTGATCGTCGGCGATGCACAACTCCCAGGACGGATAGATCTGCGCCTGCACGGACGCAATCGCTTCCTTCAGCCAATCGACCTCCGGATTGTAGACCGGCATGACGACCGAAATCAGCGGCGGGTTTTCCCACGACGCAATTTCGGAGCGGATTTTTTCGCGCCCCACCTCATCGAGGCCGGAATATCGCTTAAGCCAGCTCTCGTAGTCGTTGCCGGAAAGCGGGTTGCCTCCATGACGCAATGCCCTGGCGCGCGCCCATGCGGTTTTGCCGCCTGCCAATCCATCCCGCCTTAGGATATCAAGCGATCTCTGTGCAAGGCGCGCATAGCCGCCGTGTCTCTTGGCCAACATCTGCATCATGCCGGCAAGCTGCGGAATACGCGCACCCGCGCGGTTCGCCAACCGGAGCGGAGCCGTCAATTTCCAGCTCGTCGAAGACAGCATCATGTCCATCGCCTGGCGATGTTGTTCGAAGGCATTGGCGATACGGTCGCGATCGGCCGTCAGCAACTTTGCCTGCTCCCCAATGACTCCCAACTGCTCACGAGCCACATCTATCTGGTGATCAAGAGAATTGACGAGGCCCAGCCTCGAGTAGAGCATGCGGTTGACGGCTTGTTCTTCCGGCGTCAGAGCGCAGAGAGCCTTCAACGCCTCCGGCGCGTTCTTGCCCACGACGAGAACGCCCAGACCATTGCCGTGATGAAACTCGAAGTTCGGATGCGCGGCCGAAATCTCCGCCCAAAACTTCCAGACACCGAAGTCGCCGGTCTCTACTCGCGTATCATGAAACAGGACCACCGCTCTGTCGGATAGCGCGCTTTCCCAACTTTGAAAGTCTTCCAGCACATCCTCATAGCGATGGCGCCCATCGATATGCAGAAGATCGACGGATCCATCGGCGAACTGAGGCCTCGCATCGGCAAAAGTCGATCGCACCATGGTGCCGAAGCCTGGATATTCCTTGAGCAATTCGGCTCGGAGTGAATCGTGCACTTCAGACTCGTAGAGACCGGCATGCTCGTTCCCTTGCCACGTATCTATGGCGTAGATTTTTGTGCCGATCCCACCCGCCTTGGCTGCCTGGCAGAATGAAAGGAAGGAAAAGCCGTTGTGTGTCCCAAGTTCGACCACGGTGCGAGGCTGCAGCTCCTGCATCAGCCAGAAGGCAAAAGGCGCATGTTCGAGCCAGGCCGATTTTCTGACGTGCAGAGAAGGTTCGAGCGATTTTTTGGATACAAGCATCTAGCTCTCTCTCGGCATTTGGAACACTGCGTTATTGAGTTCAGGTTCTAGCGATAATTGCTGTGTTGGAAATAGGGTATTTGACAAAAGGTCACCCCGCAGGATTTCATCACCGGAATATCCAGTTTCGGTCTCGCGCAACGATCAGTCTTTTGGTTGGCGCCCGTTCGATACGCACAGCAAGCTCAAAGATTAGAGCGGTTTGCGCTTCCGTGAAAAGCTGAACCGCTCCAGGAGTGCCTGACCTTGCCATGGAATTCCGCAGATTGACTAACCCTTAGAATTTGACTGCTGGACAGTAAATGAGAGGTCGTCGACAAGCCCAGCTTCAATCAGTTTCAGGACGATAGGATAGATATCCCAGATCGCCACGCCGACCTTATTGGAGACTTCCAAAAGCGATGTCCTGCCGTCGAGATGAGAGATAACGTTCATCATCAGCCTGACGGTTGCGCCTGAACTCTTTGTGGAAATGGTTGGATAAAGGCCCCGTTTTCCGAGTTGCGGCTCGCCGAGAACATTGATCTTGTAATGACGATCCTGCTCCACCGCTAAGATTGCCCCTTGAACGGCTCGAATAGCTCCCCCGAGACCAGCCGGTGAAATCAGATCCAGATTGTCGAGTGAGGTATGATATTCCGCGTAAACCCCGTATTTGGAACGCATAATTGAGGCAACCGGCAAATCGATACCAGGAGCGCAATATTGCCGTTCGTCACTGCCGCGGTCCCACCAAGAATAGCGCTCAAACTCGCCAGCGACATGCTCCAAGGCATGGAGCGCCGCGCGATCTGCCAGCGTATTGCCATCCCTCGACGGCAGGAAGGAATAGGCGCGGTCATCGCCCGCGCAGGTGATGTTGAACCCGGCACGCACTCTTTCTTTCATAACTCCCAGATTGCGACTGAGATAGCAAATAGAGCCGATCGTTTCAGGGATGAATATGGCGCGAAATGAATAGGGAAGCCTATCTCGCGAGATCAGCCATTTGACAATCTCGGTTGTAACAACTGGACCAGAAAGTTCATTGTTTGCCATGGAGGGATGACAAATATAGGTGGATAGGAAAATTTCTTCTGCACTATCACCGGCGATGAGAATTTCGCCGTAATTCAGGCTGCCAGGCGCGAGCGTAGAGTCAATCCGAACCCGATATTGTCCAGGTTTCAACGACAAACGCTGATGGTGACTGAGGCAAAATCCCCACCGGCGGGAGTAATAGGACGTAACATAGGGTATAGCATCCGGCTGGTCTGGAAGCGAATAAAGATGCGCTTGCAGATCGTCCAAGGACAGTTCGCAGTTCACCGGCTCCGAATATCCCATCAGATGGAGATTGTTGGCCTTGAAATCGACGATACGATTGCCTTCCGGATCTTCGATATAGGCCTCTCGAACGTCCCATTCATCCGGCACGACCCAATCGAAAGCCTGTGTTCCCGAAGGAACGGAATGAGTGGTTAACTCCGGCATTTCCCGCGTCAATATCGCAAGCGTTTGCCTCACGCCGGGTCCAGTGATCGATCGGTTTATCGGAAACAGTTCGCAAGCCAAATTGTAGGCAGCTTGGCCCGATTCGCGCGCCGCGTCGGAATTCATTGGTTCAGCGGTTCCCGCAAGCTCACCGCCAGGCGCGCCAACATGCATTTCTTACTCCCACAATAACCTGACGCAGTCCTCCGCAGACATCACCCCGCCAGGACCCAATCTTCAAATAACCCCACGAGGAAAATTCGTCTCGGTCTTGTACCAACGAAGATGCCGCTCCGCCAGCATATGGTAATAGGCCGGATCGGCGCAGGACCTGATTTGCCCGATGACGAAATCGGTATCACCGACTTGGAAGTGCTCGGCATCGAGGGCGGTGTAGTCGACAATGGGAAACTCCCGAACGATCAAGCCGGGGATGCCGCGCCCGATCCCTTCCAAGAGCGCGGTCGAGCCCAGCGAGACGGTTAAGAATATCATGTTTGGGAGGTCTAGCTCCTTGGTCGTCTGCTCGGTGAAGCGAAAACGATGGCCGATCGGGAAAAACTGTTCAAGCCAGTCGGCTTCTTCCCAGTAGGCCTTCGGCTTAACGAGAACCTGAAATTTGTCGGGCAACTCGCCGAGTGCTCCGAAAAATTTCTGCAGCACCGCCTTTTGGGCACGACAATCCATCGTCGGCATACGGTTGATCCGGTGCGCGCCAGCAAAAACCACGATGTGAACGGGCTCTTCCGACGCATAGGAGCGGGTGCCGGAGGCCTCGGAGAGCATGAAACTAGAGTCGATATTTACGATTTCGGAGGGGATCACTCTCGACCACGTCCGCTTGGCGCTCGCCGTAACGGCAGTCACACTGGCTAATGCATCGTGTTTTTGAAAGGGAACATGGCCGGCATTGGAGGAGTGCGGCCACAAGCGGATATGTCCGCCAGCGGCGGCCACGGCGTGGCTCATAAGCGCGCCTTCTAAAAATAAATGATCGCAGACATGGGCCTCGCGGGCCTTGGAGGCAGCGACGGCTTTATTGGCATTCTCCCACGCCGCCTTCGACAGCCCTCCAACAAATGTCAGAAAGGCATCTGTGAGTTTGGGAGGTGGATTGGAGGGAGCGAAGATTGAAAATGCCTTGCGGGTCGAGACAATATCGAACGACACGTTGATGGAAGGCGGGTTGTCAACTTCGCTCCACAGATGGATATCGGCTGCCGCTGCCGATGCCGGGTCACGCACGGTCCCGACGAGAGCAGCCCGCCCGATCGTAGAACGCACCTTGTTGCGATCACGCATTCCCTCCGGGTCGAAAACCTTTTCGAACGTTGTCGTGGGGATTTTGGCGTCCACGCGCGAATGCCACCAGGCGGAGTTTGCGACAAAATTCAGTTCGCCTTTTCCGTCGGAAAACCGGTTCGACAGCTCTTGAGACCTAGCAAGTAGAAAACTTCTAGCACCGCGCCGCCTCAACTCCGCGACCAAAATGAAGGGCTCGAGTTCATTGTATGCCCAGTGATTGAGACAGGTTACCTGCCCATGGTCGATGGGGACAATAATAAGGTTCTTGCCAAATTTCTTATGCAGAAACCGTGCGAGATGACGCATCGGCAAGATAGCGCTGATCTCGGTCCAAACGGCAAAAAACCACGCTGCCTCCAGGGCCGCAGCCTCGGTCGGTGAATTTGGCGCCATCACCCGAGCGAGACGTCGGCATATCCTGCCCGATAACGCCAGTGACAGCCGTATACATTCGGAAAGATCAAAGGCGCCAAGAGGGTAGTCGCCGTCGTCGTTCAATGCATCGATAGCTTTCCTATCCAGAACCACAGACCAGCTAAGTAAACGTGCATAGAATTTGGCATCTTTTGCAACTATAATATCCGAAGAAGACGTATTCTTTAGACGAAGATCAAAGTTTATACGCCGGAAAAAGTCAGCTATCCTGGATAAACTGGCTCTCATCTTCCTCAACGGAACAGTACCCCGGCATCGCAATTTTTGCAAAAGCCCACGTTGCCGATGGCACCGACTAATCGTCTCCTGGCCGACTTTTCTCATTGGACGGGGTCAAACCTTTCGCTGCGCACAAAAGACGTGCCAGTGATAGGGCAATCCAAACCACTCCATGTCGAGATCAGCATGGCAGAAGTTTTCGAATTTCGCCTCAAAAGACTCGACCAGATCGGCACGGTCTTCGATGCAGCGCATGATTTCGCCATTGCGCATACCGAAATAGTCGTTCGCAATGATGCGATAGCCGGCTGTGTCACTCACCGTCGAATCTTGAAAAATGAAGCTGGTTTTCTTTGGAAGAGACGCAACGATCCAGCCGCCGGGTTTTAACACCCTGGCCATCTCCGCGACGTGGGCGCCAAACCTTGGGCCGCTCAATGACATGTAGTAGCAGCTGTTCCACGTCAGTAGACGGTCGAAATACGAATCCTCATATGGCAGGGAACCCGCATGACCGGCGCGGATGTCTACTTTCACGTCGTAGGCTTCCATCCGTCTGCGCAGCGTACTGCAAATTGTCTCGCTGACCTCGACTGCGCAGACATCGAAGCCTAGTCCGCTTAGGAATGGCAGATGTCTGCCGTCGCCGCAGCCCATATCCAAAATGGAGAGGTTAGCGTGATCGCGCGGCATCGTCAGCGCAGGGAACGTCCCCTTGAATATCCTTATTACGCCTTCCGCGGGGTAAGCGATCGGACTATCGCCCGAATAAAGCTCACCCCAGGCCTTTTTTGAATCATAGCCCATTCCAACCCCCATTCATATGAATCTCGTGCGACCGAGCCGTCGCTGCAGCCTCATCTGCCCAGCATCGACGCCATAGTTTTCAAACGACCAGCTTCTCGTGCCGAGCGGTCAATATATAAGGATTCCTCTCAAGCAACTCGCCGAGAAAATCGCGTGCCTTTCGACATGATTGCGCAACAATCTGTCCGCGCCCGAGCGGCACTATCTTCGACAGGCCGGCGGCGACCGATGCATTGTGATAATGCTCAAATTTTGGAACGGCATTTGGATCGGCAAGTGAGCGGCCGGTGTAGACGATTTTCGCAGCGCGCGGCCTACCATGGTCGATAATCGTTCCCATCATCGGGATATCTGAGCGATAGGCGACGCCCAGCTCGCGTTCCACCCAATGCAGGTAGGTAGAGCCGCTATCGAGATTCAGATTGCATATAGTCGCATCGGCCTCGTACAGCCGTGCCCAGATACTGCGGGGACCAAAGCAGATTGGGTCAATATCGCGCGTTAGACTGTCAGCTGAACCACCGAGAGCCACAACAGAAAGCATCGGGTCGGCGGAACGGCGCCCCATTCCATTTGCGATTAGCCAGTTGCCCAGCCCGGAGGTCGTTGAAACGCTCTTCTGAAGATCGAAAATGCCATCCTGTTTGTCGGAGCTGAACGAATAGGTAAAAACAGGCAGAACAAGGGTCCCGTCCGGTCCAAGAACGGACTTAAACGCGGCGAGCATGATATCGATAAGCTCGGACATATTCGCGGCGCCGGCTACCGGGCCGAAAAACGCTATATTGGCATGGCTGAAAACAGTCATTCCTGCGGTCAGCCCCGCAGACCGCAGGGCCTCAATAATATCGCCCTTGGTAATCATGCTGCGCTTTTCAAGCTCTCGACGACCTCGGCCAAACCTCGAATGGTTTGAAGGCGTCGATCCTGAAACGCCTCGGGTGTAAATGTGAAGCCGAATTGCGCCTCCGCTTCGAGTAGTAAATTCATGAGCGCCATGGAATCGAGACGCCCCGAGGTAAAGAGATTTTCACCGAGCTTTGCTTCTTTACCGAGCCCCGAAAAGCTCGGATCGATTTGCTCAACGAAGGCACATGCCCATTCGGTCAGATCCGTCACTGTTGGAACCCTTGCTATTCGACAATGGCAATAGCGCGCACGGGGGCGCCATCGCCTTCTTCAATCTTGAGCGGCAATGCCGATAAGATGAAGTCCTTGGTCGGAATTTGAGACAAATTGACGAGATATTCAAGAATGGCGACTCCTGCTCCCAACAGGATCGTATGATTGGGAGAGTCGCGGTCGCTTCCGCGGCCGTTGCGCGGGTCATCGGGCATAGGTGCGTCGAAGCCCACCAGACGAATGCCGTTTTCCACTATCCACTCGCAGGCCTCCTCGCTCAGATAGGGATGGTCGCTGTAATATTTCAGGCTATCGAGACGCCGTTCCCAATCATAGCGAAACAGAATACGCGATGGGAAATCCCGTCCGATACGTTCAACAAGCATTTCCCGGGTGATTTCGGTCTTGTCAGGAAGATGAGTGAAATCCAGCACCCGAGCCGGGCCATAGTAGATATCGAGGTCGGTATTTTCGATCGTCTCACCCTTGGGCACAAAGTGACGGGGCGCATCGACATGCGTGCCGGTGTGCGTGCCCAAAACGATCTTGCGCGTTTCCCGCCCTTCGACCTCGAAACGTCCCAATTGGGTAATTTCCACAACAGGGTGCCAGTGTACGGGAAAAGTCATGATACCCTCCCGCAGAGTCATAGTCAGGTCAATAATCATGTGATCGGCTCCACCAACTCAATAACCGGTCCATGCTCAGACCGGACAAGCGTTATTTTCAATGATCTATTGTTCACCATAAGCGCGAAGGACTCGCTGTGCCCCCCCAGCGCAGATAGCATGGGAAGATGAGAATGCCCGGAGCCCCGCGCCACAAGCGCGATGCACGGACTGCCCGCCGCGTCCAGAGGTGAGCGCAATACCCAGTTCGGATGATCGCAGTATTCAATCGGCAAGAGCCTGGCCTGCAGGGCTGGAATTGGACTCAACAACGACCACAGGCCGGATGCCGCGTCGGGACGAAATCGCAGCGACGAGAGAATCTCTTTTGACGCATCAACATTGAGGCTCGGCATAAGACATGCGAAAAGGCCGGATGCTCCGCCTTCGCTGAACCACACGAAGATGAGCATAAGCTCCGGGTCATAAAAGACTTCAAGCGGAGCATTCAGCGTAGCCTCTAGTCGCTTCCAAGCCTCCTGGGTCAGCGGTAAGCAGTCAGGGCTAAGAGTTTGCCATCCGGCAAGAGGCTCGGGAGACTGAAAAACCGGAATGAGGTCTGCTGATTGCATTCCCCCTGTGTGCCCATGGTCCAGAAGTTCAATGCTCATCCCGCCCGGAGCGCCAAGTGAGCGGATATGATGCCTTCGCTGGTAACGCTCGAGGAGCGCGGACTTCGTCGGGTGGTTTTCGAGATCGGGTTCGTCAAACCGCGTCGTATATCCGAGCAGGGCAAGACGCGAGGTAGAACGCTCAATATCCGGGGTATTCAGTGCGATGTGGCTAAGGCCCAGGATAAGCATCTCAAATCGTTTCCTCGGCAAGCATCTCCCGGAGGTCCTTCCGCCGAATCTTTCCCGTAGGCCCTATCGGAAAGGTCGCGACATAAGCGATGCCGTCTATTTGTACCCTCCCGCCTTTTTCACGCATCAGCCTCTGGGCATTGACAAGAATATCTGCCCCTTGCGGGCGGGCTACTTCCTCCAAGACGAGAATGACTTTCTGACCGAGCATCGCGTCGGCCAGTCCGATCAAGCAGAAGGATCGCTGGCCAAAGAGAGGCGATAGATAAGCTTCTGCCTCAAAAGGATTCACATTGACGCCGCCACGCAATATCACATCGTCGCTGCGTCCAAGGATCGAAAGGCGGTTGTTGTCGTAGCTGGCGATGTCGCTTGTCACGAACGGTTGTTGCGGAGTTCTGACCCTGCCATCTTCGAGGTAGCCCAAGAATGCGTACGGCGTTGTGATGGCAAGGGTTCCAGAATCGCCGGTCGCAATTTCAACTCCCTCCAGAGGGCAACCGACAGTCCCGAAGCACGGCGATTCTGCGTCGTCGACCGAAACATACAGAAGCTCCGAGAGCCCATAGGATTGAAGCGGAGCCAGTCCATAAGTTGATTCAAATGTCTCGGCGTCGGACTTGAGCATCGCGCCTGTACCGACGAAAAGCCTCCGGAATGCTTTGGGAAGTTGCTTGTCTCCACGATCCAACTTTGTCGCCAGCGACAACATGGTCGGCGAGAGCCATAAAGCCGATACTTCGTTTTCCGCCACGGTTCGCCAGAATTTAAGGGCAGTCCCCGTCGAAAATGCGGAATCTATGACCACCGCCGCGCCAGCTTGAAGCGGTGCAAGAATGCCATTAAATATTCCTGCCATGTAATACATGGGCATGACATTCAAGAAGCGATCCTTATTCGTAATGCTGGTCTGCCGGTTGAAGGCGTCCGCGCAAGCGAGGAAACTCTCGGCGGCATGGACGATTCCCTTGGGTGCGCCGGTCGATCCGCTGGTGAATGTGACTGTGAGAGGGGTTCCGGGCCTAACGTCCACTGGCACTTTCTCAACCGCCGGCAAATCATCCAGGCGCCAGGCTTCGGTGTTGCATACGGTCTTCCCCGTGGCATTCACTGTGGATTTCGCCCCGACCAAGCGGGCCGCCTTCTCGACGTCGGCAGGGCTTGCATCGGCCGGCTGCATGCAGAGCGTAATGCCGTGACGCATCGCAGCCAGCAGCAGCAAGGCGGCTTCAAGAGTGTTATCCACTACGGCGACGATACGATCTCCGGGGTGGATACCCATTTGCCCCAACAGCGATGCCAACCGATCCAATATCGGAACGAGTTCTGTTCCCGCGACTTCACGTCGCCGTTCGCCAGCAATATCGATAAGGATTGGATATTCCAGCTCGCGAAAGCGCTCGAAATAGCGGTCTATCAGTTTCGACATTGCCGCCTCAGAGATTTTCCTGCTCGCGTCCGTAATATTGGCTGAGGGTAAAGTGATGTTTCGTCGCGCTATGGCCCTTCAATTCCATGGCCTTTTGCTCCACCAGAGCATCGGGTGCATCCGACTGGTTCTCCTGGCAGACCGCGATGATCAGCAGACGCGGATCTACGTCATATTTGAGAGCATAGCGTCTAATCACGTGCATATAACTCGAATGAAATCCGGAATAACCGCACACCAGATCGACGCTGTCATGACCCACTTGATTTAAAAGCGGCCGCACGTGCTCTTCCGCCGCATCAAGCAGCCGCATGAGATTGAGATTTATCAATTTACCTTCACGATGCATCAGGGCCACGAAATGCTCTGTCATCGTGTTTCCGGTACAGCGGCCCATTCCCTGTAGGGACGTGTCGACCAATGCGGCGCCGCAGGCTTCGGCTTCCAGCGCATTTGCCACCGCCAAGCCTAAATTGTTGTGGCCGTGGAAGCCGAATGGCAGATCCTTAATCCGCTCACAGTACTGCCGGACAGTTTTTGGAACCATACTGCCTGCGGAATCAACGATATAGACATAGTCTGCTCCCGCAGCAACGACATAGCGCGCAGCCTCTTCGAAGACAATTGGCGGCCTTGAATAGGACTTCATAAAGTTGACGCAGGCGATAATACCGGCTGCCTTGGCTTTTTCGATAAAAGGGACCGCCTTTTTATAGGCATCTATTGAGACGCCAAAACGCAAGAATCCCATTTTAAAATCAATACAGGCATCAAGGTGTTCAAGATCGCATATGCCTGGGATCGCAAACATCCCCCATTTAGCGTCTCTTACCGCTCCAGATGCAGCCGCCATATAGGCCTCATCAGTCTCCCTGGCTTCACCTTGCCCCCTATTGGAGGCATTGAGACCAACACCATGTCCAACTTCGATAAAGTCAACACCTGCTTCGTCAAGTTCCAGACATATGTCCGCCGTCTGCTTGCGATCAAAACCGAAATTGATCACATACGATCCATCGCGCAGGGTTGTATCCAGTAATTTCATTGAGGCCTTCTCAGACAGCCGATGCCAGCGGCTTGGACAGCTTTGGAGCCACTACATACGTCCTTAGTATTGACGGGATCAAGCATTTAACAGTGAGGTGTCCCCTTCTTTGGGCCGTCCGAGCCGAATTCCTGCGGTTATGAGCGCGCTCGGCCAAGCCCGCCGAAGAGCCTTTCATCAGCACAATCGGCATTTGAATAGTCCTCTAACACTCAACAAGGGATGTGTGCTTAAGGCACGCCAAGCTACGTAGCTGGTGCGCAGCTCGGCTACGCTTAAGCACCCGGCGGCCCAACAATTTAGGTCGAGGTCTTACCAGCAAAGACCGAGATGAGCGCTGCCCTGGAAGCCTCCGAGGCAAAATCACTTGCGGCGTTCCGTTCGACCCTCGACGGCCTCAAGCCTGGCGATGATGATGCTATCTTTGAAAGACTGAGGGAATCACACCCTTCTACAATGGGGCGGTCTGGCCTAGGGTCTAATGTGGAATGTTGATGACGAGTCCCGCTTGCATTGGCGGCTAAATCGAAGGGACGAGCCACTGTGTTGATACTTCGTAAGGCAACAATCTCCGACGCGAAGGCGCTTTTCGATTGGCGAAACGACCCTGCCACACGAGCGGCTAGCATCTCCACCGAAGAGATCGAGTATGATTCTCATGTTGCGTGGCTTACGGCTACGCTCAACAATACCGCTAGGAGCCTCCTTGTTGCCGAGGAAGATGGAATCCCGGTCGGAACCGTCAGGATAGACCGCGAGCCGAATGGAACCGCAGAGCTATCTTGGACGGTTGCCCCTGATGCTCGCGGGCGCGGATTGGCGAAGCGCATGGTTCAGATGGCCGCCGAAGAAACAGCCCCTACACACACAGTCCGCGCTAAAGTAAAGGCCGACAACATAGCCTCTGCGAAAGTTGCCGTTGCTGCCGGGATGGTCCTTTTCAAGAGAGACGGCGACGTCCTGTATTTCTCCCGATAATCGTCAAAGTTTCGACGCAGCGAGGAAAAAAGCGTCGATCTGCTCGGGCGTGAAGTCCATGGCAGCGAAGCCGCTTTCCATCATCGGGGACCACCTTACGAAGGAGCCGATTACAATCGACCCGTTCGGCCGATCAGGCCATGGTAGATTCCGAGAAGCATCATTTTCGAATGGTGCCACCTCTTAACCCCAAACACACTAAAAAAGACGAACTGACGGAAAATGCGCAGAGCCAATATAAAGCGCCATGCCCAGCCGATCCATCGCCGCCGGATGAGCCAGACAGCATTGCGAACCGCATAATAGTGCCTCAAAGGGCTATGAACCGGGACGCTGCGGCCGTTGAAATCAATCCATTCGTCCCCCATCGAATGTTCCATGAAGGCATCGTTCACGCCAAATAAGCCGAAACCCTTTTCCTTGGCACGCAGGCCCCACTCGATATCGACATAATCAATGAATAGCCCCTCCTCCATATGACCAACACTCTTGAAGACGGCGACGGGAATAAGAGAACCTGAGGCAATCAGAAAATCGGCACTGCTTGTTTCCTCTTGCTCCGACCTGGGACGCCTCTTAAGCTTCAGCCCTTGTCGATATACAAAAGGCGCCGTTTCGCCTTGGCGATGGTCGAGATAGCTCGGCCCCACAGCCGCTACCGCAATCCCCCTTTCCTTCAAGCCTTCGAGAGCGGTTATGAGTTGCCGGACCATTCCAGCGGCAGGCACGCTATCTTGATCCAACAGCAGGATGTATTCACAACCCCGCGCCTCGGCTCGGCGGATCGCAACATTTTGCGCGTAGGCGATGCCGTAATTCTCGCCCAGACAGATGACCTCGATATTGAAGTCGTACACGAACGAAGGAAGCTTCGTCCCGTCGCCATTATCGACCAGACAGATACCATCAACTTGGGTGCGGATGCTCTCTATAAGCGGATACAGCGCTTCGGGATCAGGCTGATATGTGACGATAACTGCGACCGTCCGAGGCTTATCCGTCAAAGCCGATTCAGCTATCATAAAGGGCATATCCTCGACTGGTTCTTCAATCTTGCAGTCACTGCGCGGGCCATTGCATTGCGGAACGCGCAAGCATGCCGCTCGCCGTGCTTCATATTATCGGCAGGACCAAAAGAGTATCGGAATTTTGCGGTGCGCAGAATCTTTCACGGCTCACGAAACTGAACGGCAATCCGCCGCATCGGCATAGGAATAGCGATTGCATAGGCGAATATGTTGACGCTAATAGGAGACGGTATGGCTATTACATCCGTTTGTCACAGTGCACGTGCCGCCAGTGCTGAGATTGATGGAGCGGCCCAGTAGTTGCAGCGCAAGCCTGTCAGAAAGGTCGAAATGTTTACCGACGTCAATCTGCGATCGATCCGCCCCGGCTTCGGCATGAAAGCGAAGCATTTCGATACCTTGCTCGGCCGGCGTGCCGCGCGCGACATCGCTTTCGGGAAGCCCCTTGACGCCTCAATGATCGAGGGTGGGTTCGAGGCTTGAACGAGGGCTCGAACGCCGTTTGCATCATTCCGGCCCGCGGTGGCAGCAAGCGCATTCCTCGGAAGAATATTCGTCCTTTCCGCGGTCGCCCGATGCTTCTCTGGTCGATTGAGGCTGCTTTGATGTCCGGCGCTTTCGACTCGGTCCTGGTTTCCACAGACGATGACGAGATCGCGGACGTCGCCCGCGCGGCGGGAGCTGACGTGCCCTTCCTGCGGTCGGCTCGTACGTCCAACGACCACGCAACGACCGCCGATGTCCTGGAAGAGGTACTCGGGCAACTCAGCAAAATTGGGCACAACTACACCCTGGGCTGCTGTCTTTATCCGACCGCGCCGTTTGTTCAGGGCGGAGACCTGGCCACCGGACGGGCACGCCTCGAGGACAGCGATTTCGACGTCGTGATGCCGATCGCAGCCTTTTCCTACCCGATCTGGCGATCGCTGGGGCGGGACGCGGCAGGCAGGGTGCTTTTGAATTTCCCAGAAAACCTCAATGTCCGTAGCCAGGATTTGCCGGCGGCTTACCATGACGTAGGTCAGTGGTACTGGTTCCGAACTGAGGCCTTCCTGCGCACTCACATGCTTATGGGCAGCAACACCGGGTCGATCGTGGTACCGGCGGACCGCATGCAGGATATCGACACCGAGGAAGATTGGGCGATTGCCGAATATAAACACGAGAGGCTCTTCGGATAACGGCCCCCGCCTCCACCTGTTCTCCAATCGTCGCGGCATCCACGAGCCTTACAAATATAACCGTAAAATTATCGGCTTTGCCTGCTGCTCTATGCGATCGGGCAAAGCCGCTGACTTCGTACCTGGTAACAGAATAATTCGCGTCACCACCCATCGTGTGCTTCCGCGATCGCGGCACAGAGCCCGCTTTGCCGAAGCTGGGGTCGCTGTCATCGTCTCGAACACCGAGTTGCGTTGACGAATATGCATGGGTAATTATGAGAACAAAACTCCAAGGATCGCAGATGTCGCAACATGAGATCTCTATTGCTGGTCGCCGCATTGCGGATGACCAACCACCATTTATCATTGCCGAGCTTTCCGCCAACCATCTGGGAGATATCGGCCGCGCCTTGAAGTCGATCGATGTTGCGGCCGAATGTGGCGCAGATGCCGTGAAGTTCCAGACTTATACTCCCGACACACTGACCATTGACGTCGACAATGAATATTTCCGAATAAGCGGCGGCCTCTGGGATGGGCGCACTTTGTACGATCTCTATGGCGAGGCGTTCACCCCATATGAATGGCACGCCGAATTGTTTTCACATGCTAGAAGCAGAGGTATCATCCCGCTCTCGACGCCCTTCGATGAAACCGCAATCGAGCTTCTCGAAGGCCTTGACGCTCCGGCCTACAAGATTGCCTCATTCGAAGTTATCGACCTGCCATTGGTGGCTGCGGTCGCGAGACGCGGAAAACCCATGATCATTTCGACAGGCATGGCCGATCTCGCAGAAATCCAGGCGGCCGTGCAGACGGCACGCGACAACGGAACTTCCGAAATTATTCTATTGCACTGCACAAGCGCTTATCCCGCTCCGTTCACCGATGCGAGATTGCGAACGATCCCGCATATGAAGGAAGCATTCCAGGTCATCGGCGGGTTGTCGGATCATACTCCCGGTACCGCCGCAGCTGTCGCCAGCGTTGCCCTTGGTGCCCGCGTCATTGAGAAACACTTCACCTTGTCACGAGATGACGGTGGACCGGACTCTTCTTTCTCGCTAGAGCCCGATGAACTCGCCAGACTTGTTTCTGACTGCCGCAGTGCGTGGGAGGCCCTTGGGTCGGTTAGCTACAGCCTCTCCAAAAGTGAACGCGGAAGCGAGAAATTCCGCCGGTCATTATTCGTAGTGCAAGACGTCAAGGCTGGTGAAACAATCACCCACGCTCACGTTCGTTCGATCCGCCCGGGATATGGCATGCCGCCGAAGCATCTTCCGGACGTCATCGGCAGAAAGGCTGCACACGACCTTAGCCGAGGCCAGCCTCTGACGTGGAAGGATTTGGATTAGCGATTTGCTCAAGGTCGGCGTACCGTTCTCAAAACAGCGCGATCGGTACGCGCCAGCCTTCCGATCCCATCAGGCCAGACCGCAAAACGGCGAATTCGCGCCGTTCGACGTTCCAGGGGATTGCGCCAGGCGACGACGAAGCGATCTATCAGCGTCTCAGGATTGCTCATCCATCCTACAACGGAAGCGTCTACGAGCAGATTTGATCCACTTGCTCACAAGGGTTTTTCCTGAGATCGAATGCCATGCTAGCTATCGCTTTGTGTCCCGACACGCGATCACGCCTGGAGAGGCTACGACCTCTCCAGGCGGCGTTGCAAGGCAGACCCATTCCTTGGCGCAAAGCTCAAGGCACATCTGTGAAAAGCTGGGGCCAGAACCATCGATGCTCTCTGTCGGAGGCCTGCCTCGACTGTCCCATCGCCACTGCCGGTCTGCGGCTTTTCAGAGGACCGTGGCCTGTCGCTCTGATAGGGCATCGATCATGCGGTTTGACGATCAATTTTTTCAAATCAAGCGCACCTCAGGCGTGTTTTCTGGCAAAGCTGGCCCAATTGTCGCATACGCTTGCCGCCCGTCATCGAATAGAAACACGTTCATCCAGACTTCCTGTTGCCGGAATACAACGTTGAATAAAGCCATAGATTGCACCGACATCCACAGCTTGACAGCGGTGACCACGATCCTTAGCGAGGCAGCGTGGGCACGGTCAGGACCGGCAAATTGAATTACTTCAGACAACTCAAAATAGCGGTTCTTGGTCCCGAGAATGGGACGGGAGATTCGCTCGACCGAAATAACCGCATTGCGGTCTTTGCCTTTGCAATCCTTCCAGGACTTTCGTCGAACTTTAACTCCTTCATCCTCCTCGCGTCCATGGTGTGGGGCATCTATTGTCTGGCGACAGGCCGACTTGCATTGAACCTTTCGAGATCCGACCGACTGGTTGCCATCGGCATGTCGATCTACCCGTTGGTGATGATCGCGAGCATATTCATCAATCCACCTTACTCCGAGGAACTGGACTGGATATTCCGGCTCCTGCCTTTCTTTTCGGTCTGGCTGATCTTGCCGCGGATGCGCCACTCTCCCGATGGCCGTCTCGTGCCACTCTTTATCCTCGGCGCCGGCATCGGCATGATCCTGACCTTTCTTTTCAGTCTGCTGCAGATCATCTTTCTGATGCCGAGGGCAGAGGCGGGAACTTCGAACGCTGCACTCCTCGGAGTCATAGGCGTTCTTTTCGGCGGCATTGCGCTTCTCAACGTTCAATCTCCCAGAAGCGTAGAGCAAAGAATTGCGATATTGGGATATGCAGCGGGTCTCGGCTGCGTGCTGCTTTCGGGAACGCGCTCAGCCTGGCTGGTCATTCCCGTCCATATCGTCATCTTTCTCTGGTATTTTCGCAAACACAGCTTCCATCTGAGTTTGCGCAGCCTGGCCATTACCGGCTCCCTGCTGTTGGCGGGAATTGTCGCCTTGGGCAGCGGCCAAATCCTCGATCGCATCCAGGCGCTCCAGGGAGATCTGACAACACTCGAACGCAGCGACGGCGAGATCACATCGCTCAGCGCGCGGATCGCTTTGTACAAAGGCGCGCTATCGGCAATCCGTAAGGACCCGTTGACGGGTTATGGCCCGCAAAACCGGATGGCTTCGGTCCTGGCGGAACTCCCCGATAACATAAGGCCGCAGTTGCCCTTCTCGCATGTCCACAACGGCTTTCTGACCGCGGGAATCGACGCCGGCGTTATCGGCATTGCAGCGCTTTGCCTGATGCTCATGACGCCCGTGATAGGCGCGTGGAGAAAGGAAGCGGGGCCGGGCCGGGACATCTCCATCGCGCTCGCTCTTCTGCTCGTCAGCAGCTACGTGATCACGGGCAGCTTTGGCATCATGTTCAATCAGAAGGCTCTGGATCCGATCTTCGCCTACCTCGTCGCCCTCATTTGTGCGGATCGCGGCAGCACAGGCTTTGCGCCCGTCGTTCGCGGCTAAATCTCGATCCAGTGACTGCTATCGACGTCTCTCGCTCAGAGACAACAAGGTCGATATCGCTGTGCCTTCTAACTTGAACGCGACGTTGCGTTTACCTGCCTCAAGAGGCCTGCTTCCTTCGAAGCCGAAGATAAGGAGGCTACGCCTACAATCTGTTCAGGAGAGCGAGGATGGGAAGAAATTTGGTCTGGAGCGTGCTTTGGCGCTTTATCCCGGTTCGCTTGAGCACCGACAATCGCTCAAAGGGCCAATCACCGTTGCGAGCCCGCTGAAAAGCCTGGAAAGCGGCGCGATTTTCGGGGGTAAGACGATCCTCGAAGGTCTTGATCGCCTCTTCGTGAGCCGTGTTCCACGCACGCCATTGCCCCCGAAAAGCCATCCACAATCTGGCGACTTGCATTGAGATACCGTTGTTGGCGCCAACCAGGTTGGTGGCGTGCTGGCGGTATTTCAACACCGGTTCCGCATCGTATCGGACCACGCCGCCGCAGCCTGCCACAACAATATAGAACCACCAGTCGTGGGAAATGAGACGTGTTTTCGGCAATGTGTTGACCACAAGATCCCTTGCCGCCTGATTGAACATCATGGTGTTGCCTCCACCGATGCTCTGGACCAGGGCGTTGCGAAAACTTGGTTCGAGTTTGAACTCGGGCGACATTCCTGCATGATTGAGTTGTTCATCGACAATTTCGGTCCGAGCGAAATAAACTGCCGGTGTGCCAGGGTCGATCCGCGACAGCCAGTCGAACGCACGTTCGAGTTTTTCCGGATACCAAATGTCATCCTGGTCGCAGAACGCATAAGCGTCAGCATTTTTGAGATTCGAAAGGTTGTTGAGGAAGTTACCGCAAAAGCCGAGATTGACGGGATTTCGTATCAAGCGGAAGCGCGCGTCCTTTGCAACCAGAGCTTCGAGCATTTCGACGGTACCATCCGTTGAGCCGTCGTCGAAGAACGTCACATGCCAGTCGGTGAGCGTCTGCGCCTCAATGGATGCAATCTGCTCCCGAAGATAGCGCATTCCATTATAGGTCGCGCAAAGAATTTCTATCAACTGAATAACTCCGATCCAGCTCGTATAACGGGGCGCCCGGCGATTTGTCGATCCGCTGTTTCACCACACATATCGCAACCCCATGCGGTCGATGTGCCAGCGTGCGCCATAAAGCATGATCGTCACCTCTGCCAAGCGCCAACTGAAATTCAAAGCATGTCGGGCGTGAATTCTCGCTGGCAGCAGCGGTTATGCCACTCCAAAGGCGCCTTGCAGTCTCGGATAGAGGCGAGCCGGCACCTTTCACGCATCCGCTGGCAGAACTGGATTCTCATCTTGCTGTCCCGGCCCCGGCGCGGTATGTGCTCAGCAGCACGATTGGCTATATTGCCGGCGTTGGTTGCTGTCACAATTCAGCGATCGAGCCTAATGCAAGGATGTATGCATTGAATGTAGAACAACTGGGGATCGGGGACGTTAAAAGGATCACTCCCGCCAGATTCGGTGACTCGAGGGGCTATTTCAGCGAAGTCTTCAAAGATTCCTGGTTCCGCACCAACGTGGCCGACGTTTCTTTCGTGCAGGACAATGAGTCTCTTTCAGCGCAACCGGGGACCGTTCGGGGATTGCATTTTCAGCTGTCTCCCTTCGCCCAAGGCAAGCTGGTGCGCTGCCTGCGCGGCGCGCTGCTGGATGTGGCCGTCGATATCAGGCATGGCTCTCCGACCTACGGAAAGTGGGTTTCTGCAGAACTGTCGCCGGAGAATGGCTCACAGCTTTGGGTGCCGGCCGGATTTGCGCATGGGTTCGTAACTTTGCAGCCCGAGACGATCATCAGCTACAAGGTCACGGCTCCCTACAGCGCCGAGCATGACCGCGGCCTGCGGTGGAACGATGCCGAGATCGGGATCGAGTGGCCGCAGATGGATGCCTACGTTCTTTCTGATAAGGACAACAAACAGCCATTGCTTTCCGAACTCCCCGCATATTTTCAATTTTCGTAAAACGGAGGGCCTCATGCGTGTTCTTGTAACAGGTGGCGCTGGCTTCATCGGTTCGGCATTGGTGCGCTATCTCGTCAGTGAGGTCGGCGCCGACGTCCTCAATATCGACAAGCTGACCTATGCGGGCAATCTCGCCTCGCTGAAAGCGATCGAGAATGCTCCGAACTACAGGTTTCTCAAAGCCGACATTTGCGACCGAAGCGCGGTCAGCATCGCTTTCGAGGATTTTCGTCCCGATTACGTCATGCATCTGGCGGCGGAAAGCCACGTCGACCGGTCGATCACTGGGGCGGCGGATTTTATCGAAACAAATATAAATGGCACCTTCAGCATGCTGGAGGCTGCGCGACAATATTGGCAAGGGCTTCCAGCGGACGAAAAGGTGGCATTCAGGATGCTGCATGTGTCCACCGACGAAGTCTACGGTTCGCTAGGTGAAGACGGGCTGTTTGCCGAGACGACGCCTTACGATCCGTCCTCTCCCTACTCCGCATCCAAGGCGGCCAGCGATCACCTCGCAACGGCGTGGGAGCGGACCTACGGCCTGCCCGTGATCATTTCCAACTGTTCGAACAATTACGGTCCTTTTCATTTCCCGGAAAAGCTCATACCCCTCATCATATTGAATGCGCTGGAACGGAAGCCATTGCCCGTCTACGGAAGCGGCTCAAACATTCGCGACTGGCTTTATGTCGACGATCACGCACGAGCGCTGTGGCTGATCGTGCAACGGGGCCGTCTCGGCGAAAAATACAATGTCGGCGGGCGCAACGAGCGGCGGAACATCGACGTTGTCCAGCGTGTCTGCGCGATCATGGATGAAGTCCGGCCAGGACGCGCGCCGCATAGCGATCTTATAAGCTACGTTACCGATCGGCCGGGCCACGATGCCCGCTACGCTATCGACGCGACCAAACTCGAGACTGAACTCGGCTGGAAAGCACTGGAGAATTTCGACAGCGGCATCCGCAAGACCGTCGACTGGTATCTGGAAAATGCATGGTGGTGGCAGCCGCTGCGCGAGGGTGTGTATTCCGGTGAACGCCTTGGCGTGTTGAAAAAGGTGTGAGATGCGCATCGCGGTAACAGGCAAGAGCGGCCAGGTCACGTCTGCGTTGCAAGCGCTGAAGGCGCCTGACATCGAGGTCATCGCCATAGGCAGGCCCGAGTTGGATTTGCTCGCGCCTTCTATGGTGCGTGAAACCATTGCGAAGCTCAAACCCGACGTCGTCGTCTCGTCGGCCGCCTACACTGCCGTCGACAAAGCCGAAAGCGACGAGGCGGCGGCGTTCGCCATCAATCGAGACGGCGCAGGAGCCATCGCTGCCGCAGCTGCCAAGCTGTCCATTCCCGTCATCCATCTCTCGACCGATTATGTGTTCGATGGAGACAAGCCCGAACTCTATGTCGAGAGCGACCCGGTCGGACCGGTATCCGTCTACGGCAGATCGAAGCTCGAAGGCGAATATGCGGTTGCCGCAGCCAATGAGAACCATGTGATCCTGCGGACGGCTTGGGTCTATTCGACATTTGGCCATAACTTCGTGAAAACCATGCTCAGGCTTGCGGAGACGCGAGACGAGCTAAGCGTCGTGAGCGACCAACTGGGTTGCCCGACCTCCGCCAACGACATCGCCGTGGCTATCGTCAAAATAGCGGCCAGACTGTCAAAGGATTCCAGCCCGGACTTGCGCGGCGTTTTTCATTTGGCCGGCAGCGGCGAAACGAACTGGGCCGAGTTTGCTCGAAATATATTGTCCATTCTCGAGGAAAAGACCGGCAGGCGTGTCACCGTCAGGGACATTGCGACTGCCGATTACCCCACAGCCGCGAAGCGGCCCGCCAATTCCCGATTGTGCTGCGATAAGTTGAAGCGCCTTTATGGCGTCAGCATGCCGGAGTGGCAGGTATCGACGCGAGCTATTGTGACAAAGCTCTTGGAAGAGCCGAAGGAGGCCGTATGAAAGGTATTGTGCTTGCGGGAGGCAGCGGTACTCGCCTGCACCCGATGACTCATTCGGTCTCGAAGCAGTTGCTTCCGATCTATGACAAGCCGATGATCTACTACCCGCTGACCACCTTGATGCTGGCCGGCATCAGAGAGGTTCTGATCATCTCCACCCCGCACGATATGCCGCTTTTCCAGCGGTTGCTGGGTGACGGCAGCGATTGGGGCATGTCTCTGAGCTATGCCGTGCAGCCGAGCCCCGATGGACTGGCCCAAGCCTATATTATCGGCGCAGATTTCGTGGCGGGCGGGCCATCCTGTCTTATCCTCGGAGACAATATCTATTTTGGCCACGGGCTGCCCGAACTGCTTGAAGAGGGTGTATCGAAGGGTGATGGCGCGACCGTATTTGCCTATCATGTGCACGATCCCGAACGTTACGGTGTCGTCGAATTCGGCAGCGACATGACTGCAATTTCGATTGAAGAAAAGCCGGTGAAGCCGAAATCGCACTGGGCCGTCACCGGCCTTTATTTTTACGATGCCGACGTCGTTGATATCGCAGCCAATCTAAAGCCTTCGGCGCGCGGCGAATACGAGATTACCGACGTCAACAGGACATATCTGGAGCGGGGTAAGCTGCGCGTCTCGATGATGGGCCGTGGTTATGCCTGGCTTGACACCGGCACGCCCGAAAGCCTGCTCGAGGCCGGCGAGTTCGTCCGCACCCTTGAAAAACGCCAGGGCTTCAAGATCGCTTGCCCGGAGGAAATCGCGCTGGCCAAAGGCTTCATCACCAAGGAGCATTTCGCCCAGATTGCCGCCAAAGCGGGCAAAGGCGATTATGGCCAATATTTGCGTGGCCTGATGGATTAAATAGCTGCGATCCGGCGAAATAGGCATACCGTGCGAGAGTGCACGGCGGCCTTGCTATAACGGCATGCGGAAAACAAAAAGCTAAAGAGCGAATCTGAAAAATTGCGACGCTCTTTAGCAGTCAGGCTGAAAGTCTCCTCCTGACGTCCTCTCCCAACTCCTTCATGCGGTCGGCCGGAACGCGACCGATCAGCATGAAGGCATGCGTCTCGTTCGACCAGTAGACGACATTCATCCCCTTGCGGCTTTCGAGATCCGGCGTCTTAGGTCCGGCATCCGACATGACGATGCACAGCGCCATCGGGCCGGTTTCGGGGTCGAGATAGGCGATCTGGGCAAGCGGTTTGCCGTCATATTGCAAGAGCAGCGCGCGCTTGAAATCGATGCCCGGAAGCGCGACGGCTTCCGGGGAGAGCGACAGGCCGAGTTTCTCGTCAAGCGGGCCGAGCTGGGCGGCCTGGGCCTCCCGGGCAGGCACCGGGCCGGCCAGGGTTTCCGGGGTATAGAGCGAGATATAGTCGGCGACCACGCTGCGCCATTCGCTGTTTTCGTCCTTTGCCGAAAGGCGTGCGCCGATGCCGATGACGGCGCGGTCGATCGCGATGCCGGCAACGAGCGAGGCGGCGAGCGCGCCGAGGAACCGGCGACGGCTGGCGAATGTCAGCGCAGAAGCGGATTTTGCGCGCTGCTGCGCCGGGATGGCGGCGAGCATCGTCTCCAGCTTCTGACGCGGGGCTTCGGCGAGCAGCGGGGCGAAGACCTGCTCGAACGGCAGGCTGGCGCGCGCCAGGAATTCCAGCCGTTCGGCGACGTGTTCATCTTCGCTGACGAGGGCTTCGATGCGCGCAGCCTCTTCGGCCGTCAGTTCGCCGTCGATGAAGGCGGTCAGGTCCTCGTCGGAGGGAATGGTGTGTTTGGTGTTCATTGCCGTCCCCCTTCCGATCCGGCGCCGGAGAGCTTGGCGCGGGCAGCCGCCAGCCGGCTCATCACGGTTCCGATCGGGATATCCAATATGCCTGCAACCTCGCGATAGGAAAGTCCTTCCACATAAGCGAGGAAAACCACCGTCCGCTGCGCCTCGGGCAGTGCGTTCACCTGTCTCAACACCTGACCCGCCATCACATGCGTTTCGGTGTCGTGGGCGCCGTCGAAGGTCAGCGTCTCCCCGGCATCGACGAAACCCTGGCCCTGACGCACCCGGCGAGAGCGGATCTCGTTCAGCCAGATCGAATGCAGGATCGAAAACAGCCAGCGGTCAAGCCGGGTGCCGGGGATGAACTGGTCGGCGCGCTCCAGTGCGCGAAGGCAGGTCGCCTGCACCAGGTCGTCGGCGACATCGCGCTGATGCGAGAGAACGAGACCATAACGCCAGAGCCTTGCCAGATTTTCCGTCAGGCCGCTCCTGATATCCGCTTCACTCGCGATGGCCGCCTCCGCCGATCCAACATCTTTCGGGACCGCCGGATGAACCGGCGATTCCATTCTCGCGTGACTATAGGCAGGAAAGTGGGTGCGCGCGACCGACATTCTTGCATCCCTTACGTGCTTCCATCTTCCTGCCCGTGGCTTCCCAATCAGATCTTCGAGGGGTTGAGGATTGCGGCGTTCAGATCCTGATATTCCTCGCAAGTGGTGCCACAGATCGCCTTGATTGACTTCAGCTGCTCCTTGGCGAGATCGAGCTGGCCCTTGATGACATAGGCTTCGCCGAGATATTCACGGACCTTGGCATATTGCGGGTCCATCTTCACCGATTGCAGATAATAGGAGATGCCTTCGTCGGTGCGGCCGAGCTTGCGGGTGGCATAACCGCGATAATTCAGCACTTCGGCCGTGTTCTGATCCTTGACCGTGTCGAGCACGGCAAGCGCCTCCTCATAGCGGCCGGCCTTGGCCAGCGAATAGGCATAGTCGGCACGGTTCTCGTCGGAGACGTTGGCACTCTGCTGCTTGACGCATTTCTTGGCCTTCTGGTCGTAGATCTCGCCCTTCTTGCAGGTGGGCGTGGTGCTGCTGTCATCGCCGACGGCAAAGACCGGACCGGAGAGAACAGAAGCGGCAAGGCAGCCGCCGACAAGGATGGAAGCGATACGGGCTGTCATGATCGTCATGGGAGAAATTCCTCTAGAAGTGACGTTGCGAGGAGAGAACACCGCTGCATCTGGCTTTATTCGCCGACGTCTCCATTTTCTCCATCACTGCTTCGTGAAGCCGACGAGGCCGAATAAATCGTCGGGCCGCGTGTTTTCCGTTCCGCCGGGAACGACAAGGAGAATTCCGTGACCGATACCGTGAAACTCGTCAGCCTCGCCGTCGCCGCACCCGAACATGTCATTCTGCAAAAACAGGCGGTCGAAGCCTCGGCCCGGCTGTTTGCCGACCGTTTCGAGGATTTCCGCCATCTTGCCCGCGTCTTCGATAGCGCCGGCATCGTAAAGCGCCATGCGGCGCGGCCGCTTGCCTGGTTCGACGAGCCGCATGGCTGGCAGGACCGGATGCAGGCCTATGCAGAGGTGGCGGGCGGGCTTTTCGTCGAGGCTGCCAGCTCGGCTCTTCGCCAGGCAGGGCTTGAGGCCGGGGATGTCGACTGTGTCGTGACCGTGTCCTCCACCGGTTTTACGACGCCGAGCCTCGATGCGCAGCTTGCCCGCAGAATGGGTTTCAGGGCCGATATCGAGCGCGTGCCGATCTTCGGGCTCGGCTGTGCGGCCGGCGTGTCCGGCTTTGCGATCGCCTCGCGGCTGGCGCAAAGCCGGCCGGGTGCCGTCGTGCTATTCGTCTCGATCGAGCTCTGCACGCTGGCCTTCCGGCTGGACGAGCTGACGCGGCCGAACATCATCGCGACAGCGCTTTTCGGCGACGGCGCGGCCGCCTGCGTGCTGCGTGCGGGCGGAGACGGGCTGGCGGAAGTGGAATCGACCGGCGAACATCTCTTTCCCGACACGCTCGATATCATGGGCTGGAAGATCGACGATGGCGGCTTCGGCATCGTGCTGGCGCAATCGCTGCCGCCCTTTGCCGAAAGGGAGCTCGGGCCGGCAGTGACGGCCATTCTGGCGCGCAACGGGCTGAGGCCGGAGGATATCGGCCGCTTCATCTGTCATCCCGGGGGCATGAAGGTGCTGGCCGCGATGGAAAGCGCGCTGTCGATGGCGCCGGGCACGCTCGATCACGAGCGCGCCGTGCTTGCCGAATACGGCAACATGTCGTCGCCCACCATCCTGTTCGTGCTGGAACGGGCGATCCGCGCCGGATTGCCGGAGCGTGCCGCGATGATCGCCATGGGGCCGGGCTTTTCGGCGAGCTGCGTGACGCTGCGGAGGGCGGCATGATGTGGCCATCGATCGCGCTTCTGGCCTTCGTGACGCTGCAGCGGCTAGGCGAGCTCGTGCTCGCCCGGCGCAACACCGCCGCCCTTCTCGCCAGAGGCGCCAGAGAGGTGGCAGCAGAGCACTATCCCGTCATGGTGGCGCTGCATACGGCCTGGATCATCGGCCTCTGGCTGCTGGCACCGGGAAGACCGGTCGAGCTCTTCTGGTTTGTCGTGTTCATGGCGCTGCAGGGGTTGCGGCTCTGGGTGCTGGCGACGCTGAAGGGCCGCTGGACGACACGCATCGTCATCCTGCCTGGTGCGCCGCTCGTCCGATCCGGGCCCTATCGTTTCCTGCGCCATCCGAATTACGCGATCGTCATTGGCGAGATCGCCGCCCTTCCCCTCGCCTTCGGCCTGCCGCTTTACGCGATCGTCTTTTCGCTGCTCAACGCGCTTATCCTCCATGTCCGCGTGAAGGCTGAAAATGCCGCACTGAAAAGCGCAATGATTTTGAAATGAATGCGATTTTTCGTTTGCGCCGCATCATCGGCACGGGCATTTTCACCCCGATAAACAAAGCGGAATGCAGGGGAAATGACGAAGAACGCAATCGTGCTCGGCGCCGGCATCGTCGGGGTTTCCACGGCCATCCATCTTCAGCGGCGCGGCCGGCAGGTGACGCTGATCGACCGCAAGGATCCGGGCAACGAAACCTCCTTCGGCAATGCCGGCCTGATCCAGCGCGAAGGTGTCGCGCCTTACGGCTTTCCCCAGCAGCTCGGGCTTTTGCTGCGTTATGCGCTGAATAACCGCATCGATGCGCATTATCACCTGCGCACGCTGCCGAGCCAGATCGCCTTTCTCGCCCGCTACTGGTGGAACTCCAATGCGCGCCGCCACGCGCTCATCACCCGGGCCTATGCGCCGCTGATCGAAAATTCGATTGCCGAACACAAGGACCTGATCGAAGCGTCGCAGGCTGAAGCGTTGATCCGCAAGGATGGCTGGATCAAGCTTTTCCGCACGCAGGCCAAGCGCGACGCGGCTCTTGCGGAGGCAGCACTTTGGCAGAATGAATTCGGGGTGGAGTACGACAGCCTGGCTCCGGCCGATATCGCCCGCATGGAACCTGATCTTTCCGGCGATTTCGCCGGTGCTATCCGCTGGCGCGACCCCTGGTCGGTGCTCGACCCGCATGCGCTGACATCGGCCTATCGCCGCTATTTCGAAAGCCTCGGCGGCCGTTTCGTCACCGGGGATGCCGCCTCGCTCGGTCCGTTCGGCTCCGGCTGGAAGATCATGACGACAGAGGGTCCGCTCGAAGCCGAGGATACCGTCATAGCGCTCGGCCCCTGGGCGGCCGTTGCGACGCGCCGGCTCGGCTATTCCCTCCCACTCGGGGTCAAACGCGGCTATCACATGCATTATGCCGCCGAGGGCGATGCCGTGCTCAACAACTGGATGCTCGATGCCGAACGCGGCTACTTGCTGGCGCCGATGAACCGCGGCATCCGCCTGACGACCGGGGCGGAGTTTGCAACGCTCGACGCGCCGAAGACGCCGGTCCAGCTCGACCGCGCCGAAGCCGTCGCGCGCACCATCTTCCCGCTCGGCAGGCGGCTCGATCCCGAGCCTTGGATGGGTGCTCGCCCCTGCACGCCCGATATGATGCCGGTTATCGGCAAGGCGCCGCGCCATCAGGGCCTGTGGTTTGCCTTCGGCCATGCCCATCACGGGCTGACGCTCGGGCCGGTGACGGGCCGCGTGCTTGCCGAACTCATCACCGGCGAGACGCCGTTCATCGATATTGCGGCCTATTCGCCGCAGCGTTTCAAGCCGTGATGCCGAGAGCAGCGAGACCTTTGAGAGCGGTCGCCGCGATGCCGTCCACCGTGTCGTCGATATCGACGGTGACGACGCCCGGCTCGCCCGTGGGCACCTCAAGCGTCGCCAGCTGGCTTTCGAGCAGCGAGACCGGCATGAAATGGCCCTTGCGCTCGCCCATCCGCTTCGTCAGCAGCGCCTTGGAGCCTTCGAGATAGACGAAGAACAGATTGCCGCCGACAGCCGCCCGCAGCCGGTCGCGATAGACGCGCTTCAGCGCCGAGCAGGAGACGATGATGCCCTCGCTCTTGTCAAGCGAGGCCTGCATGTCCTCGCCGATTAGGTCGAGCCAGGGCATCCGGTCCTCATCCGTCAGCGGAATGCCCTTCGACATCTTTTCGACATTGGCGGCCGGATGAAGCGCATCGCCTTCGACGAAGGCCAGGTGCAGGGCCTCGGCGAGCTTTTCGCCGACGGAGGATTTGCCGCAGCCGCTGACCCCCATGACGATGATCGCATGGGGTTTGTTCATCTGCTCCGACATGATTCCTCCCAATCGATGTTTCCCGCTCAATCGAGCGGGAAGTGACAGGCATATTGTTGTTCGCCCTCTCCCCTTAATTCGGGAGAAACCTGGCGGCAATGGTCCTGCGCCTTCCAGCAGCGCGGATTGAAGTGGCAGCCCGACGGCGGCTTCAACGGCGACGGCAGCTCACCCTGCAGGCGGATGCGGCTCTTCTCGCGGTCGGGATCGGCAATCGGCGTGGCCGACAGCAAGGCGGCCGTATAGGGATGGCGTGGCCTGGCGAAGACCTCGGCGGCGGGACCGGTTTCGACCGGGCGGCCGAGATACATCACCATCACCTCGTCGGCGATATGATGGACGACGGACAGGCCATGCGAGATGAAGAGATAGGCAAGACCCATCTCCTTCTGCAGGTCCATCAAGAGGTTCAGCACCTGCGCCTGGATCGACAGATCGAGCGCCGAGACCGGTTCGTCGAGCACCAGCACCTTCGGCCGCAGCATCAGGGCGCGGGCAATGGCGATGCGCTGACGCTGGCCGCCTGAGAACATGTGGGGATAACGGCCATAATGCTCCGAACGCAGGCCGACGCGCGCCATCATCTCCTCCACCTTGCGGCGGCGGGCGGCGGCGTTGAGATCGGTGTTGATCTTCAGTGGCTCTTCGAGGATCGAGCCGACCTTCTGGCGCGGGTTGAGCGAGCCGTACGGATTCTGGAAGACGATCTGCACCTGGCTGCGCAGGCTGCGGTCGCCGACATTGGCGGGCTTGCCGTCGATCAGCAACTGCCCTGACGTCGGATCCTCGATCATGGTGACCAGGCGGGCGAGCGTCGACTTGCCGCAGCCGGATTCGCCGACGACGGCGAGCGTCTTGCCGGAATGGAGGCTGAAGCTGACGCCGTTCAGCGCCTTGACGGTGGCGTCGGCTTTGAAGAAACCACGGTTGACGGTGTAGAAGCGGGCGAGATCCCTGCCCTCGAGAACAGCATCCGTCATACGAGGTCTCCTGCAGTTTCAACGGCCATCACGCCCGGATGGCCGAGCGGCTTGCCGTCCTTCAAAGGATAGTTGCAGAGCGCCAGGCCCAACTCCGGCCCCTGACGAACGACGCCGCGATCGCATTCGACCGTGGCGAAGCCGCAGCGCGGCGCGAAAAGACAGCCTGTCGGGCGACCGTGCTGACCGGGCACGACACCGGCGATCGAGGGAAGGCGCTGGCCGACTTTGGCGCGTTCCGGGAGGGCCGCGAGCAGGGCTGCGGTATAGGGATGATGCGGATCGCGGAACAGCGCCCTCACCGGCTGCTCCTCGACCTTCTGGCCGGCATATTGCACCTGCACGCGCTCGGCGGTTTCGGCGACGACACCCATGTCGTGGGTGATCAGCACCAGCGCCATGCCCTGCTCCTTCTGCAGGCGAACGAGCAGATCGAGGATCTGGGCCTGGATCGTCACGTCGAGCGCGGTCGTCGGCTCATCGGCGATGAGCAGCTTCGGATTGCAGGCGAGCGCCATGGCGATCATGACGCGCTGGCTCATGCCGCCGGACATCTGATGCGGGAAGTTCGACAGGCGGTCTTCCGGCGCCGGAATGCCGACGAGATTCAAGAGCTCGATCGAGCGTTGGCGGCGCTCCTTGCGGTTGAGGCCCATATGAAAGCGCAGGGTCTCACCGAGCTGGAAGCCGACCGTGAAGCACGGATTGAGGCTCGACATCGGCTCCTGGAAGATCATCGCCATATCCTTGCCGACGATCCTGCGGCGCTGCCGGGCGGAGATGCCGCGCAGATCCTTGCCGTCGAACTGCATACGGTCGGCGGTGATCTTCGCTGTCCAGGGCAGAAGCCCCATCAGCGCCAGCATGGCAACGGATTTGCCCGAGCCGGATTCACCGACGACCGACAGGATTTCGCCCTTGTCGCAGGCAAGCGACACGCCGTCGACGGCGCGGAACAGACCGGAAGAGGTCTGGAATTCGACAGTCAGATTTTCAATCTCGAGGAGCGACATCACGACCTCTTCAGTTTGGGATCGAGCGCATCGCGCAGGCCGTCGCCCATCAGGTTGATGGCGAGAACGGTGATGAGAATGGCAAGACCCGGAAATGTCACCACCCACCAGGCGCGCGAGATGAACTCACGGGATTCGGCCAGCATCGTACCCCATTCCGGTGTCGGTGGCTGGGCGCCCATGCCGAGAAAGCCGAGGGCGGCGGCATCGAGAATCGCCGCCGAGAAGGCGAGCGTCGCCTGAACGATCAGCGGCCCCAGACAGTTCGGCAGGATCGTCTTGAACATCAGCCGGAAGGTGCCGGCACCGGCGACACGCGAGGCGATCACATATTCCTTCTCGCGCTCTGAAATGACCGAGGCGCGCGTCAGGCGCACGAAATGCGGCTGATTGACCAGCGAAATCGCGATCATCGCGTTGGTGAGGCCAGGCCCCAGGACGGCCACCAGCACGAGCGCGAGCAGCAGCGACGGGAAGGCCAGGATGATGTCCATCAGGCGCATGATCGAGGTGTCGACCTTGCCGCGGAAATATCCGGCGATGAGGCCGATCAGCACCCCGCAGATGACCGAAAGTGTGACGACGACGACGCCGATGAAGAGCGAAAAGCGCGCGCCATAGATCAGGCGCGAGAGAATATCGCGGCCGACGGCATCCGTTCCGAGCGGGAAGGAGGCGCTACCGCCCTCCATCCAGGCCGGCACGGCGAGCAGCACCTGGCGGTTCTGCTCGTTCGGCGCATGCGGCGCAAAGAGCGGCGCGAAGACTGCGACGACCAGGATGATGGTGAACACCACGAGGCCGATGACGGCGCCCTTGTTGCGGGAGAAATAATGCCAGAACTCCGCAACAGCGGATGGCTGACCGGTTTTGACGGTGACGGTGCTCATGAACCGCTCCTAATGACGAATGCGCGGATTGATGAAGCCGTAGAGAACATCAACAATCAGATTGACCAGCATGATGACGCCGGCGATCAGGAGCAGGCCGCCCTGGACCACCGCGTAGTCGCGCTTGAATACCGAATCGACCATCCATTTGCCGATGCCCGGCCAGGAGAAGATCGTCTCGGTGAGGATGGCGCCGGCAAGAAGGACGCCGATCTGCAAGCCGATCGTGGTAATGACGGGGATCATCGCATTGCGCAGCGCATGCACGCCGACGACGCGCAGCGACTTCAGGCCCTTCGAGCGCGCCGTGCGGACATAATCCTCGCCCAGAACCTCGAGCATCGCCGAACGCGTCTGGCGGGCGATAACGGCGAGCGGGATGGTCGCCAGCACGATGGTCGGCAGAATGAGATAGCTGACCGCCGAGGCGAAAGCGCCCTTCTGGCCTGACAGCAGGCTGTCGATCAGCATGAAGCCGGTGACCGGCTTGAAGAAATACATCAGTGAGATGCGACCGGAAACCGGCGTCCAGCCGAGATAGCCGGAGAAGAAGATGATCAGCAGCAAACCCCACCAGAAGATCGGCATGGAATAACCGATGAGGGCAACACCCATCACGCTCTGATCGAACCAGGTGCCACGCTTGACGGCCGCAAAGACGCCGGCGGGCACGCCAAGACAGACCGCGATGATGATGGCACAGAGCGAAAGTTCCAGAGTTGCCGGGAACAACGTGAAGAACTCGCCGAGAACGGGCCGCTTGGTGACGATCGAGGTGCCGAGATCGCCGTGCAGCACTTTTACGATATAATCGAAATACTGCACATATATGGGCCGGTCGAAGCCGAGATCGTGCATGATCTGGGCGTGACGTTCCGGCGCCATGACACGTTCACCCGACAGAAGCATGACCGGATCACCGGGAATCAGGCGGATGAACGAGAAGGCAATGAGCGAAACACCGAGAAACGTCGGGATCAGCACCGCGAGGCGGCCGATGAAAAAACGCAACATAGCAGGTTTTCCAATAGTTTCCGGCGGTCAGGGCAACCTGACCGCCGGCCGCACCCGGCGTTGACCGGGTAGTTTACAGATTTTTTATTATTCGGAAATGTCCACGCCGTCGAAACGGTGGATGCCGAGCGGATCCATGAAGAAGCCCGAGACCTTCTTGCTCATCGGAACGAAGACCAACGAGTGGTCGAGCGTATTCCAGGGAGCTTCCTTCTTGAAGATCAGCTGAGCCTGCTCATAAGCCTTGGTGCGCTCGGCGACGTCGGCCGTCTGCTTGGCCTTCGTCATCAGATCGTCGAACTCCTTGTTGCACCACTGCGCGCGGTTGTTGCCGCCGACAGCGTCGCAGCCAAGCAACGTATCCATGAAGTTGTCGGGATCACCGTTGTCGCCGGTCCAGCCGAGGATGACGGCACCGTCGCGATTCTTGTCGGACGAGAGCTTCAGATATTCGGCCCATTCATGGGTGACGATTTCCGCATCGACGCCGACCTTGGCCAAGTCGGCCTGCATCAATTCGGCGGCGCGACGCGCGTTCAACATGTACGGACGCGAAACTGGCATTGCCCAGATCTTCATCTTCAGATCCTTGACGCCGGCATCTGCCAGCATCTTCTTCGACGCATCGGGATCGTACTTGTCGTCTACGACGGCATCGTTATAGGACCACATCGTCGGCGGGATCGGGTTCTTGGCAACGGCCGCGGCACCCTGGAAGACGGCATCGACGATCGCCTGCTTGTTGATCGCCATGTTCAGCGCCTTGCGGACTTCGGCCTTGTCGAACGGAGCAATCAAGGTGTTGTAGGCGAGATACGAAACGTTCAGGCCGGCCTGCTCGAGCACGGTCAGGTTCTCGTCCTTCTTGAGTTCGGCGACGTCAGCCGCATTCGGATAAGGAATGAGGTGGCATTCACCGGCTTTCAGCTTCTGCGCGCGGACGGCGGCGTCAGAGGTAATCGCGAAAACCAGATCGTCGATCTTTTCCTTGCCCTTGAAATAGGTCTCGTTGGCCTTGTAGCGGATGACGGCATCCGGCTGGTAGGCGACGAAGGTGAACGGGCCGGTGCCGAGCGGCTGCTGGTTCATCTGCGCCATTTTGCCGTCGGCGGCGAGTTTGTCGGCATATTCCTTGGAGACGATCGAGGCGAAGTCCATGGCGAGGTCGGCGAGGAACGGCGCTTCGGGATGGTTGAGCGTGAACTTGACGGTGAGGTCATCGACCTTCTCGACCGACTTGATCAGCTCCGGGAAGCCCATGCCGGCAGCATATTCGTAAGAGCCGCCCTCGACATACTTGTTCCAGGGATTGTCAGCCTTGAGCTGGCGCTCGAACGAGAAGATGACATCGTCAGCATTGAAGTCACGCGTCGGCGTGAAGAAGTCGGTGGTCTGATACTTGACGCCCGGATGCAGCTTGAAGGTGTATTCCTTGCCGTCGGCCGAAACGCTCCAGCTGTCGGCCAGGCCCGGCTCGATCTCGGTGCCGCCATGCTTGAATTCGACGAGACGGCTATAGACCGTGCGCGACGACGCGTCGAAGGTCGTGCCTGCCGTGTAGAGGCTCGGGTCGAAGCCTTCCGGCGAGCCCTCGGAGCAATAGACAAGGGTCTTGGACCAGGCCGACGTCGCCATGACGGAAATCAGGGCCGTCGCTGCCAGGAGGACAGAGATCTTTTTCATAGTATTGTTTCCCGGTTGTTCTTTTTTGATGTTTTGAGATCGTAGAATGGCATCACGATCGACGGTTGATGGAACGATATTTATCTACTGAAAGCAACGGGCTACGCAGAAAAATTTTCCAGCTGGACAATTTTAGAAATTTTCAGTCAAAAATCAGCCGCATTTGGAAATATTCGGATAAAAGTGACCGAAATTTTGTCGCATTTGGTATAAACCGCCGCCATCTGACACGCGGCTGCCATTCCCCCCGACATTTCCGAGAGCGGGAGACGCCGCAAAAACAAAAACCGCGGCTGCCGGAGCAACCGCGGTTCAGAAGCACAATCTGCGCTTAGAGCGCCGTGCGTCCTTTCGGACGCACAAGGGATAGTTCAGGCGGCGGGGACAACGATCGCGGGTTTGCGATATTGCTGCTCACCGGTGATTCCGAGAAGGAAATTGATCTGTGGACGGGCCTTGACGAGGTCGTCGATGGAATATTCCGAAAGCACGGCGAAGAAGGCGTTGAGCGCCTTGCGCAGCGCCGAATTCAGGCCGCAGCTGTCGACCAGCGGGCACTCGACCTCACCGTCATCCTCGAAGCATTCGGCCATGGCGAAACTGTCTTCCGTGACCCGAACCACGTCGAAGAGGGTAATGTCGGCCGCCGGCTTGCCCAAGCGCACGCCGCCGTTGCGACCGCGCACGGTCTCGACCAGACCCGCCTTGTTGAGCGGCTGGAGAATCTTGAAAAGAAAGAGCTCGGAAACACCATAGGCCTTGGCGATTTCCGGAATCCGGCTCAAGTGCCCGTCGTTGGCAGCACAATACATCAACATGCGAACCGCATAGTTGGTCTGCTTCGTCAACCGCATGCCATTCTCCTGACTCGTGCCTGTTCAGACCTATATAGGCGGTTTGGTAGTTTTGAACAATTCCAAAATATGAAATTCGCATTCAGCTTATGAGGCCATTTGCCGCGACGTCAATTCGGCCCCATGACGGGAATCGCATGACCGGCAGTTCATCTGAAAGCAACGCCGCCGAAAATCAACAACTTAGAATCGAAAAGTTCGGGGGCCCTAAGGCCCCCGAATTGCAGATTGCAGATGGGAATGTCGTGAAGATCACTTCATCGTCGGCATGACGAACTCGGCGCCGCTCTTGATGCCCGAGGGCCAGCGGGCGGTGACCGTCTTGGTCTTCGTCCAGAACTTGATCGAATCCGTGCCGTGCTGGTTGAGGTCGCCGAAACTCGATGCCTTCCAGCCGCCGAAGGAGTGGTAGGCGAGCGGAACCGGGATCGGAACGTTGATGCCGATCATGCCGATATTGATGCGCGAGGCGAAATCGCGGGCGGCATCGCCGTCACGGGTGTAGATGGCGACGCCGTTGCCGTATTCGTGCTTCATCGGCAGCGACAGCGCTTCCTCATAGTTCGCGGCGCGGACGACGGAGAGGACAGGTCCGAAGATCTCGGTCTTGTAGATGTCCATCTCGGGCGTGACGTGGTCGAACAGGCAGCCGCCGACGAAATAGCCGTCTTCATAGCCCTGGAGCTTGAAATCGCGGCCGTCGACGACGAGCTTGGCGCCTTCCTCGATGCCGCGGTCGATCAGGCCGCGGACACGGTTATAGGCATCCTTGGTGACGAGCGGGCCCATGTCGGCCTTGTCATCGGTGTAGGGGCCGATGCGCAGCGATTCGATCTTCGGCGTCAGCTTCTCGACGAGGCGGTTGGCGGTTTCTTCGCCGACCGGAACGGCAACCGAGATCGCCATGCAGCGCTCGCCGGCCGAACCATAGCCTGCACCCATCAGCGCGTTGACGGCCTGGTCCATATCGGCATCCGGCATGATGATCATGTGGTTCTTGGCGCCGCCGAAGCACTGGGCGCGCTTGCCGTTCATTGCCGCCGTGCCGTAGACGTAGCGAGCGATCGGCGTCGAGCCGACGAAGGAGACGGCGCCGATATCCGGATCGGTAAGGATCGCATCGACAGCACCCTTGTCGCCGTTAACGACGTTGAGAATGCCGGCGGGCAGACCGGCCTCGATCATCAGTTCGGCGAGACGGATCGGCAGGGAGGGATCACGCTCGGAGGGCTTCAGGATGAAGGCGTTGCCGCAGGCGATCGCCGGCGCAAACATCCACATCGGGATCATGCCGGGGAAGTTGAAAGGGGTGATGCCGGCGCCGATGCCGACCGGCTGGCGGATCGAATACATGTCGATCGCCGGGCCCGCGCCCTCGGTGAATTCACCCTTGGCGAGATGCGGAATGCCGCAGACGAATTCGCAGACTTCGAGGCCGCGGATGACGTCGCCCTTGGCATCCTCGATCGTCTTGCCGTGTTCCTTGGAAATCAATTCGGCAAGTTCATCCATGTGCTTGTTCAGGAGTTCGACAAACTTGAAGAAGACGCGGGCGCGGCGCTGCGGATTGGTGGCAGCCCATTTCGGCTGCGCGGCCTTTGCGTTTTCGACTGCGGCGCGCAGTTCCTCGACGCTCGCAAGCGCGACCGTCGCCTGCACTTCGCCGGTTGCCGGATTGTAGACGTTGCTCACGCGGCCGCTGGTGCCGGCAACATGCTTGCCGCCGATGAAATGACCGATCTCATGCATGGGTGTTCCTCCTGTTTTTGGATGACCGACAATCGCACTTCAATTTGCACAAATCAATGCGCTGATATAAGGAACTGTTGTGCGTATATTGTAGTCCTGTCGTTGCATCGGGCCTGCTGCTTACAAACTTGGCACGGCACGTCGACAAGTCAAATCCCAAGGGGAGGTCAAACCGTTGAGTCGGAAACCCGTCGTCAGAATGGCGGAGCTGGAGATCGCTCCGGAGACGCTGGAAACCTATCGCGCATTGCTCGCAGAGGAAATCGAGGCATCGGTGGCGCTGGAAGACGGCGTCCTTTCCCTCTGCGCCGTTTCCATCAGGGACCACCCAAACCGTATCCGTATTCTTGAGGTCTACACCGACCAGGCGGCATATGCGGCCCATCTGCAGGCACCGCATTTCCTGAAATACAAGAACCAGACGGCGGGCATGGTGAGATCGCTGGCGCTGATCGAGGTCGATCCGATCGCCATGCGTGCCAAGCCATGAACTGGGACGATGTTCGGATTTTCCTGGCCGTCGCCCGCACCGGGCAGATCCTTGCCGCCTCGAAGCGGCTGGGGCTCAATCACGCCACGCTCTCGCGCCGGCTGACGTCGCTGGAAGAGGCGCTGAAGACGCGGCTTTTCATCCGCCGCACGAATGGCTGCGAGCTGACGGCCGAAGGCGAAGTGTTCCTGGCCTCCGCAGAACGGATGGAAACCGAAATGCTCGCGGTACAGGCCAGCCTCGGCCACACCGATACGGCCATTGCCGGGACCGTGCGCGTCGGCGCGCCCGATGGGTTCGGTGTTTCCTTTCTGGCGCCGCGCATGGGCAGACTGATCGAGCGCCATCCCGAGCTGAAGATCCAGCTCGTACCCGTGCCGCGCTCGTTTTCGCTGTCACAGCGCGAGGCCGATATCGCCATCACGCTGGAACGGCCGGTACAAGGCCGGCTCGTCTCTTCCAAACTCACCGACTACACGCTCGGTCTCTATGCCTCGCGCGACTATCTCGCCGCCCAGGGCACGCCCGGCGATATCGACGCCCTGAAGGCGCATCCGCGCATCGGTTATGTCGAAGACCTGATCTTCACCGCCTCGCTGAATTTCTCCGGTGAGGTGATGCGCAGCTGGGATGCAAGCTTCGAGATATCGACGGCGATCGGGCAGACCGAAGCGGTGCGATCAGGCGCGGGCATCGGCATCCTGCATGATTATATCGCCCGACAATATCCGGAGCTCCAGCGCATCCTGCCTGATATTTCGATCCGGCGGGCCTATTGGACGACCTATCACGAAACGGCGCGCGATCTCGTGCGCGTCAGGAGCGTTGCCGATTTCCTGCAGGAACTCGTCAGCGCCGAGCGCCATATTTTTCTTTAAACGTCCCGCACATGTTTTGCCGGCTCGTCGTTCTCGTCCGGGTTCGGAACCGGCGCCTCGTCGGGCAGTCTGTCCGGCTCCGGTTCCGTGATCGGAGGCACCGGCTTCCAGCCGGGCGCCGGCATCGGCGGCTGGTCGGGAATGGGTTCGTTGGGCACGGACATGACCGCCTCCCTTTCATGATCTTGGTTTGACGCGATGTTCGGGACTATTTGTCCGGCTTCAGAGATTCGGCAGCGCGCATCGGCATGCTGTCGATGATGGCGAAGAGCTCGCCATCGGTGATCGGCTCGCTGGCCTTCAGCTTGACGGTGCCGTCCTTACCGACAAGAAAGGCCGCGAACTCGCCCACATCGGCCGCCTGGAGATCGCGGCGGATCGCTTCGCCGTCGAGACCATCGGGGGCACCGAAGAGCGGCCGAACGCCGGCGCCTGATATCTTCAGCACCACCAGATCACGCTGATCGAGGGCCGAGCGATCGGCCAGCAGCTGGTTCTCCTGGCGGGCGGCGCGGGCATTGTCCCTGTCGGCGAAAACAACGAAAACGCGGTTCTTCCACTGGAACGCAGCAAGGCTTTCAATCGGCGCATAGGCACTGTTGGTCTCGTCGATCTTGGTCGCGCCATAGAGAAGGGTTTTCGACATGCTTATTCTCCGTTAATTTGGAGAACGGCGCGAGACGGCATGGGTTCCATCGAAACGAGAGGAACCAGGTTTTCATTCTGATCGTGGGGGAAATGGTACGGTTGGGGGGTCTCGAACCTCCGACCTCAGGTGCCACAAACCTGCGCTCTAACCAACTGAGCTACAACCGCATAAATCACGCTTGGCGCGACGGGGGTCACATACGAGGACTTGGCGACGAATTCAAGCCCCATTCCTCGTCAATATACAAAAAGGCTGGACGCGAGGTCCAGCCTTTTGTCTGCGATCGGTAAAGACCGATTAGGCGACCTTGAAGGAAGCCATGGCCTTTTCGGCGGCGTCCTTGGAAGGCTTTGCGAGCTTTTCGGCCACCTGCTTGGTGGTTTCCTGGATCGACTTCGCCTGCTCGATGGTGAGTTCGGCCTGCTTGCGGATGAAGGAGGTCTGCAGTTCGAAGAATTCGGCGGCGGACTTGACGCCGAGGAGCGCTTCGAAGTGCGACAGCGAGTTCTCGGAATTGACGCGCAGGATGTCGATCGCCTTCAGGCCGATCTCAACGCTGCCGGCCTGAGCCGTCTGGACGGTGGCTTCGAGCGTCTTGCCGGCTTCCTCGCCAGCGGTCTTCAGCTTGGCATAGGCATCCTTCGACTGCTGGGCGCCCTTTTCGGCGAAATCACGGAAGGATTCGGCGAACTTGGACGGGTCGAAAGAAGCAATTGAAAAAACGTCATCGGTCTTTATGGTAGCCATGGGTCGCATCCTTTGGGCTGAGGCAATCGCTGCCTTCGATAGTTGGGATGATGCTTATATAAGACATATGATTGTGCATTGCAACAATTATTGTGCGATGCACAAGACGTTAACCTTTCCGGCCGAAAACACCCTGCTCTTCTGGACCGGCATGCCACCCGCAGTTATTAATAAGCCGTTAATTTAAGAAGGCCGACAGCGACAAGGTTCGAACATGCCCGCAGTCCAATATCCGTTCATCGATATCGCCGTGCATGCACGGGTGCGGGAACGCTTTTCACGCGGCGAGGCGATGGTGCTGTTTTCGGCCGATCTTGCCCGCCTGCTCTGGGCAAACGGCGCAGGTGCGGAGCTTTTCGGCCATTCGGCGGTCTATGACCTGCTCGACCAGGGCGTCGACCGGGGCGACATTACCTTCCGCCAGCTGGAAACGGCCGCGCGCCAGCTTTCCGATATCGGTGACAACAGAAGCCTGATGATCCGCGTCGCCAAGGGCTTCCAGCGCGCCCAGGTGCAGGCGGCGGCCGAACTGATCCGGCTCTCCTCAGGCGAAAAGGCCATCCTGTTTTCGGTGCCGGTCTCGGCCAAGCCAATGGCGGCCGTCGCCTCGGCGGCGCAGATGCTGCAAGGGCTTGATGATCCCGATACGCATATGGCGGTGATCGGCGCCAATGGCGAAGTCATCGCCGCTTCGCCGGGCTTTGCGTCGCTCGGCATATCAGAGCAGACCGCAAAGACCTTGATCAATCTTGCCGGCGCCCATCCCGACCGGCTGGTGAAGCGTCCCGTCGCCACCACCAGAGGCAATCTTCCGGCCGCCTTCGGCAAGCTCAGCGACGAGCCGGCGCTCCATCTGCTTTTTGCCGTGGAGGCCGCGATCGGCGATCTCGACCCGATCGATGCCCCCGTGCTCGACCCGGTCGATGCGCCCGCGCAGGAGGAAAGCGCGCCGGCCGCCGAACTGCTTCAGGACGAGCCTGCCGTCGCCACCGGCTTCACCGAGATTATTGATGCGGTCTCGGGGATCGAAGAGGTCGAGGAGACGCTCGAGGACATCACCGGCGAAAACGAACAGCCGGCCGAGACGGCAGCCGCATCCGAAGACGAGGCAGTCGAGGAGGCAGGTCTCGCCGGACATGACGAGGTGGAGAGTGACGGCAGTGTGATCGACAGCAGCGCGGATGGGGCCGATAAGCCTGCCGCGACCATCGAGGACGACCTTGCCTCCCTCACCGAGACGGTGGAAACGGCCGTGGCGGAGCCGTCTGCCGAAACCCGCGAAACGCCTATCGAAGATGCGCCGGAAGCGGTTCATGAAGAGTTCGCCATCGCAATGCCTGTGGTCCCCGACGCTGCCCCTGCCCCTGAGCTTGCGGCTGAGCCCGGCTTCGTCTTCAGGCCGAACAGCCGCGCCACGCGCTTCGTCTGGAAGATCGACGCCGATGGCTGCTTCACCGAGGTCAGCCACGAATTTGCCGAGGCCGTCGGTCCACATGCATCCCACATCATCGGTTCGGCCTTCGGCGATGTCGCCGCCCTTTTCAATCTCGATCCGGACGGCAAGCTTTCCGAGGCGCTCGCCCGCCGCGACACGTGGTCGGGCAAGACGATCCTCTGGCCGGTCGAAGGCACCAGCCTCGTCGTTCCGGTCGATCTGGCAGCACTGCCGACCTATACCCGCAACCGCGACTTCGACGGCTTTCGCGGCTTCGGCGTCGTCCGGCTTTCGGATGCGCAGGAAGATCCGCTGGCGCTCGGCCTGACGCTTGGCCCCGATGGTATCGGCCATGATGCAGCAAGCCTCGAGCCGGTTGCCGACGTGGCCGATGAAGCGGAAGCCGCGTCCGAGGAGGTCCCGGCCGAAACCATCGTGTCGGAAGAGATCGACGTCCAGGCGTTTGCGGCAGCCGAGCCAGAGACCCCGGAGACCGAAGAGACGGGATCGGAAAAGATCACGGCCGAAGAGGCGATCGCCGTGACGTCAGCGCCGGAGAATACAGCAGAAGAACAGGCGACGGGCGCCGACGAAGGACCTGCCGCCGGGCCGGCAGCGGATCTTTCGGACGAGCCGCCGGCGCTTCGCATTGCCGAGACGCCCAATCGCCGTTTCTCCGATAAGATCGTTCAGCTCCACAATACCAGCGCCGGGCTGACGGCCGCCGAACAGGCGAATTTCCGTGAGATTGCCAAGCGCCTGGAAGCCTTCGGCACGCGCAAGGAAGAGCCCGCCGCTCCAGCGCCGATGGAACCCGCAGCCCCGGCGTCGGCGGCACCTACCGTGACGGCGGCGGTGGAATCCGCCGTCGCGGAAATGGCGAGCTTCGAAGGGGCCTCTGGACATGAAGAGTCCGAGGCCGAAACTCCCGGCGACAAGGCTGACATCGCCTCGCCCGAGGACATCGCGCCGCAAGAGGCGATCTTCGAGAATGCCGTCGAGGCAGAGCGCGAAGACGACGTCGTCGCCGAGGAGCCGGCTGTTATCGCCGAAGACGAGGCGACGGAAGGACTTGAGGAGACGGTCAGCCAGATCGAGGTTCTCACAAGCTTCATCCCGCCGCGCGTCAAGATGACCGACGGGCTTTCGGTGGGAACGGTCGACCAACTGCCTGTCGCCGTGCTCATCCATATCGGCGATGCGCTGATCCATGCCAATCCGGAATTCATGCGACTGACGGGCTATGCTTCGCTCGACGCATTGCGCGAGGTGGGCGGCATCGAGGCCCTGCTGCAGCGCCGCGAACTCGAGGAGAAGGCGGCCGGCTCCAGCACCATGATGCTCGTCAAGGCCGATGACACGCTGGCGCCGGTGACCGCCCGGCTGCAATCGGTGCGCTGGGAAGACGCCAACGCGTTGATGCTGGCGCTGATGCCGGTCGAAGGCAAGGATGACAGCCGCAGTGAAGCAAGCCGTTCCGAGGGCCGTTCCGAGGGCCGCTCCGAGGGCCGCTCCGAGGGCCGTTTCGAAGCCCGTCCCGAGCGGATGGTCGAGAAGGTCGCCAAGCTTCAGGTCGAAGTGGAGGAATTGCGCTCGATCCTGGAAACGGCGACCGACGGCGTCGTCGTCATCGGCACGGAGGGCGACATCCGCTCGATGAACCGGTCGGCGAGCGCGCTTTTCAATTACGACGAGCAGGAGACGCGCGGCAAACCCTTCGTCATGCTGTTTGCCCATGAGAGCCAGAAGGCGGTCCTCGACTATCTGAACGGCCTCTCCGGCCATGGTGTGGCCAGCGTGCTGAACGACGGACGCGAAGTGATCGGCCGCGAGGCGGCCGGCGGCTTCGTGCCGCTGTTCATGACCATGGGCCAGCTCACCTCCTCCAATGGCTACTGCGCCGTCATCCGCGATATCACCCAGTGGAAGCGCACCGAAGACGAGTTGCGCAACGCCAAGGGTGCGGCCGAAACCGCCAACGCCCACAAGACCGATTTCCTCGCCCGCGTCAGCCACGAGATCCGCACGCCGCTCAATGCGATTATCGGCTTTTCCGACATGATGGCGGGCGAGCGCTTCGGGCCGATCGGCCATCCCCGTTATATCGAATATGCCAACGACATCGGCCGCTCCGGCCGGCACGTCCTCGATATCGTCAACGATCTGCTCGACATTTCGAAGATCGAGGCGGGCGAGATGGACCTCGATTTTGCCGCTGTCGGCCTCAACGAGGCGGTTTCCGAAGCCGTGGCACTGGTGCAGCCGCAGGCGAACGGCCAGCGCGTCATCATCCGCACGGCGCTGTCGCATGCGGTGCCCGAAGTCGTGGCGGATCTGCGCTCGATCAAGCAGATCGCACTCAACATCCTGTCGAACGCCATCCGCTTCACCCCGTCGGGCGGGCAGATCGTCGTTTCCACCTCCTACGAGGCCAATGGCAGCGTTGTCTTGAGGGTCCGCGATACCGGCATCGGCATGACGCGCAGTGAACTCGACCAGGCGATGAAGCCGTTCCGGCAGGTCTCCTCGACCCAGTCGCGCCACCGCGGCGACGGCACCGGGCTCGGTCTGCCGCTGACCAAGGCGATGGTCGATGCCAACCGGGCGGTGTTCTCGATCAATTCGGCGCCGAACGAGGGCACCCTCGTCGAGATCACCTTCCCGTCGCAGCGGGTGCTGGCCGGCTGATCAGCGCAAAAGGAAAGCGATCACCATAAAGAAAAGGCAGCCCGGAGGCTGCCTCGAAAATTGGTGCTGTTCAACAAGAGCTCAGTCGATCAACGTCATGTTGTTGTAAGCCCTGGGGCTTCAGGCCGCCTCGTTCATGTGCGACCCCTAAGTTAGCTTTACATTTGACAAACCTTTCTTAACGAAAGGTTTCCATGACAGGCGATTGATGGAGGGTGAAAGCTTGTAGCTTGCGATCGCCATCAATCCTTCAGTTCGCTCAAACCGGCGAAGAGCCGCAGCGCCTCGGGATTGGCGAGCGCTTCCTGGTTTTTGACCGGCCTGTTGTGCACGACCTCGCGCACCGCAAGTTCGACGATCTTGCCGGATTTGGTGCGGGGAATATCGGCAACCGCGATGATCTTCGCCGGCACATGCCGCGGCGAGGCGCCGGTGCGGACCCGCATCTTGATCGCCTTGACGAGATCCTCGGTCAACGTCACACCGGAAGCAAGGCGCACGAAGAGGATGACGCGCACGTCGTCATCCCACTCCTGGCCGATGCACAGCGCCTCGGCCACCTCCTCCATCTGCTCCACCTGATTGTAGATCTCGGCCGTGCCGATGCGCACGCCGCCGGGATTGAGCGTCGCATCCGAACGGCCGTGGATGATCAGGCCGCCATGCTCCGTCCATTCGGCGAAATCGCCGTGGCACCAGACATTGTCGAACCGGTCGAAATAGGCGGCGCGATACTTGGCGCCATCGGGATCGTTCCAGAACATCACCGGCATCGAAGGGAAGGCCTTGGTGCAGACGAGTTCACCCTTCTCCCCGCGCACCGGCTTGCCGTCATCGTTCCAGACATCGACTGCAAGACCGAGGCCGGCCCCCTGGATCTCGCCGCGCCAGACCGGCTGCAGCGGATTGCCGAGCACGAAGCAGGAGACGATGTCGGTGCCGCCAGAAATCGAGGCGAGCTGGACATCCGCCTTGATGCCCTCATAGACGAAGGTGAACCCCTCAGGCGAGAGCGGCGAGCCGGTGGAGGTCATCAGCCGCAGGCTGGAGAGATCGTGGCTTGCGCGCGGCGTCAGCCCGCCCTTGCGCACCGCATCGATATATTTCGCCGAGGTGCCGAAGATCGCGAATTTTTCGGCCTCGGCATAGTCGAACAGCACGTTGCCATCGGGCGCGAAGGGCGAGCCGTCGAACAGGCAGAGCGTTGCGCCGCTGGCAAGGCCACTGACCAGCCAGTTCCACATCATCCAGCCGCAGGTGGTGAAGTAGAACAGCTTCTCCCCCGCCTCCAGGCCGCAATGCAGCCGCTGCTCCTTGAGGTGCTGCAGCAGCGTGCCGCCGGCCGAATGCACGATGCATTTCGGCACGCCTGTCGTGCCTGAAGAAAACAGGATGTAGAGCGGATGCGCGAAGGCAAGCGGCGTAAACTCGACCTCCCTTGCCTCATAGGGCGCGACAAAGGCCTCGAGCGTCGAAGCCCCCGGCGTCTTGCCCGCCACCGCCTCCGCATCGCCGGCGTAGTGGACGATGACCGTCGGGACATCCAGGCTTTTGGCAACCGTGGCGACCTTGGCGCCGACATCCTGCAGCTTGCCGGAATACCAATAGGCATCGCAGGCGATGAAGAGCTTGGGGCCGATCTGGCCGAAGCGGTCGAGCACGCCCTGCTCGCCGAAATCGGGAGAGCAGGACGACCATATGGCGCCGATCGAGGCGGCAGCGAGCATGGCGGCGACGGTCTCCGGCATGTTCGGCATCATCGCGGCGATGCGGTCGCCCTTGCCGATGCCGCGGGCCGCGAAGGCCTGCTGCAGCTTCGAGACCAGCGCGCGCAGCCGGTCCCACGACCAGCGATCCTCAGCCTTGTCCTCGCCGCGGAAGATGATGGCCTCGCCTTCACCGCGGCCCGACAACAGATTTTCGGCGAAGTTCAGCGTCGCATCGGGAAAGAAGCGGGCCTCCAGCATGCGGTCGCCATTGGCAAGCACCTCTGCGCCGCGTTCTCCCTTCACGCCGCAGAAATCCCAGACGGTCGACCAGAAATTCTCCCGCTCGGCCACCGACCATGCATGCAGATCCTCAAAGCCCGAAAGAGAAAGCCCGAAATCGGTATTGCAGCGCTCCATGAAGGCATGGATCGGGCTTCTGGCAACGGCGGCGTCCGAAGGTACCCAAAGTGGTCTGTTATCCTGCATTCAATCCTCCTCCCCAATGCCGTCTTTATATCATGCTGCATTGCATTATAAAGTGCGGAACCGACGCGATCCGTCGCCTATCGCATCGTCTTTTGCGCCTCTTGAAAAGACGCGCGGCATTGCATGGGATTTGCATATGCCCGATATTTCCTATATCCGCCGAAACCAGCGCATAACGGGATGACCGGCTGCATTGCCGGCGGAGATCATGAGCACGTCAAGACATCGCAGGTGGCGCAGGAAGATCGGACCCGTTTCGCGCTGGCTTCCGGCCTTCGCCCGTGTATCGACGGTATTCCTGCTGATCGCGCTGGCGCTTTTCGTGGCGCTGCGGGTCGCCGCCCCCTATCTCATTTCCACCGGCTTCGTGCGCTCCGGCATCGAGGACGCGCTGTCGAAATGGACGGGCTACCATGCCGAGATCAAGGGCAGTCCGGTTCTCGAATTCTGGCCGACGCCGCGCATCACGCTGAACCAGGTCACCATCCGCCAGCCGCGCGAAAGCGGCGACAAGCTGCTCGGCAGCATTGAAAGCCTGTCGGCCGATTTCAGCCTCATCGACGCGCTCCGCGGGCGGACGAGTTTCCACGAATTCCACCTGCTGCGCCCCAGCCTGGCGCTGACGCGCGACGAGAAGGGGCTGATCGACTGGAGTTATGCCGGCCTGCTCGCACGCGCGATCAGCGGCGTGCGCTACGAAAACGGAGCGGAGGTGCTCGATCCCGATCTCGATGCCGAGATCGGCGCGTTGACCGTCGAGGATGGCACGCTTGTGGTCACCGACATCAAGAGCGCCAAGGCCTTTCATTTCGACAGCGTCACCGCAGATATCGCTTGGCCGAGACTGTCCGGCGCGATCTCGGCGGTCATCATCGCCCGCATCAACGGCCAGGACCTGAAGATCGATTTCGCCTCGCGCCAGCCGCTGCTCGCCTTTGCCGGCCGGAATGCCGAGGCACGGACGTCGCTCACGTCAAACCTGCTGACGGCGCATTTCCAGGGCGTTGCCAGCATCGCCAACCTTTCGGCCCTTTCCGGCAATGTCACCGCCAGCATCCCCGATGTGCCGGCCCTTCTGGCATGGTCGGGCGAATCTGTCCCGGGCATCGGGACGCTGAAGAGCGCCTCGCTGGAATCCGACATCATGTCGTCGGGCAGCGGGCTGCGCTTCAACAATCTCAGCCTCTCCCTGAACGAAGCGAGCGCCACCGGGGTGATGGATCTCTTTACCCAGCCCGGCAAACGGCCGAAGATCGGCGGCACGCTCGCTTTCGACCAGATGAACCTCAAGCCCTTCCTCGATGCCTTCGCGCTCAGGCTCGCCGCCGGAGAAGCAGAAGAAATCTCCGCCGGCATCACTGGGCCGCTGCAGATGCTCGATGTCGACGTCAGGCTTTCGGCACGGCGCGCGCAAATGGGTCTCTTCGAGCTTTCCGATGTCGGCGCCAGCATGATCGTGGCCGGCGGCGAGGCGAAATTCGATATTGGCGACAGCCAGTTCGAAGGCGGCGAGATGACCGCGCATCTGGAAGCGACGCAGCGCGACTTCGACGGTGGCGGCAAGCTGCAGCTGTCGATCCGCGATGCCGACTTCGCAGCTCTTGCCGAGCGCCTGCAGCTGAAAGGTCCGCTGCCGCTGGCGACAGGATCGCTCGATCTCGACCTCCAGTCGCCGAAGGCGATATGGACGACCGGCCTTGCCGACGTCACCGGCAAGCTGCGCTTCTGGACGAAGCAAGGCACGATCCCCGGCATCGATGCCGCAGCGCTCCGCACGCAGGCAGCCGAAAAGCCGTTCTTTCCGCTGAGCGCGGCGGCAGGCGGCGCCTTCACCTTCAACCAGCTGAACCTGCAGGCCGATTTCGCCAACGGCAGCGCCGAGATGCACGACGCCCATATTGCCGGCGCCACGGAGACGCTGACGCTTTCCGGCGTCATTACCTATCAGTCGAACGGGCTGGCGCTTTCCGGATCGCTGGAGGCAACCGATCCGGCCAAGGCGGCAGAGCTGCCGCTGCTGCCGTTCTTCGTCGGCGGTTCATGGCCGAACCCGGTGATCTCGCCAGTGCCGCTTTTCGGCAATACGCCGCACGCGCAATAGAGCATTTCCGTTTTCTTCGAAAAACGGAAGCGCTTCATTTTTTGTTTCACGCAATTTCAGCTCACGCGCCGGCCGCAGCGGCACGCTCATCCCTCTGGCGCTGTGTTTCGCGGCGCTTGGTGATGATCGAGGCGCAGATGACGCCGAAGGCGACGACGCCGATCAGGATCGTGCACACCGCATTGATCTCGGGCGTCACACCGAGGCGGACCTGGCTGTAAATCCTCATCGGCAGCGTGGTGGCGCCCGGCCCCGAGGTGAAGCTCGCAATCACCAGATCGTCGAGCGACAGGGTGAAGGCAAGGATCCAGCCGGAGAGCACGGCGGGCGCGATGATCGGCAGGGTGATCTCGAAGAAAGTGCGCACCGGCGGCGCGCCGAGATCCTGCGCCGCTTCCTCGATCGAATGATCGAAACTCAGCAGGCGCGACTGGACGACGACGGCGACAAAGCACATGGTCAGCGTCGTATGTGCGAGCGTGATCGTCCAGAAGCCACGGTCGAGACCGATCGCCACAAAGAGCAGCAGCAATGACAGGCCGGTGATGACCTCCGGCATGACGAGCGGTGCATAGACCATGCCCGAAAACAGCATGCGGCCGCGAAAGCGGGTGTAACGCACCAATGTCAGCGCCGCCATCGTGCCGAGGATGGTTGCAAATGTTGCCGACAGCAGTCCGACGCGCAGCGTCACCCAGGCAGCGTCGAGCAAGGCCTGATTGCTCATCAACGAGACATACCATTTCGTCGAGAAGCCGCCCCAGACGGTTACGAGTTTGGATTCGTTGAAGGAGAAAATGACGAGAAGCACGATCGGCAGATAGAGGAAGGCAAAGCCGAGCGTGACGGAGACGATATTGAAACGGGTCCATTTCAGCATGGTTTATTTCCCCCGCTCTTCGGCTTTGGCCTGGACATTCTGGAAGAAGACGATCGGGATGACCAGGATCAGCAACAGGATGGTCGCCACTGCCGAGGAGACCGGCCAGTCGCGATTGGAATTGAACTCGTTCCACAGCGTCTTGCCGATCATCAGCGTCTGCGACCCGCCGAGCAGATCGGGGATGACGAATTCGCCGACGGCCGGGATGAAGACCAGCATGCAGCCGGCCACCACGCCGGGGATCGACAGCGGGAAGGTGACGCGCCAGAAGGCGGTGATCGGCGGGCAGCCGAGATCCTGCGCTGCCTCGATCAGCGTGCCGTCCATCTTCTCGAGCGCCGAATAAAGCGGCAGCACCATGAAGGGGAGATAGGAATAGACGATGCCGATATAGACGGCGGTATTGGTGTTGAGGATGATCAGCGGCGCATCGATCAGGTGCAGCGACAGCAGCAGCTGGTTGAACAGGCCCTCCGGCTTGAGGATGGCGATCCAGGCGTAGACGCGGATCAGGAAGCTCGTCCAGAAGGGCAGGATGACAAGCATGACCAGCGTCGGCCGCAGGCCACGTGGCGCCTGCGCCATGCCGTAGGCGATCGGATAGGCGATCAGCAGCGTCAGGAGGGTGGAGATCGCGGCGATCACCACACTCGACACATAGGCGTTGAAATAGAGCGGGTCGTCGGTCAGGTAGGTGTAATTGTCGAAGGAGAATTCGCCGATCTTACTTAAGAGGCCGGCCCAGCCGTCGGCCAAGGAGAAGACAGGCTCATAGGGCGGCATGGCGATCGCCGTCGTCGACATCGAAATGCGGAAGACGATGAAGAAGGGCGCCAGGAAGAAGAGCAGCAGCCAGGCGTAAGGGATGACGATGACGAGGCGATTGTAGAGGCCGGAGGTGAGCTTGCCCATAACGTCAATCCTTCAGCAGGACGCCGGCATTCTCGTCGAAGGAGACCCAGACTTCCTGATCGTAGGTGAAGGGGTCGTCGACGGAGCGCTGCGCATTGAGGGACGAGGCCTTGACGATATTGCCGCTCTGCAATTTCACATGGAAGACGGTCATGTCGCCGAGATAGGCGATATCCCAGAGTTCGCCTTTGGCGGCGTTGACGGACGCGTTGGCGGGAGCCGTGCGCCCGACCCGCATCTTCTCCGGCCGGATGGCGAAGCCGACGGCGCTGCCTGCAGAAGGTGTTTCGGAAGCGGCGACACGCACGCTGAAGCCGCTGTCGACTGATATCTCGACGGTGCCGTTGCCCGATGAGGCGACCTTGCCGTCGAAAATGTTCACGTCGCCGATGAAATCTGCGACGAAACGGCAATTCGGCGCTTCGTAGATCTCGGCCGGCGTCGCCACCTGCACCACCTTGCCGTGGCTCATGACGGCGATACGGTCTGCCATGGTCATCGCCTCTTCCTGGTCGTGGGTGACGACGACGAAGGTAAGTCCAAGATTCTGCTGCAGGTCCATCAGCTCGAACTGGGTTTCCTCGCGCAGCTTCTTGTCGAGCGCGCCGAGCGGTTCGTCGAGCAGCAGCACCTTGGGACGCTTGGCGAGCGAGCGGGCCAGCGCCACGCGCTGGCGCTGGCCACCGGAAAGCTGGTTCGGTTTGCGGGAGGCAAACTGCTCCAGCTTGACGAGCTTCAACATCTGCAAGACGCGGTCAGTCATCTCGTCCTTCGCCATGCCATCCTGTTTCAGGCCGAAGGCGATGTTCTTCTCGACCGTCATGTGCGGGAAAAGCGCATAGGACTGGAACATCATATTGACGGGGCGCCGATAGGGCGGCGTACCGGCCATATCGGTGCCATCGAGGACGATTTCGCCCGAGGTCGGCTGCTCGAAGCCGGCGAGCATGCGCAGAAGCGTCGACTTGCCGCAGCCGGAAGCGCCGAGCAGCGCGAAGAACTCGCGGTGATAAATATCGAGCGACAGGTTATCGACGGCGGTGAAATCACCGAAACGCTTGGTGACGTTCTTGATGGATATGAAGGGCTTGGCGGACGGATCGGTCCAAGGTGCGAACGAGCGGCGAATATTGCCTAGAGACTTCATATTGTTCCCCGAAAATGCATTCTTTGCTTTTATTCTTGGCTTTTGCTCCCGGTTTCACCCGGCCGGGATCGTCAAAAAAAGGCCCGGACGTTTCCGTCCGGGCCGTTATTCTATCATTGGCCGGTGACCACGGTGGTCCATAGCCGCGTCACGATCCGCTGCGTCTTCGGATCGAGCGGCGGAACGGTGAAGAGTTTCGCCATTACCTCCGGCGTCGGGTAGATCGCCGTATCGTCGAGGACCTCCTTGTCGAGGAACTGCTGCGACGCCTTGTTGCCGTTGGCGTAGAAGACGAAGTTCGAGGCCTTGGCGATCACTTCCGGCTTCATCATGTAGTTGATGAATTCATGGGCTTCGGCGACATGCGGCGCATCCTTCGGAATGCCGAAGACGTCGAAGAAGATCTGGGCGCCTTGCGACGGGACCGAGTAGTCGACCTTCACGCCGGCATTGGCTTCCTTAGCACGATCGCGAGCCTGGAACATATCGCCGGAATAACCGAGCGCAATGCAGATATCGCCGTTCGCCAGCGCGCTGATATATTCGGAAGAATGGAACTTGCGGACGAACGGGCGGACGGCCGTGAGAACCTCCTGCGCCTTCTTGAGATCGGCGGGATCGGTACTGTTCGGATTGAGCCCGAGATAGGCGAGCGCCGAGGGCACGACGTCGGTTGGGGAATCCAGCATATAGATGCCGCAATCCTTGAGTTTGGCCGCTTTCGCCGGATCGAACAACGCGTCCCAATTGGGCTTTTCGTCGGTGCCGAGGGCGGCTTTGACCTTGTCGACATTATAGCCGATGCCCGTCGTGCCCCACATGTAGTCGACGCTGTATTCATTGCCGGGGTCGAAGGACGCCACGCCCTTCATGATGACGTCCCACATGTTGACCAGGTTCGGCAGCTTCGACTTGTCGAGTTTCTGGTAGACGCCGGCGGCGATCTGGCGCTGCATGAAGGATACGGTGGGGACGACGACGTCATAACCCGAACCACCAGCCAAGAGCTTGGTTTCCAGCGTCTCGTTAGAATCGAAAGTGTCGTAGACGACCTTGATGCCGGTTTCCTTGGTGAAATCCTCGAGGATGGAACTGTCGATATAATCCGACCAGTTGTAGACGTTGACCACGCGCTCCTGCGAAAAGGCCGGAGCGGCAGCAAGGAGTGCGGTAACGGCGGCGGCCGTCACGCATAGGATGGTTGACCTCATAACTTCTCCTGTTTGTTCAAAGATTCCGCATCCCCGGACATCTTTTCCCTCTGGTTTTCCACGCAGACTAAGAAGGAATTTCACAGCCCACAAGCGCAAAATCCAGCGCCCTCAACGATTTCACATCACTGGAAGTCGAAGGCGCTGAGCCCTGCCACCATCTCGTCGAGCCCGAGCGGTCTGGTCACCGGCGGCTCAGCCCGGGAAAGGCAGCCGCGTCGCTCGCAAAGGCGACAGGCCGGACCGATTTCGACCGGATCGAGCGCCATCGCCTGCCCGTAGACCACACCTCCGCCAAGGGCAGCGTCGCAGCCGATCAGGATCGCGGTGCGCCTTAGCCTTTCGCCGAATTCGACACTCGGTCCCTCCAGAGTGCGGGAGACCGTCAAGAAGGATGCGCCATCCGGCATGACCACGGTTTCGGCGAGAATCTGGCCCGGCTGCAGGAAGGCGGCGTGGATATTGAGCTTCGGACAGCCGCCGCCGAACCGGGCCTGCGGAAAGCCCTGGGCGCCCGCCCGGCGCAGCCGGTGTCCTGCGGCATCGATCTCGATCAGGAAGAAGGGAATGGCCGCCGCCCCGGGGCGCTGCAGCATGGCAAGGCGCGCGGCGGCATGACCGAAGGAGACGCCGAAGCGCGCGCGCAGAATATCGATATCGTAACGCGTCGCCTTCGCCGCCGAAAGGAAAGCCTCGTAGGGCATTGCCAGCGCTAAGGCCGCGATGCGGGCAAGCTCGAAGCGGGCGATGCGGCGCGCCTCGGCTGAGGAGAGCGGGATATCGTCGAGCTCGGCATCGATTGCCGGCAGCAGTGCCAGAGTTGCCGCCTCGATTGATATCTCATGCGCCCGGTCAGCCGGCGACAGCCGCTCGGAGATGAAAAGCCGCATCGAATGGCGATCGAAACGGCGGCGCAGATCCGGCATGACGTGGACGGGCAGGACGCGCACCGCGATACCGCGCTCGGAACGCAACCAATCCTTCAGCCCGGCGGCAAGATCGAGGCCACCGGGGAGCGTTGCGGCAAAGGCTTCTGCCGCCGTCTCGATCCGTCCGAAATAACCGGACCTGCGCTCCAGCGTCTCGCGCACCTCGTCCAGCGGCAACCGGCCGGCGGCGAGCGGCGCATGCCCCTCGGCGGCCATCAGCGCTGTCAGATCGGACAGCCTTGCCGCCTGCTCGCGATAGGCGCGGTAGAGCTTGATCATGCCGCTCGCGGCATTGGGTGCTGCCTCCGCTACCTCCACCAATTCCTGATCACCCGGCAGCTCGCCCGACAGCAGCGGATCGGCAAAGATCTCCTTGAGCTGGTCGAGACTGCCGCCGGTCTGCCCCCGCAATTCCTCCAGATCGACCCTGTAGACGCTTGCAAGCTTGAGAAGGAGTTGCACCGTCAACGGCCGCTGGTTGCGCTCGATCAGGTTCAGGTAGGACGGCGATATTTCCAGCGCCTCGGCCATGGCGGTCTGCGTCAGCGCCAGCGCATTGCGGATGCGCCTGACTTTCGGGCCTGCGAATATCTTCCGTTCCGCCATGTCACACCCTTTGACAAGCTAGGAGCGCAGTATTTACAAAATTTTACAAATTCACAGCGCCGCTCTGTCAATCCTCGTCATCTTAACCTCTTTCCGAGCAGGAAATCAAAGGTTTTTCTGGTCATAACGGCTGATATTGTCAATCTTGTCATGCACCACCCTTTATCGGCTTTTAGTGAGGAGAGCAGCATGACCGATTTTTACAAACTTGTCCCAAACGCATCAGCTGATCGTTTCGACGGCATCGAGAGACCCTACTCGGCCGACGACGTGCAGCGGCTCAGGGGCTCGGTGGCGCTGCGCCATACGCTGGCCGAAATGGGGGCGGACCGGTTGTGGCGGCTCATTCACCAGGAGGATTTCGTCAATGCGCTCGGCGCACTTTCCGGCAATCAGGCCATGCAGATGGTGCGCGCCGGGCTGAAGGCGATCTATCTCTCCGGCTGGCAGGTGGCGGCCGACGCCAATACGGCATCGGCGATGTATCCCGACCAGTCCCTCTATCCGGCCAATGCCGGCCCGGAACTGGCCAAGCGCATCAACCGCACGCTGCAGCGCGCCGATCAGATCGAGACCGCAGAAGGCCAGGGGCTTTCCGTCGAGACCTGGTTCGCGCCGATCGTTGCCGATGCGGAAGCCGGCTTCGGCGGACCGCTCAACGCCTTCGAAATCATGAAGGCCTATATCGAGGCGGGTGCCGCCGGCGTTCATTTCGAGGACCAGCTCGCTTCGGAAAAGAAATGCGGCCATCTCGGCGGCAAGGTGCTGATCCCGACGGCCGCTCATATCCGCAATCTCGATGCCGCTCGGCTTGCCGCCGACGTCATGGGCGTTGCGACGCTGGTCATCGCCCGCACCGACGCGGAGGCGGCAAAGCTGCTGACCTCAGACATCGACGAGCGCGACCAGCCCTTCGTCGACTATGATGCCGGCCGCACGGTCGAAGGTTTCTATCAGGTCAGAAACGGCATCGAGCCCTGTATCGCGCGCGCCGTCGCCTATGCGCCGCATTGCGATCTCATCTGGTGCGAAACTTCCAAGCCGGACCTCGAGCAGGCGCGGCGCTTTGCCGAAGGCGTGCACAAGGTCTACCCCGGCAAGCTGCTCGCCTATAATTGCTCGCCCTCCTTCAACTGGAAGAAGAACCTCGACGAGGCGACGATCGCACGGTTCCAGCGCGAACTCGGCGCAATGGGCTACAAGTTCCAGTTCATCACGCTCGCCGGCTTCCACCAGCTGAACTTCGGCATGTACGAACTGGCGCGCGGCTACCGGCAGCGGCAGATGTCGGCCTATTCCGAGCTGCAGCAGGCGGAATTCGCCGCCGAGGTCAACGGCTATACCGCCACCAAACATCAGCGTGAGGTCGGCACCGGCTATTTCGACGCCGTGTCGCTCGCCATCACCGGCGGTCGGTCTTCGACCACCGCGATGCACGATTCAACTGAACATGCGCAGTTCAAGCCGGCTGCGGAATAACCCGAAGAGGAGGAGAATATCATGGCATCCATCACACGCGTCCGGGAACGGGCCGAAGAGCAGACGACCAGCATGAGCGAGGATCAGCAGACGACGATCCGCATGCTCGCCAACGACCTGCATCGGCTGAACCAATCGGTCATGAAAGCCGTCGAGGCCGGCGTCTCGGTCGAACTGGTGCGCTCGGCCCGTCATCACGGCGGCGACGGCAACTGGGGCGACCTGCTAATTCCGGTCGTCGTCACCAACCGGCATTGACGAAGACGACCAGCGGCGGGCTGCCGTGTCGGCCCGCATTTCCCAATCGGAGCGCCTGCACATCGGAGAGACGCGCGGGCGCTCATTCCTTTCGAAAACCCGTCCCGATTTGGGGCTTGGGCGCCGGGTGGCGCGATGCGCCTGCACGCCCTTTACAATTTGATGCAATTGTCACCGCCGCCTGGTCGGGCCATAATGGCGCATCTTCGAACGGAATTGCCCATGCCCGGCGCGCCGCACCCCAAACTCGAAGCCTTGACCGCTCTGATCTACGCCGCCCTGTTCGGCGAGACGACGTGGCAGACGTTTCTTGACGCTTTGAACGGGACGATGCCGGATGCGAAATCCACGCTGTTCTTCCACGATGCCATCGCCCGCACCGGCGGCCTGTCGCTTGCTTCAGGCATTCAGGATACGGAAGCCGAAGCCTATAACCACTATTATGCGAGGATCAATCCGTGGATGCCCAAGGCCGCTGTCCGGCCGGTCGGCCTCGGCGTCATCGCCGAGCAGATGCTGCCGAGGAGCGATCTCATCAAGACCGAATTCTACAATGACTTCGTCCGCAGCATCGGCTGCGAAAGCAGTGTTGGCGTCACCATCATGCGGGAGAATGGTCGCTCCTTCAATTTGTCGACGCTGACCTCTTCGGCCGATCCCGACAACAACCGGGTGAATGCCGACCTGCTGAGCGATCTCGCCCCGCATCTCAGACGCGCCTTCGATTTCATACGACGCGATCGCCGCGATCCCGAGAATGATGAAAACGGGCTGGCGCTCTTCGATGCGATCGGCGCCGGCATCGTCTATCTCGGCGAGAACCAGCAGATCCGTTCGCTCAACAGGGTGGCCGAACGGCTGCTCGCCGAAGGCGGCGGCATCGGCACCGGCCCATCGGGACACCTCGTCATCGACGATCCGGCGCTGGGCGCCCGGCTCGACATGCTGAGCCGCCATCATCATCCGGCCATAAGCCCGCCGCCATCGACGACGCTCGTCAAGACCAAAGCCGGCAGTCTCAGATGCACGCTCGTCAGGCTGCAATCGGATTTCATCACCGCCTTCCTGGAAGGCCCGACGATCGCGCTGATCATCGAGCGCACAGGCATGGCGCTGAGAAGCGATATCAACGAGGCGCTGGCGAGCGGCAATCAGCTGACGGCGGCCGAGATGCGGATCGCCTCGGCGATCGCCGACGGGCTTTCCCTGCGTGAAGCCGCCACGACCCATGATGTCAGCTATGAGACCGCCCGCTCGCATCTCAAGAGCATCTATTCCAAGCTTGGGGTGAACAGCCAGGTGGCGCTGGTGCGCCGGCTGATGCCGTAAGAATTATCTAACCTCGGCTCGGTCGTTTTCCGGCGAAGAGATCGGCATAACTTCTGATGAGTTTGGTCATGCGGTCGGCGACCGTGCGGATCTCCGGGCGATGGCGGTCCTCGGCATTCATGACGATCCATTGCCGATGGCGCAATTCGGGCAACTCGCCGCCCTGCCGCTGCAATTCAGGATGGAGATCGCCGACGAAACAGGGAAGCACGGTCTTGCCGGCGCCGGCGCGCACCAGATCCGGCAGCGAACGCGGCCGATTGACGGTGGCGACGATCCCTGTCGCGGCATGGGCGTGCGGCCAGCGCAGATAGGCCGATATCGCCTCCTCCTCGGCAACCGCAATCCAGCGCTCGTCGGTCTCGGCAGTGTTGCGTCTGATATAGACGGCATAGGCCACCTCCCCGAGCTGACGTGCGGCGAGATTGGCCTCCTCGGGCTCGAAGGCCCGAATACCGATATCGCTCTCGCGATAGGCAAGGCTTGCCCGCGCCTCGCCGATGGTCAGCGAAATGGCGAAGGCATCGCCCGGCATGCGGATTGCGGCAAAATTCTCGGTCAGCAGCCAGGCGAGCCAGGTGCCGGCGGCGACCCTGACGGTCGTGCCGCCGTCGCCGGATTGCCGCCACGCCGCCACCTTGCGGGCGGCGGCCTCCATCTCCTGAAGGTGATCGAGCAGCGCCTGGCCATCGTGTGTCAGACGATATCCGGTCTGGCTGCGCGAAAACAATGCGCGGCCGATCTCCTGTTCGAGATCGAGCATGCGACGGCCGACGGTTGCCGGGCTCAGTCCACTTGCGGTGCTTGCCCCGGTCAAGCCGCCGAGCCGGGCGACCTGCAGGAAAAGCTGATAGGAATCCCAACTCGCGTTTTTCATTGGTGAAAAACATAGCGGGATTTTCCCCGTTTATAAAGAGAAATTCGATGCCTAGATCAGGTGATGTCTGACATAGGAAAGGACATTGCCATGATCGACATGATGACCATCGCAGGCACTATCGGATATCGGCATTCCGGCAGACGATGCGACTCCAGGGCAGACGAGGACAGATTCTATGCCGAGTTCGGAGACAACAGCCTCATTCGTTTCGGCGGCTGGCTGACGTCGCTCGATCTCTATCTGAGAAAGCCCCGCAAGGCCGCAATGCAATCCTGCGGCAGCTGCGACCGTACGGTTCAGGCGACCCTTCTTGCCCCGAGATGAGCAGGTGCGGTTTCTGCGACGATGCGGAACCGCTCGATCAGCGCCATCAGCGTATCGGCCTCGCCGGCGAGCAGGCGGCTTGCCTGTGTCGTCTCGGCCACCATCGACGCGTTCTTCTGGGTCATCTGGTCCATGGCGTTGACGGAACCGTTGACCTCCTGCAGCGCCGCCGACTGATCCCGGCTCGCAGTGGCGATGGTCTCGACATGGCCGCTGATGGCGATGATCTCCTGGCTGATCGAGGCAAGGACGCTGCCGGTCTTCTGGACCAATTCAGAACCTGCCGTGACTTCCCGGCTCGATGTCTCGATCAGCGACTTGATCTCGCGCGCCGCATCGGCCGAACGTTGGGCGAGTTCGCGGACCTCCTGGGCGACGACGGCAAAACCCTTGCCCGCCTCGCCGGCGCGCGCCGCCTCGATGCCGGCATTCAACGCCAGAAGATTGGTCTGGAAGGCGATGTCGTCGATCACCTCGATGATCTGCTCGATGCGCTGCGAGGCCTCTTCGATGCGCTCCATCGCGGCGACGGCATCGCCGACCACGGCGCCGGAATTGTCGGCCGTCCTCTTGGTCGCAGCCACGACATTGTTGGCTTCACGGGCACGCTCGGCGGAAGACCGAACCGTGACGGTGATTTCTTCCACCGCGGCCGCGGTCTCTTCGAGGTTTGCCGCCTGCGCCTCGGTGCGCTTCGAGAGCTCACCGGCAGAGACGGAGACGGCGCTGCTGTTGCGCTGGATCGTCGAGGCGCTGTCGCGGATACCGGAGAGCGTATCCTGAAGCCGCAGGAGTGAGGCGTTGAAATCGACGCGCAGCTGCTCCAGCCGGCCGACGAAGGGCGTGCCGATCGTCTGCGAGACATCGCCCTGCGACAGGCGCCCCAGGCCGGCGGCAAGCTGGTTGACGGCAAAGTCGATCTGGCCGTCAAGGGAGCGCTTGTCGGCATCGTTCCTGGCGCGTTCGGCATCGCTCAGAGCGCGCTGTTCGGCAGCCTGGGTTTCCAGATCGCGCCGCGCCCGGGCACTGTCGCGGAAAAGCGCCAGGGCCCGGCCGATGTCGCCGAACTCGTTCTTCTTGGCGACGCAAGGGATGGTGCCCTCAAGATCGCCCGCGGAGATCGAATGGACGCTCGCGGTCAACGCCTGCAAAGGCTTCACCGACAGGCGGATCGCGTAGAAGGCGACAACGCCGACGATCAGCATGACGATGGCGCCGATGCCGAGAACCAGGATCTGCAGCTCATTCAGGCGCTGGTAATAAACCTCCATCGGAATGCCGATGAAGAGAATGCCGACATTGGCGTTCGATGCATTCTTGATGGGAAAGTAACCGGTGATGAACTGGCGGCCGAAAAGCACCGCCGGGCCGTAATAGGCCTCACCCTTGGCGAGAACCGGCTGGGCAGGGTGCTCGGCTGCGAGCTTGGTGCCGACGGCACGATCGCCGTTTTCCTTCTTGACGTTCGTGGATATGCGGACGTAGTCGCTGCCCTGCTTTTGGAAGATGGTCGCGACACCGGCAATCGACTGCGCCGTGCGGTCGACCAGCGAATGATCGGCAAGTGCGGGAATGGCGTCTTCCGTCACGGCAGAGAGCTGATTGTCCTTGAGCTCGATCTTTGCGCCCTGATCGGCCGCGCCGTAGAGGACGGCCATCGCGCGGGCGGCCTCTTTCGCGTCGGAGATCGCCCCGTCCATGACATGATTGCTCAAATTATAATAGGTCACGCCGACGATAGCGGCCGTGCTGATCGCCAGCAGAAACAATGTGATCGCAACGATCTGGCGTACGATCGACGTCGAGAAAAGGCGCAGCATCAAAACCCCCGGGATAAATCAAGGCTAGATTAAGCCAAAAGCGTTAAGGAAAATTTTCCGTAAATCAGGGCTGCGGGAGATATTCACCTGTCTCGTTTTTAGACGTCTTCTGACCATTGCGGCTCGACAGACTGGCGGACATTCAAGGCTATTCTCCTACCGTTCAAATCTCTTCAATCGAAGCGCGATTTCTCGGCATAAACAGCAACGGCCCCGGAAAGTCCGGGGCCGTTCGCATGAAGACGGGGTCGGCCGGCGATCAGGCGGCGCGGTAGACCGGCGTGGCGGCTGCCTCGCCGTCGATCTTGAACTGCTGGATGAGCCGGCGCAGCGAATCGGCCTCGTCGGCCAGTTCGCGGCTGGCGGCGGTCGTCTCTTCCACCATGGCGGCGTTCTGCTGCGTCATCTGATCCATCTGGTTGACGGTCGCGTTGACGCTCTGCAACGCGTTGGACTGGTCGTGGCTGGCGCGGGCGATCATCTCGACATGCTGGCTGATCGTGACGATCTGGGCGCTGATCTTGGCAAGCACCGTGCCGGTTTCCTGCACGAACTGCGAGCCGGAATTGACCTCGTTGGTCGACTTGTTGATCAGCCCCTTGATCTCCTGCGCCGCGGCTGCGGAGCGCTGGGCCAGTTCGCGGACTTCCATCGCCACCACCGCGAAGCCCTTGCCGGCTTCACCGGCGCGCGCCGCCTCGATGCCGGCGTTGAGCGCCAGGAGATTGGTCTGGAAGGCGATCTCGTCGATGACGCCGATGATCTGCTCGATCTGGCGCGAGGCATCCTCGATGCGGCCCATCGCGTCGATCGCATTGCTGACGACGACGGCGGAATCGTCGGCGCTGCGCTTGGCCTGGCGGACGATCTGGTCGGCATCCTTGGCGCGTTCGGCCGACGAACGGACCGTGACGGTGATCTCGTCGACGGCGGCCGCGGTCTCTTCGAGCGAGGCAGCCTGCTGCTCGGTGCGCTTGGACAGATCCTCGGCCGACTGGGCCATCTGGTTGCCGTTGCCCTGGATCAGTTCGACATTGTCGCGGATCTGGCTCATCGTCGCCTGCAGGCGCATCATCGAACCGTTGAAATCCTGGCGCAGCTGTTCGAGACGGCCGATGAACGGCGTTTCGATCGTCGTCGAGATATCGCCCTGCGACATGCGTTCGAGGCCGGCGGCAAGTGCATTGACCGCGAATTCGATCTGACGATCCATCTCGTGCTTTTCGGCGTCGTTGCGCTGGCGCTCGTGTTCGGCGGCGGCACGCTCCTCGTCGCTCTGCTCCTCGATGCGGATCTTCGAGATGGCGTTTTCCTTGAAGATGCCGAGCGCGCGAGCCATGTCGCCGATTTCATCATGACGCTGCTCGCCCGAGATGCTGGTTTCCAGCGCCCCTTCGGCAATGCGGCGCATGGCGGCGGTGATCTGGCTGATCGGGCGCTGCAGCGTCAGCACCAGGGCGATGCCGCCGAGGATCGACAGGAGGATGCCGAGGCCAGTGGTCATGACCGAGATGCTGTTTGCCTGGGTGCGCTCGGTGCCGGCCGTTTGCTTCTGCAGCTCGGCGAAATCGGTCAGCTTCGTCCAGATCTGGTCGAGCTCCTGGCGGGCGGCGGCATAGGCGGTGACGCGCTCGCTGATCGTATCGACGATCTTCGAGCCGCCGCCGGAAATGGCGTCGAGCGCCGGCTGGATCGCGCCCGATATGCCTTCGGCAAAGCCCATGCCCTTGGCGCTGGTGGTCAGCACCTGCATATCCTTGCCAAGCGTGCCGGCCTGCTGCTGCAGGCGTACGAGATTATCCTTGCTGGAGTTGGAGAGGAAATCGGAAAGTACGATCTGCAGCGCATAGACGGAGTTTTCCAGCCGCCGCGTATCCTGAAGGACGGAGTTGGTCTGGGCGATGCGGCCCTCGAGCTCGGCGAAACGCTGGGTCGCCTCGCGCATCTTCTGCGTTGCCGTCAGCTGCGTATAGGTCGAGGTCTGGCGGAAGCGCGACACGAGGCGGCCGAGTTCGGCGATGTCCTCGTCGGTCGGAGCGGGCAGCTGAGCGATCGCCTTGATGCTGTCGATGGTTGCGGTCAGCGCGTCGATGACGTTCTTCTGGTTGGTCGGAACCGAAATGGCGATCTGCCGCTGGGCTTTGATGATCGCAGGCATCTGTCCGTTGATGAAGGCGATCTTGTCCTGCGGCGTTTGCGGCTTGCTGTAGCCGCTGGCGACGGTGCCGAGGAAGTCGCCGCCCTTCAGCAGGCGGTCGGCGGTGCGCAGCGTGATGGTGGCGGCGCCCTCGTCGTTCTGGAGCGCGGTCTGCAATTCCTCGGCCTGGTAGGAGACCGTGAAACGGGTGCTGATCAGGCTCTTCTGTGCGGCATCGATCTGCTCATGCAAAGCCTGTTCCTGCTCATGCAAGGCCCAGAGCTTGTCGACGACGCCCGATATGTCCTTGGTGCGGCGCGATGCCTCGGCAAGGCTGTCGCGGCCGGCGGCCTCTTCACCGACCTGGTTCAGCGTCCGGTCGAGCACGCCCTGCTGGGTCTTCAGTTCCGCGGTCAGCTTGTCGCGTGCCTCCGGGCTGGTGACGCGCAGGAAATCGTCCATCGAACCGTAGAGATCCTTGAAGCCGCTCAGCGACTGCAGCACGCTGTTGGATATTTCCATGCGGCCCTGCAGAAGTCCGGAAGCGTAGAGGCCCGTCAGGCCTACCGCCGAAATGGTGACGACGAAGGGCAGAACGAAGATCAAAACCTTCGTCTTGATCCTGAAGCGGGAAAGAATCTTGTCAATCAACATGGCGTTCCGGGCCTTTCATACACCACTCCTCCCGCAGGCAGCCACATGGCGCCAGCCGGGTACACATCAAGCCGTTCTTAAATTTACATTGGGGAACCCGGAGACCAGGCGGCAGTCATTGCCAGTTCATGTCCAAACAACTTGGAGATGCCCAAATAATCGCGGGCAATTGTGTCAGATTAGATATTAATTTTCGGATAAGCGGTTATGGCGGGTTAAGCCAAGGCGGTGAAATAGTTGCAGATTGTAAGCCGCAACGCCGCCGCGCGGCGATCAGCATGCCGCAATGTTCTTTCCGGGTCTACCGACAGGATCAGATGAAATGCGAGAGCAGCAGCGCGAGGCTGGCGGCAGTGGCGCCGGCGGCAAGCATCAGATAACGCAGGGTCACCATCCGGGCGTTCGGCTTTGCCTCGGCAATTGCGATGGCGCGGGCGCGTCGTGTGTTTCTGGTCATGCGCGAAACCTCACTTCTCTCTGACACAACAATCCAACAAAACGGCTTGCCGGTAAAGCATTATCTAGGAACGATTTTGCAAACCGCCAATTGAGACAGGATGGCGCACCTCTCTTAAGAAGTCTTGAATCGGCCTTGGTCTTTGTCTTATGCAAGTCGTTCTCCCAAAGCCGCTGGGCACTTTTGGGCGACATGTATTAAGCGCATTCACCGGCGGCAAATCCGGAGGCCCAGGCCCATTGGAAATTATAGCCGCCGAGCCAGCCGGTGACGTCGACACATTCGCCGATGAAATAAAGCCCGGGCACGGCCTTTGCCTCCATGCTGCGGGAATCCAACGCTGCGGTGTCGATGCCGCCGAGCGTCACTTCGGCGGTGCGGTAACCTTCCGAGCCGGACGGTTTGACGGCCAAGCTCTGGGCGCCGGCAGCCAGGCGCAGCAGCGCCTTGTCAGGCAGGTCGGCCATGTTGCCGGAGATCTTTTCGCGCTCGACGAGAAATTGCGCCAGCCGCTTCGGCAGGATGTCGCCGAGTGCCGTCTGCGGCGACTGGCGGCCATTGAGCTGCTTTGCCCGCTTCAGATGCGCCGCAATGTCGATATCCGGTTCGATCGCAACGACGATCTCGTCGCCTTCGCGCCAATAGGAAGAGATCTGCAGGATGGCGGGGCCGCTTAAGCCTCGATGGGTGAACAGCAGTGCTTCGCGGAAGGCGGTCCTGCCATGGCGGATTTCGGCCGGGGCGGCTATGCCGGCGAGCGGCGCAATGTTCTCGAGCAGGCCGGGATCGAGCGTCAACGGCACCAGGCCGGGTCGGGTTTCGAGCACGGCCAAGCCGAACTGTTCGGCGAGGCGATAGGCAAAGCCGGTGGCGCCCATCTTCGGGATCGACTTACCGCCGGTCGCGACGATCAGCGACGATGCTTCATAGGCGCCCTCGCCGGTCGAGATGCGGAAGCCCGCGTCCGTCCTTTCGACGCCTGCTATCTCGGCACCGAGATGCAGCGCTGCGCCTGCCATGCGCATCTCATCCAGCAGCATGCGGATGATGTCCTTGGCGCTGTCGTCGCAGAAAAGCTGGCCCAGCGTCTTTTCATGCCAGGCAATGCCGTGGCGGTCGACCATGGCGATGAAATCGGCCGGGGTGAAACGGGCGAGCGCCGACTTGCAGAAATGCGGATTGGCGGAGAGGAAATTCTTCGGCCCGGCATGGATATTGGTGAAATTGCAGCGGCCGCCGCCCGATATGCGGATCTTCTCACCAGGCGCCCTTGCGTGATCGAGAACCACGACCGACCGGCCGCGTTTTCCCGCGCGGATGGCCGCCATCATGCCCGCCGCCCCGGCGCCGATGACGATGACGTCGCTTTTGCGCTGCAAACCCGTTTCCCCGATCAAGACAGCGTCTTCTTTTCCATCAAAGGGCGAAAGTCAACGTTTGGCACCCCTCGCCAATTGGCAAAGTCTGGTTATGATGGCGCCACGATCAACGCAAACCGGTGTGTCATGTCCCCAAAAAAGACGACGCTGAAGCCTGCCAGAAACGTACCCGCCTCGACGAAAGCTCCCCCGGACCCCGGATCCCTGCGCGGCGTTGCGAACTGGAAGGAAGCAGCGCGGTGGCTGCGGGACAGGGGCATCGAAGACATCGAATGCATCACGCCGGACCTTGCCGGCGTTGCGCGCGGCAAGATGATGCCAAGCTCGAAATTCACCTCGAACACCTCGCTGGCCCTGCCATCGGCGATCTACCGGCACACGATTTCGGGCGAATATCCCGACGAGACGGAGAGCTTCCGCTACGAGCCGCGCGACAGCGACCTAAAGCTGATGCCCGACCTTTCGACGCTGTCCGTCGTGCCCTGGGAAACCGACCCGACGGCGCAGGTGATCTGCGACATCGTCGATTCGGACGGCGGCGAAGTGCCCTATACGCCGCGCAACGTGCTGAAGCGCATCATGAGCCTCTATCATGACCGCGGCTGGAAGCCGATCGTGGCGCCCGAGATCGAATTCTACCTCGTCGCCAAGAATGACGATCCCGATTATCCGCTGCACCCGCCCAAAGGCCGGTCCGGCCGTTCGATCCTCGGCGGCCAGGGTTATTCGATCGCCGGCATCAACGAATTCGACGAACTGATCGACGATGTCTACCATTTCTCGGAGAAGCAGGGGCTGGAGATCGATACGCTGATCCACGAGGAGGGACCGGCGCAGCTCGAGATCAATCTGCGCCACGGCAATCCGATCGAGCTTGCCGACCAGGTGTTCCTGTTCAAGCGCACGATCCGCGAGGCGGCGCTGAAACACGACATCTATGCGACCTTCATGGCCAAGCCGATGCAGGGCCAGCCGGGTTCGGCGATGCATATCCACCAATCGGTGGTCAATATCGAGACCGGCCAGAACATCTTCTCCAATGCGGACGGATCGGCCTCGAAGGAGTTCTTCCATTTCATCGGCGGCATGCAGAAATTCGTGCCGAGCGCGATGGCGATGCTGGCGCCCTACGTGAATTCCTACCGGCGCCTGCAGCCCGATATGTCCTGCCCGGTGAACAATGCCTGGGGCTACGACAACCGGACGACCGCCTTCCGCGTTCCGGTTTCCGATCCGCAGGCGCGACGCGTGGAAAACCGGTTGCCGAGCTCGGACGCCAATCCCTATCTGGCACTCGCCGCCTCGCTGGCCGCCGGCCTGCTCGGCATCATGAAAGAAATCGAGCCGACGGCGCCGACCGAGGATTCGGCCAATGAGGGTTCGATCGACCTGCCGCGCGGCCTGCTCGAAGCCGTGGCGCTGCTCGAGGACGAGCCCGCTTTCGAGGAGATATTCGGCAAGCAGTTCATCGGCCTTTATGCCGGCGTCAAGCGCGGCGAGTTCGAGACCTTCATGCAGGTGATTAGCCCCTGGGAGCGGGAATTCCTTCTGCTCAACGTGTGAGGGAAAGCATCCATGGCATCGCAGGAGATGTGGCAGAGCCCGATCGCGCCCGGGCTATCGTGGTATCAGGCAACTGTCGGGGAGCGGCCGACCTATGCCGCGCTCGACGGTTCGATAACATCGGACGTCGCCATCATCGGCGGCGGCTATACCGGCCTGCAGGCCGCCTACCATCTTGCCAAATCGGGCGTTTCGGTGGTCCTGATCGAGGCCTGCCGCTTCGGTGACGGGGCATCCGGGCGTAATGGCGGTCAGCTCGGCACCGGCCAGCGCTGGTGGCCGGAAGAACTCGAAGAGACGATCGGCTACGAACGCTCGAAGGCGCTGTTTAATCTTGCCGAGGCGGCCAAGCGCCATCTCCTCGATTTCGCCCGCGAGCATCAGATCGAGATCGACTATGTGCCCGGCCAGCTCAACGTCGCACATAAGGCGAGCTACAAACGCGCCTATTACGAAAATGCCGAGATTGCCGCACTGCGTTACGACTATCCGCATATCAGCTTCATGGACGAGAAGGAAACCCAGGAGCGGCTTGGCTCGAAGCGGTTCCATTGCGGCGTGCGCGATGTCGGCACCGGCCATATCCATCCGCTGAAGCTGCTGGTGGGGTTGGCGCGGGTCGCCGCCAATGCCGGTGCCGCGGTTTTCGAGATGACCAGGGCAACGGCGATCCGCCAGGGCGGCGGCAAGGTGACGATCGAAACCGAAAGGGGGACGATCACCGCCGAGCGCGCGCTGATCGCCTGCGACGCCTATATCGACGGCCTCGAACCGGTGACCGCAAGCCATATCATGCCGATCCGCTCCTTCATCGGCGCCACGGCCCCGCTCGACGGGCATCCCAGCGTGCTGCCGGGCGGCGAGGCGGTGGCCGATTCGCGCTTCGTCGTGCGCTACTTTCGCAAATTCGGCGACGGCCGTCTGCTCTTCGGCGGGCGCGAAGCCTATACGGCGGACAATCCGCGGGACATTTCGCAGCATATTCGCCGGCAGATCGCCGAGATCTATCCTGACCTGAAAAACATCGACATCACCCATGCCTGGGGCGGCAGCGTCGGCATCACCATGCCGCGCCAGCCCTTCGTGCGCGAGGTCATGCCCGGGGTCATCTCGATCGGCGGTTATTCCGGCCATGGCGTCATGCTGTCAAACTACTGTGGCAAGCTCTATGCGGAAACGGTGCTTGGGAAATCCGGCGATCTCGACCTGTTCACATCGCTCGATATTCCCGCCTTTCCCGGCGGAGCCCGCATGCGCGCGCCGTTGCTTTTCCTCGCCTTGTCGTGGTTTGCGCTTCGCGACAAGTTTTAGTCCGATTGCGGATTTCCTCTTCCGGAAATTCGCTCTAAAACCGGTGCCTGACAGATTCATTGCACTGCACACTGGCTTTTTTAAATCGATTAGATTAAAAGGGCCGCCAACCAGCCTGATTGAGAGACAAGCTCATGAGCAGCCAGATCATTCCCGTTGAGCCCTTTGATTACGTCGTCTTCGGCGGCAGCGGCGACCTTGCCGAACGCAAATTGTTGCCCGCCCTCTATCATCGCCAAATCGAAGGCCAATTTACCGAACCGACCCGCGTGATCGGCGCCTCGCGCAGCCCATTGACGCACGAGGAATACCGCAAATTCGCCAGGGACGCGCTGAAGGAGCACCTGAAGAAGGGAGAATATGACGAGGCGGAGGTCGAGAAATTCTGCGCCCGCCTCTACTACGTCTCGGTCGACGCCCGCACCGATGCCGGCTGGGATCAGCTGAAGAAGCTGCTCGACGAAGGCAAGGAACGCGTGCGCGCCTTCTATCTGGCGGTCGCGCCCGGCATCTTCGGCGACATTTCGCAGAAGATCCACGACCACAAGCTGATCACCAAGTCGACCCGCATCGTCGTCGAGAAGCCGATCGGCCGCGACCTCGCCTCGGCACTGCAGCTCAACGACACGATCGGCCGCGCCTTCAAGGAAGAGCAGATCTTCCGCATCGACCACTATCTCGGCAAGGAGACGGTGCAGAACCTGATGGCGCTGCGCTTCGCCAACGCGCTTTATGAGCCGCTGTGGAACGCCAACTACATCGACCACGTGCAGATCACCGTGGCTGAATCGGTCGGCCTCGAAGGCCGCGCCGGCTATTACGATACGGCCGGCGCGCTGCGCGACATGGTGCAGAACCACATTCTGCAGCTGCTCTGCCTGACGGCGATGGAAGTGCCCTCGTCGATGGATTCGGAAGCCGTTCGTGACGAGAAGCTGAAGGTGCTGCGGGCGCTGAAGCCGCTCAATGCCTCGAATGTCGAGCAGGCGACGGTGCGCGGCCAGTACCGCGCCGGCGCATCGGGCAGCGGCCCGGTCAAGGGCTACCTTGAAGAACTCGAAGGCGGCGTTTCGAACACCGAAACCTTCGTCGCCATCAAGGCCGAGATCAACAACTGGCGCTGGGCCGGCGTTCCCTTTTACATCAGAACCGGCAAGCGCCTGACCGGACGCATGTCCGAGATCGTCATCACTTTCAAGCCGATCCCGCATGCGATCTTCGACCAGGCGGCCGGGCGCATCGTCGCCAACCAGCTGATCATCCGCCTGCAGCCGGACGAGGGCGTCAAGCAGTCGCTGATGATCAAGGATCCGGGTCCGGGCGGCATGCGCCTGCGTAACGTGTCGCTCGACATGAGCTTCGCCCAGGCCTTCAACGTCCGCAATCCCGACGCCTACGAGCGTCTGCTGATGGATGTGGTCCGCTCCAACCAGACATTGTTCATGCGCCGCGACGAAGTCGAAGCCGCATGGAGATGGGTCGATCCGATCCTCAAGGGTTGGGAAACGACCGGCCAGCAGGTGCAGGGCTATACGGCCGGCACTTGGGGTCCGAGCCAGGCCATCGCGCTGATCGAGCGCGACGGCCGCACCTGGCACGACGAGATCTAGGACGACATCGATGGCATCGACCCTGCATTCCTTCGCCAGCGCCGCGGACCTTGCCGGCAGCCTCGCCGACAAGGTCGCGAGCACGCTTTCGGCGGCGATTGCCGCCCGTGGAACGGCGTCCATCGCCGTTTCCGGCGGTTCCACCCCGAAGGCCTTCTTTCAGGCGCTGTCGACGCGCGACATCGCCTGGGACAAGGTGACGATCACCCTCGTCGACGAACGTTTCGTGCCGGCCGACAATCCGCGCTCGAACCATCTGCTGGTCGATGCCAATCTGCTGCAGAACAAGGCAAAGGCGGCACGCTTCCTGCCGCTCTATCAGGATGCAGCCTCCGTGGAGGAGGCAGCCTCGCTCGCAACCGAGAAGACCAGGGCGATCAGCTCACCCTTCGACATCGTCATCCTCGGCATGGGCGGCGACGGCCACACGGCCTCGTTCTTTCCCGGCGGCAGCAATCTTGCCAAGGCGCTCGATCCATCGACGCCGCGCGGCATCATCACCATGGAAGCGGAAGGAGCCGGCGAGCCGCGCCTGACCTTCACCTTCTCCAGTCTTGAGGATGCCGCACTCCTGGTTCTCCATATTGAGGGCGAAGGCAAAAAAGACGTTCTCGCCAAGGCGGAAGGCAGCGGTGACGAAGCAGAAATGCCGATCCGCGCCGTTCTGCGCCGGGCCACTTCCCCGGTCGAGATCTACTGGGCTCCCTGATCGGCCGTCAATCGGGACCGAGATTCAGGCCAGAGCCGCCGAAACAGATAGAGACAACGAACAAGGCAGGGATATTCCATGTCCGCTCACGCACGCATTTCCGCGATCACCGATCGCATTGTCGAACGCTCGAAGCCAAGCCGCGAGCGCTACCTGGAACGCCTGCGCGCCGCCGCTTCCAAGGGTGTCGCCCGCTCCGTGCTCGGCTGCGCCAACCTTGCCCACGGCTTTGCGGTCTGTTCCCCCGCCGAGAAAGATGCGCTCGCCGGCGACCGCATCGCCAATCTCGGCATCATCACCGCCTATAACGACATGCTCTCGGCCCACCAGCCGTTCGAGACCTATCCGGCGATCATCCGCGAGGCGGCCGCCGAGGCGGGCGGCGTGGCGCAAGTGGCCGGCGGCGTGCCGGCGATGTGCGACGGCGTCACCCAGGGACAGCCGGGCATGGAGCTCTCGCTTTTCTCGCGCGACCTGATCGCCATGTCGGCGGGCGTTGGCCTGTCGCACAACATGTTCGATGCCGCCCTCTTCCTCGGCGTCTGCGACAAGATCGTGCCAGGCCTCGTCATCGCGGCCCTGTCCTTCGGGCACCTGCCGTCGATCTTCGTTCCGGCCGGTCCGATGACGACAGGCCTGCCGAACGACGAAAAGTCGCGCGTGCGCCAGCTCTTCGCCGAGGGCAAAGTCGGACGCGCCGAGCTGCTCGAGGCGGAATCGAAATCCTATCACGGCCCCGGCACCTGCACCTTCTACGGCACCGCCAATTCCAACCAGATGCTGATGGAGATCATGGGCTTCCACATGCCCGGCTCCTCCTTCATCAATCCCGGCACGCCGCTGCGCGAAGCGCTGACGCGCGAAGCCGCCAAGCGGGCGCTGGCGATCACCGCGCTCGGCAACGAATTCACCCCGGCGGGCGAGATGATCGACGAACGCTCGATCGTCAACGGCGTCGTCGGCCTGCATGCGACGGGCGGTTCGACCAACCACACGCTGCACCTCGTCGCCATGGCGCGGGCGGCCGGCATCCATCTCACCTGGCAGGACATCGCCGAGCTTTCGGAAATCGTGCCGCTGCTTGCCCGCGTCTACCCGAACGGGCTTGCCGACGTGAACCATTTCCAGGCGGCCGGCGGCATGGGTTTCCTCATCAAGGAACTCCTGAAGCACGGGCTGGTGCATGACGACGTGCGCACCGTCTTCGGCCAGGGTCTCGCAGCCTATACGGTCGATGCACGTCTCGGCGAAAACGGCGCCGTCCTGCGCGAGCCGTCGCCTGACAAGAGCGTCGATCCCAAGGTTCTCTCCAGCATCGAAACGCCGTTCCAGGCGAATGGCGGGCTGAAGATGCTGCGCGGCAATCTCGGCAAGGCGGTCATCAAGATATCGGCCGTCAAGCCGGAGCGTCACATCATCGAGGCGCCGGCGATCATCTTCCACAGCCAGCAGGAGCTGCAGGACGCCTTCAAGGAAGGCAAGCTCAACCGCGATTTCATCGCCGTCGTGCGCTTCCAGGGCCCGAAGGCGAACGGCATGCCGGAACTGCACAAGCTGACGCCACCGCTCGGCGTGCTGCAGGACCGCGGCTTCCGCGTGGCGCTCCTGACCGACGGGCGCATGTCCGGCGCATCCGGCAAGGTGCCGGCAGCAATCCACGTCACCCCGGAAGCGGTCGACGGCGGCCCGATCGCCCGCATCCGCGAAGGCGACATCATTCGCCTGGACGCGATCAAGGGCACGCTGGAACTGCTCGTCGATGCGGCTGATTTGGCCGAGCGCGAGCCGGTGACCGTCGATCTCTCCGACAATGAATTCGGCATGGGCCGCGAGCTCTTCGCGCCGTTCCGCCGCGCCGTCGGCGCTTCGGACCAGGGCGCGAGCGTGCTCTTCCACCACTGAGCGTGGCCGACCACAGACGACAAAACCCGCGGAGCGCACGAAGCACCCCGCGGGTTTTCTGTATCAGTCCCTGCGCTACCCGTCAGGCGCGAATATCGAGAACGTAGTCGCGGTGCGCCGGATGGGTGCTGTAGACGAAGATCTTGTTCAGCTCCTTCTGCGTCAGCAGGCGCAGGAAGCGGACCTCGATCGTATTGTTGGCATTGACCTTCATCAGCAGGCAACCGACCTTGGTGATGCGGGCATCCGGAATATCCAGATAGAACTGCTTCGGCAGGTTAAACTGGGTCAGAATCGCGAGTGTCGCGCTGCTCATCGAGATCCGGACAATGTCGCAGCGGCGAGACGCCGCGTGCATGACGCCCTTTTCCGTATATTCGATGCGCGCGGCATTCATGGTGTCCTCCATCTTGAACCGCGCCTCGCGGTCGTACATGAAGGATTCTTCCTTGCTCAGGAAATGAGATTTTGGCTGTGACGGATTGGAAGCGGCCACGTGCTTATCCCCCTCATAAATTAACGAGGAAAAGGTAGCAGCCGATCTTTAACAGAAAGTGAGAATTTGGCCCGTCTCGTGCAATTCTTGGGATGATTACCCCAAAAATGGCCGCCTCATTTCCGGTAGGTATGACCGGTTGCGTCAAAGAGATGCAACTTCTGCCTGTCGGCGGCAAACCGCATCCGCTGGCCCTTCTTCACATCGTAAATGCCGGGCAACTTGACAACGATCGGCTCGCCCGGGACCAGGCCTTCGATATAGAGCAACGTCACTTCGCCGAGCGCTTCGACGATCGACACCTCGCCTTCGAAAAGGTAGTCGGCGCCGTCGGCGATCCTCAGATCCTCCGGACGAACGCCGAAGCTTGCCTGCTTGCCGGCTTCCGACGCGTCGGTCGCCACATCGAGCGTCACCGACATGCCGCCGGTCAGCGTCACCGTCGTCTGGCTTCCGGTTCCGGCCACCGTCGCCGGGATGATGTTCATGGCCGGCGAGCCGATGAATTTCGCGACGAAGAGGTTGGCCGGGCGCTCATAGAGCTCCAGCGGCGCACCGACCTGTTCGATATTGCCGGCGGAGAGAACGACGATGCGATCGGCGAGCGTCATCGCCTCGACCTGGTCGTGGGTCACGTAGATCATCGTCGTATCGGCCATCTGTTCGTTCAGGCGGGCGATCTCGATGCGGGTGGCGACACGCAGCGCGGCATCGAGGTTGGACAGCGGCTCGTCGAACAGGAAGACCTTCGGATCGCGGCAGATGGCGCGGCCGATCGCCACGCGCTGGCGCTGGCCGCCGGAAAGCGCCTTCGGCAGGCGATCGAGATATTTGGTCAGCTGCAGGCTCTCGGCCGCCGCCCGGACACGGCGGTCGATTTCCTGCTTGCTTTCGCCGGCGATCTTCATGCCGAAAGCCATGTTGTCGAAGACGGTCATGTGCGGGTAGAGCGCATAGGACTGGAACACCATGGCGATGCCACGCTTGGAGGGCGGCACGTCATTGACGAGATGGCCGTCGATATACATCTCGCCGCCGGTGATCGCCTCAAGGCCGGCGATCATGCGCAGAAGCGTGGATTTGCCGCAGCCGGACGGACCGACGAAGACGATGAATTCGCCCTGTTTGATGTCGAGGTCGATCCCGTGGAGAACGTCCACGGAACCGTAGGATTTGCGAATATCCTTCAGCGTCAGTCCAGTCATTTTTCTCTCCCCTATGTTCGGTTCCTTAGGCTAGACGGGCGAAATACGCCCCCCAGGCCGGAATATCGATCTTGTCGCCATAGTTGTTGCTGGTAAAGCCATGGCCCGTCAATGCCTGCCATTCTCCCGCCGGCAGAGTGACGGCGGCCTCGGCCGGGCTCATGTTGAAGATGCAGAGCAGCGTCTCATTGCCGTATTCGCGGGTGAAGACCAGGGCATCACCCTGCTGCTCCTCGAATTCGATCTCGCCCTTGGCAAAAGCCGGGTGCAGCTTACGAAAGGCGATGAAGCGGCGATAGTGCTCCAGCACCGAGGCCTCGTCGCCCTGCTGGACGCTGACGGCGCGCAGGATATGCTCGACCGGCACCGGCAGCCAAGGCTTGACGCTGGAGAAGCCGCCCTGGGCGACCTGGCTGTCCCAGACCATCGGCGTGCGGCAGCCGTCGCGGCCCTTGAATTCCGGCCAGAACTGGATGCCATAGGGGTCCTGCAGATCCTGGTAGGCAAGATCGGCCTCGGTCAGGGCCAGTTCCTCGCCCTGATAGAGGCAGACGGAACCGCGCAACGTCATCAGCAACGAGGCATAAAGCTTGGCGAAGGCGTCGTGATCGGCGACCAGCCCGCCCCAACGGCTGACATGGCGCATGACGTCGTGATTGGAGAAGGCCCAGCAGGCCCAGCCATCTGGCGCGGCGGCTTCGAAATCCTCCATCACCTCCTCGACGCGCTCCGGCGTCAGCGGATCGGGCGCCAGGAACTCGAAGGCGTAGCACATATGCATCTTGTCGTTACCGGAGGTGTATTCGCCGACGATCTCGAGGCCGCGCTGGCTGTCGCCGACTTCGCCAACGGCGGCAATTGCCGGGAATTCCTCGAGAACGGCGCGGAAGCGCTTCAGGAAGGCAAGGTTCTCCGGGCGGTTCTTGTCGTAGATATGCTCCTGGAAATTATAGGGATTGACCGCCGGCGCCGTCGAAGCGTTGCGGCGCTCGGGAGCGAGCGCGGGATTGTCGCGCAGTTGCGTGTCGTGGAAATAGAAATTGATGGTATCGAGGCGGAAGCCGTCGACGCCACGATTGAGCCAGAAGCGCACGACATCGAGCAGACGGTCCTGCACTTCCGGGTTATGCAGGTTCATATCCGGCTGCGAGGTCAGGAAATTGTGCAGGTAATATTGCATGCGGGTCGGATCCCACGCCCATGCCGAGCCGCCGAAGATCGACAGCCAGTTGTTCGGCGGCGTACCGTCCGCCTTGGCGTCGGCCCAGACATACCAGTCGGCCTTGGCATTGGTCTTGCTGGAGCGGCTCTGGACGAACCAGGGATGCTGATCCGAGCTGTGGGAGATGACGAGGTCGATCATCACGCGGATGCCGAGGCGATGGGCCTCAGCGATCATCGTGTCGAAATCCACCAGCGTCCCGAAGATCGAATCGACATTCTCGTAGTCGGAAACGTCATAACCGAAATCGCGCATCGGCGAGGTGAAGAAGGGTGAGATCCAGATCGCATCGACGCCGAGGCTTGCCACATGCGGCAAGCGGGCGGTGATGCCCTTCAGGTCGCCGATGCCGTCTCCGTTCGAATCCTGGTAGGAGCGCGGGTAGATCTGGTAGATCACCGCCCCACGCCACCAGTCCTTGTCGGGGGTCGAGATCGATTGGGAAGCCACGTTCATGGAATATCCTGTTTGAAGTCACGTTCGGGAATGGTCAGCCTCCCTTGACCGAGCCAGCCAGCAGACCGCGCACCAGGTAGCGCTGCAGCCCGAAGAAGACGAGCAGCGGCACGATGATGGTGACGAAGGCCGACGCCGTCAAAATCTCCCAGTTGCCGCCGCGCGAGCCGAGCAGCGCGTTCAGGCTGCCGGTGAGCACGAGGTGGTCCTTGTCGGTGCCGAGGAAGACCATGGCGACGAGCAGGTCGTTCCACACCCACAGGAACTGGAAGATGGCGAAGGAGGCGAGTGCCGGGAAGGACAGAGGCAATACGATGCGGACGAAGATCTCGAAGTCGCTGGCGCCGTCGACGCGGGCGGATTCGATGATCTCCTTCGGCAGGCCGGCGATATAGGCCCGCAGGAGATAGATGGCGAGCGGCATGCCGAAGGCGGTGTGGGCCAGCCAGATGCCGGGATAGGTCTTCGACGGCTGGCCGAGCATGCCGCCGATCTCGTTGTAGAGGCGCAGCAGCGGGATCAGCGACATCTGCAGCGGCACGACGATGAGGCCGACGACGAGCGCAATCAGCAGGCCGCGGCCGGGAAACTCCATCCAGCTCAGGGCGTAGGCGGCGAAAGCGGCAATCAGGATCGGGATGATCGTCGCCGGAATCGTCACGGTCAGCGAGTTGATGAAGGACTGGCCGATGCCCTCGCCTGTCAGAACCGTGTTGTAGTTCTGCATGGTGAATTCCGGCGGCGCCGAGACGGACGCATAGATGCGCCGCGGGCGTTGGTCGGGCGAAAAGGCGGCGTTCTTCATATAGCGATAGCTGCCGTCGCTGTTGATCTGCAGGGTTTCGCCGTCGCCGAGATCGGCGGTCTCGCCGGCCTTGTAGGCGGCGGGTTGCTGCACACGGTTGCCGAAGGCCTTCACCGAGCGGCCGGTCTGGCCTTCCAGCACATTGCCGGAGATCACGTAGGCCGCACCTTCCTGCTGCTGCTGGTCCGGCGTGCCCAAGCGGACGGCGACGGTCTGCGTCGAGCCGACGAAGGCCGTCCACCAGCCGGAGACGACGATCTGGTCCTTGTCGCGCAGCGCGCTGACGAAGATGCCGAGCGTCGGGATCAGCCAGATGATGACGATCAGCAGAACGGCGGCGTGAACGAAGAGACGGGCGGGGCCGATCTTGAAGTAGCTTCCGGCAGCGGTCATCTCAGTGCCCCTTCAGTTCGCGATTGGCGCGGCGCACGTTCCACACCATGATCGGCGTGACGGCGAGCATGATGATGATGGCGATAACCGCACTTCGGCCGGAATCGCCGCCGCCGCGGAACATCCAGTCGAACATCAGGTTCGCCAGCACCATCGTCTGCCACTGGCCGTTGGTCATGGTCAGCACGATGTCGAAGACCTTGAGGACGAGGATGGTGATCGTCGTCCAGACGACGGCGATCGAGCCCCAGACCTGCGGCACCATGATGCGCCAGAAGATCTGCCAGCCATTGGCGCCGTCGATGACGGCGGCTTCGATCGTCTCCTCGGGGATGCCGCGCAGAGCGGCCGACAGGATGACCATGGCGAAACCGGTCTGGATCCAGATCAGGATGACCATCAGGAAGAAGTTGTTCCAGAAGGGAATGGAGATCCACACCTCCGGCGTGCCGCCGAAAGTCTGGACGATGGCGTTCAGCAGGCCGATCTGAACGTCGTTGCCGCCGCGATATTCATAGATGAATTTCCAGATGACCGAGGCGCCGACGAAAGAGATCGCCATCGGCATGAAGACGATGCTTTTCGCGATATTGCCCCACCAGATGCGATCGGTCATCACCGCGATGACGAGGCCGAAGAAGGTGCAGGCGGCCGGCACGACGGCGAGCCAGAGGATGTTGTTGAAGATCGACTGGCGGAATTCGCGGTCGCCGATCGCCCATTTGTAATTGGCGAGGCCGACGAACTGCAGACCGGCACGGTCGTAGAAGGAGAGGATGAAGGTCGCAACGACGGGATAGACGAGATAGACGATGAGCAGGAAGAGCGCCGGGCCGATGAACAACCACGGCCGGATCAGCGCGCGGCGGTTGAGATTGCGCGATGCGGCGCGGATGTCGCCATCCTTCACCGGCAGAGCGAGATCCAGAATCTTGTTCGAAAAATAGAAATAGGCCGAGCACGCGAAAACGGCGACGACCACGACGCCCAAAGCGGACACTATCTGCGACAGCATTTCGTCCCTCCCCTGCTTCCCCTGATCTTATCCCAACCGGTTTTTATACTGACGGGTCAACGCCGGTCATGGTCAATCTCTTTGTATTGCCCAATCACAATATATCCTGCGATGGCCGGGCTCTTTTCGAGCCCGGCCAGTCATGCAAGCCATGCCGCCGGCAAGCCGGCGGCATAATTTGAAGATTACTTGATGCCGTCCCAGGCGCTCTGGATTTCGCCAGCGGCCTCTTCGGCGGACTTGCCGCCGACGAAATCGACCATGCCCGTCCAGAAGGCGCCGGCGCCGATCTTGCCCGGCATCAGGTCGGAACCGTCGAAGCGGAAGGTGGTGGCCGAGGTCAGGATCTCGCCTTCCTTCTTCATCTGCGGGTTGGCATAAGCCTCGGTGCTGACACCCTTGTACGGCGTCAGGAAGCTCGACTGCGCCATCCAGACCTCATGCGCGATCGGGGTCTTCAGGAAGTCGATGAAGGCGCGGGCCGTCTTCGAGTCCTTGGCGATCGAGACGAGCGTGCCGGCGCCGAGAACCGGCTTGCCAAGCTCGGGATGCGACGCATAGGTCGGCATGTAGAAGAAGTCGGCATCCTGGCCCAGCTTCGTGCCCTCAGGGAAGAAGGACGGGATGAACGAGGCCTGATGGTGCATGTAGCACTTCGGCGGAACGGCGAAGAGGCCCTTCGGGCTGTCGCGGAAATCGGTCGAGGCCACCGCGGCGACGCCGCCATCGACGTATTTCTCGTTCTTGGCGAACTTGCCGAATTCGTCGATCGCAGCAACGACGGCCGGATCGGTGAACTTCAGCTCGTTGGTCGTCCACTTGTCGTAGGCTTCGGGCGGCTGCATGCGCAGCATCAGGTCTTCGACCCAGTCGGTCGCCGGCCAGCCGGTGGCGCCGCCGGAACCGAGACCGATGCACCAGGGAACGCCGCCATCCTTGACGATCTGGTCGGTCAGGGCATGCAGCTCTTCCATAGTCGTCGGGATCTTGTAGCCGGCTTCCTCGAAATTCTCCGGAACATACCAGACGAGCGATTTCACGTCGGCCTTATAAGGGAAGGCGTAGAAGGCTTCCTTGCCGTCCTTGCCCTTGTAGGTGCCGTAACCGACCCAGCTGTCGCCGGCGCCGTAATTGTCCTTGATCCACTTGGAGTTGTCATCGCCGAGCGGTGTTAGGAAGCCCTTGCTGGCGAGATCGGCCAGGAGGCCAGGCTGCGGCAGAACCGCAATGTTCGGCGGCGAGCCTGCCTGCGTATCGATGACGATCTGCTGTTCGTAATTTTCGGAAGAGGAGTATTTGACATCGATGCCGGTGGCTTCGACGAAATAGGCAAGAACGCTCTGGAAGAACGCCTCGTCCTCGCCGCGCCACGGCCCGAAGATCGTCAGCGGCTGGCCCTTCAGATCGGCGTGAGCGGCCTTGAATTCGTCATAGCTCTTCCAGTTGAACTTGGAATCCTGCCCCGGCGCAAATTTCAGATCGGCTGCAGACGCAGTACCGGCAAAAAGCGCTGCCACGGCAACGCCCATCAAAAATGACTTTTTCATGTGATCAACCTCCCATCACAATCCCAACTGCGCCGAACTCCCTTAAATGGAAATTTCAAAGCGCTTTGACACCCAACTCATTTCACTTTCGGTGGAATGGAGTCAAGTCATTTCGCGAAAACCCGCCGTGAACACGCGGGATTTCGCAGTGCAGCGGCGCCTCTCGGGAAATATGGAGCGATTTTTCTTGAGTCAAGCGCGCCAAATGCTACATATTTGAAAGCGCTTTGAATGCCGCTGGGAGGCGGCAAGCCTTTTCAAGACGGCCGCAGGGCGGGCCCGGAGGAAGCATAACAGGTGAATCTCAAACAGCTATCGGAATTGCTGGGGCTGTCGCAGACGACGGTGAGCCGAGCGCTCAATGGTTATCCCGAGGTCAACGAGGCGACCCGGGAGCGCGTGCTCCAGGCTGTCAAGGAAACCGGATACCGGCCGAACAAGGCGGCGCAGCGGCTTGCGACCGGCAAGGCAGGCTCGATCGGCCTCGTCATGCCGACGGCGCCCGGCCACCAGTCCGACGTGCATTTTGGCGAATTCCTGGCCGGGCTCGGCGAAGAGGCGGTGCGCCACGATTTCCACTTCGTCATCATGCCGGCCGATCCGGATGACGAGGTGGGAGCGCTCCGGCGCCTGGCGATCAGCGGCAATGTCGATGCAATGTTCGTCGCCTATATGCGCGGCCACGACCCGCGGCTTGCCATGCTGAAATCGCTCTCCATGCCCTATGTCGTGCACGGCCGCTCCTTCGGTTCGGAGCCCGACTATCCCTATCTCGATATCGACAATGAAGCGGCCTTCTACGATGCGACGCGGCTGTTGCTGCAGCTCGGCCATACGCGCTTTGCGCTGATGAACGGACCGATGCATCTCGATTTCGCCATCCGCCGGAAGAACGGCGTCATATCAGCCCTTGTCGAACGCGGGCTCGTGCTCGACGAGGGCAACATGAGCCATACGCTTATGACGGACGAACAAGGCCTGCTGGCGATGGAACATTTCCTGCAATTGCCGGAGCGCCCGACGGCAATCCTCTGCTCCAGCACGGTGCTGGCGCTCGGCGCGATCCGCGCGGTCAACCAGGCGGGATTGCGGCTCGGCGAGGATATCTCGCTGATCGCCCATGACGACGTGCTGCCGCTGCTGAAACCGGAAAACTTCTCGGTGCCGCTGACGACCACACGCTCTTCGTTGCGGGCGGCGGGCGTCCGTATCGCCCAGCGGCTGATCGGCACGGTGAAGCAGGCCGGCCCCTTCCCCGACCAGGAGCTCTGGAAGACCGAACTGATCGTCAGGGCCTCGACCGGCCCTGTTCCCCAGGTTTAGAGCATCCCGAGCTTCAAAACTGCGGCGGCGTCTGTCCCGCGGTACGATGAGCGGCGATGACAGTGTTGGCCATCAGCATGGCGATGGTCATCGGCCCGACACCGCCGGGAACCGGGGTGATGGTGCTGGCGACCGCCGAGACTTCCTGGAAGGCGACGTCGCCGACCAGCCGGGTCTTGCCCTCACCTCTTTCGGGTGCCGGAATACGGTTGATCCCGACGTCGATGACCGTCGCACCTGGCTTTACCCAATCGGCCCTGACCATTTCCGGCCGGCCGACGGCGGCGACCAGGATATCGGCATTGCGGCAGACCTCGGAAAGGTTCTTCGTTCTGGAATGCGCGATCGTCACCGTCGCATTGGCGTTGAGCAGCAATTGCGCCATCGGCTTGCCGAACAGGTTGGAGCGGCCGATGACGACGGCGTTGAGGCCGGAGAGATCCTCGCCATGGGTGCGGCGGACGAAGACCATGGCACCGGCCGGCGTGCAGGAGACCAGGCCGGTCTTCAGGTCGCCGGTGGCGAGCTTGCCGGCATTGACGACGCTCAAGCCGTCGACATCCTTTTCGGGCAGGATCGACTGGATGATCGGCTCGCTATCGAGCGGCTTCGGCAGCGGCAGCTGCACCAGGATGCCGTGGATCGAAGGATCGGCATTGAGGGTGGCGACGAGGGCTGCCAGTTCCTCCTGCCTGGTTTCGGCCGGCAGCGTGTGCTGGACGGACTTGAAGCCGCATTCCTTGGCCATGCGGCTCTTGGAGCTGACATAGGCGTGGCTTGCCGGATCGTCGCCGACGATGACGACCGCAAGGCCGGTGGTGACGCCGCTGCTCTTTTCCAGCGCTGCCGTCGCACTCTTGACCGTCTGAATTACCGATGCAGCTACGTTCTTGCCGTCGATTACTGTCGTCACACGTCTCTCCGCCCTGTTTCGCGTCAATCTATGGATAGTCGGCGAGCGTCAAATGCCCGCTAACGCCCTATCCTGTCGGAAAGCAGCAAGGCAATATCAAAAATGCAAGGAAATGTTCGTCAGCGTAGCGGCTGCCGCGCTTCGAGCGCATGAACACGAAGCCGGTCGCGCAGGCCGGAGATCTCGGAGCGCAACACCTCCATCTCGTCGACCGGTGCGGGAACGGGTGGAAGCATCGGCGGCGGCGAGGCCTGCGGCCGGGATAGCGGCATTTCCGCATGCGCGGCAGCAGCGATGGGCTTGCGCAGGCGCAGCAGGAAAGCCGCGGCAAGACCGACCGCCAGACCCATGGCAGCGCCGGCCAGCAAGCGGCCAATCCAGCCGTCCCTCGCCGACACCGCTGTTGCCAGCGCCGGCTTCATCAGCGTGATATGACCGTCGGCAGCCGTTGCCGCCGATGCGGAATCCGCATCTTCCAGGCGCGAACGCGCGGCATTGGCCTTCTCGCCGAGTTCGGTCAGCCGGGAAAGATCGACGCCGGTATCCCGGCTCTGGGCGATCAGCGTGTTGCGGCGATCATTCAGGCCCTTGCGCGCATCGACGGCGGCCTTGGCGGCGACATTGGCGGTCTGGGCAAGACGGGTCAGTTCCTTGCCCATATTCTCCTTCAGACCATCGGTTTCAGCCTGCTGCTGCAGGAGGCGCGGATGGCGCGGGCCAAGCTCGGCAGAAAGCTGGGCAAGCGCGGTTCTGGCGACGGCATATTTGTCGCGCCAGTCCTGCAGCGCCGGCGAGAGCATATCGGAGGGCAATGAACCGTCGAGCACCTCGGGAAGTTTCGCCGCCTTGAGCCGGTCGGCCTGCGCCTTGGCGGAAAGGATGTTCTGGTCGGCCTGTTTCAGATCGGCATCGAGCCGGTCGATCTGGCGGCGAAGGTCGATCGCCACCTTGACGTTGCCCTCGCCGCTCTTGGCCGTGAAGGCGGCAAGCTCCGCCTTCGCCTCGTCATAGGCCTTGCGCAAAGCGGTGTCGGTTTCGCCGTTGCCGCCGGGTCGGTCTGCTGCGGAAACCGTTTCGGCAAGCCTTGCAGCGATGCGCATGGATTTGCCGCCATCGCCTGTTGTCACCCTCAGGAGGATCGTGCCGGCGGCGGCATCGGGCAGGATCTCGACCGCGTGCTTCAGTGTCGCCTCGGCGCGCGAGGCCGGATCGGCAGCCGCACCGGTCGCCGAGAGGAGATCGAGCGCAACGCCAAGCGCATTGGCGCCGGGGCCGGCAAATTCGGGATCGCGATCGAGTTTCAGGGCGGCGACCGTCGAAGCAACCATGCGCGCCGTCAGCAGCCCCTTTGCCGCGGCCTGGGTAAAGGCAGCGCGGCTTGCAGCATCTGTCTTCACCGCAAGCGTCGCTTCGGCACGGTAGAGGGTTGGCGACGCCGGCGTCAGCGCCGGCAGGCCCGCTCCGACGACCGTCGGGACGGCGATCGTCATTGCAAGACCAATGCCGCTCAGACGACGGCGCGGCCTGGCCGGCCGAGGCGCTGCGGGTTCTTCACGGATAACGGCCAGCAGTTCGGGTGAGCGCACCGGCTCGCCGGCCGGAGCAGCCAGTTCCTCGTGGCGCGCCGGCTCCTCAGAAAGCAGATGGCCGACATCATTGGCGGCCCGGAGGCGGTTGCCGAGGATGGTTTCTATGCGGTCGACCAGCGGTGCTGCGTGCGCCGCCATGGCGCGCTGCTCTTCCAGCGCGCGGCCGATGGCGCGCAGCAGTTCGGCCTCGGGCGGCGCGATACCGGCCCGCTTCGATCGGGGCGATCGATACGAATCGTCATGGGCACGCGGCTCAGCGGCTGCGCGATCGTGAAAACTGCTTCTGGCCCTGATATCGTACATTTGCGCCACATCTCATGCACATGATGGCCGGCTTCGTTCATCCGCACGGAGGCCGATGATTAAACCAATCTAAATATTCATGGCAAAGAAATGGTTAACCGCAGCGTGTAAAAAACTGGGGTCAGCTAAAGCGCTTCGCGTCTTTCAGATTCGCTTCCTGCGCTTTAGCTCTTGGTTTTTAGGCAAAACCGCGGCCCTTTGGCGCGACGCGCTCTAGCTCGCTTTCTTATGCTCCGACCGCGGCTGCAGCGCGGTGCCGTGCTCTTCCGGGTAGCTGAGGATCCTTTCGCGCCGGCGGAAGCGGTAGCGCAGGACATGGAAGAGGAAGACCGGGATGCCGATGACGTAACGGCGCCAGAGGCGCGTCGGCTCCTGCAGCAGGCGATAGGCCCATTCCAGGCGCATCATCCGCACCGTCCTCGGCGCACGCGGGACGGCGCCGGAAACGAAGTCGAAGAGCGCGCCCACCGTCAGCACCAGGCGCGCATGATCGGCGCGGATATTGTCGTGGACCCATTTCTCCTGCAGCGGCGTTCCCATGCCGACGATCAGGATATCGACTTTCTGGCGCTCCAGCTCCTCGGTGACGACGGAGGAATCGACCTTATCGAAATAACCGTCGGAAATGACGACGAATTCATGCCACGGCGTATGCCTGCGGAAATTTTCCGCCGCCGCCTCGACGACCGAGCGCGTGCCGCCGATCAGACCGATGCGGCGCGGGGCCTCCATGAAGGTGAGGAAGGCCGGCACGAAATCGGTGCCGTTCAGATTGGCGGGAAATGGCGCGCCATGGGCGATCTGCGATGCGATGTTGAGACCGATGCCATCCGGCAGCACCAGATTATGCGACATGATCCGGTAATATTCGTCGTCGCGCAGCGCCGTCAGCATGTTGTGGGCGTTGACGAAGCAAACCACGGTCTGGCCGACGGGAATGGAGGCCAGCTCGTTGATGAAAACGAGGGCGTCGTCCCAGCCGAGATCGCAGACCGGCAGATCGAAAATCGTCCGCCGCGATGCGAGCACCGCGAAGTTTGCAATCAGATTCATTCCTACCTCCTGCCGAGGGTGCTGCATGCGCCCGACATCCCGGAAAACAAGCCCATATTTCCGCACCGGAGGTCTCGAAAGAACCGGTCGCGTGACGCCGGGACGGCGTCACCCCGATCCCGGAAGGCGGCGCAGGCCAAGCTGTGAGACCTGATATAACAGGATGGTTTCAAACAACCCTTAGGAAAATTCCTTGAATTTCAATGCTCGCATAAGTGGTTTATTAACCATGTGCACCAATGAAAAAAGGCGCCCTGCGGCGCCGTTTGTCGTCGATGATCGGATGTCGACTAATGCGCAGGAGGCGCCGGCGTTTCGCCGGCCGGTGCGGTCTCGACGATCTTGACGGGTGTGCCCACCTTCTTCGGCTGGCCGGCGGAGCTTTCCTTGACATCTTCCTTGGAGAGATAGTCGAGCTGCTCCAGCATCACTTCGGCGACGTATTCGCCACCCAGGCGCTCGTTCATGCCCTTCTTGATCTCTTCGCGGAAGGCCTTCGGATCGAAAGATTTGATGTGGGCGATATCGACCATCTTGTTGCCGACGAGCAGGCTGAAAAGCTCATCCGTCGTCATCTCGGACAACGGCAGCGTCACGCCCTTCAGCATCTCCTTGTTCATCATGAACGAAACGCGGCCGAGGAAGTAGCCGGTGACTGCGCCGTTGCCGATGATCGGTACCGTGATCGTTTCGCCCTTCACCAGTTCGAGTGCGCTCTGCTTGGAATCGGTTGCCGCAGGCGCCGGCGCGGTCGCCAGGTACACCGAGAAATAGACCGATGCCAAGGTGATGGCGCAAACCCAGACACCGGTGAGGACGAGCTTGATCATCAGTTTCCACGCATGGCGAATTGTTCCTGGGAATAGGTGCCGTCGGCATCGGCATCCTGAACGGCGTTCTTCAGGAGGTCGGCGACGGCACGCACCGCTTCGAGATGCGCCTCGACGCGGCGGGCATTGAGAACCAGCTTCTTCTTCAAGCCATGCAGCTGATCGAGATGGGCAGCGGCAAGCTCGGCCGGATCGGTATCGCGGAAAAGCATCGACAGCTCGTAGAGGCAGCGGCTCTTATGCGCATTGGAGACCTTGAGATCGAATTGCGGATCGCTGCCGATCCGGGTGTTCTCATTGTCGATTATCATTTCGAGGCGTCCGAGAACGGATTTGATCCTGTATTCGTTCGAAACTATTTCCATTGTACCCTCGGTTATGCGTCGCTTAGAGCATGGCGCCGAAAAGTGTGCGCGGTTTTCGGACGACACCATGCTCTGACTTTAATTGAGAACAGGATTCAGATTTCAGGCCAACGGGCCTAAAATCATCCTGTTCGATCGGTCTTGGCTTCGGCGGTCGGTGTGCCAAAGGTCTTACGCTGGAAGTCGTCGATCATGCTGATCGCGGTGTTGCGGTCATCGTTGTCGGTCGAGGCATTGACGATCTTGCCTTCCTGCCGGCGCAGTTGTTCGCTGTACATCTGCTTGGCGATGCCGATGCCGTCACCCTTGGCCATGGTGTTGCCGAGCTGTTCGGCCATCATGCCTTTCCAGATATCGCCGGTCGCGCCCTTGCCGTAGACGTCTTCGCTTTCGCTCGGCAGCATGGACTTGACGAAATTCTGCAGAACCATGGCCTCGAACTTCCGGTAGCTTTCCGGAACTTCCTCGGCCTTGGTGCGGTTCTGGATGTCGGCGAGGCCGCTCTTCTGGCCGATATGATCGAGAACATCGACCGTATTGGAGAAGCCCTTGCCGTTTTCGGCGAGGCTCGTTGCGGCAAAGGCCGCACGATTTGCCTTCAATTTTTCCTGGGCCGCCTGAACCTCCATGGGGTCGGCAGCTTTGACAACGTCCAGGACCAGATCACTGGGGGGCGAAATAGCCACGTTAGAATCCTCTGAATTAAGATCGTAACGACTATGGTTTTTGAAGCTTGCTGGAGGCTGGCGTTGCGAATTGCTGATCGATGACATCGTAGACGGCATTGTCGTCGGCCTCGCGGCGCTCGGCCTCGAGGGCTTCCTTCATGCCCTCTTCGAAACGATCGCCCTTGGCGCGCTCGCGCGCCAGCCGCATCTCGTGGACCTCCTGCATGCCGGTCAGTTGCTTGTCCTTGATGGTGAGCCTGCCGAATCGATCGGCGTAGCTCTGCGAGAAGGCGTGGTGGACCGGGTCCATCGAGCCGAGCGCGAGGATGACGTCGTCCATCGCCGCATTGACCTCGACGCGCTGGCGGCTGGTTTCGGCCAGGTCGTTCTCGGCTACCCGTTCGATATGCCGCTGCACCGAGAGCAGTCGCTTGAGTTTCTGGGAGCGCGTCTTTTCGGTCATCGCCTCATCGCCCGATATAAATCGAGCCGAAGGACTGGCCGAACTGGCTGACCATCGCCGCAATCGAGAAATAGATCAGGAAGAGGCCGCCCATCAGCAGATAAGGTGTGGAGATGAAGTAAACCGGGATCTGCGGCGCCAGCTTGTTGATGAAGCCGATCGACACGTTGAAGATCATGCCATAGATCAAAAACGGGCTCGACAGCCGCAGCATGATGTAGGTGGTCTGCTCCAGCGTGTCGGTGAAGGAGATCAGCGTCGCGCGCATCTGCATCAGGCCGCCGAATGGCATGGTCGTGTAGGAATCGATCAGCGCGCGGAAGACGATGTGATGGAAATCCATGATGAAGAGAATCATGATGCCGGCAAAGGTGACAAAGGCCGAAAGGCTGTTCTCCGACGTGTCCTCGATGATGTCGGTGGAGCCCGGCTGGGTATAGCCGACCATCATGGCCATGATCGAGGCGGCGAACTGCATGCCGAGCGTATAGATCCTCGCCAGCATGCCATACATCACACCGATCAGCGATTCGCTGAATATCAGGCCGATATAGGTTGCAGAACCGGTGTGAACGGCGGGATAGACAGTATCCCAAAGCAGCGGCATGACGGCGATAGACAGCGCGCCGGCAATGAAGACGCGCAGCTGTTCGGGCACGCGCGCCGAGGAGAAACCCGGAAGAGCCAGCACACAGCCACCGATCCGGCAGAAAACCAGAAACAGCGCCAGAACGGTCCCTTGCGGGTCTGTTATCATGAAATAGAGCCCAAAATCTTTATCTCGATGCCCTTGGCCAGTTCGACATGCGACAGGACAGGCAACGTGGCGAACAGCCGTTCGATGATCATGCGCACATAGGAGCGTGTTTCCGGCGATGTGACAAGGGCGAATGGCAGGCCGCGATCCATGAACTCACGGATAACTTTGGTGGCCTGCTCGCTGAACTCTTCAAGGCTGCGCGGATCGATGTCGAATTCGATCACCTCGCCCTTGGCGTCGCGCTTCAGCGCCTGGTGGAAGGCCAGATCCCATTTGCTGCCCAGCCTGAGCACGCGCAGCACGCCATTGTCGGCAAGATCGCCGCAAAGCTGCTGGGCCATGCGGATGCGGACGTGCTCGACGATCTGCTCGGTCTTCCTGACATGCGGGGCAAGCTCGGCCACCGCTTCGAGAATGAGGTGCAGGTTGCGGATCGAGACGCGTTCGGCAAGCAGGAGCTTGAGCACCGCCTGCAGGCCCGAATAGGACATGTGCGACGAGCAGATCTCGTCGGCGAGCTTCTTGTATTCGGGGTCGAGCCGATCGATCAGCACCTTGACGTCCTTGTAGGACAGAAGCTGCGGCAGGTTGTTGCGAATGACCTCGCTCATATGGGTGAGCACGACCGAGACGTTGTCGATCGGCTGGAAGCCCTCGCGTTTCAGATCGTCGGCGAAGTTTTCGAGGATCGAGACGGCCGGCATGCCGAAAGCGGGTTCGCGGATTTCGTCGCCCGGAATGCTCGGCCGGCGGCCGGCGCCGGTGACGACGAGGACTTCGCCGACGCGCAAGAGATTGGAGGCGACCGTCGTGCCGTGGATGCGGATCTGGTAAGACTTCTCGGCGATGGCGATATCGTCCGTGACCTTGATCTCGGGCACGACGAAGCCGTATTGCGTGGCGAACTTCTTGCGCATCTTGCCGACGCGGAAGGCGAGCTCCTGGTGGGCGCCGAGCAAGCGCGTCGAGACCATCTTGCCGAGTGCGAGCTCGATCTCGGAGGTGCGCAGCACCGACTTGACCGAATCCTTTTCCAGCTCCTTGCTCTGGACGACCTTCTTTTCCTCCTGCTCGCGGCGAAGCTTGTTTTCCGCCTCGACCTGCCGCGGGATAAACCAGGCGCCGAAGGCAAGAAGACTGCCGAGGATCACGAAGGGGACAAACGGCAGACCGGGCATCAAGGCCAGGACGAACATCAGCACGGCCGAGACCGAGAGCGCGCGGGGATAGCCGCTCAACTGGTTGACAACAGCCTGGTCGGTGGAGCCGGTGGTGCCGCCGCGCGAGACGAGAAGGCCGGCGGCGAGCGAGACGATGAGCGCCGGCATCTGCGAGACGAGGCCGTCACCGACGGAGAGCTTGACGAAGACGTCGGCCGCTTCGCCGATCGGCATGCCGTGGCGGAAATAACCGATGATGATGCCGCCGAAGACGTTGATGGCGGTGATGATGAGGCCGGCGACGGCATCGCCGCGCACGAACTTCGAGGCACCGTCCATCGCACCGAAGAAGGAGCTTTCCTCCTCGAGTTCCCTGCGCCGACGCTGGGCTTCCTTTTCGTCGATGATGCCAGCCGAAAGATCGGCGTCGATCGACATCTGCTTGCCGGGGATCGCGTCCAGGGTGAAACGCGCGCCGACTTCGGCGATACGCGTGGCACCCTTGGTGATGACGATGAAGTTGATGGTGATGAGGATGAGGAAGACGATCAGACCGATGACGAAGTCGCCCGACATGACAAGGCTTGCGAAACCGGCGATGACGCCGCCGGCCGCGTCGTGGCCTTCATTGCCGTGGGACAGGATGACGCGCGTCGTGGCGATGTTCAGCGCCAGCCGGGTCATCGTCGCGATCAGCAGAATGGTCGGGAAGGACGAGAAATCGAGCGGCTTCTGAATCCACAGCGCGACCATCAGGATCAGAACCGAGAAGGCGATCGAGAAGGCCAGGCCCATATCGATCAGGAATGGCGGGATCGGCAGGAAGAGAATGCAGATGATGCCGACGATGCCGAGGGCAAAACCGACATCGCGCAGGCTCGGGGCGACTTTTGGAATGGGGAGTGCAGGTGGTTGCGCCATGACGATTCCGTCTCTTCATGAGAGGAGGCGGATATGAGTCCGCCCAATTCGAATCGAGACTTAAATGGCGAAGCTTGCGCGAAGGTGGCTCAGAAACCAGACTGGATGCGCGAGAAGACCAGATTGGTGAAAATCGAGATCTGCGAGCCGACGAAAGGCGCGGTTACGCCGACCGTGATCAGCACCGCGACGATCTTCGGCACGAAGGTCAGCGTCGCTTCCTGCACCTGGGTCAGCGCCTGGATCAGGGCGATCACGAGACCCACCACCATCGCGGCGATGACCGCGGGACCGGCGGCAATCAGCACGGTCCAGATCGCGGCCTGGAACAGATCCAATGCATCAGCTTCATTCATCCGAAGGCAACCTCATATCGCCTTGAAGCGGTCCCGCCTTGGCCGGACCGCGCTTGGTTGGCGTCAAACAGGCGCGTTGGCGCCGTTCGCATCAGGAGCTGCTGCTCGGCGCCTCGTCGGCAACAGTGATTCCCGTCTGCACGAGTATCTTATCGCCATCTTCGGTCGTCGCAATGATACCATCGGAATAAACCTTGACGGAATCGATGATGCCTTTGACGGTGCCGTCGGCGCTTTCCATGTATTTGCCGACGTAGCTGCTGGCCTGGGTGAGGCTCGAGCTTGCCAGAAGCGTGTCCAGCTTGGTGTTGGTCTGGATCGTCTGCTCGACCTGCGAGAAGGTTGCCAGCTGCGCCACCTGCTCGCTGGCATCCATCGGATCGGTCGGATCCTGGTTCTTCATCTGCGCGATGAGCAGCTGCAGGAAGTTGTCGTAGTTCAGTGTCGCCGACTTCGAGCTCGAACTCGTCGAGGAGGTCGTCGAGGTCGTTGAGGTCGCGCTTGTTGTTGCATCTACCGCCATGGTGCAATCTCCCTGCGAATCTGCTCGACCATCGTTGGCGGCATTTCGTGATTGTTGAGGATGCTGTCTTCGATCGCGTAGAGGCCGCGGATCGCCTTCAATGCATCGAAGGCGCGGCCGGTCGACACGAGCGCGTCGATGCGCTTCAGTTCGGCGAGGATTTCCTCGTTCTTGAAGCAGGTGAGCAGCATGGTGATCGACTTGCGGAACATCGCCGTCGAGTGGTCCTTGCCCTCGGGATTGATGAGGATCATCTGCGCGATGAAATAGAGCTGACGCAGGGGCGTGGTGGCGCCTTCCGGCTGCAGGACGTGGTTTTCGAGAAGGAACGTCACATCATTCAGGAATTCCAGCGCGACCTTGCGGTCGACGCGCAGGACGGCGCCGTTGATGAAGATTCTTTCTCCGGCTTTCAGAGAAATGCGAAGTGTACTTTTCATTTAAGTCCATCCCTGATGATGGTGGTAACGTCGATGATGCCCTGGTAGTTATTAGACTGACGTTTTCTGATCCTGTCGCATTCCTTCAATATCCAGATCGCAATCGAGATGAGGTTGGCCCTGAGCTCGATCTCCAGCTGGTTGTCGGGATGTTTCAGATCTTCGATGAAGCTGATCCACACCCGGCGCGTATAAAACAGGGCTTCAATGGCTTCCCGGCCGTATTTTTCCTTTTCGCGCGCCTGCGAAAGCAGATCTATGGACCGGTCAAGAACCTGCCATTCCCGCTCTTTCGCGTCGGCCACCGAGTCCTGCATGACTTCGGCATATGAGAACTGATACATTCATGCATCCTTCTTTGCGCGCCTTTGATCATCAAAGGTAGTTTACGAGACTCAACTGCTGGATCTTCGAGACGATCGTGTAAGCGGTTTCAAGCTGCGTTTCCAAAGTCTTGACGAGCGTCGAGGCCTCGTAGGGATCGACACCCTGCAGATCGACGAGCTTGTTCTTGATGATGTTCGACTGGGCGTCGAGGGCGTCGTTGGATTTCTTGACGCGCTCCTGGGAAAGACCGAGCTGGCTTGCCTGGGTCACGAGGCCGCTGGTCGCCTTCGTCGTATAGCTGATCGCCTGCTTGGACACCGTGCTCATTGCATCGCTGCTGAGGCCCTGGTCGAGAAGCGCCGAGGTCATCACCGAGGCGAGCGCGAAGTAGCGCATGCCTTCGGAATTGGCGTTGGTCGAGGATTCGATCACTTCCGAGTTGCTGATACGGCTCGTCATGTTCTGGCTCGACGCTTGCGACCAGCCGGTCGTCGCATCGGTCCAGTTCGCTTCGCTGAACATCGGCTCGACCGTCGACGTTATGAAGGTCTCCATTTCAGCGCCGGTCAAATCGCTGACCGCCTTGCCGAGGCCGGTCGCATAAGTGTTCAGTTCCGTGACGATGGCGGCGCTCGTCGTTGCGGTCATATCGGTCAGCGGCTGCACATCGGTATTGATGCCGGAGAACAGATATTCGCCGTTCACCATGGTGTTGGCGGTGTCCATCATCGTGGAGAGCGCACTGGTCGCCGACTGGATGGCGACGGTGATGCTGCCGGGATCGTGGCTGCCCTGGAGTGCCGTCAGCTTCGAAACCAGGCCGTCGCCGACGTCCTTCATCTTGGAAAGGCCGAGCTGCGAGGATTCCATGCGCGCGGCGACAAGCGAATTGCTTGATTTGATCGAGGCTATCCTGTCGGTCTCGCGGGTGAAGTCCACGCTCCTGGCGGCGTTGCCGCCGAGAGAGACACCGATATCCGCATAGACACCCGTCGTCGCTTCCATCGTTGCCTTGGTCATCTGGTTCTGCCCCTGACGGATCGTCAGGCGCATCGCGTTCTGAATGGCTGAACTTGAAATAAATGAGCTCTTCATGGCTTAACTCGCAATATCCAGCAATGACTTCAACATTTCGTCAACGGCGTTCAGGATCTTCGTCGCCGCCTTGTAGGACTGTTCTATGTCGAGGAGCAGCGTCAGCTCCTCGTCGAGGTTGACGCCCGTCTCGTTGGAATAGGCTTCGTCGGAGCGTGAAAGCGCCGCCGAGGTATTTTCCGCCGCCGTCGTGGCGTTGCTGCGATACTGCTCGAGCCAGCCGAGGGAATTCGTGGCGTATTCCATGATGCTGACGTTCGAATCGATGCCCGTCGTGGCGTCGAAGCCGACGGTCGTTCCCGTTGCCGGGTCGAAATCCATATCGGAGCCCAACGCCGTATAGAGGCGATCGAGTTCATCCGTATAGCCGCTTTCGCCTGACGTGTTCACAACGACGCCGGTGGCATTGATGCCGCCATCGCGCAGGCGCATCGGGTCGCCGCCCTGTGAGGTGATCACACGGGTGCTGACGGCGATGGTCGAGGCCATGCCGTCAACGGCGGTGGAGCCGTCCTCGACCGTGCCGCCGCTCCAGGTGAAGAGGCCGGGCACGTAGGCCGGGGTGCCTGACGAGTTGTCCTCCTTGAAGATCGAGACCAGGCCGCGGGCGATTTCGTCGAGCTGCTTCTGGAAGTTGGGGGCGATCTCGTCGCGGACCTGCAGGAGCGACTGAAGGCTTCCCATCCCCGTCGTGGTCGATCCGCTGCCGAGCGGCAGCGCGACACCGTCGATATAGACGGAATTGCCGACGGTGGTGGCGGTATAGATGTCCTGAGACTTGACGGTCACGGTGCGCGGAACCGTCTCGAAGAGGATCGTCCCGTCGGGCGTGCTCAGCACCATGTCGTTGTTGTCGCGCGTCGTCGCGCTGACGCCGACGATCTTCGAAATCTGCTTGAGAGCCTTCTCGCGTTCATCGAGAGCGCCGGAAGCATCGGCACCCGAGGCCGTGGCGGTCTTCACCGCATTGTTGGCCTCCTCGAACTGGCTCAGCAGCGTATTCAGCGTTTCGACGTCGGTGGCAATCTGCTTGTCGGCGGTGGCGCGGACGTCCTGAACGGATTGCGAGGCGTTGTTCAGCGAGTTGGCGACATCCTGGGCGGCGGTGATGGCGCCCTGGGCGGCGACGGTGCTGCCCGGCGTCGTGCGGAAAGCCTGAAGCTTCTGCTGGAAAACACCGAGATAGGTGGATGGCGACGTTTCGTAGTCGTTGCCACCCATGATCGACTTGAGGTCCTCGAGACCGCCGAGCAATGCCTGCTGGGCGCTGTCCTGAGAGGATGACTTCAGGTACTGGCGCAGCAGGGCATCTTCCTGCGCCCGGTCTATCTTGACGACCTGGCCGCCGTTCAGGGACGTGGTAAGCATCGCCTGCCGGCGCACGTAATCTTTGTTGCCGGCATTCGAGATATTGTTCGATACGACACTGCTCTGCGTGCCGGTATTGTTGAATATGCTCTGCGCGGTATTAAGTGCTGACGTGAGCGACATGGCTTACCCGTTACCCTGATTATCTCTTGAGCCTGATTATCTCTTGAGGTTGACGAGGACGTCCATGATGTCGGACCCCGTCTGGAACACCTTGGAATTGGCGGTATAGCTGCGTTGCGACTCGATCATTTCGGTCAGCTCGCCGGCGAGGTCGACGTTCGAACCTTCGAGAGCGCCCGATTTGATCGTGCCGAGGCCGTTGGTCTGCGGGAAGCCGGTGACGGTGACGCCCGACTGGCCGTTGGCGCTGTAGACGTTGCCGCTCATCAGCGTCAGCTTGTCGGGGCTCGCCACATTCGCCAGCGGAATGCGGTAGAGCGGCTTGGTGCTGCCATCCTCGTATTTGGCGTAGACGATGCCGTCGCCGTCGATCGTGACGTCCTTGACCGGGCTGGCGGCCTGGCCGTTCGGTGTGCCGGTGCCGGCAAACTCGGAGGCGAGCTGGGTGAAGCCCGTGAGATCCATGTCGATGTCCAGACCAGTCACCGGATCAGTGATTGTGAAGGTGCCGGTCGAGTTGGTGATCGCGCCAGTGGAGTCGAAGTCGAGCGTGGTCGAACCCACAGTGCCGCCGGTGGTGCTGTAGGGGAAGGAGGTCGTGCTGCCCGTCGTCGCATCGGCGTTGCGGAAGACCGCAACCTCCCAGGTGCTGGCGGTACCTGTAGACGGCGGCGGCGTCGTGGCCGAGGTCTTGGTGAAGTAGAAGTCGTACATCACCTTGTTGCCGAGAGTGTCATAGGCAACCATCGAGAACTTCTTGGTGTCAGTCGTCGTGGTGGTACCGTTGGCGCTCGGGAGATTCGCCGCGGTCGACTCGACAGTGGCGTTGGAATTGAGGTTGCCCGTGAAGACGCCTGAGGTCGAGGCGATGGCGGTCAGCCCTTCCTGGTTGACGTTGACCGGAACGAGGCCGTCGAAACCGTTGACGACGACGGCGGGAGAGCCGGAGTCGTAGGAATAGCCCATCAGCTGGAAGCCGGCGGAATTGACGAGGTTGCCTTCGTCGTCCTTGGTGAAATCGCCGGCACGGGTCAGAACCGGCGTGCCGTCCGCACCCTGGACGATGAAGAAGCCGTCGCCCGAAATCGCGAGGTCGGTGCCCGAGGTGGTGTAGGAAATATCGCCCTGGTCGGAAACGGCCTGGCGCACGGAGGTCTGAACGCCGCCGGAATTGTAATTGCCGCCCGAGGAAGGCAGAACGAGCGACGAGAAGCTCGTCGACACTGCCTTGTAACCGCTGGTGTTAACGTTGGCGATGTTGTCGGCGACGGTGCTGAGGCGGTTCGCCTGCGCGTTCATCCCCGATACTGCCGTCTTCATGCTGCCAAAAATGCTCATCTGAAAACCTCGTTTTACCTGTTAAACTCGAGAGTATTTGTCGGGCCTTGCGTGAAGCTGTCTGTCATGCTCGCAGCGAGGCCGAATATCGAGGTTCAGCCGGGCGCCGCCACCCGGCCGGCAAAATCAGGCCCAATCGATGCAGTAGCCAAGGAAACGCTTGGAATCGACCGGATCGACGCCGAGCTTCTTGCGCAGCTTCTTGCGCAGCTTCGAGATGTGGCTTTCGACGACGTTCTCCTCGACCTCTTCATCGAAGATGCCGTAGATGGCGTTGAAGATCTGGGTCTTGGTGACCCGGCGACCGCGATTGGCGATCAAATATTCGAGGATACGGCGCTCGCGCCGGGGAAGCGCAAAGACCTCGCCGTTGATCTCGGGGTCGCGGCCATCCGAGAAGACGCGGATCCCGCCGATCTCGGTGTAGTTGGCGATCGCCTTCAGCCGGCGCCGGATCGCAGCCGCTCTTGCGAGGATTTCGCGGGGATGCACCGGTTTGCGCACCACGTCGTCGACGCCGCAATCGAAAAGCGCAAGGGTGTTTTCGAGCGAGGGCTGGTCGCTGACCGCAATCACCGGCGCCATCGACCGATCCCGGATCGCCCGGGGCAGTTCGTGGTTGCGCTGGCCCTGCCCGATCAGGAAAGCCTCGACTGCCGCTATATCGGAATCGGCAGCGGTCTGTACCCACTCGCCGAACTCCGTTGGATCAAAGCCGGTGGAGGGAATGCCCTCACGGCCGAACAGAGATGTGTATCCATCTTTCACGAGCTCACGCTCATCAACCACTACGATCATTCGTCCGCCTCCGAATCAGTGTGGCACTTCGATGATCTATGGGTACGAATCGCACGAATCGGCGACAACTCGTTAAAGTTAATGGCAGAAATTAATAATTGATTAAGATCTTGGGTCCGATTTGGTCTATATCTAGTGGGTATGATTGAATATGCACACCAAAATTTCGTGGAAAAGTTAACGCCCGGTTAATTATGGCTTGCACACGGGTTTCGTGCCGGATTCCCGCCATATTGTGACACAGTTTCGTCACAATATGCCTCTTCCATTTTTGGTTGCATTAATTTCGGCAAAAGTTACTCGCATTGGGAGTCCACTTGCCGTAGCCCGTGGCAACCAGATTGGCGATGACCCGACAGACATATTGCTTCTGCGCCGGATCGTTGTTGGGTCCGGCATGGTATCTGGCTACCGCCATCGTCCATGTCTCGTGCCGATCATGAAGGTTGCGGAGGAATTTTGCCGCGTACTCTACGTTGCGATGTGGGTCGAACATATCCTCGGCGGAGCCGAAATTTTCACCGTGATAATAGTGGTTGATCTGCATGCAGCCGATGTCGATGAGCTTCGCGCCGCTGCTGCGGGCGACGTCGAATTGCCGCATCGCATCCTGTTCCGAGGGCGGAAAGATCGCCTTGCCTTCGACGTTCATGGCATAGGGATAGAGCGAGCCCTTGCGGCCGGTCTCCGTCAGACCGACCGAATAGAGGATGCCTTCCGGGATACCATATTTGGCAGCGGCCGACTGGATCTCGCGTTCGCAGGCGCCGTTGGAGGCTGATGCCTCAGAGGTAAACGCCGCCAGTGCCGCTGCTGCCGCCAGTACGAGCGTCTTCAATATCAGTCTCGCCTGCGCCATTGAAGCCTCCATCCGTCCGTGCCGTCTGATTGTGACGCTCGCGCGCCTCGCCACCCTGCCCCTGCTGGGGGAGCGACTGCTGCTGGGAGGCCTGGCTGCCCGCCTGGTTGCCGGTATCGGCACGCTCGACCGGAGCCATGCTGATGGTGACGTTGTCGACGGCGTAGCCCTGGCTGCGCAGAGCTTCGAGAATCTTGCCGTGGTCTTCCTTCATCTGACGATAGGCCGCCCCCGTTTCGACCTTGAGGTCGACATTCAGGGCGTCGCCGGACAGGCGCATGGTCGCCGTCACCAGGCCGAGATCGAGCGGGTTCATCTGGATCTTCAGCGTATTGACCACCTTGCCGGTGCTCGTCCATTCCGCCGCGTTGGAGAGCGCCGAGCTCGGTTCCATGGCGCGCGCCCATTCGGAATCGCCGGAGAGAGCAGCGGTCACGGCGGCGGAATTCGAATTCTGCATCAGGCCGATATAGCGGCGCGATTCGAGCACCGAAACATTTTCGACATCGGCCTTCTTCGCGCCATCCTTCGCCCCGGCCTGATCAGTGCCGATGTGGACATCCATCGATACGCCGCGGCCATCGGCACGACTGATCCTGAATGTCCTGCCATCTGTTGCTTCGGCACTCTCCGCTCCGGGAAGCTTGACGTCATCCGCCTTGCCGCTCTCGACGTTGCTGCTGACGGCCGCCAGAGCATCGGATGCATGGCCGCCCGCCTTGGCGTCGACCCCATCGAGTTTCTTGTCGGCCGGTCCGGCCTCACCGGCCTTGGCGGACAGATGGTGGGCGGCTGTTGCCGCCGGCAAGGCGACGGCGCCGTCGGCAGGTTCCTGCTTCAGCAGGCCGAGGACGTCGGAAATGCCGCCGTCATCCTCGTCGCTGTCCTGGTCCGTATCGGTTTCCAATGCGTCGGCCTTGGCGTGCTTGCCACTCTTGGCCGTCTGCACCACCTCATCTGCGGGACTGTCTTTCGGATCGAGCGTGCCGAAGGCGAGATCGGCCGGCATTTTGACCCCGGCCTTTGCGGGCTTTGCCGCAACCTTTTCAACATTGGCGATCGTTTCCGGCGGCACCCCCGCCTGCGCCTTCAGCGCGGCATCACTGAGATCGACCAACGGCTTTGCGCTGCTGCGGCCGCGGATCGTCCGCGCCACTTTCTCCGCGGCGCCATCGGCAGCCGTCCCTTGATCCGGTTGCGCATCGTCGGTGTCGTCATTGACGGCATTGCTGCCTGCCTTGGCAAGCACGTCGAAGAAGCCGTTCTTCTGGCCGGCGGCATCATCTTTTCCGGCCGGCCGCGCGGATTTCGCAACCGCAGCCGACTCCGCACCGGAGGCTCCGCCCGAGACGCTGATATCCATCATAATTAATTGCCTTCCTGCGCCAGAAGACCGTCGATCTCGTCGAGCTTGGATCGATTGGTCGTCACAAATGCGTTGAATGAGGGGTCGGTATCCTGGCTCTGGCCAGTCGATGCCACACCTCCCGGAACAGGCTCGGGAAGCGCGCCTGGCGCTTCCGGTTGCGTCGCTATCGCCGCAGCCTTTTCAGAAGTGATTTCTTGATGATCAGTGTTAGGAGTGGATGCTTGCCTCAAGCTTGCCGGATCGGGAGCGCGCAGGATCTGGTCGGCGACCGATCGCGCCGCCTCCTGCAGCGCCTGATCCCGCGGCGAGAGCGTATTGCCGTCAATGCCGCGGACATTCTTTGCCGCCCGGTCGACATCCTCCGTGGGAAGGCCGGCCATGCCGCCATAGAAATTCGCAAGCGGCCCGAAGGCATTGTCGGTGTCGGCGCCAAGCGACTGCACCCGTTCGACCGCCATATGCGTCAGCTCCGGCTTACCTGATATCGCCGCAGCACGGGCGATGCGCAGATAGACCTCGCGCTGGCGCGGCGCATCCATGAAAGACAGGATGTCGACGACATCCTGCGGCTTCACGTCGTGATCGTGACTGACGACGAGCGTGACGAAAAGATCGGCGAACTGGCTGGCATAGGGCGAATGCAGAAAACGTCTGACATAACGCTGCGAATAGGCCATTCCCTTATCGAGCATCCCCTTGTCGACGCAGATGGCGACCGAGCGGCGCAACGCCGCCTCCTCGACGATCGTCCCGGGTGCTGCAAGACGCGCCTGGTCGTAGAGATCCAGCGCGTCTGCCGGTTTCGTCGCGATCAGCACGTTGCCGCCGATCAGCGCAAGATAGGGGCCGATCTTCTTGTCGCGATATTCCCGGGCCGTCTCCTCCAGCGTCTTGGCGACGAGCAACCCTTTGCCGCTCAGATATTTGCGCAGCACATCGGTGACGCGATTGTCGAAATAGCCGTTGACGTCGTGGGCGATCAGATATTCGAGCGTCTGGGGATTGCCGCCGCTCATCGCATAGATCAGCGCTGCATCGACATTGCGGTCGTCATCGAAGACCGAAGTATCGACGGTGCGCAGCCGCTCGTCGATCGTCCCCAGCATGAAGCGCTGCATCTCGCCGGCCGAATGATCGCCGGTGACGACGGAGTCCTGCACGAACTGCAACGACCGCAGCATCTTGTACGGCGCAAGATCGTCCGGATCCTGCGCCTTGCCTGCGGCCGGCGAAAGCATCGCCAGGCCGAGGGCCACACATCCGATATAGCGATGCTGCCGACGCGCCATCCGACTATCCCTTATCCGCCTGCACCAGGATCTCGATCCGGCGGTTGGTCGCGTTGAACGGGTCGGTCGGCAACTTCAGCCGACGGTCGGCGAAGCCGGAGACCTGGGAGATACGTTTCTCGTCGAGCCCACCGCGCACGAGCATGTAGTAGGCGCTCTGGGCGCGGTCCATCGAAAGCCGCCAGTTCTCGTTCTGGGTGCCCTTATACTGGCGCCCGTCCGTGTGGCCGCGGATGGCGACCGCGCCACCCCTCTCCTTCAGGATCGCGCCGATCTTTTCCATGGCGAGCACCATCTCCTGGCGCGGAACAGCAGAACCGATATTGAACATCGAATCGTCGCTCTGGTCGGAGATGCTGACCAGCAATCCGCCTTCGGACGCCGTCACGGTCAGGCCTTCGGCGAGCTTGCCGGCAACGCCGCCGATCTGCTGGGCGATCTGCTCCTGCAGCTGCTCTGCTTCCTTCTGTTGCTGCTGCTCGGCCTCATCAGCGCCCTTATCCGCATCCTTCTGATGTTCGGCGTCTTTCTGAGCTTCCGCCTTCTTGTCGTTGGCAGACTTGCCGGCCGGCGCCTTGCCGTCCTTGGCTTCGACCGCGCCCTTCGTTTCCTTGGCTTCCTTCGTTTCCTTGGTTTCCGGGGCAGCCTTCTGATCGGTGGTCAGCGGTATCGGCTTGGTGTCTTCGAGCTTGGCGACCTCGGTCGTCCCGCTCTCGACCGCCTGCTGGTCGCTCTTGCCGGGAGGCGCCGACTTGCCGGCCGTCGTGACCTCGACCTGCTTCGTCCAGAAATCCGGATCGAAGGGATCACGATAGGCCTCGCCGCCATCGGCGCCGGTGGCCGGACCGGAATCGGCGGCGCCGCCGTCGCCCTTGGCGCTGACATTGGCCTGCTGGCCGACTTCCTGGGCGATCTCGGCGAGAACCGAATAGGGATTTTCGAAGAAATCGGCCTCGGAATAATTGGTTTGGTCGCCTGATGTCGATGTCTGGTCGTCACCATCCGCCGCAGCCTTGCCGTCGTTCGGATCTTCTTCCTTCTGCTTCGACTTCTCCTGCTTCTCCTCGCCTTCGGCGTTATCGACAGGCTTCTTCAGACCCTTCTCGGTGGGCTTTTCGTCGGAGAGCTTGATCGGATTGAAATAGGTCGCGACCGAGGCCTTGGTCTCCTCGTTGGCGGCATTGACCAGCCACATGACCAGGAAGAACGCCATCATCGCCGTCATGAAGTCGGCATAGGCAATTTTCCACGCACCGCCATGGGCGCCATCGTGATCGCCGCCGCCATGTCTCTTGACGATGATGATCTCGTTTTTGCCGTGGTGGTGGTTTTCGCCTTCGCTCATTCGAGAACTTTCTTCAAGCTGGCCGCCCAGGCGGACATACGGGTGACGATGACGGAATCACCGATTTCGACGGCAAGATCGATATCGTCGGTCTCAAAATGGCGAACCGCCTCGGCATGTTCGCCGAGCTCGGCCTTCAATATGTCGAAGAGCCGGGTCGGTCCCCTGACGACGATCGTTCCAGCGGCGCCTTCAAGGATCGCGTCGCGCAGCAGGGTGGCGAGGTTTTCGGCAGCTTCGGCGGCAAGCGCTTCCGTCATCACTGGCGCGATGGCGGCGGCGGCGCCGGCGCTGACCAGCTGAGCGAGTTCTTCGGCAATATCGCGGATGCGGGATGCAATGACTGCCGCCGCCTCGACTTCGTAGCGAAGCTTCAGCTCCTCGAGTTGACGCGCATGGACCTCAGCCAGCGTCCGCGCCTCCAGCGCGTGTTTCTCGGTCAGTTCCGCGGTGGCCGCGGCATGACCTTCCGCATAGGCTTCACGGCGCTCCGCCTCGACGTCGATCACCGGTTCGCTCGGTGTTTCGGGGAACATGTCGCCGCCGAAATCATCCATGTCGAGGACCGGCGGTGACGGTTCCGGTTCGCCGAAATCCTTCAAATACCGGGAAAGCGAAATGCTCATAAAAACCATCCAGCATCCGGGAGGCATGCAACATGCCCGCTCCCGCTCAAAATGTCCTTGCGCGCCGACATCTCCCTTCGAAACGGGCAAGGGCCTGACCTTGCGCCGGCACGGATTCGGACGATGCCTTCATGCCGGAAACTAGGAAGTCAAACTTGCGCGAGGATGAATGGCGCCGTCGCCACCCGTGATCGCGCCCATTCCCTATTCCAGCAGAATCAGAATCTTGCTTGCGGCCGTATTGAGGATCGAGATCGCTTCGACGGCCATCTGCTTCTGGGTTTCGATTGCCTTCTGCCGGATCGAAGCCTCGTCCATGTCGGTATCGACGAGCGCACCGACGCTCTTGTCGATCGAATCGGACAGATCGGCGGTATAGTCTATCTGATCGTCGATGCGTGTCTTCATCACGCCGATGGATGCCGCCGTGGTCGTCAGCGAGGAGAGCAGCGCCTCGGTCACGTCAAGCATGTCGGTGAGCTGCGCATCGGTCGTGTTGCCGTCGATCGCAATTTCCGTACCCGTCGCCGGCGTCGTCGAGCCGGCATCCAGCAGATAATAATTCCGCGACGTCGTGCCGGAGTTATTGATCGCGTTGGCATCGACCGCCTTGGTCAGCAGGCCGCCGCTCGCACTGTTCTTGTCGATGAGGATGGTCTGCGACGATGGGAAGTCGATGGTCTGGGCCTGATATTCGCCGGTCGAAGCGCGCACGAAACCCGAGATGACCGACCATGTCGGCGGTGCAGCAGTGTCGCCGTTCAGCAGCCAGTTTTCCCCCGCAAACGACGTCGATTCGACGACCGTCTGCAACTGCTCTTTGTATTCGCTGATCTCGGCGTTGATCTTGTCCTTATCGACACCAGGTTCTCTTGCCGAAACCAGCTTGGCGCGGATCTGGCTCATGAGATCGATCGCCGAGTTCATCGCCGTATAGGTCGCATCCACCTTGGCAGCGCCAAGACCGAGCGCATCTCCGACCGTTCCGAGATTGGTGCTGTCCGAACGCATGACGGTTGCGACCGACCAATAGGACGCATCGTCGGCGGCCGTCTCGATACGATATCCCGAGGACACTTGCTGCTGGGTCTGGCTGGCTTCTTTGTTGATGCTGCGCAGCACCGAAAGCGCATTCACCGCGGCCGCGCTGGTAATCTTAACGGTCATCGACAGGTCTCGGAATAAGGTGAAAGGGCAGGCCGGATTGCCGGCGGCGACTGAAGTGGCATCATGCCTCCGGCAGGGTTTCTACCGGCGTGTCGCAAAAGCAAATCAACTCAAGGCGTAGTTAACTCGATATCAACCTGTTGGGCAAGAGCGCGGCACCGAGCCTGGCGCGTCGACCGAAATTTCGATCAAGACATTGATATAAAAGAAAGAACCGCGCCATTTCGGGCGCGGTCCGGGAGGCTTTGTGCGTGCTGCCAGACGATGGCGCAAGATTCGGTCCAGCTTCAGCGCCTGACTTAGCTGCGGAACAGCGTGAGGATGTTCTGAGCGCTGGAGTTGGCGATCGACAGCGACTGGATGGCCAGCTGCTGCTGGGTTTGCAGGGCGCTGAGCTTGGAGGATTCTTCTTCCATATTGGCGTCGACGAGGCGGCCGACACCGGAGTCGATCGAATCGCTGAGCGCGCTGACGAAGCCTTCCTGCAGCTCGATGCGAGTGGAAATCGAGCCGAGCTGCGATGCAGCCTTGGTCATCGCCTCGAGGCCTGCCTCGATCGACGTCAGGGCCATGGAGATCTCAGGCGAATCGAAGTTGGTGATGTCCATCGAGTAGATCGAGCCGATCGTACCGGATGATGTGCCGATAATGCCGGAGCTGGTCTCGATCGCGCCGGTCGAGTCCATGCCGAAGAGAACGTTGCCCGCGGAGCTCGTGTCCAGAATATAGTCCGTCGTCTTGACCGAGACATTGCCGTTGCCATCGCGGACGAAAGTGGAAACGACGCTCTTGGTGCCGTCAGCGCCGGCAACCCAGTTTTCACCGGAGAAGGAAGCCGACTGCGCGATGCTCAGGAGCTGTTGCTGCAGCTGGCTGATTTCTTCCTGAACTTTAGCCTTGTCGACACCCTTTTCGGTTGCAGCGACGATCTTCGCCTTGATTTCGGTGATGACGTCGATGGCACTGTCCATGGCGGAGTAAGCGGTGTCGACCTTGGCGGCGCCGAGGCCGAGAGCGTCGGAAACAGCCGAGAGGGCCTTGTTATCCGAACGCATGGTCGTTGCGATCGACCAGTAGGCGGCGTTGTCAGCAGCCTTTTCGACGCGGTAACCCGATGATACGCGGTTCTGCGTGTCCTCAAGGTTGTCGTTGATGCCGCGGAGTGTCTGGAGAGCGGCCATCGCCGCGACGTTCGTCAAAATGCTGGTCATGAAATGATTGCCCCTCGTCGGCAAAAAGAAAAAAGGGACATTCCGGAAGGCCACCGGGAACGGGGATCAGCTTCATGCCTGTTAACCGGTTCTTAAATTTGGTTAACTCACCGTCTCGTTGGACGCAGAAAACAGCATTATGGTTAATGGATCGTTAACAGACATTAAAAAAGCCGCGCTCCATCGAAGCGCGGCTCGATACCAGTGCCCGCCGGAGACCGGCGGGCTGATGTTTCCGAGGGTTATTAGCCGCGGAACAGCGTGAGGATGGTCTGCGAAGAGGAGTTCGCAATCGACAGCGACTGGACGGCCAGCTGCTGCTGGGTCTGCAGTGCGCTGAGCTTGGAGGATTCTTCTTCCATGTTGGCATCGACGAGACGGCCGACACCGGAGTCGATCGAGTCGCTGAGAGCGGACACGAAGTTTTCCTGCAGTTCGATGCGCTTGGAGATCGAGCCGAGCTGAGCGCCGGCGCTGGTCATGGCCTTCAGAGCCGATTCAACGTTGGTCAGAGCCGACTGGATTTCGCCGAGGGTGAAGTTGGTGATGTCCATTGCGTAGACAGAACCGGTCGCACCATTCGAAGTGCCGAGGATACCCGTGGAGGTTTCGACCGAACCGCCGCTCATGCCGAACAGAACGTTGCCCATGGAGCCGCTGTCGAGAACGTAGTCGGTCATCACGACCGAAACGGCGTTGGAGCCGTCACGGACGAAGGAGGCAACAACGTTCTTGGTGCCGTCGGCGCCGGCAACCCAGTTTTCGCCGGAGAAGGAAGCCGACTGCGCGACGCTCAGGAGCTGCTGCTGCAGCTGGCTGATTTCTTCCTGGACCTTGGCCTTGTCGACGCCGTTTTCAGTGGCGGCAACGAGCTTCGCCTTGATGTCGCCGACGACATCGATGGCGCTGTCCATGGCGGAGTAAGCGGTGTCGACCTTTGCAGCGCCGAGGCCGAGAGCGTCGGAAACAGCCGAGAGGGCCTTGTTGTCAGAACGCATGGTCGTTGCGATCGACCAGTAAGCAGCGTTGTCGGAAGCCTTGCCGACGCGATAGCCGGACGAAACGTGAGCCTGGGTTTCCTGGAGACCCTGGTTGATGCCACGGAGAGTCTGGAGGGCTGCCATTGCAGCGTTATTGGTGTTGATGCTCGTCATAGTTTGCTTGCCCCTTGTTGGCAGATTTTAAGAAGGGACATTCCGGATTTTGGGCCGGCCCACAGCGATCAGCATCATGCCTGTTAACCATTCTTGTTAAGGTTAACTCGCCGTTTCGATGGGCCTAGAAAACAGCAAGATGGTTAAGGAAAGCTGAATTCGAATTGGAAATATCTTAAAAATATCTGAGACTTAGAAGGATTTTCATTAACCTTATATTAAAACATTTCGCGGCCGGGGATGACCCGGCCGCGAAACTTGGAAATCTTGTGCCGACCGGTCTTAGCGGAAGAGCGACAGGATGTTCTGCGAAGAGGAGTTCGCGATCGACAGCGACTGGATTGCCAGCTGCTGCTGGGTCTGGAGCGCGCTGAGCCTGGAGGATTCTTCTTCCATGTTGGCGTCGACCAGACGGCCGACACCGGAGTCGATCGAGTCGCTCAGAGCGGACACGAAGTTGTCCTGGGCGTCGATGCGGCTGGAGAGCGAGCCGAGAGCAGCGCCAGCGCTGGTCATGGCCTTCAGAGCCGATTCAACGTTGGTCAGAGCCGACTGGATCTGGCCGGCGGTGAAGTTGGTGATGTCCATTGCGTAGATCGAACCAGTCGCACCGGTCGAAGTACCGAGGATACCCGTGGAGGTTTCGACCGAGCCGCCGCTCATGCCGAACAGAACGTTGCCCGCAGAGCCGCTGTCGAGAACGTAGTCGGTCGTCGTGATCGAAACGGCGTTGGAGCCGTCGCGGACGAACGAAGAAACAACGCTCTTGGTGCCGGAGGCGCCGGCAACCCAGTTTTCGCCGTTGAAGGAAGCCGACTGCGCGACGCTCAGGAGCTGCTGCTGCAGCTGGCTGATTTCTTCCTGGACCTTGGCCTTGTCGACACCATTTTCAGTCGCAGCAACGAGCTTCGCCTTGATCTCGCCGACGACGTCAATGGCGCTGTCCATGGCGGTGTAAGCGGTGTCGACCTTTGCAGCGCCTACGCCGAGAGCGTCGGAGACAGCCGAGAGGGCCTTGTTGTCAGAACGCATGGTCGTTGCGATCGACCAGTAAGCAGCGTTATCCGAAGCCTTTTCAACGCGGTAACCAGACGAAACGTGGTTCTGCGTGTTGTTGAGGTTCTGGTTAACGTTACGCAGCGTCTGGAGAGCGGCCTGCGCGGAAGTATTCGTGTTAATGCTTGTCATAAGTCTGTCCCCTGGAAAACTAGATACAAAAAGGAGGACATACCGGACTATAGTACCGGCGATGACGGACCAGCTTCATGCTACTCGGCGCCTTTTTTGTTTGGCCCAAACCCGTCATGTCCAGGGCAATCTCGCAGCCAATGCTTGCCAACTCCTTAAAAATACAGGCTCCAGGCCGGCTCCTCGCGGGCCATAGTTAATGCTTGCTGAATATATTCCTTTGCATTCTAATTCTCTTGAAAACCAAGCGTTTTCCCTGGGCAAAAGTCGGCATTTCCCCGCGAAAACAGAGGTTCGCCAAGCGCACCGGTTTCAAGCAAGCTTCGAATGCCAATGTGGCAGGCGCCGGGATAGCACCATCGGACCGATCCGCTCGTTTTGCGGAGGACGGCCCGTCCGTGCCGCGGCGATCGACGCCAGAACATTTCCTTCACGGAGTTGGGTTTTGAACAGCAAAGTTTCGTTCTCTGCGGCATCCAAGGATTACCAGATGGGCCGCTACACACAGTCCTTGGCAACGCTCAACCAGCTGATGGATATCCAGCAGGACGCCAAGACCTATGCGCTGCTGGCCAAGAACCTCGTGCAGCTCGGCTTCAAGGCCGATGCCGCGAAAGCCTATGGCCTGGCCGGCAACTGCGAAGGACCGAATTCCTACGAATACCAGAAACAGGCTGCCAAGCTGCATTACGAGACCGGCAACGAGGACGATGCTCTGCTGATCGCCATGCGAAACCTCGCCAAGGCGCAGGAAGACCCGGAGCTCGCCTTCATCATCACAGCGATCTATCTGAAGCGCCAGCAGCGGGATATCATCCGCCCGTTCAAGACGGTGCTGTCGCAAAGCTCCAATCCCGAGCATATGCGCCTGGCGGCCCTGCTGCTGAGCGACGATCTGAACGACGCAACCAACCAGAACCTGGCGCGCAACATCTTCAAGCGTTTTCCCGGGAATCTGGCATTCCGCTTCCTTCACCTTGTTTTCGCCCGCGAATTCAACGAGTTCGAAGAGGCGAGCAAGCATCAGGCAGTAATCGACGCGGCCCTTGCAAAGGGAGATATCGAGATCCTGCGCAAGGACAACCCGTTCTATCATCTGCACTGGTGCGGCAATGAGGACTTCAACCGGTATGCCACGATCGGCACCACCCCCCTCAATCCGGAACGGGTGGCCTTCCGTCGCAGCCAGCCGCACAGCTGGTCGGACAAGATCCGGATCGGCTACATGTCATCGGACTTCTGGGATCGCCATGCGACGATGAAGCTCTTGCAGCGCATCCTCGAACTGCACGACAAGGACCGGTTCGAGGTGACGCTCTTCTGCCATACAGGCCCGGAGTACCTCAAGCACAACACGACCGACCGCAGCCGCTGGGGCCGGGTCGTCACCATTCACGGCTTCTCCGATCAGGCGGTGCTGGAAGTGGTGCGCGAGCACAATATCGACATCATGGTCGACCTGAAGGGCCATACTTCGGGCAGCCGCGCGCCGGCCTTCAACCTGCCGCTCGCACCGGTTCATGTCGGCTGGCTCGGCTTCCCCGGCAGCACGGTCAATATCGACCTCGACTACGTCATCGGCGACCATTCGGTGCTGCCCGAGGTGGCCAAGCCCTTCTACCATGAGAAATTCTGCCGGCTGCCGGAAAGCTATCAGCCGAACGACCCGATGCATCGCCCGAAGCCGCGCCCTGTCACCCGCGAGCAGCTTGGCCTGCCGGAAGACGCCTTCATCTTTGCGTCCTTCAACGGTAACCGCAAGATTACGCCGGAGACGATCAACAGCTGGTGCCGCATTCTCAAGCGTGCGCCTAACAGCGTGCTCTGGCTGATGGCGAACACGCCGCGCAACCAGGCCAACCTCTTGAAGCAATTCCAGGCGGCGGGGATCTCCGCCAAGCGGATCATCTTCTGCCCGCGCGCACCCTACGAAGAACACATCGACCGTCAGCAGGCGGCCGACATCGGCATCGATACCTTCCCCGTCAACGGCCACACGACCACCTCGGAGCAGCTCTGGGGCGGCCTGCCGGTTCTGACCGTCAAGGGCACCAACTTCGCCTCACGCGTCAGCGAGAGCCTGCTCAGGGCCATCGACCTGCCCGACCTCGTCGCAGACGACCTGCAGGCCTATGAGGATATGGCCGTCGAGCTGGCTCAGAATCCCGGACGGATCGCCGCATACAAGGCGCATCTCAAGGAAAAGCGTTACATTGCGCCGCTCTTCGATGCCGAACGGTTCTGCAACCATCTTGAGCAGGCCTATGAAATCATGGCCGAGCGTGCCAAGGAGGGTCTTGCACCCGATCACATGGACATTCCGGCGCTGCCGCCGCGCACGGGGCCATTCGCGGCCGAGTGAGGCTTTTCAACCGCCACGAAAAACCCGCCGGGGCGATCGCTCCGGCGGGTTTTTCATTGGTGAAGGCTAAAGCCGCGTCGCAATCTTTCAGATTCGCTCCCGCACTCCGGTCCTGGCTTTTACGCATGTTGTGATCGCAGCACCGCTGCGCGCTTTGCGCAGCACGTTTTAGCGGCAGCCGCTCAGCTGAACGAGCGCACCAGGCTGCCGACGAGCAGGTTCCAGCCGTCGATCAGTACGAAGAAGAGAATCTTGAACGGCAGCGAGATCGAGGTCGGCGGCAGCATCATCATGCCCATCGCCATGGTGATGGTGGCGACGATCAGGTCGATGACGAGGAACGGCAGCACGACGAGGAAGCCGATCTCGAAGCCACGGCGAATCTCGGAAATCATGAAGGCCGGGATCAGCACGCGGTAGTCGATCGGATCGGTCGTCTGGATATTCTGCCCGCGTTCGCGCGCCAGATCGACGAAGAGCGCCAGATCCTTGTCGCGGGTATTGGCCGCCATGAAGGTGCGGAAGGGTTCGGCGATACGCTGGACCGCCTCGGTCTCGTTGATCTGATTGGCAAGCAGCGGCTGCGCGCCGTTCTGCCAGGCCTGATCGAAGGTCGGTGACATGACGTAGAAGGTCATGAACAGCGACAGCGACAGGAGGATCATATTGGAGGGCGTCGAGGAGAGACCCATGCCTGAACGCAGGATCGAGAAGGCGATGATGAAGCGCGGAAAGCTCGTCACCATGATCAGGATGCCCGGCGCGACCGAAAGAATGGTCAGCAGGCCGAAAGTGCGGATGATCCAGGCGGCAACCGAGCCATCGACCGGCACGTTCAATAAGTCAGTCGGCAGCTGCTGTGCCACCGCCAGTTCCGGTACCGCCATCATGGCGGCAAGGAAAACTATGAGACGAATCATTCGATGACAAATGTCCTGAACATGACCTTCGATACCCGCCCTTGCGAGCGAAGGTCAACACGTTCCTGTATGTCATCCTTGAGATATTGAAAGCCCCGCGGCCCCTCGATCTGCTGGAGGGAAACGGTTCTGATATAGGCGAGGATATCCTGATGAATATCCTCGGAAACCTTGACATCCGGCGGCCCGTTGAACAGCAGCGCGACTTCGAGTCGCACCCAGTTTTCCGAGGGGTAGGCAAGGTTCGACGTGATCGGCTCGAGCTGAACGATGTTGTTGGCCTCGGTCGAAATCCGCGCCAGACCTTCCTCGGCCTTCTTCTTGGCCTCGGCTTCCTTGGCCTGCTCGGCCTCCTTGGCGCCCTTGACGTTGGGCGCGACGATCGTGCCGACCGCCCAGCCGCCGCCGGCGCCGAGCAGGGTCAGGACGGCGATGCCGATGATCGTCATCAGCGCGCCGGATTTCTTCTTCGCTTGACCTGCGCTTGCGTCTGGCTCTGCCATCGTCGTTCAGCCTCAAAGCGGCGAGAAAAGATCGACGGCCTGCTGGCCGCGCGGAGGCTGCTGCACTTCCATCAGGCGGCCGCGGCCACCGTAGGAGATGCGGGCTTCGGCGATCTTGTCGTAGGAGATCTGGTTGTCGGAATTGACGTCCTGCGGACGAACGATACCGGCGACGTTCAGGATGCGCAGTTCCTGGTTCAGACGGACTTCCTGCGAGCCCGATATCACGAGGTTGCCGTTTTCGAGAATGCCGGTGACGACGGCAGCGACAAGCAGGGTGATCTTGTCGGTGCGCTCGATCTTGCCCTTGCCGTCAGTGCTGGTGTCGGAGCCATAGGTAAGGTCCGTCTTGGACTCGGGGGTCCAACCGAAGATCTGGGCGTTGACGTCCCAGTTCATCCCGCTCGAATTCGTGCGACTGCGGTTGGTCTCGTTGTCGAAGGAGGCCTTGTCGTTGATCTGGATGTCGACGGTCAGGATGTCGCCGACGTTGAGCGCGCGCGCATCCTTGAACAGGGCGGCCTGCGAATCGCTCCACAGCGAATAGCCCTGCGCCACGGCGCGCGGCTGCTTCGGATAAAGCGCCATCTGCGGCGTCTGGCCGTAGGCAAGGCCGCTGCCGATCGGGCTCATGGCGGGCGCACGGCCGATCTCGCTAACCGCCGTCGGAGACTGGCAGCCTGCAAGGAGCGCGAGGGCGGCGATCGCGGCCGGGAAACGCATATTCATGAAGGATCCTTCGAGGTATTGGGATCGGACGCACTGGCGATGACGCTGGCGATAACCGCGGCCTTTTGCGGGTCCATCTCGTTGAGGATGAGGCTCGACTGACGCGGACCGAGCCGCATGATCACGGCGGAGGCGACCTCAATCTTCATGTCCTGCAACTGGAGTGCGGCCGCATCAGGCTTCATCTTCTTGTAGATTTCGGTGAGTCCGGCTTCCGCCTGCTTCAGAAAATCGTCGCGCCGCTTCAGCCAGTCCTGGTATTCGGCCTTGCGCTTGTCCATCTCCGCCATGCGGGCATCGATGTCGGCGCGAAGCTTTTCCAGTTCCTGCTTCTGCAAGAGGTAACGCTGGTCGCGGGCGGGATCGGCGATGTTGGTGCAGAACTGCTTGATCTCGTCCTGGGAGGTGATGTCGCCAGCGGGCGCATGTTCCTGTGCGAATGCGCCGGGGATCGACAGAAGGACGAGGCCCGCGGCCGGCAGCGCCAGCCGGCGCAGCAGTTGCAGGACCGTCATGTCAGGGTTGATGATCTTTATCATTGCAGCACAAGCTCCGCCTGCAGGGCGCCTGCCGACTTGATGCCCTGGAGAATGGCGATGATGCCATCCGGTTTCACGCCGATATTGTTAAGACCGGCGACGAGGGTCCTGAGGTCGGGCCCATCGATGATGGCGACGCGTCCGCCGGTCTGCTCGGCCGTGATATCGGTCTGCGGCTGGACGGCGGTCTGGCCGCGCGAGAAGGGTTCGGGCTGGATGATCTGAGGCGTCTCTGTGACCTGAACCGTCAGCGTGCCGTAGCTGACGGCGACCGGCGAGACACGGACGTCCGAGCCGATGACGATCGTGCCCGTGCGCTCGTTGATAACAACCTTGGCCGGCGTGTCGGTTTCGACGATGAGATTTTCGATGTCGGCCATCAGCCGGGTGAGATCGGCCGTGCGCGGCTTCTGGATCACCACTTCCTGCGAATCCTTGGCTTCGGCGACCGGGCCGCCGAACCGCGCCGAGGCATAACCGTTGACGATGTCGGCAATACGGATCGCCGTCGAGAAGTCGGGGTTGCGCAGCTGCAGGACGAGATTGACCGAATCCTTGAAGCGGGACGGCAGTTCGCGTTCGATGATGGCGCCGCCGGGCACGCGGCCGGCAGTGGTGACGCCTTCGGTCACGGTCGCCGCCTCGCCCTGCGCCTGAAAGCCGGAAACGATGGCGGCACCCTGCGCGACGGCGTAGATCTGGCCGTCGGCGCCGGACAGCGATGTCATGACGAGCGTGCCGCCACGCAGCGAGGTGGCGTCGCCGAGCGAGCTCACCGTGACGTCGATACGGCTGCCAGGACTTGCGAAGGGCGGCAGGTTGGCGGTGACCATCACCGCCGCGGTGTTCTTGGCGCTGGACTGGCTGCCCTGGGTCGAGATGCCGAGATTCTGCAGCATCGCCCGCATCGACTGCTCGGTAAAGGGCGAGGAACGGAAGCCGTCGCCGGTTCCCTGCAGGCCGACGATCAGGCCGTAGCCGATCAGCTGGTTATCGCGGCCGGCCTGAAGCGAGGCGATGTCCTTGATGCGGGAGGTCAGCGCCCAGGCGGGCGCGACATCGGCCAAACTCATGGCGACAACCGCGACAAGGGTTAAGAAACGGAAGAACAATTTCATTTTGCCCTCACATGGACCGTGCCGTCCGCAAGCACCGTGCCGCTGACGATGACGCCGGAATCCATATTGCGTGCGCGCACGACCTGCCCGGTCGAACCGTCTTCGAGCGGTGTGCCGGCAGCCGAGATGGTCATCGCGCCGAGCGTAAAGACCAGGCGGATCGAAGAGCCGCGCGTCACCGTATAGGCTTCGCGCAGGGCCGAAACCGATATCGTCCGGCCCGGCAACAGCGTGCGCTTGGAGACCATGCCTTCGACCTGTGAAACGGATTTGGCATAGTCGCCGGCAAGGTTGGGGTTGGTAACCTCGACCTCCTGCAGCTGGCTGGCCGACAATATGTCGCCGGGGTAGATGATCGTTGTCGGGACAACGGCATAACCCATGCCGGCATCCACGTCCGCGGGCAAGAAGATGCCCGCGACTGCGATCGTGGCTGCCGCCACCCATCCTGAGATGTGTCCTGCCCGGCAAAACATCATGTTTCGGCCCTTCCCTTTACTTCAGGTTCTTGCTGACGATGGAGGCCATTTCATCAGCGGTGGTGATCACCTTGGAATTCATTTCGTAAGCCCGCTGGGCCGAGATCAGCTCGGTGATTTCCTTCACCGGATCGACGTTCGACGATTCCAGATAGCCCTGCTTCATGTAAGCGAAACCTTCCTCATCGGGATTGCCGATGACGGCTTCGCCGGAGGCTGCCGTTTCCTGGAAGAGATTGTCGCCGAGCGGCTGGAGGCCCGCCTCGTTGACGAAGTCGGCAAGCGTCAGCTGACCGAGCACGGTCGCATCCGTCGCACCCGGCAGCTTCGCCGAGACTTCGCCCGAGCGGCTGATGGTCAGCTCGGTCGAGCCCGTTGGAATGGTGATGCCGGGAAGGACCTCGTAACCGTCGATGGTGACGAGCTGGCCCTGGTCGTTCTTGTTGAAGGCGCCGGCGCGGGTATAAAGCGTCGTGCCGTCGGTCGACTGGATCTGGAAGAAGCCCTTGCCGATCAGCGCCACGTCGAGATCGTTGCCGGTCTGCGTCAGTTCGCCCTGGAGATGCAGGTTGCGCACTGCCGAGGTCTGGACGCCGAGGCCGATATTGGCGCCTTCCGGAACGACGGCCTGGTTGGCGCGGTTGGCGACACCCTTGGCGCGTTCGGTCTGGTAGAGAAGATCGGAGAATTCGGCGCGGGCGCGCTTGAAACCTGTCGTGTTGATGTTTGCGATGTTGTTCGCGATGACTTCCAAATTGGTCTGCTGGGCATCCATGCCCGTTGCTGCGATGGCGAGCGCTCTCATGTGTTCGTCCTCAAATCAGTTACATCTGCATCTTGGTGACTTCGAGAAAGGCCGAGACGACCTTGTCGCGGATGGCAATCGCGGTCTGCAGCGTCTGCTCGGCCTGGAGCATGGAATCGACGACTTCACGCGTCGTCGCCGTGCCCTTGATCCCGGCAAAGGACATGCTTTCCGCACCCTTCAGGCTGCTGACCGCATCGCTCGCCATGTTGCCCATGACGGAAGCGAAGCTCACGCCATTAGCCGCACCGGCGGTGCCCGGCATGGTGGCGGCAGACGACGAGGCGGAATTTTCGGTGTCGACGGCGCCAAGCGCGCGGGTCATCGAAAGGTTGCTGACATTCTGGACGCTGCTGATCATTATTATTGGCTCTTCAGGAGATCGATCGTGGAGGAGATGAGATCGCGGGTCTGCTTGATGGTCTGCAGATTGGCGTCATACGAGCGGTTGGCTTCGCGCATGTCGGCCATCTCGACGAGGATGTTGACGTTCGGCAGCTTGACGACGCCCTTCTGGTCCGCGGCCGGATTGCTGGGGTCGAATTCCGTGCTGAAGTCGCCTTCATCGACCCCGACCTTCTTGACGTTGACCGTTTCGACGCCGCTGGTGCGATCCATCTGCTGGCCGAAGGTGATCGTCTTGCGGCGATAGGGGTCGGCGCCGGGCGTGTCGCCGGTCGAGCGAGCGTTGGCGATGTTCTCCGAGACGATGCGCAGACGCGTCGACTGCGCCTCGAGCCCCGAACCGGCGATTTTCATTGCTGCTGAAAGCGGATCCATGATTTTACTTCCTGACGGTCATCAACATCATGCGGTTGAAGGAACTGACCAGCGAGGTGTTCAGATCGTACTGGCGCTTGATATCGCCCGACTTGGAGAGCTCTTCGGCCAAACCGACCGTATTGCCGGATTCCTGGATGCCGATTTCCTGGTCGAGTGCTGCATCCTTGACGTCGATATCGCCGCTGTCGCTGAAATCATTGCCGCTCAGATGCGCCGGATTGGTGCGCGCCATGGTGATATCGGACTTGTCGAGCACGGCGTCAAAAGGCGTGACGTCCTTGGCATGGAACTTCGGGGTATTGGCATTCGCGATGTTGCTGGCAACAACCTGCTGACGGACCGTCAGCCATTCCGCCTGTCGCGAAGCCAAGTCGAAAAGTTGGATCGGTTGCATGAGAACTCTCCGTTTTTACTGCCCCGAACCTAGTGCGGTAATCTTGCGTGGGACTTACGGGAATTCAGGCTTCGAGCCGCTTTTCGGAGAAGGCCACGGCTGAAGGAAAGCGGAGCTCCAAAAGGAAACCGGGCTCCGGCCGGTTCGCGGCGGAGCCCTTGTCGTGTTCGGCACCTGCGGGCAGGTTCAATTGTTCTGGTAGGTCTCGCCCTTGGAGGTGACGATCACCCATTTTCCGTCGCGCTGCTCGAGGGCCGCAAGGCGGCTTTCGTCGGGCAGGATCGAGCCGATGCGCACCACATACATGCCCGAGGTATCCTCGATCAGCGCCCGGCCGTTGGAGACGTGCAGTAGGCGGAAGGAAGATTTGCCGGGAAAGGGCTGATCCTCCAGGATGGGGCCACCATCGCGCTCCTTGCCGAGATCGGAGACCGTCGCCGTCGTCAGCGGATCGACCAGCGGAGCCTTCTTGTTCCCCTCGTTCTTGTTGACCATGGCAAGCGGCGAGACGCTGAAGACGTTGCGGGCCGGCCAATCCGGCAGGTCGCGCGAATTGCCGCTGGCGGCGACGTTGATGCCGAACTTGTCCTCGTTGAAGAATACATACCAGGGGAAGAAAGCGGCGGCGCCGGCCAGCGCCAGGCCGGTGAAGGTCAGAAGCCGATCCAGCATGGCGGTCTTCCTGCGCTGCTTCAAGGAAGCGATGCGTTCGTCGTCGAATTCAGCCACGTCTATCTCCTCTGAATCTGTCCGCCCTGATTGCCCATGCCGGCTGCGGCCTTGAGCGCGCCGGCGAGATCGGCAAAGGCATCGGGCGAGTCACGGTCGCCCGGCGACTGCTTCAGGACGTCGTAAATAATGGGCACCTGCTTGACCGCCATGTCGAGATCGGGATCGGCGCCCTGGCGATAACCGCCGATCAGACGCAGATCGCGCGTCTCCTCGAAGCGGTGGATCAGCACTTTCAGCCGCGACACCAGCTTTTCCTGGTCCGGCGTCCAGGCCTTGCGGGCGAGACGCGAGATCGAGGCCAGCGGATCGATCGGCGGATAACGCCCTTCTTCGGCGAGACTGCGCTGCAGGACGATGTGACCGTCGAGAATGCCGCGCGTCGAGTCGGCGATCGGGTCGTTGTGGTTGTCGCCGTCGACGAGGATCGAGATGATCGCCGTGATGGTGCCGGCGCCCTCGGGGCCGGGACCGGCGCGTTCCAGCAGGCGCGGCAGCTCGGTGAAGACGGACGCGGGATAACCGCGCGCGATCGGCGGCTCGCCGGAGGCGGTCGCCACTTCGCGGATCGCATGGGCGAAACGCGTGACGCTGTCGACGATGAAGAGGACGTTCTCCCCCTTGTCGCGGAAATGCTCGGCGATGGTGACCGCCGTCAGCGGCGCCATCTTGCGCAGCATCGGGCTCTCGTCGCTGGTGGCGACGACGGCGATCGCCTTCTTCATATTGCTGCCGAGCGTATCCTCGATGAATTCGCGCACCTCGCGGCCGCGTTCGCCGACGAGAGCAATGACAACCTTGTCGAAGGCATCGGCGCGGGCGAGCATGGACAGAAGCGTCGACTTGCCGACGCCGGAACCGGCGAAGATGCCGAGGCGCTGTCCGAGGCAGAGCGGCGAGAAGATGTCGATGGCGCGCACCCCGGTCTTGAAGCCGGTCTGGACACGCTTGCGGGTCATCGAAGGCGGCGCGGTGTTGGAGATCGAGCGGCGATCGAGGCCCTCGGTGATCGGACCCAGCCCGTCGATCGGCTCGCAAAGCGAGTTGACGGTGCGCCCGCACCAGCTGTCCGACGGCGAAATGCGGAAGGCGCCCTTGCGGATGACCGTATCGTGGATGCCGATCGGCTCGCCGGGTTCGATGGGGCAGACATAGATCAGGTCCGGCTCGACGCGCACGACCTCGCCGAGATGGATGCCGGTCGCCGATTTATGGGCGACGAACTCCCCGAGACGAACATGGCGGGAGAGACCGCGCACCGTGTAATGGCCGGCGGCGATGGTCTGCACGCGACCGCCATGGGCGACGGCGAACTCCGGCGATGCATAGCGCTCGACGAGGCCTGCGAGATGCGCCAGTTTCGGGGAAAGGCCGTCCTCGGACAGTAGCTTGGTGCTCATGCTTCAAATCCCGCCCTGAAATACACCGCGTGCAGCATGCTGCATGCGGTGTATTTCGGATCTCTGCTCTTATGCATGCCGTCCTCCCAAAACCGCCGGACACTTTTGGGCGACATGCATCAACGGCTGCCCCCAAGCGTCTGGACGGCTTCCTTGAAGGAATCCTCGCTGTCACGCATCAGCGACGAAACGCTTTCGAAGGCGCGGTTGACTTCGATCAGCTGGGTGATCTCGCGCATGGCGTTGACATTGGAGTTTTCGAGATAGCCCTGCTCGACACCGATATTGAAGCGGTCGACAACGGCGCGCGGCTGGTCGGTGGTCATGATGCCGCTGTTTTCGTAGCGCAGGTAACCCTTGCTGATATCGGCTTCGAACAGACCGAGCGAAGCGACCTGGCGGTCGGCCTGATAGATGATGCCGTCGGTGCCGACGGCCGGCTCGCCGCCCTTGGTGTTGAGCTGGATCGGCGCGCCGCCGGCGTCGAGAACGGGATATCCCCGGATCGAGACGAGTTCGCCGGTATCCTTGATCGTGAAGCGCCCGTCCCTCGTCAGCACGCGGCCGGCCGGCGTATCGAGCGCAAACCAGGCATCGCCCTTGATGGCGAAATCGAGCATGTTGCCGGTATGCTGCAGTTCGCCATTTCCTTGGTTCAGGTAGTCGTTGCCCTGGGAAACGAAGGCGACCTTGGTGTTCAGCTTGTTCTTGGTGTTCGCCACCATCTCATCGAACTTCACCTCGGTGGCACGGAAACCGGTGGTATTCACGTTCGCCATGTTGTCCGCGATGGTGGTCAGGCGCTTTTCGAGGGCCATCTGCGACGACAGAGAAACATAAAGACCGGATTGCATGTCGGTAAGCTCCAAGCATTGGCGATGAACGGAACGAAAAGCCGGGCGTCGTCTTGAGTGGTTCGGCCGGGATTTCGCTGAGGCGGCATCTCAGAAAACGGGTGCGGGCACCCATTCGTCTCCTTTAGACTGACGGCAGATGCTTGCGCGAAGCTGGCACGCGGAAATGCCTTGCGAGCGGCCCTTTCATCAGCCTCACGCAAGGCAGAAATCCTATCCGTCCTAGAGAAAAGTAACGTTCAGATTGGGCTGACGATGAATATCATTATCGGATTTATAGTGACTTGCGGCTGTGTCATCGGCAGCTTCATGGCGATGGGCGGCCACGTGGACGCTCTGTTCCAGCCCTTCGAATTCGTCATCATCGGCGGCGCCGGTCTCGGCAGCTTCATCATGGCGAACCCGATGAAGGTGGTGAAGGATTCGGGCAAGGCGCTCGGCGAAGCCTTCAAGCACGCCGTGCCGAAGGAACGCAATTATCTCGATACGCTCGGCGTGCTCTATTCGCTGATGCGCGACCTGCGCACCAAATCACGCAACGAAATCGAAGCCCATATCGACAATCCGGCCGAATCGACGATCTTCCAGTCGGCTCCGACCGTTCTGAAGAACAAGGAACTGACCGCGTTCATCTGCGACTACGTGCGGCTGATCATCATCGGCAACGCCCGCAGCCACGAAATCGAGGCGCTGATGGATGAAGAACTCAACACCATCATGCACGACAAGATGAAGCCCTATCACGCGATCCAGATCATGGGCGATTCCTTCCCGGCCATCGGCATCGTCGCGGCCGTTCTCGGCGTCATCAAGGCGATGGCCCACATCAACGATTCGCCTGAAGTGCTCGGTCACCTGATCGGCTCGGCGCTTGTCGGCACCTTCCTCGGCATTCTCTTGTCCTATTGCGTCTGCTCGCCGCTGGTCTCCCAGATCAAGGTCGTGCGCAACAAGCAGCACCGCCTCTACGTCATCGTCAAGCAGACGCTGCTTGCCTATATGAACGGCTCTGTGCCGCAGGTCGCTCTCGAATACGGCCGCAAGACGATCTCGGCCTACGAGCGTCCGTCCATCGATGCGGTCGAACAGGAAATGATGAACCCAGGCGGCGAAAACAAGGCGGCTTAAATGACCATGAGCAATGCTTCGCACGACAAACCGGCAATGGATCCTGCCCTTCTCGCCAAACTGACAGGCGGGCTTGGCGACAAAGGCAGGGTCGCCAAGATCTGCAGCTCCTTCGGGGAGATCTACAGCGAATTCTTTCCCGACGTCATCAAAAGCGAGACCGGCCTCGACGTGACGGTCAACTATCTCGGCTGCGAGATCGGCTACAAGAACCACTTGGTCGACGACCTGAGTGCGAACGTCACGCTCGTCGACGCGACGCTGCGCAACTGGTCGCAGAACATTACGCTGGCCTGCGGCAACGGGTTCGTCATCACGCTGATGGAGCACCTGCTCGGCGCCACCGCCGATACGATCGAAGAACCGGCCGACCGGCTGCTTTCGATCATCGAACTCGATCTGGCGGTCATGGTCTTCGACAAGATCGCCAAGGTGCTGCGCTCGGCCGTCAACGCGCCGGGCGGCTTCGAACCGAGCCTTTCGGCTCCGCATTCCCATGACGCGCGCGCCCGCCCGGCCGAGGATCGCCCGGACGAATTCGCCGCCGCCATCAACATGTCGATCACCCTTGCCGGCATCGTTTCGGAATTCGCATTGATCGTCCCGCAGACCGCCCTGCTCAAGACCAAGGTGACGCCGCCGAAGCCGAAGCGCCAGGCCGGCAGCAGCTCGGCGGAATGGACCGAACAGCTCGGCGACCAGGTCCGCCGCTCGCATGTCACGCTCGAGGCCAAGATCAGGCTGCAGGACCTGACGCTGCGCACGATATCGAAGTTGATGGTCGGCGACGTCATTCCATTCCGCGACAGCGGCGACGTGCGCGTCGAGGTCAGCGCCAACAGCAAGGAATTGTATGTGTGCGAGTTCGGGCGTTCAGGCGAAAACTACATGGTCCGCGTCAAGGATACGATGAACTCCGATGACGAGCTCATCCGTCATTTAATGAATTAATCGGTTCTCTGGCTTTTGGGCTGCAAAGGCAGTTTGAGGCAAGTTTCAACTGGAATAGTGATTTCATGGCTACGAAGAAAACACAGCAGGACAGCGACCTCTCCCTGGATATTCCGGGCAGCGAAGCGGATCTCGACCAGGCGATCGACGATCTGCGCGGCGTGCTGAAGCAGGATGCCGATGGCGACCTGCCGCAGTTTGGCGACGACCTGCAGAGCGACCCCTTCGCGACAGGAACGGACCTGGCGGCCTTCGGCGGCGAGGCTTCGGAAAGCCCCTTCGGCAGCGACGACTTCGGCGGCGATTTCGGCGCTGGCAATGCCAGCCAGGCTGCCGGCATGGATTTCGGCAGCAGCGCCTCTTTCGAGGGCTCGCCGGCTCCGCTCGGCAGCGCTTTGAATTCCAATTTCGATCTGATCATGGACATTCCAATCGATGTCCAGATCATGCTCGGCACCAGCCGCATGCAGGTCTCCGGCCTGATGAACCTCAATGAAGGGGCGACCATCGCCCTCGACAAGAAGATCGGCGAACCCGTCGAGATCATGGTGAACGGCCGCAGGATTGCACGCGGCGAAATTACGGTGCTTGATCACGACGACACGCGATTCGGTGTGAAACTGATAGAAGTTTTGAGTACGAAAAAAGCCTGATCCCTGTGTGGGACGGAGAGGTTAGACCATGATGGACTTTGACGATTTCGGCGGCGCGCTAGCCGGGAAACCGTTGACCCAGGCTGAAAAGGCGGCGGCTGTTCTTCTCGCTATGGGAAAGGGCGTCGCCGGCCGGCTGCTGAAGTATTTCACCCAGGCCGAACTTCAGACCATTATCTCATCCGCCCAGTCGCTTCGTGCCATTCCGCCGGATGAACTGCTGCTGCTCGTCGCCGAGTTCGAGGACCTCTTCACCGAGGGCGCCGGACTGATGGACAACGCCAAGGCGATCGAGGCCATTCTCGAAGAAGGCCTGACGCCCGACGAGGTCGACAGCCTGCTTGGCCGTCGCACCGCATTCCAAGCCTATGAAACCTCGATCTGGGATCGCCTCAGCGAAGCGGAGCCGACATTCGTCGCACAGTTCCTGCTGCGCGAACATCCGCAGACCGTCGCCTATATTCTTTCGATGATGCCTTCCAACTTCGGCGCCAAGGTGCTGCTGCAACTCCCCGACAATCGTCGCGCCGACATCATGAACAGAACGGTCAACATGAAGACGGTCAGCCCGAAGGCCGCGCAGATCATCGAGAACCAGGTCATGACGCTGCTTGCCGAGGTCGAGGCAGAGCGCAATGCGGCCGGCTCGACGAAGGTCGCCGATCTCATGAACGAACTCGACAAGCCGCAGGTCGACACGCTGCTCACCTCGCTCGAATCGATCAGCCGCGAATCGGTCAACAAGGTCCGCCCGAAGATCTTCCTCTTCGAAGACCTCATGTACATGCCGCAGCGCAGCCGCGTCTTGCTGCTCAACGACATTTCGACGGATGTGCTCACCGTCGCGCTGCGCGGGTCGCCCCCCGAGATCCGCGAATCGGTTCTCTCGGCCATCAGCCCACGCCAGCGCCGCATGATCGAATCGGATCTGCAGAGCGGCATGGGCGGCGTCAATCCGCGCGAGATCGCGATTGCCCGCCGCGCCGTGGCGCAGGAAGCGATTCGCCTGGCCAATTCCGGCCAGATCGAACTCAAGGAGAAGGAAGGCGACGCTTCGGCAGCCGCCTAAAACGCGTCGCAGTGCGCTGATTCATGCGACTCGTTTTCGCTCCGTCTATTGTGCACGTCGTTTTCCCGCTGCATGCATCGGCACTTCGAGACTGTTGACAAATCCGGCATGCCGTACGGCAGCTGTTGATCGCCGTGCCACAGGCGACTACCCTTCCAGCAATAGGCTGCGCTCCAAAGCGCGTCGCAGAGAACCCGGTTCCTGCGACGCGCTTTGGGTCTTTGTTTTGATGCATGTCGTCATCCCAAAACCGCTGCACATTTTTGGGCGGCATGCATTAGCTGCAGCCTATTTCTTTGACGGAGGGCCGCGACTTGGCAGACGATGACAAGGACAGCAAAACAGAAGCCCCGACCGCGAAAAAGCAAACCGATGCCGCGGAAAAAGGCAACGTGCCGTTTTCGCGCGAGCTGTCGATCTTCGCGACCATTCTCGCCACCTACATCTATCTGGTGTTCTTCCTCCCCGACAGCGTCGGGCGCATGACGGAAACGCTGCGCGACATCTTCGAGCAGCCCGACCAATGGAAAATCGAGACGGGGCCGGATATCCTATCGCTGTTCGTCCGGATCGGCTGGGCAAGTGCGGCGCTGGTGGCGCCCGCCTTCATCCTGTTCATGGTGTTCGGCATCGCCTCCGCCGTCTTCCAGAACCTGCCGACACCGGTGCTCGAACGTATCCGGCCGCAGTTCTCGCGCATCTCCCCGGTCAAAGGCTGGACGCGGCTGTTCAGCCTGCCCGGCCTCATCGAATTCGGAAAGTCGCTGTTCAAGGTCGTCATCGTCGGGATCATCCTGTTCTTCGTGATGAGAAGCGAATATTTCAGCTCGATCGACGCGATGTTCTCCGATCCACAGACCATCCTCGTGCGGACGACGACGGCGATGCGCAAGATCATCGTCGTCATGCTGATCGCCACCGCGATCGTGGCGATCGCCGATCTTTTCTGGACGCGCCATCACTGGTTCACCGAACTGAAGATGACGCGCCACGAGGTGAAGGAAGAAAACAAGCAGGCGCAGGGCGACCCCTTCGTCAAGGGCCGGCAGCGCTCGCTGATGCGCGACCGCGCGCGCCGGCGCATGATCAACAACGTGCACCGGGCGACGCTCGTCATCGCCAACCCGACGCACTATGCCGTGGCGCTGCGTTACGCGCGCGAAGAAAACGACGCACCGGTGGTGCTGGCCAAGGGCCAGGACCTCGTCGCGCTCAAAATCAGGGAGATCGCCGAGCAGAACGGCATACCGGTGTTCGAGGATCCTCCGCTTGCGCGCTCCATGTTTGCGCAAGTCTCGATCGATAGTGTCATACCGTCAGTCTTCTACAAGGCCGTTGCGGAGCTGATCCACCGGGTCTACGCCGCAGACGCCAAGAACAAACGGGTAAGATAAGCCGAATGAAAAAATGCCCCCACTCTACCCAGCGTGAAAAGATCCTCGCCGTTGCGATCAGCCCGGTCGCCACGGAACTGCGCCTTCTGGATGCCTCTGACCTTATTTCACTGCTGCGCTTCGAGTATTACGGCAACCTTTCCGATCTCGTCGCGTCGGCGGCGGAGCTTTTCTTTCATCCGGGCACGGTGAATTTCGGCCTGGGCGGCAACTATACGCTGGAGTGGGGCGGTAAGCCCGAGGTCGTTCTCGATCTGGAAATCAAGCCACGCGGCGTCACCGTCTATGCCCAGCTCACCCTTGCCGAAGATCACGCCGGCATCGAGATCAATCATATCGCTTTCCAGGATCCATCGGCCGATCCTGACGAGAATACCGTCTTTCTCGAAAAGAGCCTCCGGGAAGCCCGTTACAACGTCAACCAACCGCCTCGGGCGCTGGCCGGCTGACGTCCTCTCAAGACAATCGAGCATTCATCCACATTGGATAGAAGAACGGCGCGGGTTCAGCTGATGTAGCCGAGCCGGATCGCCTTGGCGATCGCCTGTATGCGATTGACGGAATCGAGCTTGATGGTCGCCGAGCCGAGATAGGCGTTGACGGTGTGCACCGACAGGCCGAGCTTGTCGGCGATCTCTTCGCTGATGCGGCCGTCGCCGGCAAGCTGCAGACAGGCGATCTCGCGTTCGCTCAAGGCCTCGGCGGCAGCCGTGCGGCGTTCATCGAGCGAGAGCAGATCCATCATGATATGGCAGCAGCGACCGTGCAGCTCGACGATGGTATCGCTCGACGGATCGATCTCATCGCCGGTGAAGAGGATGAAACCATTGCCGACGGCGCCGAGCCGCACCGGAAAGGCAAGGCCGGAGAAAGGCAGAATACCGTTCTGCAGCCGCGTCATGAACGGCGAGAAGTCGGCCGGGCCGGGCGCCGCGCGATCGTGACCGCCGGCCCATGAGAGCGGCAGCAGCGACTTGTCGATATGGTCGAGAAGGATATCGCTGTAGGCATCGATGAAGGCCTTGCCGAAACCGGCATTGGAAGAGCCCCAGTTCTCCAGCTCGCAGACCAGGCGCTGCTTTGCCGGAAGGCCCGAGCCGCTGACGCGGAAGATCGCAAAGCCTTGCGCATCGGCGAGCTTCTGCATGGCGATCAGCCGCGGAAAAAGATCGGACCGGCTGGAAATCCTGTTCACACGCACCATGCGCAGCTGCTCGGCGCTGCTCATCGTCCTGCCTGGTGAATGTGCCATGGATCCCCCTATACGAGATTATTGCGGACGGCGAAGGCAATGGCCTCGGAGCGGGTCTTGGTCGCCGTCTTGCGCATCACGCTGGTGATGTAGTTGTTGATGGTATTGCGGGAGATTCCGAGGATCATCGCGATCTCGTCGCTGGTCTTGCCCTCGGCGATCCAGAACAGGCATTCGAGCTCGCGGTCCGTCAATTCAAAATCGCGATCAACCTTCGTGCCACCGCAGCGGAGGAAGCTCGCGACATAACCTGCAAGCAGGCCCACATCGCGCAGGCGCTCCGGCGAAAGGATGAACCCTTCGCCGAACAGGAACATCAAGGCCAGCCGCGACCGGCCGACATTGAAGGTCAATGAACAATATTGGCGGCTGGCGCCGTCCGGCACATCGGCACTATCCGGCAGAAGCGCAAAATTCGGCTGGAAGACCTGCATGCATTTTTCCAGCTCGGTCGAACGGGCATAGCCGCTGACCAGATCATTGGCGATGTCCTTGACCAGATCGAAAGGCCAATCGGACGAAACGATGAAATCGAGGCCGCTTTCCTGAATGAGATCGCAGCGCGCCAGAAGATAGTGCGAAGCACCCACATACTCCGTCAGCGCGCGCAGACCGGACTGCAACCTTCCAGTGTCGGCGACACCGTGCAGGCGCTGGATCACTTCATCGCGCGGTAATAGACCCGGCGCCACCGCGCTCGCGAAATTCGCCATCTGCCTCTCGCCCTTGCTCGCCTGAAGTATGTTCATATCCATTGGCAACGTCCTGCGGCTGAGAAACGATCAAACTCGGTGCAACAGCAATTTTTCTGTAAAGGATTCAATTCAAGTCCCGCTCGAATCCCATTTCGAATCACCTAAGGGTAAGCCAGCCGATGTAAATCACCATCTCCGACTTCTAGGGATTTACATCAACTGCCGTCCATGCACTGATTCGAGCACCATTCACGCCCTTCAAGATATAGGGGAGGCTAAGGTGATTCTGGCTGTACCGCAACTTGATTCGCGTTTTACGCGAGTATGCCTCAACAAATTTCTCTAAAGCGGTATTCACTGCAGTCAGGCCTATATCCTATTCGAATTGCTGGCGCCGGCCGTCATTTGCTTTGCGGGAACCGATACATCCCGCTGCAGGACATAGTGCCTGCTACCGACATAAAAAAAGGCCGGTTGCCCGGCCTTTCCCTTACGCTGCGTCGTCGATCGCCCATTTCCGGAGGATTTTCGCGGCGCGCTCCTCGTTGATTTCGACCATGCGAGAGAGTTTGCGTTCCGGGCCTTCCTTGACGCGACGGTTGAAGTTTCCGTCGTCGTCGCCGAGGCTGAGCAGGTCCTCGGTGCTGTCGAAGCCGAAGTCGGACCCGAAGCCGTCCATGAGAGCACCTCCGGACGCTCCTGCCGCGGGCGCGAAGTCGGGAAGCTCGAGGCCGGCCGCTTCCGGCGTGGCGTCGCCGAGAACCGAGCCGCCGCCGTTGCCGCTGACGCTGCGCACTAGAGGCCGCAGGCCCATCCAGACCACCACGAAGGCGACCGCGACGAAGGCGAGCGAGTTGATGATGCCGGCAAGGTTGCGGCTCAGCATGTCCATGACGCGGACACCACCGGTGGCGTCTTCGAGCAGCTGGTTCTCGAGGAAGTCCATGGCCGTGACGGTGACGACGTCGCCGCGCTTGGCGTCGATGCCGGCCGCCGAAGTGACGATCTTCTGCATCTCGGCAAGATAGGCGTCGATCTTGGCCTGATCGGCAGGTTCGCCAACCATCTTGGCGATGCGGCCCTTGTTGACCACCACGGCGATCGACAGCTTCTCGACCTTGTAGCTGTTGCGGGTCGTCGCCGTCGTCCTGCTGTTGATTTCGTAGTTCGTCTGCTCTTCGCGCTTGTCGGACTTGTCCTGCGATTCCGGCCCGGCGGAACCGCCGGCCTCGGGAGCCGCCTGCGGGATGTTCTGCTCGACCGTCGTCGCGCTATCGGATGTCTTCTGCTGCGACTGCTGGGCTTCCTTCGTCGAGCGCACCGAGCGTTCGACCTTGGATTCGGGATCGTAGGTCGTTTCCTGGATCTGCTGGGCGTCGGTGTTGAGGTCGGCGGTAACGCTGGAGCGGAAGTTGTCCATGCCGAGGAAGGGCGCCAGCGCCTTGTCGATGTTGGATTCGACTTCCTGCTGGACGTTCTGGACGATGTTGAGCGAGCGGTTCAGCGAGCTGTTGCTCGCCTCGTCGCCGGATGCAAGCAGCTGACCGGCGGAATCGAGGATCGTCACGTCATCGATGTCAAGCCCCGGCACGGCCGAGGCGACGAGGTGGCGGATCGAGGTCGCCGCGCTGCGCCCGGCGGTGGCGCTGGCGCGAATCATGACGGAGGCGGTCGGCTTCTGCTCGGCCTTCCGGAAGTTTCCGACCTCCGGCATGACGATATGGACTCGCGCGGCTGTTATACCCGAGATCGATTGGATGGTACGGGCGATTTCGCCTTCCAGCGCTCGAACCCGCGTCACCTCCTGCATGAAGGAGGTCAGGCCGAGGGAGCCGACATTGTCGAAAAGTTCGTAACCGGCATTGGCGCTGTTCGGCAGGCCGCGCTCGGCAAGCATCAGGCGGGCCTTGCCCGTCAATCCCGCGGGGACGCTGATGCTGGAACCGTCCGTGCCGACCTGGAAATCGATGTTGGCTTCGGCAAGCGCCATGCTGATCTGATTGAGATCCGGCGAATCCAGACCGACATAGAGCGTTTCCTGTGCCGGCTTGTTGACGAAAAGGGCGGCCGCAAGGACGATTGCGATGGAAACGGCACCGACGCCTCCAAGAATCATCAGGCGCGTTCGGCCCAGGGAGCCGAAGTTCTTAAAGATCTGAACTAATTGATTTAACAGATTCATTCTGTTCTCGCACGATCCGTCAAAGACAAAGCAGGCTTATTGCCTCATCAGACGAATAGTCGGCGAAACTTGTGCGAGCGTTTCGTGAAGCGCTGCGGGAGCGAAAAGGCCTAATGCCGTCGCCAGGAAGAAAATAGTGATTTTGGGATAACGACCTGCACAAGCACGTCGCATGAATCCGGTTTGGCGCGAGGTGCTTTAGAAGAAATCGAAGTCGCCGGCTGCCTTGCTCAATGGCTGGGAATGGCCGTGGCGGGTGGCGCCGCCCAATGCCTTCTGCATCTCGGCCAGTTTGACGAGGCTGAGCGCGGTTGCGACGTCGACCGACCAGCCGTGCGGGATTTCGCCGGTGATGGTGTCGATGAATTCGGCAAGGCCGCGCGATTTCTGCACGGCGAGATCAATGCCCTGCATGACCTTCATGGCATCCGGCGAATTCAGGATTTCCGCGCCGCCGAGTTCGAGAAGCTGCGGCTCGATGCGCTCGATCAGATAGGCGACGTCGTGCAGTTCCGAAACGATGCGCATCAGGATGTCGCTCAGCGCTTCAACGGGCGCAGGCGGCTCCATCACCGGGTTAAATGTCATATGAAAATCCTCGCCATCAAAAAAATTCGATACTGGTTTCGACGGGCTTCTGCGGAGCGGCGGGACGCTGCTCGAGAGCGACGGTTCTCTGCGTTTCGGCGCCGGTCAGGGGGTATTGCCGCGCACGACCGGAGACCGGCCAATATTCAAGCTTGCGTCCATGTTCTCCGCCGGTGGAGGAACCGACCACCGGAATGCCTTCATCCCTCAGGAACTGCACGGCGAAGGCCGCGTTCTGCTCACCGACATTGGAGAATGTCGAGATCGTCTTCGCGCCGCCGAAGATCTTTGCCTCCAGCCGGTCGCGCCGGGCGCCCTGCTTCAGGAGACCGTTGATCAGCAGTTCCATCAGATGCACGCCGTAGCGCGTGGCATCGCCGCCTGATGTCGGCGAGGTCGCCGAACCGGGCAGCAGGAAGTGGTTCATGCCGCCGACACCGGCGATGGGGTCTCTGAGACACGCAGCCACGCACGAACCGAGAATGGTCGAGAGGACCGCATTCGGATCGCTCAGAACCTTGTACTCGCCCTGAATGATGTGCACGCGGCGGGCTGCCCCCTCAGTGATCATTTCAGGGCTCCAAACACGGCTTCGATGGCCGCTTTCATCTTCTCGATCGTGAACGGCTTGGCGAGCACGTTGTTGGCGCCGAGCTGGGCCGCCTTCTGTACCAATGCGCGGTCACCCTGAGCGGTGAGGATGATGAAGGCCGCCTTCTTAGTGTTCGGGTTGGTGCGCACGGCCTGCAGGAAGCCGATGCCGTCCATCTTCGGCATGTTGAAGTCCGAGATCACCAGATGGTGCGGCTGCTCGGCCATGATCTTCATGCCCTGCTCGCCGTCACCGGCCGACGTGATCTGTTTGAAACCGAGCTGGGTCAGCGCGTCGCTGAGCAGCAATCGGCTCGTTACCTGATCATCGACGATCAGAACTTTGATTTTCTCCGCGATCGACATTTATTCGGTCCCTTCCTTTCGGGCGGCTGTCATTTTCAATATTTCTTCACCGATGGCAGACAGCGGCAGCTGCTGCTCAACGGCGCCAAGTTCGTGGGCAACCCTTGGCATTCCGTATACGACACAGGTTTTTTCGTTCTGGCCGAGCGTTCTGGCGCCGGCGTGGCGCATTTTCAACAATCCGGCGGCGCCATCGCGGCCCATTCCGGTCAAAATCACGCCGACGGCGTTGCGGCCCGCCAGTTCCGCGACCGAATCGAACAGCACGTCCACGGATGGGCGGTGGCCATTGACCGGCGCACGGTCGACGAGGCGGCAGGACGGCGCCGAGGCGCCGCTGACCTGAAGGTGACGCTCGCCGCCGGGGGCCAGATAGATCTTGCCGATCTCGAGGCGGGCCCCATCGGTCGCTTCCTGCACCACCGGGGCACAGAGGCGGTTCAGCCGTTCGGCGAAGCTCTTGGTGAAGGTCGGCGGCATATGCTGGGTGATGACCGTCGGCGGGCAATTGGCCGGAAATTTCTGCAGCACGGCGATCAGCGCTTCGACGCCGCCGGTTGACGAGCCGATGGCGACGATCTTACGGCCGACGCGGAAATCGGCGACGGAGGGCGGTGGCGTTGGCGCGGCGGTGGGCTGCGAGAACTGGCGCTGGGTACGCGCGGCGGCCTTGACCTTCTCGGCGAGGTCGCCGAAGGGCCTGAGTTCGCCCGGGCCCGGCTTGCCGACACAGTCGAACGCACCGATCTCCAGCGCCGCAAGCGTCGCCTCGGCGCCGCGATGGGTCATGGTGGAGACCATGATCACCGGCATCGGGCGCAGCGTCATGATCTTTTCGAGGAAATCGAGACCGTTCATGTTCGGCATCTCGATGTCGAGCGTCACGACGTCCGGGTTCAGCCGCTTGATCGCCTCGCGCGCTTCCAGCGCGTCGCCGGCCTGGCCGATGACGTTGACCTCGGGATCGGAACTCAGGACGGCAGTGATCAACCCGCGCATCGTCGGCGAGTCGTCAACAACGAGAACCCTTGCCGGAGCGCTCATGCCTTCCTCCCGAGACCTTTGGTCGTATAGCGATAGGTCGTGATGCCGATATTGTCGAAGACGTGTTTTGCCTCGCCCGAAACACGCTCGGAATGGCCGATATAGAGATGACCGCCTTCCGGCAGCAGGCCGGCGAAACGCTGCCAGATCTTCATCTGCGTCGGCTCATCGAAATAGATGACGACGTTGCGGCAGAAGATGACGTCGAACTTGCCCTTGAACGGCCATTGCGCCATCAGGTTCAGCTCGTTGTAGGTGATCAGCCGCTTGACGCGGTCGTCGACCTGGAACTTCCTGCGGCCCTGCACCTCGACTTCGCTGAACCATTGCTTGCGCATGGCCGGCGAAACGGTTTCGAGCGCGTTCTCGTCATAGGCGCCGGCCCGGGCGATCGTCAGGATCTTCGGGTCGATGTCGGTTGCCAGAATCTTGAAATCGTAATCGGCGACATTCGGCATCAGCGACAGCACGGTCAGCGCGATCGAATAGGGTTCCTGGCCGTCGGAGGAAGCCGCCGACCAGATGCGCACCCTGCCGCCCGATCTCGCCCGCTGCAGCAGCTCCGGCAGGACATGGTCGCGCAGATGGTCGAAATGGTGGTTTTCGCGGAAGAAGCGGGTGAAATTGGTGGTCAGATGCGACAGCATCTCACGGCGCGCCGGGGCGCCGGCCGGCGAAGCGACGAGGTCGCAATATTCCCGGAAGCCGGACAGGCCGAGATTGCGGATATGTTTCGACAGGCGCGAATAGACGAGCGACGCCTTCGTCTCATTGAGGAAGATGCCGGCATCCGAATAGATCATCGCGGCGATCTCCGTGAGGTCGCGGCGCGTCAGCGGATATTCTCCGCTCGCCAGGACCTCGTCGGATCCCTGCCTTTGATCTTTTGCGCCCATTACACTCATGCGGCTTCGCTTTCGGTCTCTGAAAAGAGGGATTCGAGTTCGATTAGGCAGATCATGCGCTTCTCGATGGCGAGAATACCGCGGGCAAATTGACGCTCGAGTTCGGAGGAGATCTCGGGCGTCGGCTGGATGGTTTCGTCGGTTACCGTCAGGATATCGGAGACGGCGTCGACCAGAAGACCGACGACCTTGCGCCGGACCTGGGCGACGATGATGACATGACGGGCAGTCGGATCGGCCGGCTTCATCCCCAGCCGGGCGGCCAGGTCGATGATCGGCAGCACCGCGCCGCGCAGGTTGATGACACCAAGCATATAGGCAGGCGAGTGCGGCATCGCGGTCGCCGGGGTCCAGCCCCGGATTTCGCGAACCGACATGATGTTCACGCAAAATTCCTGATCCCCGATGCGGAACGCGATCAGTTCGCGATCCCCCTCGTTCAGATTTTTTACAGTGTACGACATTCCCTTACCCTACCGCTGCTAACGACATTTCCGCTTTGAGCGACTGGCCGCGCGAGGCGCCGACAACCGCGTCGACATCGAGGATGAGAGCCACGCGCCCGTCACCGAGAATGGTGGCGGCGGCGATGCCCGGCACGTGGGTGTAGTTGGCTTCCAGGCTCTTGATGACCACCTGGCGCTGACCCTGGATGGCATCGACCATCAGGGCGCGCTGGCCGCCGCCTTCGGATTCCACCAGAAGCGCCACGCCCTCGACAGGATTGGCCTGGGTCGCTCGGAAGTTCAGGATGCGGCCGACATCGACCAGCGGGCAGAACGAGTTGCGGATCGAGATCAGCCGGTGGTTGGCACCGAAGGAGTGGATCGCGGCCGCTTCCGGCTGCAGGGTTTCGACGATCGCCGTCAGCGGCACGACCAGCGTCTGGCCGGCAACGGTGACCACCATGCCGTCGAGAACGGCGAGCGTCAGCGGCAGGCTCATGGTGAAGACCGAGCCGTGACCCGGCTTCGAGGTGATGTTGATGCGGCCGCCGAGCGCCTGGATCGAACGTTTGACGACGTCCATGCCGACGCCGCGGCCGGAGATGTCGGAGATCTTGTCGGCCGTCGAGAAGCCCGGCAGGAAGATCAGGTTGTCGATTTCCTCGTCCGAAAGGTTGGCATCGGCCGGGATGAGATCGTTGTCGATCGCCTTCTGGCGGACCTTCTCGCGGTTGATGCCGGCGCCGTCGTCGGCAAGCTCGATCAGGATGCGTCCCGAACGATGCTTGGCGGTCAGGCGAACCGTGCCTTCGGTGTTCTTGCCGGCGGCTGCGCGCTTTTCGGGCGTTTCGATGCCGTGGTCGACGGCATTGCGGATCATGTGGGTCAGCGGCTCGGCCAGCTTGTCGATGACCGTCTTGTCGACTTCGGTGTTTTCACCTTCGGTGATCAGGCGGATCGACTTGCCGGTCATGTCGGCGATTTCGCGGACGATACGCGACATGCGCTGGAACACCGGCTTCACCGGCTGCGCGCGGATCGCCATGACCGAGTCCTGGATCTCGCGGGTGAGCTGCTGCAGCTCCTCGAGGCCCATATTGATCGAGGAGGTGCCGGTCGTGTCATTCTCGATGACGCTCTGCGACAGCATCGCCTGGTTGATGACCAATTCACCGACGAGGTTGATGAGGCGGTCGACACGGTCGAGATCGACGCGGATCGTCTGGCCGGCACCGGCGGCATTGTTCTGGGCGGCAGCGCTTGCGGCGGCGGCTGCGGCGGCGGCCGATTCCTTCTTCTCGACACGGGCTGCAGCTGCGGCCATCTGCGTGACGTTGGAGGCGGTCTCGGCGGCGGCAACGGCGGCGGCCGTCTCTTCGGCGCGCGCGTCGGCGGCAACCTCTTCGGTTGCGCCCGTTTCATCCAGGATCGACAGATCGAAGGGAACCGGCACCATCGGCAGTTCGTCGTTGCTGGTCGCGTCAGCCCTTGCTTCCTCGAGCGGCTTCACCGTCAGTTCGCAATCCCATTCGGCGAATTCGAAGACGGTGCGAATGGCGTCCTCGCCCTTGTCCGTCTTGATCGTGACGTTCCAGAAGAAATAAGCGCCTTCCGGATCGAGTTCCTCGAGGCCCGGCAGCTCATCCGTGTTGCAATAGATGGTCATTTCGCCGAGGCGCGAGAGATCGCGCAGCAGCAGGGTCGCGTCGTTGCCCTTGGAATAGAGTTCGTAGCGCGGCTTGAAGATGACTTCATAGGTCGGCAGGTCGGAGCCCGCATCGCCTTCGCCGCCAAAATCGTCGAAGGAAAAGGGGATCGGCTGGAAGCCGCTGTCATCCGTCGGCTTGACGGCCGGCGCTGGAGCGGCCTTGGCCGCGGGCTTTGCGGCAGCCTTCGGCGCGGGCGCCTCGGCCGATGCCGAAGGAGACGGCAACTCGCCGTTGGCCAGCGCCTCGAGCTCCTTGACGAGGCCGCGGCTGCGGCTTTCATCGACACTGCCGCCGTCGCGCGCAGCATTCGTCAGGTCGGCCAGCACGTCGGCCGACTTCAGCATCACCTTCAGGACGTCCTGGGTCGGCTCAAGCTTGTTGGATCGAACGCAATCGAGAGTGGTCTCGAAAACATGGGCGAAGGCTACCAGATCATCAAGGCCGAAGGCGCCGGCGCCACCCTTGATCGAATGCACGGCACGGAACACCGCATTGACGGTTTCCGGATCGCGATCGCCATCATTCATTTTCAGAAGACCGGATTCCAGCTCGGCGAGCTGTTCCTCGCACTCCTGGAAAAAGATCTCTTTGATTTCGTTCATATCCATAGGAGCAAATCCTGGGTTTAAGCGGTTACACGCTCAATGGCATCGATCAGCTTGGCCGGGTCAAAAGGCTTGACGATCCAGCCCGTGGCACCGGCCTGGCGGGCGCGGTTCTTCTTTTCCGCGTCGCTTTCGGTGGTCAGGACCAGTATCGGGATGGCCCGGTATTTCTCGTTGCGGCGAACACCTTCGATGAAGCCGAAACCGTCGAGACGCGGCATGTTGATGTCGGTCACGATGACGTCAGGATTGGACTCTTCGAGAACCTCGAGGCCTTCGACGCCGTCTTCCGCCTGGATCGTCTCGAAGCCGGCATTGTTCAGCGTCACGAGCAGCATGTTTCGGATGGTGCGGGAATCATCCACGGTAAGAACTTTTTTCTTCATTGCCGAATCTCCTTGGCAAGCAGGTGGTCAATATTGACGCCAACCAGCTGCATGGTTTTCTGAAATGCGTCGGACACCTTGGAGAAGGTGAACGGCTGCTTGTCCTGTTCCCAGGTCTTCTCGGCGGACATCAGAACCTGGGCGCAAAGAGCACCGATCCGTTCGACGCCTGATGCGTCGATCGAAAGGCCGCTGCCCCTGAGGGAGAGGAGTTTGTCGCGCAAGGCGGAAGCCTCGTTGAGGTCGAGCACCGCTGTCAAATCCAGCGTCTTGCCACTCTTCTTTGCTGCCATCAGCTTTTCCTTGTCCCCTTGTCCCCGGCTCGAGAAGACGAGCTGAGGCAATCATCCGATAGGTTAGTAAACATTCCGCCCACCTCCGACGCTTGCGAAGGGCTTCGGAACGCCAAAATCATCATTTTCATAGGCGTCTTCGACCGGTGCCGGACGGGCAGAGGCTTCGATGGCGCGCGGCGGTGCGGCGCGAACCGGCGCCGGGCGCCCGGCATTGGCGTTTTCCCGAGCGATGCGGAACTCGCGAACCGTCTGGCCGAGCTCGAGAATGACGGTGTGGAGGTGGTCGGCGCCCTCAGCCGAGCGCTCCGCCAGGCCGGCACTCTCCGCCACCTCGCCGCCCAGACCCTTGACGTCTGATGTGACGCTGTCGAGGCTTGCGGCATGTTCGCCGGTTCTCGTTGCGATGCCGGCGATGGCGGCGTTGATGTCGGTGACCTGACGCACGATGCTGCCGATCGAATCCTGTGTGCGGCCGACCATCTGCACGCCGGCGTCGACCTGCGCCTTGGTCGTCGTCACCAGCGTCTTGATCTCGCGGGCGGCTTCGGCCGAACGCTGGGCAAGGGCGCGGACTTCCTGGGCGACGACGGCAAAGCCCCGGCCGGAATCGCCGGCGCGCGCGGCTTCGATGCCGGCGTTCAGCGCCAGAAGATTGGTCTGGAAGGCGATCTCGTCGATCGCGCCGATGATCTGGCCGATCTTTTCCGCCGACTGTTCGATATCGGCCATGGCGCTGATCGCGCGACCGACGACCTCACCGCTTTCCTCGACGGCGGCGCGCGTCGAGGCGGCTGCCTGTTCGGCGGCGCGGCTGTCGGCCGCACCGTCGCGAACACTGCCGGCAATGCCGGCAAGGGCGGCGGCGGAAAGCTGCAGCCGGTCGGCCTGGCCGGAAGCCGTGCCGGCGAATTGCCTGGACAGGCCGGCAAGCGAGCCTGTCGCCGCTTCGGCTTTGAGCGTGCGCTCTGTGATCGCGGCAAATTCCGCCTGAAGTCCGTCCAACGCGCCATTCAGCGCGGCGGCGATCCCGGCATGGTCGCCGTCGACGGGCGCGCGGCGTGTCAGGTCGCGGGCAGAAAGACCTTCGATGACATCGCCGAAGATCCGGGCGATCTCAGCCTCGTTGTCGGCGCGCTGATCGGCGAGCGCGCGGCTCTGGGCGGCGCGCAGCGCGTTGAAGCGCAGCGAGACGGCAATTTCCACATCGACCATGACGATTCGGATGATCGCCGTCATCAGATCGGAGATTTCACGGCTGCGGCGCTTGGCCGACGGCAACAGCGGACGGCCGGCAATCTCCTGGGCAAGACCGGAAACGACATGCTCCAGCATGACGCCATGGCCGGCGACGTGCCAGCGCGGGTCGAGGCCCATCTTGTTTTCGGTATCGGAGAGCACCTTGACGCGCTCGGCATAGAGACTGTCGAACCGCGCATCCGTCAGCACGTCCCAATGCGAGGACTGCAGATCATGCAGGCGCTCGACCTGACGCTCGCTCTCGAAATTGCGCGAGGCGTCGGGGAACGACTGGAATCGATGGAAGAGATCCCTGAGCCCCGCCTTCAAATGGGCTTCGAGGGCCGGCCGGTTGCGGCGCACCAGCTCGCACTGGTCAGCATCGAGACCGGCAAAGCGCAGGCGGTCGCGCAAGCTGCCTGCCTGCGCTCCACGAGCCTGATCTGATGGCATGTCCTGCCTCAATGCCTGTCCCCAACCACATTCCGGGCGACGGCCCGGCGAAAAACCTGCGCAGCATCCGTTGAACGCGAAGCGTGGAGACGGTTCTCACCACCGGTTACAACCGGCGGATCGAAGCCCCCTGATCAGCTATGTTTCGGAGCTGTCTGAAGAGATGGATACCGGATCAACCCGGTACGGCGGGACGGCGTCATGCCTGGTGGGAACGAGTGCATCTTCCCATTCCGACGTGTAAACCAATGTTTATGGTTAATTCCTTGCCTGAAGGTTAATAAGCCTTTCGCAGGACAGGCTTTTGAAGCAATTCAAGGCAGTTGGCTGCAAATACTGTTGCGGAGTTGCATGGCTGCTACAAGGCACACGCAAGCTCCGTGGTATATGCCGGTCGATAACCAAGACATGACGTCGACAAGGACAGAGCAATGATTGTTCTCGGATTGGGTTCCTGCTTGATAGCAATGACGCTGCTTGCAGCCGTCGCCCTCCTCGATTTTCTCGCTGCACACCGCGATACCCGCACGCTTCGGGTGTTCTAAGCGCGTTGCGCTTTCAGATACGCTCCTCGCGCTCCGGCTCTTTATTTCCAACGCATGTCGTTATCGCAAAACCGCTACACAGTTTTGTGCGACATGCTGTAGACCGCCCCTTCCCCGTTGGCAGTCCGGCACCTTTGGTGTATCGCACTCGCGCCTTTCATGTCAGCGGAACTATTCGTTCATGTCCCCCAGATCTGGTCTCCTCATCGTTCTCGGCTTCACGCTCTGGCGCGTCGTCCTGCTCAATTTTGACGCGACGGACCTTTTCGTCGATGAGGCGCAGTACTGGTTCTGGTCGCAGAATCTCGATCTCGGCTATTATTCCAAGCCGCCGATGATCGCCTGGGTGATCCGGGCGATGACCGAGTTTTCCGGCTCCAACGCCATCTATTGGATCAGGCTGCTCGGACCGCTGATCCACATGGCGGCAGCATTGGTGCTGATGAAGATAGCAAAGCGTTTCGTCGGGCCGGAGATCGAAGGCTGGACGGGCGCCACCTACATCACCCTTCCCGGTGTGGCGCTTTCTTCGGTGTTCTTCTCGACCGACGTCATCCTGCTGTTCTTCATCGCGATCGCCCTGCTTGCCTATTTCGGCCTGACGCAGCGACGCTCGGTCGGGTTGGCGCTCGTCATGGGCCTTGGGGTCGGCCTCGCCTTCCTGTCAAAATATGCCGTGCTGTTCGTCGTTCCGGGCGGCGCGATTGCCCTCCTGCTCATTCCGGCGGCGCGCATCGCCATTCGGGATTTCATCATCGCGGTCGCCGTCGCGGCGGTCGTCGCCTTGCCGAACCTCTGGTGGAACCTGCAGCACGACAACACGACGGTGCGGCATACGCAGGATATCGCCCATTGGAGCGAACTCGGCATCAATCTCCGTCGCGGGCTTGAATTCTTCTCCGCCCAGTTCGGCGTCGTCGGGCCGATCATCTTCTTTGCGATGCTGTGGGCGGTGTACCGCATGATCAAGGGCAGGAGCGACGACCGGGAAAAGATGCTGGTCTGGCTGTCGATGCCGGTGGTGGTGCTGATCACGCTGCAGGCGACGGTCGCCAAGGCCTATGCCAACTGGGCGGTGACCGCCTATGTCGCCGGGACCATCCTTGCCGTCTGGCTGCTTTACCGGATGTGGCCGAAGGGGCTGAAACTGTCGCTCACCATCAACGGCATCGCCAGCCTGCTCTTTCCGCTGGCGACGATCTTTCCGCAGCAGTTGCTGCTGCCGAACGGCGACGAATTGATGAAGCGCTATCTCGGCCGCGCCGAGGTCAGCCGCGAGGCTGCCGCACTCGCCGGTCAGGCCGGCACCGACATCATCGTCACCGACAATCGCGACATGGTCGCCGATCTTTTCTATACGCTCCGCGACGCATCCTACAGGATCTATGCGCGAGCGCCGGCGGGCCTTCCGGAGAGCTATTACGAGCAGGAATTCGCGCTCCCGGCCGAGATTACCGGCAAAGTGCTTTTCCTGACGGACGGGGGCCTCAACTGCGCCACCGAGGCGCCCGAGGTGCTGAAGAGCTGGCAGCCGACGCAAGGCAACTACAAGGGCAAGACGCTCTCCGCCTACAAGGTCTCTGCCGCCTGCCTGGCGCCCTGAACCGCTTCAGCCGGCTGGATTGGGCAGGCAGAGACCGGTGCCCGCTCCCTCGATCTCGACGAATTTGACGCCGCCCTCCTCGAAGGCGAGGCGCAGCTGCGCCTCCGTCGCGCGGTGGATGTCGTGGTGCCTTCCCTCGTAGTCGCGAATGGTGCTGCGCGAGACCGCGGCCCTTTCGGCAAGATCGGTCTGGGTCCAGTCGAGCAGGCCGCGTGCCGCGCGGCAGAGAGCGGGAGTGAGAATTGTTTCCCGTGCGCCTTGACCCATGATTTTAAGTTGCCCATATTGGTCGATATAGACCATATATGTCATATTACGAACGGGATTTCCAGATCGGGAGACGACGATGCCACACGATACGCCCTTGATTTCGACAATCGTCGGCGGCCTCGTGCTGGCTTTCATCTTCGGCGCCTTCGCCCATCGGCTGCGGATGCCGCCGCTCGTCGGTTATCTCATCGCCGGCGTGCTTGTGGGGCCACATACGCCGGGTTATGTGGCGGATCAGAACCTTGCGCCGGAGTTGGCCGAAATCGGCGTCATCCTGCTGATGTTCGGCGTCGGGCTGCATTTCTCCCTGAAAGACCTGCTGTCGGTGCGCGGCATCGCCGTGCCCGGCGCGATCGTGCAGATCGCCTTTGCGACACTGCTCGGTTGGGGACTCGGCGCCTTCATGGGCTGGCCGACCGGCGGCAGCCTGGTCTTCGGCCTGGCGCTTTCGGTCGCCTCCACCGTCGTGCTGTTGAAGGCGCTGCAGGAGCGGCGGCTGGTCGAGACGGAGCGCGGCAGGATCGCCGTCGGCTGGCTGATCGTCGAGGATCTCGCCATGGTGCTGGCGCTGGTGCTGATCCCGGCCGCCGCCAGCATCGGCGGCGAGGGCCACGCTCCTGTCGAGCCGCTCTCGGCCGCACTCAGCCGCCTGTTCGACCTCGATCTCGGCATCGGCGGCATGATCGCCATGACGCTGGTGAAGGTGGCGTTGTTCGTGGCGCTGATGCTGGTCTTCGGCCGCAAGCTCATTCCCTGGACGATGCACCGCATCGCCCATACCGGTTCGCGCGAGCTCTTCCGGCTCGGCGTGCTGGCGATCGCGCTCGGCGTCGCCTTTGGCGCGGCGAAGCTCTTCGGCGTGTCGCTGGCGCTCGGCGCCTTCTTTGCCGGCATGGTGCTGGCCGAAAGCGAACTCAGCCATCGCGCCGCGCAGGAAAGCCTGCCGCTGCGCGATGCCTTCGCCGTGTTGTTCTTCGTCTCGGTCGGCATGCTGTTCGATCCGAATATCCTGATCGACAAGCCGCTGCCGATTCTGGCCACCATCTTCATCATCGTCATCGGCAAGTCCGTCGCCGCCCTGCTGATCGTGCTCGCCTTCAAGAAGCCGCTCGGCACGGCGCTGACGATCTCGGCCAGCCTCGGCCAGATCGGCGAGTTCTCCTTCATCCTCGCCGCTCTCGGCGTCGAACTCGGGCTGCTGCCGGAGGAAGGCCGCGACCTGATCCTGGCCGGCGCCATCATTTCGATCATCCTCAATCCGCTGCTGTTCTTCCTCTGCGACCGCATGCGGCCGCTGCTGGATGGTGCAAAGCGCGAAGACGTCGTGGCCGACCCTGCTCCCGCTGCAGATGCGATAGCAGCCCAGGAGGAGATGCCGTCTGAAGACGACGAGGTGCACCCGACTGCTCTCAGCGGCCACGCCATTCTCGTTGGCTACGGACGGGTTGGCAGCATCGTCGGACAGAATCTCAAGTCGTCAGCCACACCTTTTCTCGTCATTGAGGACTCCGATAAGCGCATCGGCGAGCTGAAGGTGCAGGGTATCGAAACCCTGGCGGGTAATGCGGTGATGCGGGAGACGCTCGACCTTGCCAATCTCTCCGGCGCCCGCAGCATTGCCATCGCCATCCCGAATGCTTTCGAGGCCTGCCGCATCGCCGAGCAGGCGCGCAGCGTCAATCCATCGATCCTCATCGTCGCCCGCGCCCATTCCGATGCAGAGGTCGATGAATTGAAGCAATATGGCGCCGACACCGTCATCATGGGCGAGCGCGAAATCGCGCTTGGCATGGTTGACCGGCTCGCCCAAGTGCATCATGAGAGTGTGCCCTATGAAGACGGACTTGGGCCTGATACAATTATGCCTGCGGATGAGCCTCCGCCGGAAAAAGAATGAGAGATTGGCGCGCTTTTGAGCCGATACGGGAGTGACATCGCCGGGACGGAGAAGATGGAGTTGGAGCAGCGCCGTCTGACGGGCCGTATCGCCGCCTCCCTCCTCGTCGCCATTCTTGCCTATCTCGGCCTGCTTCTCGGCGGCAACCTGATCATCTCGCCTGTTGTCACCGTCAACACACTCTCCTCTTCCGAGCGGGATCCGCAGCCGCCGCAGCTGACCGCGCGCGATGCCGTGCGCGGATTGCTTGCCACCGAGCGCAGGCTTGCGCCGAAGCAGGCGGCGCATGACGCCGGATCGCCTGCCCTTGCCGTCGCTCCGGCTCTCGATTTCGCCGGCTGGACCATGCCAGCCGCTTTTCCGGCATTCGAAGCCTCGCTTCGCGCCGCAGTCTCCAGGACCCATCAGCCGCGCGCACCGCCCGCCGCTGCCTGAGGTTTGCGCCGATCGGCGCTCCGACCGACCATTGACGACATGCCGCCAGCGCCCGAGCGCCGGCCCTCGATATCAAGGAATACAACATGCGTACTTCACCATGGCTGGTGTTCACCTATACGGTGATCATCCTTCTCGGCCTATTGATCGCCCTGCCGAACGTCCTGCCGCAATCCACCCTCCAGCGTATTCCGGCATGGCTGCCGCATGAGCAGGTGTCGCTTGGCCTCGACCTTCGCGGCGGCTCGCACCTCGTTCTCGAAGTCGACGAAGCCGACCTGACCAAGGAGCGGCTGCAATCGCTGCTTCAGGACGCGCGCCGCGTGCTGCGCGAAAAGGGCATCCAGCCGAAAGCCGTGGTCCTCAGCCAGAACCAGATCGTCGTAACACTCGCCGACGCCGCGCAGAGCGATGCCGCCGTCACCGAACTCAAGACGCTCGCCAACCCGATCAGCACCGGTCTCAGCGCCGGCCAGGCCGATCTTGATGTCGCCGCAAGCGGCGCCACGATCACCGTCGGCTTCTCGCCGGCCGGCATTTCCGCCAATGTCGACAACGCCGTTCAGCAGAGCCTCGAAGTCATCCGACAGCGCGTCGACCAGGTCGGCGTCTCCGAGCCGACGATCCAGCGCATCGGCGCCAACCGCGTGCTCGTCCAGCTTCCGGGTGCACAGGATCCGTCGCGCCTGCGCGAACTTCTCGGCTCCACGGCCAAGATGTCGTTCCATATGTTGGCGCCGAACAACCAGCCGGGACCTGGCGTGACCATGCTGAAGGACGATGAAGGCCGGTCCTATCCGGTCCTCGATCGCGTCGAAATCTCCGGCGACCGCCTTTCGGATGCCCGCGTCAGCTTCGACCCCAACACGCATGAGCCGATCGTCAGCTTCCGCTTCGACAGCGCCGGCGCCACCCGCTTTGCCGACATCACCCGCCAGAACGTCGGCAATCCCTTCGCCATCGTCCTCGACGACAAGGTGCTGAGCGCCCCCGTCATCCGCGAGCCGATCACCGGCGGTTCCGGCCAGATCTCCGGCAACTTCTCGGCCGACAGCGCCACGACGCTTGCCGCCATGCTGCGCGCCGGCGCCCTGCCCGCCAAGCTGACCGTCATCGAGGAACGCACCGTCGGCGCCGACCTCGGCGCCGATGCGATCAAGATGGGTATTTATTCCGGCATCGTCGGTTTTGCTCTCGTCGCACTCTTCATCTTCATTCTCTATGGCACCTGGGGCGTGCTGGCGAATGTCGCCCTGTTGATTCACACGATCCTGACCTTCTCCGCCCTGACGCTGGTCGGTGCGACGCTGACGCTGCCGGGCATCGCCGGTGTCGTTCTCGGCATCGGCCTTGCTGTTGACGCCAACGTTCTGATCAACGAGCGCATCCGCGAAGAAACGCGCAAGGGCAAGAGCGCCTTCGCCGCCATCGACACCGGCTTCCGCCGTGCCTATTCGACCATCATCGACGGCAACATGACGGCCCTGATCGCTGCGGCCATCCTGTTCTACTTCGGCTCCGGACCGGTTCGCGGCTTTGCCGTGACCATGGCGCTCGGCCTGATCATCTCGATGTTCACCTCGGTCGCCTTCGTGCGCGTCGCGATGATCGAGATCACCCGCCGCCAGAGGCTGAAGGTGCTGAACATCAGGCCGCTGATCCCGTTCAGCCCCTATGACAAGCACATCCAGTTCATGAAGGCGCGCTTCTTCGGCGTCACCGTTTCGGCGCTCCTGTCGATTGCCTCGGTCGTGCTGTTCATTCACCCCGGCCTCAACTACGGCGTCGATTTCCGCGGCGGCATCCAGATGTCGGTCAGGACCAGTGCCCCGGCCGATCTCGGAACCTTCCGCGAGGGGCTGAACAGCCTCGGCCTCGGCGAAATCTCGCTGCAGTCCTTCGGCGACAACAACAGCATTCTCGTGCGCGCCCAACGGCAGGAAGGCGGCGAAGAGGCACAGACGGCTGCCGTGACCAAGCTGAAGGCCGAAGTCATCAAGCTCGACCCGAAGGCCACCGTCGAAGGCACCGATGTCATCGGTCCGAAGGTCAGCGGCGAGCTTGCCTGGGCCGGCATCCTGTCGGTCGTCATCGCAAGCTTCGCGATGCTGATCTACATCTGGGTGCGGTTCGAATGGCCGTTTGCCGTCGGCGCCATCGTCACGCTGGTGCTCGATGTCACCAAGGCGATCGGCTTCTTCGCAATCACCGGCCTCGACTTCAATTTGACGGCCATCGCCGCCATCCTGACGCTCGTCGGCTACTCGGTGAACGATAAGGTCGTCGTCTATGACCGCATGCGCGAAAACATGCGGCTCTATAAGTCGATGCCGCTGCGCGAGATCATCGACAAGTCGATCAACGAGACCCTGGCACGAAGCCTCTATACCAATGCGACGGCCTTCCTCGCCCTGGTGCCGATGGCGATCTGGGGCGGCAGCGCGGTCTCGAGCTTCGCGATCCCGATGGTCTTCGGCATTCTCGTGGCCGGCGCCTCTTCGATCTTCATCGCGGCGCCGATCCTGCTCTTCCTCGGCGACTGGCGCCGCCGCCATGCCAAGGCGGCACCGGCAACCGATGCGGCAGTCGAAATCATCCCGCCAGAACAGGGCCGCCCGCGCAAATCGGCGACCTGAGAATCTCGTTGTGAACGTATCCTTGAAGAGGGCGCCGGTTGCAGAGCCGGCGCCCTCTTTCTATTGTCGGCGACTGCATTATGTGCCAATTCAAAGTGTTACCGCGTCCTTTGCGCACCTGAAGAGACGCGGCGCTGTCATTGAGATCGGGGAAGCCGCCAGATGTCATCCAACCCGACAAGACCGCCGGAAACCGCTGTCGCCGGCGACAGCGAGGAGCGCATCAAGCGTTTTCTCGCGACCGCCTCGCATGACCTGCAATCGCCGCTGCGCCACATCGCCATGTATGCCGAGCTGCTGCTCGACGATCTCGAGGAGACGCTCGACGGCGAACAGTTGCAGAGCCTCAGGATGATCCTGGAGAAAGCGCAAGCCGCGCAGCGCCTCACCAAGGCATTGATGAGCCTTGCCGGCGGAACGCCCCAGGTGACGCCTGAAGAGGTGGATCTGCAGGCGCTGGCCGATAATATCTGGGGCGAGTTGACCGACGAGACCGAGGTTCGCGGCGCGACGCTTGAAAGCGTAGGCCTGCCCTCCATCCGGACCGATCCTGCCCTGCTCGGGCTGGTGCTGCGGCATCTGCTGACCAACGCCCTCACCTATCGCAGCGAAGCGCCACCGCATGTGACGATTGCGGCAGTGCGAGAGGGCACCGACTGGTTTATCCGCATCTCCGACAATGGCACGGGCATCGATTCGGCCTATCGGGAGCGGATATTCGAGCCCTTCTGGAAATTGCCGAAAGCGGGAGCGGTTCAGGGCGCCGGTCTCGGATTGACGACGGCGCGGGAGTTTCTGACGGCGCTGGGCGGCGATATCAGCCTCGAGCATTCGGATGAAAGCGGCAGCCGCTTCATCATCCGCCTTCCTATTGCTTGAAATCAGCAACTTCCAGCTGAAGCGTGCAGTGGTTTTGCTGGAAATTGCTTTAAAGCGGTTCAGCTTTTAGGGAAGCGCCGAACCGCTCTATCCTTTTGTTTTTACGCAATTCCCGGCAAAAACCGCTTCGCACTTTTCCTGGAATTGCTCTAGATGCTGTAGTCGTCCTTCCAGAAATCCGGGACGTCATAGGTCACATATTCGCGGATGATGTGCTGCAGCGTCTGCGCATCGATTTCGTCCTTGCCGATACGGAAATCGACGCCGTAATCCGGGAATTCCTGGAAATAGCCGCCCGATATATCGGTCGAGACGACGCCGATCGGTCCGGTGTAGCCGATCCCGCGCAGTTCCGGCACCGTTTCGCGGAAATCGGCGTTCGGCAGAAGGCGGTTGTCGAGCAGGATGAGATCGAATCGCTCCAAGCGGATCTTTTCCAGCGCGTCACCGATCGAAGGCGAATATTCGACCTCGACGGCCGGCTCGGAGAGATCGGCGATCTTCTTCTTGAGCGCGCGGAATTCGATGAATTCGTCGTCGACAAACAGAACCTTGACGGCGTTCCTTCGGCCCGTTTCGGTGATCATCGTCTCATTTCCCCAATCCCGAAACCAACTTCACGACACCAAACCATTCCTCAAGGCGATCGCCACCATATGAACGCGGTTGACGGCGTCGAGTTTGCGCGCGGCCGCGGTGATGTGCGAATTGACGGTATGTTCGGAGAGACCGAGAATGATGGCGATCTCCGCCGACGTCTTGCCTTCGCTCGTCCATTTGACGATTTCCGATTCGCGCTGCGTCAGCCGTCCGGACATTTCCGGCGTCAGGATTTCCTCGTAGAGCTTGTCGAAAATGCGCATGGCATCGAGAAGCATGTCGGCGATCTCGCTCTGATCGGGCTCCTGACGCTCGCCGCTGAGCACGAGGCAATAGCGCCGCCCTTCCGGCGTGAACAGCGGGATGAACAGAAAGACGCCGCTCAGGAACTCGTTGAAAACCAGCTCGGAGGGATGATCTTCCGGCTGCGCGCTCCGGCCATGGACCGGCGTTGCCAGGAACTGGGCGGACTTTGCCCGGACGGTCCCGAGCGCTTCCTTCAATGTGGTGATGAAAAGGCCGACACGCCGCTCGGCAACATTGGTGATGACGATATCGCGTTCACCGAAAGGAGCTGAAGCCTCGGAAATGCGGGCAAGCGCGAAATTGTCGAAGTTGTAATGCTGCGCCGCCGACTTCAGCAGACGGAAAAAATCGGTGCGGTTGATCGCCCGGCTCAGTTCCGGTCCGGCGTGAAAGGGAATTGCCGGGGCATTGTTCATTCCCACTCTTCCTCTCCTCCCGCCGATGCCTCCGATCCCGAAATCTTGGGATATACGTCTTAGACGCGAAGAGCTACAAAAATTGCGAGACAACTTGATGAGAGATATCGAAAACGGGGACTTTCGATATTTAAGGCGGAAATCATCAATTATCTCAACTACAGGTGATGCACGGGCAGATTTTACTGAGGGGCAGTAGTTCTTACCTGGGTATCGTAAATCTTCTCGTGTTCAACATCCATGAATGCGAGAAGGCAGTGCCAGACGTAAGCGCGAGAGAACCGATAGACCCATTCAGCTAAGGGGTTGGCTGATGTTCGTGGCGGCGAACGCGGGTTCATCGGTTCTCTCAGCGCTTATTTTGCGTTCCATTTCCTTCGCTTCGGTTGCATCTTGTGTTGCGCCCCCGACCTTGTCAATTGCGGTTTGTCGGATGCTCCAGGCAAGCGGCAGAAAACAGGCCGCCGGACTGACGTCGTTTCCTACACTTCAAGATTGAGAATGAGTGCGGCAAGGTCAAGGGGTTTTTCGAGATAGAAATCGGCGCCGGCCTCAAGCGCACACGCGCGATCCTCATCGGCATCCGATCCGCTGCAGATCGCAAGCCGCATCGACTTGAACCGAACATCCCGGCGCAGGCTCAGCACCAGGCCAGTGCCGCTATCGAGCGGCATGTAGAGATCGGTGATCAACAGATCGGGCACGGCCTTGCCTTCCGCCGCGCGCGCCTCCAACGCCTCCAGCGCCATATCGGCTGTCGAAAAGCAGAATAGATCGACGTCTATCTGCTGCTTCCGGCTGATATAGTCGAGATAAAAGAGGTCATCCCTGCTGTCATCGACGTAAAATAGGGTCGGCATCCATCACCGTGATTGGATATTGTTCGAACGAACGTCGCTGTCCTTAGAAATCACGATACCGCGGTTTCACGAAAATTCGATATATATTACCGCAAGGCATTTCGCAAAAAGCGCGGCATCGCCTTCCCTTTGCCTATTGAGTATTCGTTGATTTCGGAAAAAATGACCGCGCAAACCAAGGAGAATAGGCGGGTGCAGGATAGCAGCGACGTGGACCTGCAGGACCAGCGAAGGCGGCACTACCGTGCCTTTGCGATTGCCGTCGGCTGCCTGATGGTCCTTCTCGGCGTGACCGCCCTTGCCGGCTGGCTGCTGCAGGTCGAGATCATTATTTCGCTGGTTCCCGGCTTTCCGTCGATGGCCTTCAACACTGCGCTCTGCTTCGTGCTTTCCGGGACGGGGCTTGCCGCCTCGACACTGACCGGCCGCCGTTTTCGAATAACGGCTACGATGACGGCGGGACTTGCAGCGGCGTTTGCCGCAGCCCGGCTCGTGGAAATCGTCACGATCGGCCGGACTTTCCACAATGTCGACGTGTTGATCTCGCGCTTCCTGGTTCCCCCCGCTTTCATTGTGCAGATCGGCGGCGGCATGGGGCCGAATACGGCGTTGATCTTCCTGATCGCCAATCTTTCGCTGCTGCTTTCGCTCCCGGTGGAGAGGAAAAGCCAGGTGGTGCAGGAGCTGACGAGCTACGTCGTCATGACGCTCGGCATGATCGCGCTGGCCAGCTATGTCACCGATGCCGAACAGGGCTACCGTTGGGGGCCCTATGCAGCGATGGCGCTGCATACGGCGGTCGGCATGGTGATCTTCGGCGCGGGGCTTCTCGCCCGCTCCTGGTGGATGCAGCCGGCAAACCGGGCGCAGATCCCGCTCTGGATCCCGGCTGCCGTGTGCTTCACCGGCCTTCTCGTCGATCTCTATACGCCGCTGGGTGTCGCCAACGGCATTCTCTACGTGCCGCTGGTGCTGACGGCGCTCTGGTTCGGCAACAGGAACGCGCCGCTTTTCTTCGCCTTTGCCTGCACCGTGCTGCTGATGCTCGGCTTCTTCGCCGTCAGGCACGACGAGGCGACGTTCTGGCAGGAGATCGCCAACCGCACGATTACGGCCGCCACGCTCTGGCTGATCGCGATCCTCGTCTTCTATTTCATGCGCAACAACTATAACCTCGAAACCGAGCGCGTCCGCTTCGGCGCGTTGTTGCGCGGCACGCCTGATGCCGTCGTTGTCATCGACGATCGTGGAACGATCAGGAGCTTCAATCCGGCGGCGGAAAGCATGTTCGGCTACTCCCCGCAGGACACGATCGGCCGGAACATCAAGATGCTGATGCCCGAACCCTACCATTCCGAGCACGACGGCTATCTCGCCCATTACCGGCAGACCGGCGAGGAACGGATCATCGGCACGACGCGCATGGTCTCCGGACGCCGCAAGAACGGCATCGTCTTTCCGATCGATGTTTCCATCAGCACCGTCGTCACCGGCGATACGAAGATCTTCGTCGGCATCGTGCGTGATATCAGCGAGCGCGTCCGGCAGGAAGAACGGATGAAGGCGACGCTTGCCCAGCTCGAGGCCTATACGGCCGAACTCGAGCGCAGCAACCACGACCTCGATGAATTCGCCTATATCGCCTCGCATGATCTGAAGGAACCGCTGCGCGGCCTGCACAACCACTCCCGCTTCCTCCTGGAGGACTACGAAGACAAGCTCGACGTCGACGGCGTACGCCGGCTGAACCGGCTCGTACGTCTCAGCCAGCGCATGGAGAAACTCGTCAACGACCTTCTGTATTTCTCCCGGCTCGGGCGGCAGCAACTGGCAGTCAAACGCACCGACATCAGCCTGATCGTCAAGGATGTCGTCGCGACGATGGAGCTGCTGCTCGAGGAACGGCATGCCAAGGTCATCATCGACGGCCGGCTGCCGGACGTGGTCTGCGACGCGCCGCGATTGACCGAAGTGTTCCGCAATCTCATCACCAATGCGATCAAATACAACGACAAGCCGGCGCCGCTCGTCTCGATCGGTTACCTCGACCGGTTCGTCGGCCAGGACGGCACGGTTGCCCGCAACGTGTTTTTCGTTAGAGATAACGGCAAGGGCATACCCCAGGAATTCCATGAGGACATTTTCCGCATTTTCAAAAGGCTGGAAAAGTCGCAGGATTCCGAAGATGGTACCGGAGCAGGCCTCACCTTCGTTCGCAAGATCATCGCGCGACACAATGGCGATATCTGGCTGGAATCCGAGGTCGGCGCCGGCACGACGTTCTATTTCACCCTGGGAAGAAAGCGCGAGGGGCAGAATGCAGCAGCGTGACACGCAACCAATCCTGATCGTCGAGGACAGCGAAGACGATTTCGAAGCAACGATGCGCGCCTTCAAACGCACCAACCTGCGCAACTCGATCCGCTGGGCGGCCTCGGGGCAGGAAGCGCTCGACATGCTCGGCGTGATGGCACCGAAACCGGGGCTGATCCTGCTCGATCTCAACATGCCGGGCCTTGACGGCCGCAAGACGCTGGAGGCGATCAAATCGAACGCCGGCTGGCGCAAGATCCCGGTGGTGATCCTCACGACCTCCGACGACGAGCGCGATATCGAAGGCTGCTATGCGCTCGGCGCCAATACCTATGTGCAGAAGCCGGTCGATCTTGACGGGCTCTTCGCTGCGATCCAGCGGCTGAAGGAATACTGGTTCGAAATCGCGATCCTGCCGCTCGAGGACTGACAGATTGGCGGAAGTCTGCAGCATTCTCATCATCGACGACAATATCGACGATCGCGAGGTCTATCGCCGCATATTGGGCCGCGTCTCCAGCACCGCCTATACGGTCGTGGAGGCGGAGACAGGTGAAGAGGGCCTGGCGTTGAACGGCCGGAAACGGCCGAACTGCATCCTGCTCGACTATTCGCTTCCGGGGCGCGACGGTCTCGGCGTTCTTGCCGATATCCTGGAGGCCGATCCCGCCGCCAACGTCATCATGCTGACCGGCCAGGGCAGCGAAACCGTGGCCGTCGAGGTGATGAAGAGCGGGGCGCGCGACTATCTGACAAAGGATTCTCTGTCGCCGGAAACACTGCATCGCTGCATCCAGAACGCCATCATGCACGGCATGCTGGAAGCAAAGCTGGAGCAGAAGCGGCAGTCGCTCGAGATCTTCACGCGCGCCATGGCCCATGATCTGAAGGAGCCGCTGCGGACGATCAAATCCTTCAGCCGCATCCTGCACGGGTCGTCGGCGCTTCCGGCCGAAGACCGTGAACTGCTCGATTACGTGCTCAGCGCCGCCGACCATATGGAAGATCTGATCGTCAAGGTCTCGGGCTTCACCAGGCTCGAGGCCTCCGGCGGACCGGAGCTCAGGCCGGTCTCGCTCTCCGCTGTGCTCGACCAGGTGGAGGACAATCTGCGTCAGCAGACCGAGAGCCGCGGAGCCGTCATCATCCGCGGGGCGCTGCCTGAGGTGATGGGCGATGCGACACTGCTGACCCAGCTTTTGCAGAACCTGGTGTCGAATGCCATCCGCTATTGCGACCAGAAGGTTCCGGAGGTCAGCATCACCGGGCAAGCGCAGCGCGATATCTGCCGTCTCACAGTGCGCGACAACGGACCCGGCATTGATCCCGAGCACCGCGAACTGATCTTCCAGCCGTTCAAGCGCCTCGTCGGCCGTGGCATCGAAGGCACCGGGCTCGGCCTTGCCATCTGCCGCCGCATCGCGCAGTTGCATGGCGGCTCGATCTGGTGCGAGCCGGAAAATGGGCCGGGCGCCACCTTCGTTGTCGAAGTGCCGCTCGCCGAGGCAAGGCCCGCGCCGCCGGCCGCATCGGCCATCCCGCACAGCGCCAGGCCGGCGGAGCAGCCAGGCGAAGGTTCGGGCAGGCTCGCCGAAGTGCTGCTGGTGGAAGACAGCCCGGCCGACATCCAGATTCTCAAGATCAAGCTGATGCGCCGGGAGAAGGTGAATTTCAACCTGCATGTCGCCACCAATGGACGCGAGGCGATGCGGCTGCTTGAAGAGCGCGCCGGCATCGCCGATGTGCCGCAGATCGACCTGATGCTGCTCGACATCAACATGCCGATCATGGACGGCTTCGAGGTGCTGCATGCGCTTTCCGCCGATGTCCGCCTCAAGCGAATTCCCGTCTGCATCCTGAGCACCTCAAGCGATGAGACCGACATGCGGCGGGCCAGAAATCTCGGCGCGCGCGCCTATATGGTCAAGCCGCCGACCCTGCAGCAACTGGAAGAGGCACTCGAAGATGTCGAACATTTGGAATTGCTGCAGCGCGGCGATTCGCTTGCACTTTGTGCGGAACAAAACTAAGCGACGGTCATTGGCAACGGTATGACCTTCGCAGCTCTCATACTCGCGCTCCTGACGACGCCGCTTCAATCAGGACTGCTCTCGATGGTATCAGGCATTCATCACGTCACGGCCGTAACCCGAAAGGTGCAGGCGAACGTGGACTTCTACGCCGGGTTTCTCGGCATGCGGCTCGTCAAGCAGACAGCCGGTTACGAGGATGCGACGCAGCTTCATCTCTTCTATGGCGATGCGGCGGGGACGCCGGGTTCCCTCCTCACCTTTCTCGCTTGGGAAGATGGCGCCCCCGGCCGGGTGGGCTTCGGCCAGATCAGCGAAATATCGCTGTCGATCGATCCCGCCAGCATCGGCTATTGGCTGACGCGCGCCATGAGCTTCGGCCTGCGCTCGGAGGGGCCGGCCGACGAATTCGGCGAGCCTGTGCTGCGGCTGAAGGACCCCGACAACATCATCCTCAAGCTCGCAGGCACGAAGACCCTGGCATCACCAGCCGCCTGGGACGGCGCCTCGATCCCGATCGAGCATGCCGTCCAGCGCGTGCGCGGCGCCACCATGCTGACGGAGAAGCCTGCCGAAAGCCGCAGCTTCCTCGAGACCCATTTCGGTTATCGCTTCCAGGCCAATCGTGGCACGATCGACAGGCTGGTGTCGCAATCTGGCGACGTCATCGACGTGCGCGATGCGCGCGGCTTCTGGTCCGGCGCGCCGGGCACCGGCACGGTCGATCACGTCGCCTTCCGCGCCGCGAACGAGGACACGCTGCTTTCGGTGCGCAAGGCATTGGAAGCGACCGATGCATCGCCGACCAACATGCACGACCGCAAATATTTCCGCTCGCTTTATGCCCGCGAACCCGGCGGCACGCTGGTGGAGCTTGCCACCGACAAGCCCGGCATGACCGTGGACGAAGAACAGGCCGCTCTGGGGACGAAGCTGTTCTCCCCGCCCGAAGCCATCACCAATCTCCATGACCTGAAGGTGGTGCTGCCGCAGTTTTCGATGCCCGGCCAGCCGCGCGTCAACTATCGCGAACTGCCATTCGTCCATCGCTTCTATACGCCCCCCGATCCCGATGGCAGCGTCTTCGTGCTGCTGCACGGTTCCGGCGGCAATGAGACGACGCTGATGCCGCTCCTGAACAAGGCGGCGCCGCGGGCGACGCTGCTCGGCGTGCGCGGCCGGGCAACGGAAGAAGGTTTTCCGCGCTGGTACAAGCGCATCACCCCCTTCTCCTTCGACCAGAACGATATCAAGACCGAGGCCGAAGCCTTCGCGGCCTTCATCGAAGGCGCCGTCAAATCCTACGGGCTCGATCCTCAGAAGGTCGTCTATGTCGGATATTCCAATGGCGCCAACCTGTTGAACTCGCTGCTTTACCTGCACCCGAACCTGGTTCACAAGGCGGTGCTGCTGCGCTCCATGCCGGTGCTCAGCGACTATCCGCATGCCGATCTCAAAGGCACGGACCTGCTCGTCATCAGCGGCAAGACCGATGCCTACGGCAAATATGCGAGCGAACTGGAAGAGAGGCTGAAGAGTTCGGGCGCCACCGTCGATTCCGACGTCATCCCCGGCGGCCACGATCTCGGCGATGCCGACATTCCGATCATCCAGAAATGGCTGCTGCAGGAAAATCGCTGACGATCAGCCGCGGCGGGCAACCATGATGCCGGCAAGCACGATGGCGCCGCCGAGCGCCTGCATCGCCCCGATCGCCTCGCTCAGCAACGCCCAGGCGAGGATGGCCGCGACGACCGGCTGCAACAGCAGCGTCAGCGAGGAAAAGGCCGGCGGCAGATAGGCGAGCGCATAGGTGATCGCCACCTGCCCGCCGGCATGGCTGATAAAAGCCAGGCCGAAAACGATCGACCAGCCATAGACGGTCGCGGGCAGCATATGGCCCTCATAGATGAGGCCGATCGGAAAGATGCAGACGGCGGCGCAGGCCGTGCTCCACAACATGATGCGGATCGTATCGAACCGGCTGCGCAGCCTGCCGATCGCCAGGATGTAGCAGGCATAGAAGAAGGCGGCGATCATCGCCATGCCGTCGCCGCTGAGATCGCCATTGCCGACAGCTGCCGGCCCGCCCTTTAGAATGACGACGCCGCAGAGCGCCACGGCAAGTCCGAGGATGAAGATGCGGCTGATCTGCGCGCTGAAAAAGAGGAAGGCGATCAGCGTGACGAAAACCGGCGCAAGGTTGGCAAGCAGCGTCGCATTGGCGACCGACGTCATGGTGAGCGACAGGTGCCAGGCGCCGAGATCGAGCGCCAGCATGACGCCCGGGAGAACCAGCATGCCGTAGTCGGAAAGATTTTGCGGCTTCGGACCCCTCTCCTTCTTCATCAGCGAGACGATGAAGATCGGGATCAGCGCCAGCGCCACGCGCCAGAAGGCGGTCGCCATCGGACCGACCTCGGACAGCCTGACGAAGATCGGCGAGCCGCCGATCGCCGCTCCGCCGAGAAGGAGGGCCGCAAGGGCAAAACGATTGGAAGGCGAGGCTTCGGAAAGGGTGGAGGCAGGCTGCGACATGATCTCGATATTTTGGTCACCCGGATGCCGGGTGCGTATCAGAAGTCGATCGCCGGCGACAGCCGAAGAGCGACATATTGATCGAAAATCAGGCAGGATGCCTATTCGTCGCGCGCATCCTCAGCTTTTCGGCGATCTCGCCGGCGACGAAGAAGGCATGCTCGGTCACCTGCGGCAGTCCCATCAGCTCGCCGAACGTGCCGCGCGCCAGCGGGCCGGAGATCAGCAGCGAGGGGTCGGCCCGTCCGGATGGGCCGATCGCCTCCGAACGCTCGGTACAGGCAAGGCCGAGGCCGGTCGGGTCGAGCGCCAGATGACCGTCTGCCGCAAGTGCTGCAAGCCAGGGCTGGGTTTCGAGGATACCGCCATGCGCCGGGCCGGTGGTGACGACGACAGCGTCATAAGGTCTCTCCAGCGGCTGGCGCTGATGACGCGGCTGCAGGGTGCAAAGGATCAACTCGCCCTCGATGCGCGCATCGGCGACCGAGCCGGCCAGGATATCGAGGCGGCCCGCAGCAACCGCCGCGTCGAGCACGGCCTCGACCTGCGGGGCGATCCGGAAACGGTGCACGTCCCAATAGGGACGCAGGTGACGGACGAGACGGCGCCGTTCGGCAACCGGCAGCGCCTGCCAGAGTTCGTATCCCTGCGCCCGCACCTGGTCGATCACGCCATGCCAGCTGATGCCCTCAGCCTTCGCCGCATCGATGGCGGTGCGGATCTCCGCCAGCAGCGACACGGCGGAATGGGTCGCATCGGAGATGAAATCGCCGAAGAGCGGCTGCGGCACCGGCGCATGGCCGCGAGACCGCAGACCGCGCCGCGAGATCGCGGTCACCGGACCGTCATGTCCGCGCTGCGCCAGCGAGGCAATCACATCGGCGGCCGTCAGACCGTTGCCGATGACCAGCACCCGGTCATGCGGGCGGATAGCGTCGAGCGCTCCGGGCTTGGTGGTATCGGCGACGAAACGGGGATGGGCCGCAAGCCGGATCGCAAGCCGGCCGGGAGCTGCCGGCGGCGGATGGCTGGTGGCGATCGCGACGATATCGGCCTCCGTCACGCCGCCCTTGTCGTCGAGGATCGACCAGCGGCCGGCACGGCGTTCGACACCCGTCACCGCGGCGCGGCAATGACGCACGCTCCCGTCTTCCAGCAGCGGTTTCAGCAGGGAGGCGACATACTCGCCGAAGAGCCGACGCCGGGGGAAGAATGAGCCATCGGGCTGCCTGGCCTCGGGATCGTCGGCGACGGCATCGCGGGCTTCGATCCAGGCCTGGAATTCACTCAAGTCGCCCGGCTGCAGGCTCATCTTGGCGGCCGGCACATTGATGCGATGAGCCGGATCATCCGTGTCATAGGCAAGGCCGCGGCCGAGTTCGGCGCGCGGCTCGAAGACCACGATGGCAGGACGCTCGCCGCAGTCGGCCTTAGCGAGATGATAAGCGACGCCGGCGCCGGAGATACCGCCGCCAATGATGGCGACGACGGGTTGTGCGGACGTCGGGAGAGGCTTGGGCTGCATGGTGGCCGGGATCGTTGCTTCGATATCCGAGCATAGAAGCGGGGCAGCGGTCGCGCAATCCTTCCGCCGCTATTGTCTATAATTTTTATAGGCTTATCCCGATATTGTCGTCGAGAATTCGGGATTGCCGCGGATGGTGTTGCTCACCGTGCAGATCTCGTCTTCGGCGGCGTGGGCGATCTTCTGCCGGGTCTCCTCGTCGATATCACCCTTGATCGAGAAGGCGATGTTGAACTTGGCAACGCGCGAAAGGCCTTCCGTCGCCTTCTCGCCGGTGACGTCGGCAGTGATCTCGCTGATCTTGTCGAGAACGCCCATCTGGCTGGCGACGATGCGGGCGCTGAGCACCAGGCAGGCCGAGAGCGAGGAATAGAGCAGGTCGAGCGGATTGAAGCCCGGCTGCGACGGCGCGGTGACGATATCGATCTCACCCTTGGTGGCGGAGATGACGTGCGGGAAACCGGTGCGGCCGACCACGGCGGTGGCGCCGGTCGGGCGGGGGCGAATCTTGAGATCGGCCATATTGAAAACCTCTCGCGAATATCCTGCGGATGGCGATTCCGCCTGATGCGGCGATGGCAAAGCCCGCCCACCGGTTTCGGAACCTTTCCATCCCTCATCAGTTGAATACACCTAAACGAAATCAGTGACAAAGGTGGATTGCGATGGTGCACGTCCGCAGCGTGGATAACCAAGGCCGGCGGATGGATGCTCGTGATCGGCTGATCGTTGCGCTCTATGCGCAGCTGAAAGCCGAGCGGGAGACGCGCGAAACGCTGGAATGGGCGATCCGCAACGGCGCCGTTTCGAAGGAGGTGCTGGAGGCGATCGCGGCCGATCCGGTTCCCGTCGTCACCAGCGAGGATATCGCATCGCTGGAGAAAATCATCGCCCTCGATGAACGGCGCAAAACAAATCGGAACTAGAGCAGGATGCCAACGCCATCATGCTCCCTATTTGATTGAGAAGAGGAGATCCGAAATGGCCGATATCACCTATCAGGTCGTCCCGCATGACAATGGCTGGGCCTATAAGCGCGGCGATACGCTTTCGGAAACCTATGCGACGGCTGATGAAGCGATCTTCCATGCCAAGGACGCCGCGTCGCGCCAGAAGATCGGCGATGGCGATGCGCTGCTCGCCTATCCCGCGCCTGACGGCCGCGGCTGGGCATTTCAGGAACTCGAAACCGACAAGAGCGGCAGCCGGCTCTGATTTGCGACGGAGGATGGAATGGCCGCTCGGGCAAGCTGGAAGGGTCATCTGAAGGTGGGCGACCTTGCCTGCGCCGTCGGGCTCTACACCGCCGTTTCCTCCTCCGACCGCGTCTCCTTCAACATCATCAACCGCAGGACCGGCCATCGGGTGGAACGGCAATTCGTCGACAGCGAGACCGGCAAACCGGTCGAGCGGGACGACCAGGTCAAGGGCTACCAGATTGAGAGCGGCGACTACATCGTCATCGAGGGCGACGAGATTGCCGAGATCATGCCGGAGAGCGACAAGGTGCTGAATATCAAGGCTTTCATCGCCCTCGACGGGATCGACAAGCTTTATTTCGACCGCCCTTACTATCTCGCCCCCGTGGACGAGCATGACGAGGAGGCGTTGTCGCTGATCGCCAGGGGCATGCGCGACGGCAAGGTCGCAGCACTCGCCGAAGCCGTGCTTTTCCGGCGCAACCGGACGCTGCTGATCCGCCCTCATGACGACTACATCGTCGCGACGATGCTGAACTTCGATTACGAGGTGCGCTCGGCCGATACGGTCTTCAAAGACATTCCCGACATCAAATTCGACAAGGAGATGATCGAGCTTGCCGGCCATATCATTGGCACCAAGCAGGGCAGCTTCGAACCAAGCGAATATGAGGATCGGTACGAGGCGGCCCTCGTCGAACTGGTGAAGGCGAAGATCGAGGGCCGGGCACCGCCGAAGAAGAAGAAGCAGCCGGAGCGCAAGGTCGTCGACCTGATGGAGGCGCTGCGCCAGAGCGCGAAGATGGCCCCAGCAAAGAAGAAGGCGCCGGCCCGCAGCGACAGCCACAGCAAGAAGGCAAGCTGAGATGGCTCTCGAAACCTATCAGGCGAAACGCAATTTCAAGCTCACCCCCGAGCCACGCGGACAAAAGGGCCGCAGCAGCGGCAACAGCTTCGTCATTCAGAAGCACGATGCGACCCGGCTGCACTATGATTTCCGGCTGGAGATGGATGGGGTGCTGAAGAGCTGGGCGGTGACGAAAGGACCAAGCCTCAACCCGGAGGATAAGCGGCTCGCCGTGCATGTTGAAGATCACCCGCTCTCCTATGGCGATTTCGAGGGCATTATCCCGAAGGGGCAATATGGCGGCGGCACCGTCATCGTCTGGGATCGCGGCACCTGGACGCCGCATGGCGATGCTCACAAGGCCTACCGCAAAGGCCATATGGAATTCGAACTCGACGGCGAGAAGCTGAAAGGCCGCTGGCATCTCGTGCGCATGCACGGCCGGCCAGGTGAAAAGCGTGAGAACTGGCTCTTGATCAAGGGCGACGACGCCGAGGCGCGCCATGACGGCGACATCCTCGACGAACGGCCGGAATCGGCCAAAACGGGCCGGCAGCTCGAAGAGGTGGCGGATAATCCCGAAGCGACCTGGAATTCCAAAGCGAAGAACGGCAAAGGCATTGCCGTCAAAAGACCGGCTCCGAAGGCAAAAGCAGACGCACCCCGGGAACGCGACTGGCCGAAGGGCGCGCGCAAGGCCGCGATGCCGGATTTCATCGAACCGGCGCTCGCCAAGCTGAAGCCGAAACCGCCGGCGGACGATCGATGGATCCATGAGATCAAGTTCGACGGCTATCGCCTGCAGGTCAGGATCCGGGACGGCGAGGTCAGGATGCTGACCCGCAGCGGGCTCGACTGGACACCAAAATTCGGCAAGGACGTGCTCGATGCCTTCGCCGCCCTGCCGGTGCGATCGGCGGTGATCGACGGCGAGATTGTCGTCGAGCGCGATACCGGCGCCTCGGATTTCTCGGCGCTGCAGCAGGATCTGAGCCAAGGCCGCGATGACCGCTTCGTCTTCTATGCCTTCGATCTTCTGTATCTCGACGGCCACAGCCTGCTCAACGCGACGCTCCTCGATCGCAAACATCTGCTCGAAACCCTGATACCCGGCGACGACGACAAGCTGCGCTACAGCGCGCATTTCAACGAAAGCGGCGGACTGGTACTCGACCATGCCTGCCGGCTCAGCCTCGAAGGCGTGATCTCCAAGCTGCGCGACAGCAAATATACGTCGGGGCGGAAGGGCGAGTGGATCAAGTCGAAATGCTCGCATCGCCAGGAATTCGTCATCGGCGGCTACGTTCCGTCGACATCGATGAAGAATGCGATCGGCTCGCTGGCGATGGGGTATTACCAAAACGGCGAACTCAGACATGTCGGCCGTGTCGGCACCGGCAATACGGTGGCAACGGCGCAGATGCTCCATGAGAAGCTGTCGCGGCTGACGCAGAGCGAGAATTCCTTCGACGACAAACTGACATCGGAGGAACGGCGCGGGCTGATCTATGTGAAACCGCAACTGGTCGGCGAAGTGGAATTCCGCGCCTGGTCGGCCGACGGCAATCTGCGCCATGCCGCCTTCCGCGGCCTGCGCGAGGACAAGCCGGCAAAGGACGTGACGCGCGAAACGGAAAAGACCACAGCCCGCGCTTTGCCGAAATCGGCGGTGGCGCTCACCCATCCCGACCGCATCTACTGGCCGGACGAGGGCGTTACCAAGGAGGGCCTGGCGAATTACTACGCCCAGGTGTGGCGCTTCATGGCGCCCTATGTCGTCAACCGGCCCCTGGCGCTGCTGCGTCTGCCCGACGGGATCGAGGGCCGGCAGCGGTTCTTCCAGAAACATGCCTGGAAGGGCATGAACCCGCATATCGGCGAGATAACCGATCCGAAGGACAAGCAGGGCGAGAAGCTGCTGCGCATTACCGATTTCGATGGCGTCGTGGCGCTGGTGCAATCGGCCGTGCTGGAAATCCACCCCTGGGGTGCGACGACCGACAATTGGGAAAAGCCTGACATGATAACCATGGACCTCGACCCCGGCGAGGAGGTGGCGTGGGAGAATGTGATCGCCGCGGCTTACGAATTGAAGGAACGGCTGGAGGCCGAGGGTCTCGCCGCTTTCGTCAAGACCACAGGCGGCAAGGGGCTGCATGTGGTGACGCCGCTTGCACCGAAAGCCGGCTGGCTGGAGGTGAAGGGCTTTGCCAAATGGCTTGCCGACAGCATGTCGGCCGACGATCCCCAGCGCTATCTCGCGACGGCGACCAAAGCCAAGCGCCAGGGAAGGATCTTCATCGACTATCTCCGCAACGGCCGCGGCAATACGGCGGTCGCACCCTATTCGACGCGGGCAAGGCCGGGGGCTGCGGTGTCGATGCCACTGGAATGGGATGAGCTCACCGCCGACATCGGGCCGGCCTATTTCACGGTGGACAACACGCCGACGCGGCTGGACGCCTTGCCGAGAGATCCTTGGGACGGGTTTTTCGCAGCAGCGAAACCGCTGGAAAAGAAAAAGCGATAGCGGATCGGCAATACCCTTTCGCCTAATGCGGTTTGCGCCCGCTCTCAGCAGCCAGGCTCTTTTTCAATGCATCCATGATGTTGATGACGTTACCGGTCGACTTCACCGGGGCGGGCTTTTTCGCGGGCGCGGTCTTCTTCAGGCTCTTCTGCTTGCCGCGGACTTCAGGCGTTTCTGAATCGGATCCTGCACCATGGTGGGGCTCCAATCCTTGGTCTCTTCCTTCACCAGTTGCTTCATCAGCGTCAGCAGCTTGCTGTCGATCTCGGTGTTGCTATAGAGTTCGGCTATGGGATCACGCACCTCGTCGCCATAACGCAGGGTCCAGAGAACGATGCCTTTGCCTTGCGGCTCCAAGAGCACGGCACGCTCCCGACGATAGAGAACCAGACGGGCGATGCCGACGACATCATTCGCCTTCATCGCCTCGCGGATGACGCAGAAGGCTTCCACCCCGACCTTGTCCTCGGGCGCCAGAAAATGCGGCTTGTCGTACCAGATCCAGTCGATCGAGCCGCGCGGCACGAAACTGTCGATGTCGATGGTGCGGGTGCTTTCGAGCCCGACCTCCTCGATTTCCTCGTCTTCGAGCAGAACATAATCGTCCTCGCCGCGCGGATAACCCTTCACCTGGTCCCGCTCGGCCACAGGTTTGTGAGTGACGCTGTCGACATAACGGCTTTCGACGCGGTTCTTCGTCTGGCGATTGAGGACATGGAAACGAACCTTGTTGCTTTCGGTCGTGGCCGGCGTCAGCGAGACGGCGGCGGTGACGAGCGAGAGCTTGAGATAGCCTTTCCAGAATGTCTGACGTGCCATGTCTGTCCTGCCTCCCGGACATGGTTGGGCATCGTTATCAACGGCCTGTTCGGTCTTTGGTTCCGGGAGCTGATGAGGTTTCGATTGACGACGACAGCCAGCGTCCCGGCGCGCGGCAGCGGGTGGCTCGAACCAGTTGGGCGCGACATATTGGAAGGTTTAGCAAACTGGATTCGAGGAATGATATGGCTTAAAGTGGCGCCACATGGCGGGTTAAAGCAGGAACTGCAGCAATAACTCGTTGGTCTGGCTCATGAATTTCGCGCCAACCATATACTGCAGGAAGAGCGACGTGTCGGCTGTTTTGGATTGTGGGAGTGGTCAACCGATCGAAATCTATCGATTTGTGATGGGTCGTAGACAGAAACCAGTGTCGATGATTTCAATGTCGCATACAGAGTCCAGCAGAGGTAAATTGTAATTTTGGCTCAGTCCTATTTCGAATAGGAACATCCCCGAACATGAGATAGAAGAGCTCTTAATGGCGATACAAGACGCGTCTATAGCACGAGACTATTATCAAGGCAGCCACCGTCGGCGGACTGCTTCCAGATGGCGCGTCAGACGGGACGTGCTGGCGAAGCTGGTGCTTACTGTCGCATTTTACGCCGCACTTTGGCGGGCGACCGGCATGTGGTACGGACTGCCGGCAAATTTCGATGACGGCGCGTCGGTAGACCCGCTTCCGATGAAGCTGATGCTTTACAGCCTTATCCCGTTGTCCGGTTTGTATTTTCTGTTGGAACAACGGCAATTCATACGGACCTTTTCAAGAATTTCGCCCCTCATCGGGGTCGTTGCCATTTCCTGTCTGACATCAATCGTGTTCTCGATTGACAGAGGGGCGTCTTTAAAGGGATTGGCCGCCGTCATTGTTCTTGCGCTCCCGCCGCTGCTTTATCGCGCGCGGTATGGCAACGTGGAAGCGTTTCGCATCCTGGGGCGTTTTGCGATCGCGGCCGCATTTATCAATGTTCTCTATACTGCCGCTTTCCCGCAATTTGCCATCATGCGTGGCAGCTATGCCGGCATGGTAAAGGGGGCGTTTTACCACAAGAATACGTTGGGACAATTTTGCTCGGTCAGCTTTGTGTGTCTGTTGTCGACGCAGAAGCTAGGCCGACTTCGTTACAGCACGCTTGTACGGTGGGCTGCGATGCTTTGCCTCCTCGCTTTGATTGTAGCGACAAAGTCGTCGACCGCGGTTGTATTGACGATGTTCGGCAGTGTCATGCTGTATGCGATCCGGATTATCCACGTCTATCCAAATCGCCTTTTTCGCTCATTTGTCGTCGCTCTGCTGTTTCTTCTGGTGGGTTTTGCCGCCAGTTTCATTTATTTGGGTGTGGCCTCTGCCGTTGCTGAAGCTTTCGGCAAAGACCTTACTTTCTCGGGGCGCACCAACATCTGGGAACAGCTGTTTCCGCTGATATGGGATAGGCCTTTAACCGGCTATGGCTTTGCGATGTTCCGTCAGCCTGATGTCATGGAGGAATACGTCAAGGTGACGTTCGACGCGCGGTCGACGCACAACACCTATCTCGAACTTGCCCTCAATATCGGCATTCCCGGTATAGGCGCATGGGTCTTGTTTTTGGTGACTCGTCTGTTCCGAAAGATGACAATCGTCGAAGCCGATCAAGAGCGATCGGGCGCCAGACGGAAGGAGATCGTGATTATCATCCTGATCATGCTTGGATCCATGACAGAGGCAGGGATGATGCTCGCACCTTTTATTCTCTGGCCACACACTGTGATTGCACTCTCCGAGCTGCGTCCGAGGCTGTTGGCAAACCGGAGACCGCGTGAGGCTTGAGACATGGAGGCTTCACGGGGGCTCCGCTCCGCCTGGTCTCAGTGTGGCGATTAAAGCGAGAGATAGCGCTTCTGCCAAGGCAGCATGTTTTCTTGCCATGCACGCGGCGTGAAATCGTCATAGGCCGTCTCGGCAATCGCCAACATCCAATTCTGCCCCTTGCGGGCCAGCAAGACGCATGACAATTCCATGCCAGGCTCGATCGCAATGGAGGGCCGGTTGGCGCCTGATATATCGATCCCCTTGTCCCGCCACTGGATGCGGATTTCGTCGGGCTCGGATGTCCATTCGCCGGAGGAAACGGAAGCCTTTCCGTCCGGCTTGACGCGAAGCGGCGGCGGCGTGACGTTCAGAAAGCTTCCGTCGTTGAGATAGTTGCCTTCGACTTCCCCTGCAGTCGCTTTGCCGTTTCCTTTCAGAAAGATGTCCTGCTTGCATCGCAAGAATATGTTGCGTCGAAAGCTTCCAGACCACGGCCGATTGGCGAAAAACCCGATCTCACATTCGCTGATCACGTTATCGTGGATATTCATGTCTTTGCGAAATGCCAGGCTCTGGTCCGAGTAACCGCTCAAACTCACGCCACGATTGCTGTTCTCGATCCTGTTGTCATAAACATGGTGGCCAGCATGGTCGACTTGATCGCCAACCCCATACCCGAAGGAATAATCATTCATCTTACCGTCGCGCATGACGTTACTGCGCACGACGGCATCGTCGCCGATCGATGAAAAGGAGAAATTCTTCCCCCCGATGAAATTGTATTCAACAAGGTATTGTCGCGTTCTGCCGCAAACCAGCGCTCCCTTGTTGGATGTGCTGGTCAGCGACTGAAGAAAAAGGTTGCCCCGAACCACCACATTGGAGCTCACATTGCGGTCGTCGTTTTCGTAGGCGAATTGGCAGCAATCCGCTCCCTGGCCGGGCGCCGGGCCGACGCGGTTGTTCTCCAACAACACGTCCGACGTCATTGTAAGGTAAATGCCGTCGCCCTTCACATTCTCGGTCTCACAGCGCCGTATGACGAGATTCTTGCCATTGTGAAATTTGAAGCCGCGGGGAGAATTCTTGACGATAACGTCTTCGACCACCGTATCGGAAAACACCTGATAGGCGACGCCGATGTCCGGAGCGCCGTCGATGACCTGTCCCCGTGTGGATGCACCGTGAATTTTCTTTCGCAAGATGGCGGGCATCGGATCTCCATTCGATACGGTTACAGCTCGTAATAATGAGGGGTCGTGTGGCGGATGTTTGAATATCTGGAAATTATCTTGACCTGAACAACCGCTGAGAAATCAATGTAAATTGACCCCTGACGTCCCGGCCACATCGGCTGAAACTGTGTCTGGCCAGTTGCGTGCTCTGCGCTGGGATCGCCTTCCGGCACTCTGTTGGTCACACGTTCGCCCAATTTGGCCTGCAAGCCATCCTGGCAATGCCGCGCTGCGTTTCAGCAGTCAATGTTAAATCGCCCGTCAGTCTTATGGCCTGAGTTGTGGAACCGTTGAAAGGCAGCTGTAAAATGTGCCCTTTAGTCGAATCACCGTCGAAATGAGAAGCGGATGGACATCGCTCTCGTTCTCGCCGGCTTCATCGGACGAATGGTAAAATAAGCAATAACCCCAAAACACCCGATGAACCTTGCGGCCCCTCCGCTGCTCTTCAGGTCGTCTCTCGCTGTGGACAGAAGCCCGTCTAAGGCGAGTAGTTTTCATTTCACCCTGATGCTGGTTGCATATTGACCGGTCTCACGGTACGAAATCCTGGGAGGCCAAATATCGAGGCCCAAATGATTACGCATCGTCAAGATATCGACGGCCTGCGTGCCGTAGCCGTAATTTTTGTGATTCTTTATCACTGTGGATTTGACCGCATTCTCCCCGGTGGATTTATCGGGGTGGACATTTTTTTCGTGATCTCGGGCTACCTGATTACCAAAATCATTCTTGCTGACGTTGGGGATGGCCGATTCTCGATTGGCAACTTTTATAGTCGCCGCGCAAAACGAATTCTTCCCGCTGTCGTGGTCATGTATGCCGTTGTGATGGCGGCTTCTTATTTTACGATGCTGCCCGACGAAAGCTTGCGGGTCTTTAAGTCCGTCACTTCCTCAGCGCTTTTTGCCTCAAATGCTTATTTCTATTTTACAACTGGATATTTCGATGATTCCTCGGAATTCAATCCAGTCCTGCACACATGGTCGTTGTCGGTCGAAGAGCAGTTCTACGTCTTTTTTCCCCTGATCGTCATGCTGGCAAGCCGATATGGGCGCAGGGCAACCGGGATGGCCATAGCCGGGCTTTTTGCGGTCAGTATCATTGCTTCCATTATCACTGTTCCAATCAACCGCTCCGCAGCCTTTTATCTTGTACAGTATCGCGCCTGGGAACTGCTCGTCGGCGCTCTCATCGCAGGACCGGCACTGCCGAAATTCGCTGATGCGCGGATCAACGATGTGCTTTCGGCAATCGGTGCTTTGCTCATCTGCCTCAGCGCATTGCTGCTGTCGAAGACGTCCGAGTTTCCCGGATTGACGGCGTTTCCCGCGACCGCAGGCACGGCGCTGATCATCTGGACCGGCCCAGGCACACTTGTCAGCAAGCTACTCTCATTGAGGGTCGCCACTGCCATAGGCTTGATCTCATACTCCCTCTATCTGTGGCATTGGCCGATTTGGGTGTTTTCGAACCAGTACGGGGCATGGGAGCATGGCTGGCAATTGGTGCCGATCGCTTTGAGTCTCGTCGTCGCATATGTTTCGTGGCGATTTGTCGAAACGCCGTTCCGAACAATGAGATACCGACCTGCCGTGTCCGTAGCCGCCGGGGCTGCTTCAATCGCATCGGTAGCAATGCTGGCATTTGTCGGGCAACTCGCGGCCGATCAAATGAAAGAGGACAACACGGCCGTTGAACGGGTGGCGGAATTTGCTGACTACGACCCTTCGAAGGCCTTTCGCAGTGGACAATGCTTCCTCACGTCAAACGACGGCATCGAAAAATATGATCGTGATGCCTGCCTGGCGCTATCAGACAATCAGCAAAACATAGCGCTTGTCGGTGATAGTCACGCCGCTCATCTATATCCCGGACTAAGGGCGCTTTCGGGGGCCAATGTCATTCAAGCGAACGCATCAGGATGTCGTCCCACTCTCGACGCCGAAGGCGAAGAACGCTGCATCGAACTCATGAACTACATGTTCAAGGATTTCTTGCCGAGCCATAAAGTCGATGTTCTCGTATTGGCTGGACGCTGGACAAAAGATGACGCGAAACTCATCAGGAAGACGGTGGATTACCTATCACCGTTTGCCAAAAAGATCGTCGTCTTCGGACCAGTGGCAGAGTATAAATCATCCCTGCCGCGGTTGCTCGCACACAGTCTCTACGACAAGCAACCATTTAAAGCCGCCGATCATCTGGTGCCTCGACAACACATCGGTCTGGACATTCAAGACGCGTTGGCCGGAAGCGGGGCAACATACATCTCTACCTATAAGACGATGTGCAACCCAGATTGTGTGGTGTGGACAAAAAGCGGAGACCCAGTCCAATTCGACTATGGGCACTTCACCGCCGACGGCTCCCGCATTCTGATTTCAAGAGTTAAGCAGGCCCTCGTCGTTCAGCGATAAGGGCATGCCCATCATCGCGCTTTTTGTTGAACTTATCCTTCGATAGCGGTGCAGCAGGGATTAAGGCGAGGGCATGTGCGGATGTTTGAATATTCGGACATTCAGATTGTAAAACGCCCATCTTTCAGAAACGACAGGGTTTGGCGCCACATCGTCCTGTTGACGGGTAGGAAAGTGTGGTTGGCGGGAATGACGATATGCGCCACGGCGCCGTCGAGACGTGTGCTCTCCACCGAAACCTTTCCATCATTCGGAACCCTGAGGCCGATGACAAGGGAAGAGACCGGGTCAATGGTCCGATTGCCGGCGATGATGCCAAGTTCGTAATCGACCGTGCCGAACAGCTTCGCCATTGCGGTCTGATCGGTAATCAGCTGCTGGCCTGCCGGTCCATAGACCTTCCTGTATAAGGACCAGCCCTTGAGGAAATCGGCGATCTGGCTGCCGTTGTTCGGCGTTCCGACCATGACCACTCTACCGAGGTTGGCTGGGCGATAACGCGTGAGAAACGCCCGGATGATCAGCCCGCCCATCGAATAACCGACGAAATGGAGACGGCCGTCTCCTGCCGCCGTCGCAGCGCCGTCGATCTCCGGTCGAACGATGTCGACGAGGTCGCTGATCGAAAACCTGGTGGAGGGGTAACCGACATTCACAACCCGATAACCGTGGCCGGACAGGAAGCCGGCGAGCTTCTCCATACTCTTCTTCGTCCGGGCAATGCCGTGAAAAAGGATGACTGTGTCGTTCATCATCTCTCCGCTCAACGCGCCGCTATCGATCAAGCCCCTATCCTGTAGCGTGCAAGCGTGAAGCTTGTCGATTGATGCCGGAGAGTTTCGTCGTGCCGTGCGCCTTCTCCAACGCCGGAGCATGGAGGGCGGAAGCGATCAAGCAGATGATCGAGCGGGGGGCGCTTATTCTCACGCCCCCCACAAGCATCTTTGTTCTTACTTCGAGATGGCTACCGCTGCCTCATCGATCAAGGCTGCGACCTCCAGCGGCTTTGAATGCGGCAAGGCATGACTTGCCTCCAAGGTCATGACTTTCCGAGCATTGAGACGAGTCGACATTGCTGCCTGGTTTTCAGGAGCAATCATTCTGTCTTCGCTTGCTATTTGATACCAGGACGGCTTCTTCCTCCAGGCTGGAGCGGTGATGACGTCGCCAAAGGTGCCTGCAAGCGGCGCTTTTTGGGTGGCCGCCAAAACGAAAGCATCTTCGAGGGATATATCCTGGCAGAAGCTTTCGTGAAATTTGTCGGCCTTGAGCCATAGGTAGCTGTCGCTGTCCGGCTCGATATTGGCCATTGCCGCAGGCGGATGCCGTTGCGTGATAGCGCCTGGACTTTCACCTTCGTCGGGAGCGAATGCGGCGATATAGACAAGCCCCGCGACATTCGGTTGATCTCCCGCTTCGGTGATGACCGCGCCACCGTAGGAATGACCGACGAGCAGAACCGGTCCTTTCTGCTGGGCCACCATCTTGCGTGTCCGTTCAGCGTCCTCAGCAAGCGACGTCAACGGCAGTTCGACGGCGCGAACGGATTGATAACCCCTCCGCGCCAGTTCGAGTATGACCTTGTCCCAATGTGCGGCTCCACCCCAAAAGCCATGCACCAGAATGATCGTAGGTTTATTACTCATAGTTTTCTCCTATTTCGTGGAAAGAGCGACACGGCCTGATCGGCGACAACGGAATCCGAGCATCTTTTTCGCCTCCTTCCTCCACCGTCGACGGAGTTGGCGGCTTATTCCGCTGACCAACGAGCGGCCCTATATATACATCCAAATGCATTAATTGATTGCATTCAATATAGCTAGGCCGT